>ENA-ORBV01002995-ORBV01002995.1-microbial-mat-metagenome-genome-assembly--contig:-NODE-2995-length-34603-cov-8.667902_pt1 | contig 34603 bp, 28 predicted proteins | sample MGYA00237777_ERZ505514 | MGnify/ENA primary metagenome ERZ505514 (study PRJEB26160, sample SAMN06269048) | microbial mat metagenome | isolation source: Oligotrophic lake microbial mat | place... | reverse complement strand
ACCGAACAGATGGACTGGGAAATTTACGACCTGCTGGGCTTTGGTGGCTTAACGCCCGAAATTGTGGAATACATCACCGCCTATTTCGATCTCTGCTCCGAGCAATTCGACGCTGAGAAAATTGTGCGGCTCTTCAAGCGCCTGGAACAGTTCTATGTCCGCTGGTGCGAGGGCGAGTTTATCGATGCGCCGCCAGAGAACCTGCCCCAGAAGAAAATGCGCCTGCTGAAAGAACAATTGCCCGATCAAGAAAAACCACTGGGACAACGCCAAGTTGATGTCTACACCGGACTCAACGTGATGATTCTGCTGTTGGAACTGCACCGCTACGCCCACAATCGAGATGAGTTAAAAGAGCAGATAATCTTTTACCCCAGTGGAAAGTTGCCGGAAGATGCATCTGAAGATGACTTGACTTTGCGCCTGTTTCGGGTCATTCATTATGCTGATTGCCTTGATGATGCATGGTCATTTATGGGAATCGTTAAGCCCTTTTTTGCTCATGCCAAACTCGCCCGTGCTTTTTTCGGTCACATCAATTTTCGCAGCTTCAACTTTAGTAGTGCTGACTTTGAAGAGGCTGTCCTTAGCCGTGCCTTCTTCATAAACGCTAATCTCGCAAGTGCTAATTTCAAGGGAGCCAATCTCATAGGTGCCCTGTTCATACGCGCTAATCTTGAAAGTGCCAACCTTGGAAGCACTAACCTCCACTACGCGATCCTCGAAGGCGCTAACCTCCAAAATGCAAATCTAAGCTTTGCAGATCTCGACAAAATTATCTGGGATGAGGACACGAACTGGGAGGGTGTGCAAGGATTAGATACAGCGGTGAATGTGCCAGAAGCGCTGAAGCGGCAGTTGGGGCTGGAGTAGCAAGAGGGCAGGGGGAAGCGGAGGAAGCAGGGAAAGCGGGGGATGGGGAACGGAGGAAACGGAGGGGTGATCTGAGGGCGCGATCGCCTAAAATGATAGAGGAAAACTTCAACAAGCTGGGCAATGCACCTATCCTTGAGTCCCGCAGCAACAGAAATTATCGAGCAACAGTTAGCCCTGGGCTTTACCTCAGCGAATGAGGTGGTTGAAGAGGCGCTGCGTCGAATGCAAGCCGAAGCACAACAAAGCTTTGATGCCTTAAAGACTGCTGTAGAGATTGGTGCGGAACAGGCAGAAAAGGGACAGTTTAGCGATCGCAACTTTGACCAAATCATTGAAACTGCAAGAACGCAAATCGCCTCAGCACACTCATAGACCATGCGCGAAGTTCTATTTACCGAACAAGCAGATGCTGACTTGATTGGCATCTATACCTACAGTTACCAAAATTGGGACGAAGAGCAGGCGATTAAGTACACAAATCAATTAAAGAAAACGATTCAGCAGATTGCAACCAGTCCGAGTTTAGGGAAACGACGAAATAATATTCGTTTTGGCTACTACAGCTATTTATCAGGCAGCCATGTGATTTTCTACCGTTTTACAGAAGAGCGTTTAGAGGTCGTTAGGCTTTTGCACAAAAATATGGATTTCAAACAACATTTGACAGATGAAGTTTAGGCTACGACATAGGCGCTGATCTGATGTACTGCTGATCTTTCCAACCTTTTGGCACATAGCCTTCTAAGACAGGCAGGGGCTGCAATTTTGGTTTAGGTTGTATGGTCACTGCTTCCCCATCTGGAAACTGCACAGTGAGGGTGCCTTCTTGCAGCGCCCTACCCAGAAATTCCTCAATTGAGATTCCTGCAAGCTGATCAAGTGTAATTACGGGTGTTGCATCCATCATCAGTCGTTCCATGTCGATAAAACTTAGCGCTCTGCATTTTTCTATGCGTTCCTAAAAGGAGCTTTGCTTGAGTCTATAGTAATCGGAGATTTGGGATGGAGTATGGGGGTGCGGAGGACGCGATCGCCCTAACGATTAACTCACTTTGCAGCGATCTGATCCGGCAAGTTAGACGGCAAGATTTTTTTCAGCCCGCGATCGCAATTAAAAGGTAAAGCTGAAGTCCTAGCGCAGTTCATCCTATCAAATGCACTGAAGATTCGATAGGCAAGTCTGATGGTCATTTTTATACCAACTTTGGATGAGAGCGAACAACACTAAACTATTCCCAACAACATGACCTTGAAGGGACTTGTCGATCGGGCTCGAGTCGGTCGAGCCATAAGGATGGGCTTAACGGGTGACAAGGCAGGGAGCATGTCAACTTGGCGAATCGCCGAACTACCCTCATCCCCTAACCCCTGCTTCCCGCAGGGTGAGAGATCGGGACAGTCGCACATCGCGTTAAATAGGAACCCATATTTCACCAAGCTGTTTTGGTGATATCAGGAGTGTCAGCGGTGTTGATGTCTCCATCTGGGGGAGGAGCAATTACAGAGTTGGGAAACACATCTGGCGAAAACATGGCAGTCAGGATGGCGTAGTAGGGTTCGCAGATTTTGGCTTGCTCAGGTGATAAGCACGTTCGCATTTCTTGACTCAAAAGATAAGTCATCTGCCGAACGAGTTCCCAACTTACATTTAAACGAGGATAAATCATCACGCATAGCGGAAATAGCTCTTCTTGCAAAGCTTGAAGATTGCCTTCTAGCAGACAAACCCACATATAAACCTGAAACATTTCCACATCACGCACGCTGGAAGTCCGAATAGGAGCATCGCGCAGCAGTCCTGAATAACAGCGGTAGCGCGGATAAATTCGATTGACTCGCTCAACAATCCGTTGGGCGATGCCATCGACATTTGACATCATCACCTGCACGGCTTGGAGTGCCACTGAGTTTGGAGAGTGTTTACCAGCAGCTTTATAGGCTCGTTGCAGCGGCATGTATAGATGGTCATCAAGCACCTTCACATAGGTCGCGAAGTTGGCTTGCTCATCCTCCGGCAACATCTCCACCAATTGCATTCCGGTGTAGTGATATTGCATTGCCACATAGCCAATTGCCCGTGGATCGATCTGGGTGATTTCCTGCCGAGTTTTGCCTAGAATTGGGCTAACCTTGGTCACAAGTTGGACGGGCGGGTTCTGGGCTGCGTAGGCTTCGATCGCGTACTTGTACACTTTATGGATGCCCCCTGAAACTTGCCAAGGGTCTATCAAATCTGCATCAATGTCGTGAAGCAAAATTTCCTCAGCCAGCAGAGTTTCCGTCTTAGTCCATGATTTGGCACTCATAGACCGTAAGGATGAAAGCAATTCTTTAGCGATGCCCAAGCGACGACGAACCATGAAGTCTACTTCAACGACTTTGGTTTTCGGTTTACTCTCTTGTAGTTCTTCTAGATACTTCTTAGCAAAGGCAACTGAACAATCTGTATTTAGTAACTGCATAAAATATACCTCTAAGATGACAAGAGAATAGAGACCGTTAGACCCAGTTAAATCTGAACTCTATTGAAACAACGGTGCGAATGATGCCAGCTAGTTTGTCACATTGAGCAGTTGCCTAATCCGTAGACAAACACAAAACTGTCATACAGGCATCTTGTATTAAGACGATAGATTCAACTTGATTTTTCTTAAACCGCAGTCTTACTGACAATATGCAATCCAAAAAAATTTGAACCGCAGTTTTACTGATGAGTAGCATCTATCTAACCGTTTAAGTTCAGCCAAATGTGATGCTTAATTGCTGAAAATGCTGATCTTCAGTAAGTTCAATCGAAGCTCTAGTGTTAGCTGACACGATTTCTGCTGGAATAGGTGAGATTGCAGTATTAGCTTTACCTTCTTCCTTCAAGAAAGTAAAATCCTAATGGTAATCAATCATCCCGCGACCTCGGTAAGGTAAGCTCACTCAGTCAGATTGAAAAATGACTGATTGGGTGCGACAAGATTGGATGCACCCGGTCATTGAGGGTGATAAATTGTTGTTTTTGGGAGTGAGGAACTGGGATGAATCGATCGCGTATGTTAGCCGCTGTAAGTGCAAGCTTAGGGCTGATGAGTTTAGGCGGATTTGCTACGGCGCAGGCACAATCTGATGCGATCGCCCAAGCAAAGCCACCTTACAATTGCCTGACTCGTGAAGTGTGGAGTGCGGAGAAAAAAGCCTGGTGCGATCGCTATGGTCCTAAAACAAAGCCAGCCGTGGTGCCTCCCACAGCAACCACATCAAACCCTTGGCATAACTGTTTGACCCGTGAAGTGTGGACGGTAGACAAACAGGCTTGGTGCAGTTCTCTGAAGCAACTGCAAAATGCGACCTATCAAGTTCCCAATGTGGGCACCGTCACACTCGTCAACGGCAAATACGAAAATCGTCAAAAGCAAATTACAGTGACGTTGATCAATCAACCCGGCATGGTGATATTTGATGACCTGACGGGCGATGGCAAAAAAGATGGCGTGGCGCTGCTAGTCGTGAATATGGGTGGCTCTGCTAAGTTTGTTTATTTGAGTACAGCCTGGAATAACAATGGCACGTTAAAGCCTTTAGTTCCAGTGATCTTGGGCGATCGCACTAGGGTGAACTCGATGCAAACGCAGAACAAGCGGGTCAAGCTGGATATGCTGGTTCAAGGTGAAAAAGATCCTGCCTGTTGCCCCACCCAAAGGAAAACTCAAAGCTACACCATGTTGATGCAGCCCACCTTGGTGCCAGTCGAGCGATAAAGGCTACCAATTAGGGACTTACAGCCGTTTTTGCCCCCCTAGCACCCCAATTTTGGGGGAACAAGAGTCAAAGTCCCCCAGAATTGGGGGATTTAGGGGACTTAGATAATTTGTAAGCGTGGTGGATTCATTTGAGAATAGCTGTAAGCGATCTGTGAATTATTTAATCGCGTTCAATCGCTTAGGTACTAACCCGTGTGAGTGATTTGTTGCGTCTTAGCCGAAATGAATATGGGGAAGCTTGATTCTTAAATTAAGTTCCCCATCATTCCTGTACTTTCTAGAGGACGCTATCATGAAACTCAAATTTGCCCTTTTGACCACGATCGCAACGATTTCTCTTTCTTTGGGCACGGCATTGGCGGCTTTTGCCCAGGCTGCCGTACTGACCTCCAACACTGTGGGTTCACGGATTCGGGTTCGATCTCAGCCAACGACCCAAGCGAGTGCGCCTCACTACGGTTTTGCGGGCGATCGCGTGCAAGTGTTGTGGTCAACCCAAGGACGCGATAACTACACTTGGCGCTACGTAAAATTCAACCAATCTGGTGCAGAAGGTTGGATTCGCAGCGATTTTGTGAACGTGTCAGGCGTAAAAGCTCCCATTTCTGACATTGAAGCCCAACGATTGCAACTCCAACGCCAATATTCTCAATACCTGAATTGGAATATTCAAACGGTGAAACAAACCATGAGCCGCCAGGGATATCGCCCTTCGGAAACTCGGCGGATGCAGGTTGCTTACCTGGTCAAGTCTTACCGGGTTGCGTTTAACTATAACGATCGCACGGAAACGGTTACCAGCGTTCAGGTCAACGTCACAGGACAGACTAACTAAGGATGACGGATTAAATAACATCGACAACTCCCCTACCAAACCTCGGTTAAGAGGCGATCGCCAAACCAGTGTTTGGATCAAACAGGTGAATTTTGTCTTGGGCGATCGCCAACCACACATCATCTCCCGCTTGGACGGAGTGATCGGGTTCAATCCGGGCTTGTAATATCATCGGGCGCGCTGTCGGAGCATCTAGCCAGCGCACAGTAAGATAGGTTTCGCTGCCTAAGGCTTCCACCAATTCCACCCGCACCTGCAAATTTTTGGGGGCTGGCATTCCCACGCTCAAGTGTTCGGGGCGAATTCCTAGCAAAATTTCTTGCCCATCGTAGCGCTGTAGTGCTGCTTCCCACACCGCTGGCAGCGTTAGCCGAAACGGATCTTGACTGATCAGCAGCGGCGCTTTGATCTGAATGGGTAAAAAGTTCATTGGCGGTGAACCGATGAATTCTGCGACAAACCGATTTGCAGGATGATTGTAGAGTTCCAACGGAGAAGCAATTTGCTGGATTTGTCCGGCATTCATCACGGCAATGCGATCGCCCATGGTCATCGCTTCTGTTTGGTCATGGGTCACATAAATCGTAGTCGTGCCCAGTTGCCGCTGAAGTTTAACAATTTGCGATCGCGTTTCTGCCCTCAGTTTGGCATCCAAATTGGATAGCGGCTCATCCATCAAAAACACCTGCGGATCTCTCGCCATCGCTCTGCCCAACGCCACCCGCTGCTTTTGCCCCCCCGATAGCTGTTTGGGCAACCGATTCAGTAAGCCCTCGATTTGCAAAATCTGGGCAATACTCCGCACCTGCTGATCAATCTCCTGTTCTCGCGGGGGCTGATAGCGCAATCCTTTTGGCAGTTTGCGGGTAGTTTCAATCAACAAATTTTCTAGCCAGAGAGGGAGGGGAGAGTTTTGAGTTTTGAGTTCGGAATTTTGAGTTTTGTTAGCGTCAGCGGCGCTTTGCGCTTTTGAGTTTTGAGTTTTGAGTTCGGAATTCAGAGTTTTGGACTCCATCTCCTGACCCCTTTTCCCTTTTCCCTGTTCCCTCTCCCCTTTTCCCGCTCTCCGTAGCCCAAATGCCAAGTTGTCATACACCGTCATGTGGGGGTAGAGGGCGTAATTTTGAAACACCATGGCGATATCGCGCTCTTTGGGAGGCAGGTCGTTGACTCGGCGATCGCCGATATAAATATTGCCGCCCGTGAGGTCTTCGAGTCCGGCAATCAGCCGCAGCAGTGTGCTTTTACCACAGCCCGATGGACCCACCAGCACCATAAACTCGCGATCGTTGACCGTTAGGTTAACGTTTCGCAAAACCGCAGTCGGATGACGGGAAAGATTGGATTCCAGACCTCCTGCGCTCTCCGCCTCTCGCACTCCTGGCTGAAAGCTTTTGTAAATAGTTTCTAAAACGACTTGTGCCACGATGCTTGACGTTATAACCCGCTATTGATCTTTCTCATCTTAGGGCAAGTTTAAGATGCGCTCACGTCTTGGGCGGAATCAATCCACCGCTTCACCCCGATTCGGGTATCAACGCCTGCCATCTCCCGCCCCAACTGCTAAACTCAAACAGAAGCACGCTGCATATTGATAGACAAACCCATGGTAAAACGTCGTCCCCGTTCCGCTATAGACAATTATGAACGCGATCGCGAGTTTGAGCGTGAGTATGATGATTACCCCACCCCAGAACCGAGCAATCAGCCGCCCCGTAAGCCCGAAAAATCCATCATTCTTAATGCTACGTCCCTAGCGATATTGGCGGGGGTTTTGATTCTAGGAATTGGAATCGGCATGGGCTTTAGCTCTGTGGGTGGCAGTAATAGCAGCACAGGCACAAAAATTGTTACCCAAAGCGATTTAGATACTAAAGCGCCAAACCCGGAGATCTGTGTCCAGTTCGGTGCCAGCGCGATCGTCACCGATTTGCGAGTTTTTGTGACGCTGAACCCTCTGAACTTCTATGTTTCTCAGCCCACGTCTCGTCCTGGCTGCGTCTTGCGAACCAACAACTGGTCAATTTTGGAGCAGCGAAACTTAGTGAATCCTGAACAAGTGCGCGAATGTAAGCGGCGCATGAACACCTTTGGCTTTACTGGGGCGCTGGAAAGCTCTCCAGACATTACCTGCATTTACCAGAACGATGTTGCCAAAAATCTGTTCTTAGATCAAAACGGTCCCGATGGCAAACCCGTTGCTGAACCTGACAACAAGCAGTTTTAGGCTGTTTCTATTTAGCGCACTTCACGGGTCATGCGGACCTGAATGATTTGCCCTGGCTGGATGGTGGCGGGTTTAGGCGAGGTGAAAAGGTTGGTCGCAGCCCCAGCAGCCCCACCTAATAAAACTCCTAACCCTGAGAATCGGCTGACTAACCCGCCTGCTAAAGCGCCCGCCCCCGAATAGACCGCCAAGGATGAACCTGAAATCTCTCGGTTGCCATTGATTGGATCAGATTCGGCAGCAAAAGGAATCGCGCGATCGCTTTGGGAAATCACCATCGCAATAAATCGACTGCCTTGCCGATTCGTATCGAACTGCCCAGTCACGTAACTGCCTCGTGGAAACACCACATTTCCCATCGAATCGCGCACCTCGGTTTGCAAAATCAGCACTTCCTGCCGGGGAGTTCCCGCAGTCAAGCTCAGATCCACGCTTCCCGGATAGCTTAAAACCAGCATTGTGCCAGTGGGCAAAATCAAACCGGGCACTGATGATTGATACATCATGGATGTTGCCAGCGGCGATGTGACTGACGGTGCCATTGTGGACGAGTAGTTTGGCAGCGTCGCGGGGGCAGTATTCAGCGCAGTTGCCCCGGAGATCGGCAAGGATTTGCCAAACTCAATCGTGGCTGGAGCGGTTGACGCACTTCCAGAAGTCACTGTGGGAGCCATTTGAACAGGTGTCACGGTTGCCGACGGAAGGCTCATGGGCTGGAGTGGTGGCACAGACACTACTGGAGCTTGAGATGCGGGGGCTGTAGTTTGCAGAGGCGGCACCGAAACCATAGCCGACTGCCCCACACCCTCTGGAAAAGTAGGCTGAGGCAAAGATATAGGTTGAGTGGTGCTGGATGCGATCGCGGGGGCGCTAGACATAGGCGACACCGCAGGCATTTGCATCACACTAGAGATAGGCGGTTGACTCACCGCAGATGGTAGCGTCACCATGGGTGGACCGGACTGCATCACACTAGAAATGGGTGGCTGCATTACGCGGACGGGCTGCTCTAATTGGGGCTGCTGTATTTTAGGCTGTTGCAACTGAGGTGGCTGCAACTGGATTGGCGCGACTGACTGCATCACGCTGGATGGCGGCTGTAAGATAGGTAGAGCGGCTGGCTGAAGGGTTGGTAGTTGAGGTTGCACTCTAGGAATCGTTGGCTGCATCACGCTGGATGACGGCTGCACGGGCACGACAACTGGAGCCGAAAGCACAGGCAAGTTGAGGGGCGGCATGGCGGTCTGAGGCGGCGCAGAAAATGTGATAACCGGGGGAACTGCTGCTAGTTGAGTTGGGGTTGAGGCGGTAATAGCTGGGACAGTCACCTGTACAGGAAGATTGGTTGCTACGCGCAGCGTCGATGGAATTTCGATCGCGTCTCCAAATTTGCTGGCTTCAACACCAGTAGGAGAGGTCATAGGCGCGATCGCGGGAACCTGCAACGGTTGGGTTTGAATCGGCACTGGCAGATTGCGATTAATCTTATATCCCGATGCAGGCATCCCCACAGAGGCACTGGCGGGTAATGAGATAGGCGGCGGTACTTCCAGTTTGATGGCTTTCGTTAGATCGACCAATAGATCGGCAGCCGATTGAGCCGTGCTGGGCGGCAATGGGGTGGTTTGCTCAGTGGGAGATACTTGCGCGATTCGTGAAACGTTCGCGAAGCTTTCCCCCAGACTCCCTACGGGAATCGCCTGAGTTGGCAATGACGCTAATCCTGAATTGCTGGACTGACTTGACCGAGAAGCAATGGGCGGCAAGGAAACATCACCCTCCATCAAGTTATTGTTCATGGGGCTAATATCGGAACCTTCAGGCGGCAGTGCTGGCTGAGCGATCGCTGGCTGAATGGCATCGACCTGAACCGATGTTGCAGTCGGAGGAACCGTTACCACAGCCGTCGATGGCTTTGACTGCACCGGAGGAAAACTAGACGGTAAATCAATTTCTGGGGAGGGCGGCGGCGGCAAAGCGGAAACGGGTGCTGGCGCTTTGACAGCTTCACGCGACAAATTCGCCCGACTTGAAGTTTGAATGGGCGGCATTTCCGCTGCTGCAACCGGCGGCGCATTGGCAATCAACGGGCGCAATACCCAAGTTGATTTGTTGGCTTTCTCTAGTTTTACCTGTCCTGGTGCAAAGACCGCATCCGCAGAAAGCTCCATCACAATTCGCGTTAGACCGGGCTGAAACTGAGAGACCCGCACTTGGCGAATCGCTCCAGAGTAAGTTTCTTTAACGCTGACCTCGCCCACTTCCGTATCAGGCAAATCCAACACAATCCGGGCGGGTTGCGCCATCAAAAAATAGCGGGGTGTCACCCCTTCTTTGACAGTCACTTCCAACTGTCGAGCCGCAGGATCGTAACGCCAATTCGTTAAAGCCGCTGCCTGCACCCTTGCCGCCGCGATCGCCAGCGTTCCAGCAGTCAACAGTCCTATCAGACCCAACCTCAGCAGTTGCGGAGCATCTACCGAACAATCTTCGGCAGGAAAGGAGTTCTGTCTAGACTCAAATTCTGGGTTTTGCATGATTGTGTTAGGAATAGGCACAGGATTTCTAGAAATGGCGCTGAATTTAACGCTAGAAAGGACTTGAGCGCGATCGCTGCTCGTGCTTCCATCCAACTCAATCGGCGGACCACCAGATGTAGAGCTAGATTGCTACTATTTACGCTAGTTTTTTCTAAATGCAGCGCAAGCTTTAGAAAAGTTTACAAATAGGTTTTAGAGTTTGGGGTTCTACATTGAATGGCTGAATTCAGTTAGATTTCTAACGTCCGGCACCTCTTAAGCCTACGTAAATCGCCTTCACTTGCTGCTGATATTCTGCGTCGTTGAATGCAGGATGGCGATCATCTAAAGCGATCGCGGTTTGTAGCTCAATCCACGATTTGCAGCCGCCATAAGCCTCGACATAAGGAACGACCTGGGGTTCAGGTAGCTTGTAAGTTCTAAGCAGTAGCCCCTGCACAGGTTGGTTTGGCTTCCATTTCAACCGATCTGTAACGCACTGCAAGTTCCAAATGTGAAATGGCAATAGACGAGCGATCGCGTCTGCTTGCGTAATCTGGATAATGTCCGTAATCTTCGCCCACGATCCAATTCTCACCTCATGGGGATGCCACCCAGATTCCACAGGCTGCACCTGAGCCGCATAGTTTGGCTTCAGCAATTCTGGCTGCTGATGTTCATAGGTAGGATACAGCAACACGGTTTCATGCTGCACGCTAAACCTGCCTTTCGCTTCTCGAATACCGCCCTTTCTCAATAGCAAAATGGTTTCCCCTTGCTCTAGGGCATTCACTGCCACCTGCCATTCTTTTAATGCGAATGTAGTTTCTTGCATCTCGGTTTAGGGCTGAAAGGTTTCTGGTATTCTGATGCTAATCTTTGGCTTTTTTCAAGGCTTTTAGCGGCAAATGCTGCCCTAACTGACTAGCATTAAGAGAGCCAGTACTATTGTATGAAAAACAATTTTCGCCCATGAATACTCACGATTTGTTTATGTTGATTTTGATGTTGTCTCCTGGATTGATTCTATCTGCTGCAATCATGGCGACCTTTGCTGCGGGTGGCTAATTAATAGGTAGTTCTGAGTTTTGAGTTATAAGTTTTGAGTTCGGCTTTCATTTAGCTGAGGTTACGTAGTTTGCGACTAATCCGATTTCTTGTAAGCGCTGCATCAAGTAGGCTCCGGCAGTAATTGAGGGAAATTGCTGAGTTCCAGTTTTGGCAACGCAGCGTGACAATGGAGTTAAATCGACCTCTTTGCGGGGATGCACAAAAAAGGGCATAGAAAAACGCCGATCGCGCCCTTCCCCTCGATTCACAACGCGATGAGTAGTGCTTTGCAGCAAGCCATTGGTCAGTTGTTGCAGCATATCGCCGCTGTCTACAATGATTTGCCCAGGGAGCGATCGAATCGGCAACCAGGTTCCATCTCGCTGTAGCAGTTCTAGCCCATCATCCGTCGCTTCACAAAGCAATGTTATTAAGTTGATATCTTCGTGAGGAGCCGCCCTGAGGCTAGCGGGATCGGCATTTGGCGAAATCGGCGGGTAGTGAATGATCCGAAGAATGGTATCTCCGTCTCGCACCATTTCTGCCAGCAGAGTTTCTGGTTCCCCCAAGTAAAGGGCACAGGCTTGCAGCAGTTTGATAGCACAGGCTTCTAGCTGGGTATAAAGCTGGGCAATAATCGGATAAAACTGAGGCACTTCAGCTATCTGCAAATTGGCTGCATAGTCGGCAGTCAGGGGATGGTTGGGCGGCAACTCTCGCCCGACGTGCCAAAATTCCTTTAAATCCGGCGCGGCATGGTCTTTGGCGTGTTCCTTGCCAAACGATGTAAAACCCCGTTGTCCATTTAGGGCTGGCATTTCATACTGGCATTTCGTCGCGGTGGGCAATTCAAAGAACTGCTGCGCCACCTGATAAGCAGTTTGGATCAGCGCGGGATCAACGCCGTGATTGATCACTGCAAAAAAGCCCGTGTCTTCCAAGGCATGACCTAGCTGCATGACAAACTGCTGCCGATCGCGGTCATCAAACTGAAACATTTGCAGGTCTAAAACTGGGATAGTTTGAGTTAGGGACATTTACTACAATTAAAGATTTACTACAACTGAAGATTGAGTGATTATGCGATCGCAGCGTCAATCATTGGCTGCATTGAGGCGATCGCTCCCAATTTTTTGAACTGTAAAGTATTCCAGGGCATCGTAGGGATAAGTCAAGAAAACAAGGACTTACGCAAATCAACCGAAATTTGCCCCCCAACCCCCAATTCTGGGGGAGCTAGAGATCAAAGTCCCCCAGAATTGGGGGATTTAGGGGGCGAATGCGTAAGTCCTAGAAAACAAGGACTTGCAAACAATTAAGTTATTTGAGGTGCTTTTCTTAACAAAAGGCACGTTAATTAAATAGCCAACGCCTAGAGTCAGGGTGCAGAAAATCGACGATACAGTTAACCAATTGAAGGAATCCGGTGCTAGAGCGGCTTAAAAAACACGGTGTTCAATTTATCAGCCGGGTGCCCTTACGAACAGTGTTGATTGTTCCATTTGTGGCACAGATTGTCGGGTCTGTGGCATTGACGGGCTATCTTTCGTTTCGCAATGGGCAAGAAACCGTGAATGGGCTTGCCGATCGCCTGATGCAGGAGGTGGGCGATCGCGTTTTGCAAAACCTCAATTCCTTTCTGACCGTTCCTCATCAGGTCAATCAAACGAACATTGCCGCGTTGGAACTCAAACAACTCGATGTTCAAAATGTGCCTGCCGCAGAACGTCACTTTTGGCGACAGCTACAGATTTTTGATGCCTTGACGTTCGTTGGAGTGGGGCTTGAATCTAGAAATAATTTTGGAGCAGAGCGGGGCGACGATAATCAGCTAACGGTTCAAGCCTCTACCCAAGCATCGGGCTACCGGTTTCAAACCTATCGCACCAATGCAGTCGGCGATCGCACTCAGCTAATCGACCAGCAGCCCAACTTCGACCCACGCATCCGCCCGTGGTATCAAGCGGCTCGTGCGGCTGGCAAGCCCACTTGGAGCGAAATCTATCCCCGCACCAATGGGCTAACTGCCTACTTAGGTGCCGTAGCTCCGTTTTATGATGGGCAACGATTGCAGGGCGTTTTCTTAACCAACATTAACCTGTCGCAAATCAGCCGCTTTTTGCAAAATTTGCAAGTGGGCAAAACTGGGCAAGTCTTCATTATTGAGCGGTCTGGCAAGTTGGTGGCTACATCCACCGGGGAGAATCCTGTGAGGATCGCACTGAAGAACAATGGGGCAGAACGAGTTAGCGCGATCGCTAGCCAAAATTCTTTAACTCGCGCCACTACTGCCCACCTAGTCACTCACTTCGGCGGGTATCTAAAGATCCCTAACACCTTACTGAAGTTTTCAGTGAATCACCAAGGGCAATGGGTCAAAACAGTGCGAATTCAAGATGACAAAGGGCTGGATTGGATCGGAGTTATTGTGGTTCCTGAAGCTGACTTTATGGCAAAAATTACCGCTAACACCCGCACTACATCGCTGCTGTGTTTAGCGGCTTTACTGTTGTCAACCACAGTGGGCATTTTGACTGCCCGCTGGATTGCCACCCCCATTTTGGAACTCAATGAAAAAATGAAAGCGATCGCGTCGGGTCAGTGGGAAGGAACGATGCATAGCGATCGCGTTGATGAGATTGGTGAACTGGCAAACTCCTTTAACCAAATGGCAGCCCAGCTACAGCAATCTTTTGCAAATTTGCAAACGCTCAATCAAGAGCTATCGGTTAGCGAAAGCCGTTTAACTGCTTTTTTAGAAGCACTGCCCATTGGCATCTCCGTGGTCAACCTCAATGGCACTGTCACGTTCTTTAATCGCACGGCAATTCAGCTATTGGGAGTTGACTCCATTCCAGGCAGCACCGCAGAGCAATTGTCAACGGTCTATCAGCTTTATCAAGCCGGCACAAATGACCTTTATCCGAGCCATAAATTGCCAGCAGTAATTGCCCTGCAAGGAGAACAGAGTAAGGCTGAAGATATAGAGCTTGAGCGAGACGGCAGACGGACTCTGCTGGACGTGCGGTCAACTCCCATTTTTGACAGTGCAGGCAACGTGATCTATGCGATCGTTGCGTTTCAAGATATTACAACCCGGAAGGAAGCGGAAAAATTTTTGCGGGGTTATTCTCAAAACTTGGAAACCGAAGTGCAACAGCGAACTACAGAATTGACGCAGATCAATCTCACGTTACAGCAAGAAATTGTCGATCGCCAACAGGCGCAAGCAGCATTACAAACTGCTAACCACGAATTAGAGCGACTGACTACGTTGGACGGCTTAACTCAAGTTGCCAACCGCCGCTGTTTTGATCAGTATCTTGCTCAAGAATGGCGGCGACTGATGCGAGACCAACAGCCGATCGCGCTGATTATGTGCGACGTGGATTATTTCAAGCGCTATAACGACAGCTACGGGCATCAAGCGGGAGATGACTGTCTCCGAACCGTGGCGATCACCATGCAGCAAGCGGTGAAACGTCCTGCCGATTTGGTTGCCCGCTACGGCGGCGAGGAATTTGCGGTAATTTTGCCCAATACTGAACTGAGTGGCGCGATCGCCATTGCCCAAACCATTCGAGCCGCAGTCAATCACCTCAACCTGACCCACGAAACCTCTGAAATTGGCAACCGATTAACCCTAAGCTTGGGCGTGAGCAGCATGATTCCGGGTCAAGCTGGATCTCCAGAAGCGCTGATTGCGGCGGCTGACAGAGCCTTGTATATTGCAAAACAGCAAGGACGCGATCGCGTTGAGGCGGCATCGTAACTGTAAAATCGCCCTATCAGTTCCTCCGGTGCTTTATGCTTGGACTCATTTTTGATAAGCTGGTCGCTAACCGATCTTTGGAAGATGCCGACTGGCGATCGCTAGAGCAAAACGCGCTGTCAGACCCGCGACGAGCCGCAGCATTTGATCTGTCCACGCTGACGATCAAAAGCGATATTCAGCAACGAGCGGCACTGCTTCAACGGGTCTATCCAGATTTTTGTGATTTTTGTAGCGAAACTCTGGGCAATCCGGCTGACTTGATCACGACGCTGTGGCAGGTGTGGTTGCCGTTGGCTCAACAGCTTGGCGATCGCCATCAACGGGTTGGGCGACCGTTTGTGCAAGGAATTTTGGGCGGGCAGGGAACGGGGAAAACAACCCTGGGTCAACTGCTGACCGTGCTGTTGCACCATTTGGGATTGAACGCGCTCAATTGGTCGCTGGATGATTTATATAAAACATTCAGCGATCGCCAAGCTCTACAAGCCCAAGATCCCCGGCTGATCTGGCGCGGTTCACCCGGAACCCATGATGTGGCGTTGGGCATTGAAACCCTGGATCAGTTACGCCAACCCACGTCTGGACAAGTGATTTCCATTCCGCGATTTGATAAGTCTTTGCATCACGGCGCGGGCGATCGCACGACTCCTGAACCGGTGCAAAATATTGACGTGATCTTGTTTGAAGGGTGGTTTGTCGGCTTTCAGCCCATCGATCCAGCCGCATTTGACCAAGCGCCGCCGCCGATCTTCACCGAAGCAGACCGCATCTTTGCCCGTGATATGAATGCTTGCCTGCACGACTACTTGCCACTATGGCAACGGTTAGATAGCCTCTGGGTGCTGCATTTGCCCGATTATCGGCTCAGCAAACAATGGCGCAAACAAGCCGAACAGCAGATGAAAGCAACGGGCAAACCGGGCATGAGTGACGCGGAAATCGACAGATTTGTGGATTATTTTTGGCGATCGCTGCATCCAGCATTATTCATGCCGTCAGTCCTGCAAACGGCAGATTTGGCGATCAACATTCAGCCTGATCATTCCATGGGCGCACTTTATCGCGGTAGGGATGCTGAATCGCCGCTCGTGAAGGATAGTAGATGGATGGCAAATCGAAGGAACGAACGATGAGGGTTCAATTGACCAATTTGCAGCGATCGCCCTTACTAAAGCGACTATTATTATTGGCTTTTTTGGCGGGTAGCGTTACGATTCTGCCGATACGCGATCGCGCGATTGCAGCAATCCCGCCAGCAAACATCCGGGTGGCGCAATTGCCAGTGCCCTCTTTTCCCGCAACGCTAGATGCCGCCAACAAACCTCCACCAGGAGTGCAACGTTATGGGGCGATTGAGGTTGCGCCCGTTGTTTTAGATGAGCAAGAATTATTTAAAGTCGCTTCGCCTACGGTGTTCGATCGCAAAAATTCAGGTCAACAAATTCCGGTTGAGGTGCGGGCAAACCAAGTAGCTGCCAATCTCAAACGAGTCATCGTTCAAGATCAGCCTCAAGATATTCAGCAAAAACGCGGCTATTCCACCCGGTTTGATCCCAAGACGCTGCAAGTCTTTCTTGCCAAAGTGCGAGGAGAAACGGTGATTGTGGCAACAGATAACTACCGGACTCAGCGCTTATCGTTGCTGACGGTTACCAACCTTGATGCCGAGTATTACGGGCTAAGTGTTGAAGATTTAGCAAAACAATGGCGCACGACTTTAAGCACAGAATTAGATGCCGAATTACAGAATCGCCTCCCAGAAAAATCTGAAAAACGCATAGAAGCCGCCGTATCAGCGGGGCTACTTGCTCTCTGCGCCAGCTTGCTGCTGTGGTTGTTGCAGCGATCGCTAGCACGACAAGATAAACGGCTAAAAGCACAGCAGGTGACGGAGCAACAAGAAATCCTTGCCAAAATTGAGCAATCAGCTATCGCTGAGTCTCATAACAATGCTGCTGTTCAACCCAAAAAACAATTGGAAGCAGGGCGATCGCCCTTAGTTTTCTCCCGTCACCATTTATTAAACATCTTTCGCTGGCTGTTGGGCTGGGGGCAAATGGCAGTCTGCCTCTTGGGTTTGGCGGCAATTCTCAGCTATTTTCCTCAAACTAATCGCCTCGGTGCCTCTCTACTGGGCATCCCGGCGCTGTTGCTGCTGGTTTGGTTTTTGATGGTGCTGGCAAACTGGATTGGCGAAATTCTCATCGATCGCTTTGCCCTTGCCTGGGAAACCGATCAGTTAAGGGCATTTCAAATTTTCGAGTTTGATGATCTCCAGCGCAAATCCCTGCGAATCTCGACGGCAATCACCGCATTACACGGCTTAAAAACCTTTGCCGTATGGACAATGGGCGGCGCACTCGCACTTCAGGTCTTCGGCATTCCCATTAGCTCCGTGCTGACAGGGGGCGCGCTCGTTGCCTTTGGGGTGTCTCTCGCGTTCCAAAATTTGATCAAAGATTTAATCAACGGCTGCCTAATTTTGTGGGAAGACCAGTACGGCTTGGGCGATACGGTTTCCATTAGCGGCACAACGGGCTTAGTGGAAGACATGAACCTACGCATCACCCAAATCCGCGATGTGGAGGGGCGGTTAATTACCATTCCCAATAGTTCAATTATTAAAGTCGAAAATTTAACCCGCACCTGGTCACGGGTGAATTTTGATCTTCAAGTCGGCTATGAAACCGATGTGGATAAAGCGATCGCGGTGGTAGATGAAGTCGCCCAAACCCTCTATGCCGAACCAGAATGGCGCGATCGCATTTTAGAAGCGCCCAAAGTGCTTGGCGTTGAAAATCTCTCTCATACCGACATGACCATTCGCACCTGGATTAAAACCAAACCCTCAGAACAGTGGAACATTGGGCGAGAATTTCGCCGTCGCATCCGTCGCGCCCTGGTTAAAAACAACATCCGAATCGGCATTCCTCAACCCACTGAGCAGGTGCCCGCAGTCGAGGATCAGGTGCCAGAGGAGAGGAGTCAGGTGCCAGAGTGAGAGCTTCGACACATCCGAAACCCGACATCTTTCTCTCGCACTTCAATAAGACTTACGCATTCGCCCCCTAAATCCCCCAATTCTGGGGGACTTTGATCTCTAGCTCCCCCAGAATTGGGGGTTGGGGGGCAAATTTCGGTTGATTTGCGTAAGTGCCGTTCAAGAGAAATTTCAGCAAACTGTCATGAAAACGCTACAGAGTCTCTAGAATTAGAATGCTTTGAATTTGGTTATTCCAGCGCAGTAATGGAGGAGATCGGCGGTGAATATTGCAGAGCTATTTCAAAAAGGTGGACCTACCATGGTGCCGCTGCTGTTGCTCTCCATCTTGGCGCTCACAGCCATTTTTGAGCGATCGTGGTTTTGGTTTGGCGTGTTGACCAAAGAGCGAGAAACCGTTAACCGCGTCCTCGATCCGATTCGGCGAAATGACTGGGTGACTGCTGCCGAAATTGCCCGACAGGCATACGATCAGCCGATTGGGCGCTTTCTTTTCAGCCCACTGCAACTCAAAAAACCCGATCCGGAATTGGTGCGTTTAGCCCTAGAAGCCTCCGCAGATGACGAACTGGCAGGAATGCGGCGGGGAGACAAAATTTTGGAAGCGGTAATCGCCCTAGCTCCATTGCTTGGCTTGCTGGGCACGGTGATTGGTCTGATTATTTCGCTGCGAAACATTCGGATTGGGGATATCAGCGGTGGGTCTGCGGCTGGAGTTACTTCGGGCATCGGGGAGGCATTGATTAGTACAGCGGTTGGGCTGGTTGTTGCCATTAGTGCGCTCGTGTTTTATCGCACTTTTCAGGCGTTCTTATTCAATCAAACTAAGGTGTTTCGCAAGTCGGGGAATGAGTTGGAATTGCTCTATCGTCAACGCTGGGCACAAACCGGTGGCAAAGTTCTAACCGAGCCAGACGGGGAAGAATTTGTTAAAACAGAGGCAACTCAACCAGCCGATTTTCTGCCGCCCAGTGATCCTGCCATCCCGCTCAAATCCTAGTCTCTAGCCCCCCTTTTGATCTATGAAAATCCATACCGATGCGCCCTCTGAAGATGTGCAAATCCAGATTACCCCGCTGATTGATGTGATTTTTTGCATTTTGACATTTTTTATTCTGGCGGCACTCCAGTTCACCCGTCAGCAAGGAATTAACACCAGTCTGCCGCAAGCGAGTACGGGTGTGCCGCTCACAACCAGTCGAGAAATGATTACGGTGACGATCGCGCCTACAGGTCAACTTTATGCCGATCAGCAACCCGTCGATCGCGCTCAATTGGCTCAACTGTTGGCGCTCTATGTACAGCAAAACCCATCGGGAATGCTAGTGCTGAATGCGGCTCCCACAAGTTTTTATAACGATGTGATCCAGGTGCTAGATCTAATGCGATCGGTCGGGGGCGATCGCGCCACGTTGGCAACTACGCCTGTACCAGCGCGATCGCCAGGGTCTTCACCTAGCATCAATCCGCCTGCCGTAACCAGCCCGACTACAACGCCGTTTAATCCCTTCGACCCCTATGGCATTAGTCCTGTTCCTGGAGCAAACCCAACCCCTGAGCAACTGCCCGGTGCGCTGATCACACCGATCTCTCCCAGTGGAATTGTGACTCCATCTCCCACCCCATCGCCCTAGAGTTTGAGTAGGGGCGTAGCATTCGGTAGAAGATATTTGGGTAGTTGCAAGGGTTTTTGCCCGTAGCTTGCTTCCCGCAGGGTATGCTACGCCCGTACAGGGAGAATTATGGTGGGCTACTCGTGTTCTGTTTGAAAAACCGTTTTATGTCTAAATATGGGTTTCTGCTTAGCCGGATGAATCAGTGGATTGGCACCCTTTTTGGACAGCGATCGCGGCTCTTGTTTCTATCAATCCTCTTACTTTTGCCGCTCACCAGTTGCCAGCCAACTCTTTATAAAACCCAGACAGCGCAACAGTCGCAGCTCATCCTTAGCACCCTCAGCGATCCCAACACGTTTAACTTTGCCAACAAAAACACCTTCCCCAATATTTTTCTGTTTAGCTACGAATGCTTAACGAATGAAAACGGCGTAACTGGAGAAATTGAGCCTGCCCTGGCAGAATCTTGGCAGGTGTCAAAAGATAACAAACGGATTGTGTTTAAGCTACGTCCTGGGTTGAAATGGTCGGACGGACAGCCGCTAACTGCCGATGATGTCGTCTTCACCTATCGAGATATTGTTGCCAATCCAGCCATTCCCACGGATGCCAAAGAGAGCATTCAAATCGGTGAAGCCAAAGCCTATCCCCAGCCCCGCAAGCTGGATGATTTGACGGTTGAATTCATTCTGCCAGAACCCTTTGCGCCCTTTCTTCGGGCTACGGCGGGTCCCGATGGCATTGCTATTCAGCCCAAACACATCTTGGCGGAAACTTTAACCACAAAAGGGGCAGACGGCAACCTGACATTTTTGTCTACCTGGGGCACCAACACCGATCCCCAAAAGGTGGTGGTGAATGGACCGTACCAAATGGAAAGCTACGTGGCAGGACAGCGGCTCGTGTTTCGGCGCAATCCCTATTACTGGCGTAGGGATTCTGAGGGACATCCGTTGCCATACGTGGAGCGGATCATTTGGCAGTTCATTGAGAACACAGATACGCAACTTTTGCGGTTTCGGTCGGGCGAACTGGATGTGATGGGCGATGCTCGTCCGTTGCGCCCAGAATATTATTCTTTGCTGAAGCGAGAAGAGGAACGAGGGAACTTTCGGGTTTACAATGGCGGTCCCTGGTCGGGGGTGCTATATCTCACCTTTAACCTGAATAAGGCGACGAACCAAGACGGCAAGCCGTTTGTAGACCCGATCAAACAGCGCTGGTTTAGCAATTTGGCGTTTCGGCAGGCGATCGCCCACGCGATTGATCGCAAAAAAATCAACACCAACATCTTTCGCGGCTTGGGGATTGTGTTGAACTCGCCCATTTCAGTACAAAGCCCCTATTTTCTCAAGCCAGAGCAAGGTTTAAAAACCTATGACTACAATCTAGAAAAAGCCAAACAACTGCTGCTAGGAGCCGGATTTCGATATAAGCAAAATCAGCTTTTGGATGCAGACGGGCATCCTGTGCGCTTTACCCTGTTGACTAACTCTGGAAACAAAGTGCGCGAGGCGATCGGCGCTCAGGTGAAAGAAGACCTCAGCAAAATTGGCATCCAGGTCGATTTCACGCCGCTAAACTTCAACGTGCTCGTGGAAAAAACCTCTAGCTCCCGCGAATGGGATGCCCACATGATCGGCTTTACAGGCGGTATTGAACCTCACTCAGCCGCAAACCTCTGGCTCAGCAGTGGCGCATCCCATTCCTTCAACCTAAAGCAGCAGCCGGGTCAACCGCCCATTGAAGGCTGGCAGCCCTATGACTTTGAACAGGACATCGATCGCCTGATGATTGCTGGAGCGCGAGAACTGGATGAAGCGAAACGCAAGCAGGTGTATGCCGACTATCAGCAGGTCGTGCAGGAGAATCTGCCCGTGATTTTTCTGGTCAACGATCGCGCTTTGATGGCAGCCCGCAACACCGTCCAGGGTTTGAGATACTCCGGCTTACCCAGTTGGGGCTTGTGGAATATTCAGGAGTTGAAGAATAGGAAATAGGGGTTGAGGATTAGGGAAGGAAAATATCTGCAAGTTGCGGACATTCCAAAATCTGCGAAGTAGGATCAAGCAAACGAACTGGAAACCTGGGAATGGATCTAATTACGTTGGCGGCGGCACAAGTGATCGCGAAGATTGCGTTAGATAAATTTGTTGAGAGCGGCGCGGGTGAATTGGGCAAAACGATGACGGCAGCGATCGCCAAAAAAGTCGAGAAATTAGGCACGACGGTGTGGAACCGGATTAAGGGCAATGCCACGGCGGTGACGGTGCTGGAAGGAGCAGCGCAGGAAAAGCCAGAGGATATGCAGAAACTGAAGAATTACCTCTACTCACTGTGGAAGGATGAGCAGTCTGAGTTTGCTCAGGAGGTGAAGAAATTGGCGGATGAGATTCACGTTGAACTGACGCAGATTGAAGACAACAGTTCGATGATAGTGAATAACCATGGGGGCACTAATACTAACTATCTAACCAAGACAGGAAAGGACAACACCAACTTTTTTGGGGGGACTCACAACCACGACAAGTAAATCGCCGGATTGATTGACAGAAATCTGCTGAAAGCCTGATAACCCATAGGGTGAGCAATATCTACCGACGTAACTTCGAGATTCCTGACTCATCCCTTACTGTGCAGAAGATACTATGCAGCAAAGAAACGATAACAGCACAAGGTATCAAACCCAAACAGGGGAGAATAACGCCAATTTTTTTGGTGGCGAACATCAGCACAACTATCCCCAACCCGATGCACCTCTCGTGGGCACGCCGAGCAATTTGCCGTTGAGTGGGGTGGTGAAGTTTGTTGGGCGGGACGAGGCGCTGGCAGCGGTACATCAGAAATTGCAAGCGATGGCGACAGTGGCGATTTCGTCGGTGTCGGGGATGAGCGGCGTTGGCAAAACGGAATTGGCGTTGCAGTATGCCTATGGCAAATTGCGAGAAGCGGCGTATCCGGGGGGAATTTGTTGGGTAAATACCCGCGCTCAGGATGTGGGCATTGGCATTCTGGAGTTTGCGCGGGTGCAGTTGGGCTTGCCAGAGCCACCAGAAACGCTGAAAACCGTGCCAGAACAGGTGCAGTGGGTCTGTCGGCGGTGGCAGGGAGAGCCGATTTTGCTGGTGTTGGATGATGTGGTGGACTATGGGGCAGTGGAGCCGTATTTGCAGCAGCTTGATCTACGCTTTCGAGTGTTGATGACGACACGGCTGAAACTGGGTACCCCGGCACAACGGCTGGAATTGGAGGTGTTGAGCGAAGCTGCGGCGCTGGAATTGTTGAAATCGCTGCTAGATGATGCGGAGCGAATCGATACACAGATTGGCGATGCTCAAAAGTTGTGTGAATGGTTGGGCTATTTGCCTCTGGCTCTGGAGTTGGTGGGGCGGTATTTGCTAGACGATGAGGATATTAGCCTCGCAGAAATGCTGGAGTTGTTGCAGCAGGAGCGATTAGCAGCAGAGGCATTGCTGAAAGCCTATCCTGAAATGACGGCAAGCTTGGGCGTGGCGACTGCGTTTGAACTGAGTTGGAAGGAGTTGAATGCGGACGCAAAAAAGCTGAGTGGCTTGCTTAGCATCTTTGCGTTGGCTCCGATTCCGTGGGAACTGGTTGAGCAATGTTTACCCAATTGGCAGACGCGAAATTTAGCTGAGTGCCGCGATCGGCAACTGAAGAAGCGCAGCTTATTGCAACGGGTGAGGCAGGAGCGCTATCAACTGCATCAATTGATCCGTGAGTTTTTTGTAGTCAAACTGGAGACGGAGTTGGTAGTGGAGGTCGCGGATCAATTGCGGCGCAGCTTTGCGGGAGCGTTGACGGCGGTGGCGAAGACCATTCCCCAAACCGTGACGCTGGAAGTGATCGCGCGGGTGGAGGATGCCTTGCCCCACTTAGTGGTGGCATCTGATCTGACCCACTGCGTGGAAGGGGTAAATAAAATCTGGGCTAGCACGGGGCTAGTGCGGGTAGCAGAGGCGCAGAGCCGCTGGCAAGATGCGGAACAGTGGTCTAAAAAGGCGCTGTTATTGAGTGAACAGCATTTGGGAGCCGACCACCCCACCACCGCCACCAGTTTGAACAATTTGGCACTGTTGTACCGAGCGATGGGACGCTACGCGGAAGCGGAACCTTTACACCAGCGATCGCTAGCGATTCGGGAGCAGCATTTGGGAGCCGACCATCTCGGTACTGCCACCAGTTTGAACAATTTGGCAGGGTTGTACGATGCGATGGGACGCTATGGGGATGCGGAACCCTTGTACACGCGATCGCTAGCAATTATGGAACAGCATTTGGGAGCCGACCATCCCGATACCGCCGCCAGTTTGAACAATTTGGCAGGGTTGTACGTATTGATGGGACGCTATGGGGATGCGGAACCCTTGTACACGCGATCGCTTCAGATTAGTGAAATCAAGTTGGGTAGCGAACATTCCATCACTGCCACTGGACTTAATAATTTGGCGGGACTCTACTATGCGATGGGACGGTATGGGGAGGCAGAACCCTTGTTGTCTAAAGCGTTAGCGATCGCTGAACAGCAGCTAGGCATAGCTCATCCAACCACCCTGCAATTTCGCCAGAATCTAGCAGACTTGCTGCGAACAATGAGTTATGGAACAAGCCAGAGAAACAATCCATTACTCTGGACTGCGTGAGTTAGTTTTGCGATTTGATTCAGCAGGCGGTGAAGGGGCAGAGGGGTAAACGGGTTTTCGCGAAGTGTGCCCGAAGGGCTTAGGGCGATGGAGAGGAAGTGTTTTAGGATAGGAACCACCGTGCGATCCGTGTGTTGGTGTTGTTGCCCTGGGCGATCGCGGGTTCGGTGCGATCAAAGCTCATCAAGTTTGGGTTGACAATCCACAAATGACAAGGCTTCTTCATCCAAGTAGCCTGCAACTGCCATTTCAATCACTGCCCAAACCGGATAATTCATTGCCTGTGCCCGTGCTTCCAGTCCCGATCGAATCTTCGCTGGCAAACCCGCCAAAAACAGATTGGCAAGTTCAGGCGAAAGATGTTCGGCAGTGGATGGCTGAGTTTGCATCACGATCACTCCCGTGCTGGAATCCTTACATTATAGGGCGGATTCACTGCCTGAATAATCAGGCTCTCTAGCTCCGACGATAGCCGAATCCACTGCTCAAATTCCAATTCGTAAAAGGTAATTCTGGTATCCCTGGCATTCAGATTTTCAATAAATGCCCACAGCAAAGCCTTATGCCCACCCCGAAATCGATCGCGTAACAGTCTGGTTTTGCCAATGTAAAGGATTCCCATCGTCCGATGTCTCACTGCATAAATCCCAGCATTCATCGGCAGTTCACGAAATTCCTTGGAGAGTGGAATGCAATCCCTAAAAGTTGTAGAAGCAAGGTGATTAAGAATTGCGCGGGCTTCTGTTTGGCTAGCGTCAGACATTTTCTTGGAGAGCCTTCAGTCTCCCTTGCAACGACCCTGGTTTCCCACGCTATTACCATTTGCCCCACTGGCAGGCAGATTGGATTGGGGCAGGTTCGGTGCGATCGCTTTAATTGATCCGCAGGATAAAATGATCTGGATTTGCTTCCAGCGATCGCAGGGCAAGACTCTATTTAGATACCCGTGTCTACAACCGCTTAGAACCGAGGATGCCGATTATTTAAACGAATTGTGAATTTTTGGAAAAGTTCGGCAACATTTCTTGAAAGGCGAAATATTCTGATAGCGATCGCTTCCGCTCGATAAAAATAATAACTAGCAGGGACGGCATTGATCTCAGGTTTATCTGACTTTATCTGAACTCTCCCATTTTTGCCCCTATGTTCTCACTATTGCTTTCTGGATCACTGATTGCCCTCAGCCCACCTTCCCCAATAGAAGAATTACCGCCATCTTCCACAACATCGATTGATCCTCAAATTGCCCAGCTAGCTAATACGCCCGATCCTCCCGACCCTGTGGCTACTTCAACATGGGAATTTGAGGTAGAGAATGACTTAGAACAGCTTACGTCCGTGTCGCAGTTAACCGATGTGCAACCAGCGGATTGGGCATTTCAGGCGTTGCGATCGCTGGTTGAGCGCTATGGTTGCATCGTCGGCTACCCTGACAAAACCTTTCGCGGCGATCGTCCAATCACTCGCTATGAATTTGCCGCCGGGTTAAACGCCTGCTTAAACAAGATCCAAGAGTTGTTAGCAGCGATCGGTGGCGATCGCGTCACCCAAGCAGACCTAGACACCCTCAAGCGACTGCAAGAGGACTTTGCCGCTGAACTTGCCACCCTCAAAGGTCGGGTAGAGGCGCTAGATATTCGCACGACGCAGTTAGAGAAACAGCAGTTTTCCACTACCGCAGTGTTGCGCGGACAAGCGATATTTGGTTTGGCAACTGCCGCAGGCGGCGATCCACCGGGGCAAGGCGAAACCAACACGGTATTCACTAACCTGTTGCAGTTGCAGTTAACTTCCTCGTTCACGGGGCGCGATTTGTTGCGGGTGGGCTTTGCCGCAGCTAACTTTGGCAATGAGGGGTTTGCCGGGTTTGCATCGCTCAACACCTACATGGCGCTGCTATCCTATCAGGCAGATTTGAACAGTCGCTTTGAGTTGAGTTCCCTAGACTACCGCTTTGCCGTGGGCGATCGCCTAGTGCTGACCATACAACCCGTTGGTTTCAGCCTCTATAGCGTCCTCAGCCCCAACAGTTCCTACTTAGATAGCGGCACAGGTGCAGTTTCTCGCTTTGCCGCACTCAACCCGGTCTTGCGAATTGGCAACCTGGATGCCGGAGTGGGGTTCGACTGGCTATTCGCCGATCGCTGGCGGTTACAGGGTGCCTATGGCGCTCGGACTGCGAACAGCCCAGAGGTCGGCGTGTTTGGCTCCGGACATCAGGCGTTTGGCTTGCAGTTGCTCCATCGTCCTAACCGCAACGTCACCTTAGGATTTGCCTATGTCAATTCTTTTTCGGTTGATGGACGGCTGGATACCTTCACGGGTAGCGCCAATGCCGACCTGTCCGGTGGCTTCAACGAACCCGCAAAAATTCATGCCCTGGCGGCTTCCTTGCGCTGGCGGTTGTCTCCCAAGTTGACGCTCGGCTTGTGGGGCGGCGCAACGTTGACGGATGGGACGTTTGGTAAAGTGTTCGATGCCATTTTCGATCGCAACATCGATCTAAAAGATTTTGGGGCTGTCACCCTGTCCACCACTTACCTGCTCTCCCTCGGCATAGATGACCCGTTTGGACGCAAAGGTGATCAACTGGCTATTATGGTTGGGCAACCGCCTAAACTCCAAGCGGGAGTGCTAATCGAGCGGGCGGATGAGGGCAACTCGTTTCACTTCGAGTCATTTTACCGATTTCGACTCACGGATCAAATCTCCGTTAGTCCAGGCTTTTTCTACGTCACCAATCCGGGACAAATCAGCCGCAACAACGATATTTTCATCGGCACGGTTCGAGCCACGTTCAACTTCTAATCATCCCCCTGAAGCCACTATGCTGTCTATCTTAAAATTCTGCTTTTCCCTTCGGTTGGTTTATCTAAGTCTGATTAGTTTAGGGGTGATGGTGGCGATCCCTGCCCACGCGCAACAGATTACGCAAGCAACCATCGTCGAAATTCTGGATGGTGATCAGGTTTATATTCAAGACCGCAAAGTTCGTGAGCAAGCGGTGGCGAAGTTGGGCGAACAGGTGCGAACCCAACAGGCACGGGCAGGGCTACGCTTCAACATCGGCGCGGGAATCCGGCTGGGGCGCAACTCATCGGTGGTGGTGGGCGGCGGCTGTATTCGGCTCAACCGGGGCACGGTTTTGGTGGCAGGGGCAACGGCAGGCAATCGCGGCTGTTTGCGATCGGTGGTGGCGGCTACACGAGGCACGGTTTACATCATGGAACTGGAGGATAGCGGACAGGGACGCATCACCGTTTTGGAAGGCGCGATCGAGGTTTCCAATCCTGAACGACCCGAAATACAACAGATGGCGCTAGCAGCCGGACAAGCGGTGGATACCGCGATTAGCGGCGATGTTGGCGCTCCGTTCCAGGTGCCCCAAGATCAATTAAATAAGCTGGCTGCACCGTTGCTTGAAGGATTTCAACAGTCCTTGCCCGATTTAGAGAAGATCGCGATCGCCCGACGAGATCGAGGCTTTGCCAGTACCTTTTTGCAAGAAGCGATCGGCGGCGGTGACTTCGATCCCCAGAAAGGTCGAGAATCAACAGATTTTACAGGCGATTCAATTTCCGGCACTTTTGTTCGCGACAGAACGAATACAAACACCGGCACCTTCACACCTACCGGAACTACCCTTCAGATTCCTATCTCGGTCAACTTTGAGAATCGCACCGTTGCGATCAATGGCTTTAGCGGCGTTGCCAGTTCGTTAGGTTTGAGCGGCAACAATGCCACTGGAACGGTAATTCTAAATAACAGCCAAACATTCACTATTCCTGGAATTTCAGTTGCACAGCCGATTCAAGCAGTGCGAATTGAGGTCTTTGATGTTGGATTTGAAAACCCCAAACCGGGTCAAATCTATCAGGGCAGTTTGTCGATTGGGCGGATTCGCGATCGCTAGTCGCTAACCAATCGTGTTGATCTTATACGTGTTGATCCAAATATTTTTGGGTTTCCTCTAGCACCTGCTGATACAGCGTACTGTCATCTCCCTTTAACCCGATGATGCCAAACAGTCTTAGGGGTTCATCTCGTCCTCGGAGTTGATGTTCGCCCAAGTCAATCCCGTCTACTTCCTCTGACACCAGGCTATAGACTGATTCAGTCACCAAAATATCGGTTCCCAGTTGTTTGGTCAGTCCTTCTACGCGGCTGGCAACATTCACCGTATCGCCAATCACACCATACTCGCGCCGTTCGAGCGCCCCTAAATCTCCGGCAATCACGGTGCCATAGCTGATGCCGATGCCATTGAAGAAGGGCACGAGTCCCTCTTTGTGAAACTGCGATCGCAGATCCGCCAGCGCCTGCCGCATTCCCAATGCTGCCCGAATTGCATTCAAAGCATCTTGCTGTTCTCCTTGCGGCACCGGAAAGCCAAACTCTGCCATCACCGCATCGCCAATAAATTTATCGACGGTGCCGCCTTCTTGCAAAATCACCTCTACCATGACGCTGAAATAGCGGTTCAGTTGGGCGATTAACTGCTCCGGCGGCAGTTTGTAAGACAGGCTAGTAAAGCCACGAATATCGGCAAACAAGACTGCTGCTTTCAGGGTTTTTCCAGCAGCCATCGCTTCGGGTCGCCTCAAGATTTCTTCCACAATCGGCGCGGCGATGTATCGTTCTAGGGTTCGGCGCAAGCGCAGCGTTTCAATCCGATCGCTGACAAACCCAACGGTGAAAGTCGAGAACGCACTCAACACCATGACGATGAAGGGGACGGCAGTCGGCAAAATCCAATAGCCATAGGTGAACGCTAGGTAGGCAAACCCAACCCAAGCGATCGCCGCCCCACAGCCTACCAATAGTTGCCAAACAGGGCGCTGGGCAAGTCTCAGCAGGATTACACCTAACCCAGCGACCAACCCAGCCACCAGTGTCGCTGCTGCCCAAGGATTGGGAAAGACTTGGGCGATCGCCCGTCCTTCTACCAGGGTGGCGATCGCGTTGGCGTGAAGTTCCACTCCGGGTAGGCGATCGTCAAAGGGGGTGCGAAACAAATCCTGTTCAGACACATTTCCCGCCGTGCCAATCAACACGACCTTGTTTTTGAACGTCTGATTTTTCTGAAACACCTGCTGCCAGTCGGTCGCCAGCAATTGCCAAAATGGGATGTGTGTGATCGTGTTAGTGCCACCGTAAAAATAGATGAGATCGCCCTTGGGTGGCGGATAGGTCAAGTTAGCCGCTTGCAGCGTTGCCTCCGCAAATGACGGCACACTTTCCAGATTTAATGGACGAAGCACCTCCTCTTCATAGGCGCTGCCCAGCCGACGCACCAACCCATCGGCTTCTGGCTTCAAAAAGTTTACCAATCCCAGTCGCACTGAAGGAGACAAGAGCGCTGGGGTCGGCTGCATGAAATCTACTGTTCCCTGTGCGTCTTCAGGGTAGGAAGCGGCTAAGGTAATTTTCTCCGGATACTGTAAGAGCGCCTGATGAAATCCCTCGTCGTCCACTGCTCCAAACCGGCTCTGGGAATCAAATAATAAATCGATCGAAACCGATCGCGCTCCCGCCTTCATTAAATAGTTGATCGCCTCAGCGTATGCCTCACGCCGCCAAGGAAACCCACCACCCAACAAACGTACAAGTTTCTGATTTTTCTTATCATCTTCATAGGTTCGAGCAGCCGACAACGACGCATCATCGATCGCCACAATCACCAGTTGGTCGGGCGGTGATACGGTTCCCCGCAGTTCAAAAAACAGGGTTTGAACCTGCTGCTCCCATCGCTGCGTCCGGTTCCATTCAAATCCTGTTGCCAGAAAGCCTAGTGCGCTCAAGCTTCCCAGCATCGCTATACTCAGGCTTAATTCGCGGAATCGGGCGATCGACTTGGCAGCAAACAGGTGAGGGCGAGATCGCGGCATGACTATTTTTGATACCTACTACTGTAGAGAAAAAAGAATAAATATAGGACTTACGCACTCGCCCCCTAGATCCCCCAATTCTGGAGGACTTTGATCTCTAGCTCCCCCAGAATTGGGGGTTGGGGGGCAAATTTCGGTTGATTTGCGTAAGTCTTAAAATAGTTAGATGTCAAACCCAAAAGGTACTTAACATTTGGCACTGCGACCCATCAAAAGTCACTCTACAGCAACATAACTTAAACCACTTGACTGTGATCCCCTAAATCAGCTTTGTCATAATTTTCTGACAATTGAATCTCAAAGTCTTCTAGCCAATCTGCGATCGCCGAGAGCAATGCTATGATTTCGGAGGAATTCACTTGATTGAAAAGGGCTTAGTGTTCTATGGCTCAAGCGTCCGTTTCTCCAGTAGTGCTGGTCATTTTAGATGGCTGGGGATATCGTGAAGATGCGGATGGTAATGCTGTAGCCGCCGCTAAAACTCCCGTGATCGACAGCCTTTGGGCAGCCTACCCGCACACGACCATTCGCACGTCTGGCAAAGATGTTGGGTTGCCAGAGGGTCAAATGGGCAACTCCGAAGTAGGGCATCTAAATATTGGTGCCGGTCGAGTGGTGCCCCAAGAACTCGTACGAATTTCGGATGCCGTAGAAGATGGCACCCTGCTCAGCAATGCGGCACTGGTCAAGCTTTATCAAACCGTCAAGCAAAATAATAGCAAGCTGCACTTAATTGGTCTTTGCTCCGATGGCGGGGTGCATTCTCACCTGTCTCATCTTTTTGGACTAGTGGATATGGCGAAGCAGCAGGCGATCGCAGATGTTTGCATTCATGTAATCACCGATGGGCGCGATACATTGCCCGATTCTGGCAAGAAATATGTGCAGCAAATCGTGGATTATATTGATACAGCCGGAGTTGGGCGCATCGTCACCCTCAGCGGTCGATATTATGCAATGGATCGAGATCATCGCTGGGATCGTGTGGAAAAAGCCTATAGCGTCATGACTCAGGATGGCGATGGAGATGGGCGATCGGTGTTAGAGGTAATGCAGGCTTCCTACGCTGCCGACATCAAGGATGAGTTTATTCTGCCGACTCGAATTGCACCCGGAGCCATTCAGCCAGGAGATGGCGTGGTGTTTTATAACTTCCGCCCCGATCGCGCCCGTCAACTCACCCAAGCATTGATCGATCCTAAGTTTGAAGGTTTTGAACGAGAACTGATTCAGCCGCTCGCCTTTGCCACCTTTACTCAATACGATCCCCACTTTCCGGTGCTGGTTGCCTTTGAGCCGCAAAATCTGAACAATATTTTGGGTCAAGTTATTTCTGAGCGTGGGCTACGCCAGTTCCGCGCTGCTGAAACTGAAAAATATGCCCATGTCACCTACTTTTTTAATGGCGGCATTGAAGACCCGTTTGAGGGAGAAGACCGGGAAATGGTGCAGAGTCCGCAAGTGGCAACCTACGATCGCGCTCCTGCGATGTCTGCGGCAGCATTGACGGATGTGGCGATCGCGGCAGTCGAAAAGCAGGTTTATTCAATGGTTGTGATCAACTATGCTAACGCCGATATGGTGGGGCACACTGGCAAAATGGATGCCACTATTGATGCGTTGCAAGCGGTCGATCGCTGCCTCGGTCGCCTGCTAGAAAGCACTATCCGCGTCGGTGGAACTACTATTATCATTGCCGATCATGGGAATGCCGAGACGATGTGGGATCAAAACGGCAATCCTTGGACTGCCCATACGACCAATCCAGTGCCCTTCATCTTGGTAGAAGGAGAAGGGCGCAAGATTCCAGGGCATGGCACTGATGTTAGCCTGCGCGATGATGGTCGCCTCTCGGATATCGCCCCGACCATTCTGGAGATTTTGAAACTGCCTCAACCCCCCGAAATGACTGGACGATCAATGTTTGTGCCGCTTGAGTTTGGGCTAACCCCCAGTCGATCGCCCGTCAAATTAGTTCGCTAAACTCGAAGCAAAGGACGCTGAGCCGAACGCTGTCAAAATAGCTTGACTTTGGATTGAGCGATCGCCCAGTCTAAAGCTATTCTTACTCCTGCAAATAGCACGAAACTTTCCAGCAGCATCGCGAGGAGTGGCAAGGGTGCGACTCCACTTTGCCAGCCTAGATCCAACTGTGCCAATCCTCGCACCAACCCAAATGCGGCAACGGCTCCCGATTTTAGGTGAACGTTTTGATCGTGCCGAATCACATAGCGATAGGTGACCGCAAACAGAAAGCCAGACAGGATGGCAATGGCTCCACTGACTGCAAGGGTTACTTCAAGAGTCTCATGCTGCAACGCCAATGGGCTAGTTGGAGTCAACATCCACGTGCGATTGATGACTGTGAATAGGGCGAATAGTATTCCGGCTGCGATCGCGCCGATTCCACCCGCTTTTAGTGATTCCCATCGCTCTATCCAACTGAGATCAGATCCTTCACTCTGTTTGATTTCGCGGACTGCTTCATTCACTTCAATCATTTCACGCCTCCAGACCCACTGTTCTTTTCTATCCTGCAATTAATCTACAGTTGTGGGGGATGTTTTGCTGTACTGCGATTCCCACTTTGAACTATGATCAGGTTTGAAGATGTTTCATCACAGCGTTTCACAGATTCCTATGGATATTTTGAGCTTGGGCTGGGTCGGTCTTTTGGTTATCTTTACTTTTTCAATTTCGTTGGTTGTTTGGGCACGCAATGGGTTTTGAAGTGACTTTGCCGTGTGATTAAGCCTAGATAGGCAAGAGTTTGAGTCCATATTCTTGATCTAAGAATCATTCAATGTAACTGTGGAATACCCTGTTTTTAGCGTTCTTATTTTAGCGGCGTTTGCCTTGTTGATTGTGGTCAGTGGTGGCGTAGCCTATCTGACTTTGGCAGAGTGGCGCGATTTGCGTCGGCGTGATTCAGAAGAACGTGCCAATCGACCTGCCCGCCGCAAAGGTTAGTCTAATCTCTAACCCTACATTTTAGCCCCTAATTTCTAGCCCCTCATCATGATTCAACAAGACAGTATTGCCGCCCACGGTGGACAATTGGTCGATCGCATTGCCACGACCGCTCAACGGCAAGAGTTTTTGGATAAAGCAGACCATCTGCCAGTGGTGCAAATCGATCAGCGCACCGTGTCAGATTTGGAGATGATCGCGATCGGGGGGTTCAGTCCGCTAACGGGCTTTATGGAAGAAGCCGACTACCTGTCTGTCGTCAACACCATGCGGCTAGCCAATGGCTTACCCTGGTCGATTCCGATTACGCTGTCGGTGGCTGAAGAAGTGGCGGCACCGTTGAAGTCAGGTAGTTTAGTGCGGTTGGATGACGCTCAAGGACGCTTTGTGGGGGTGCTGCAACTAACGCAAAAATATAGCTACGACAAAAAGCACGAAGCGCTGCATGTTTATCGCACTAACGAAGAAAAACACCCTGGGGTGAATGTGGTCTATAACCAAGGCACGGTGAATTTGGCAGGTTCGATTTGGCTGTTGCAGCGTGATCCGCATCCTAAGTTCCCGCCTTATCAGATTGATCCGATTGAGTCGCGATCGCTGTTTCGTGAAAAAGGCTGGAAAACGATTGTGGGCTTTCAGACTCGCAACCCAATTCATCGCGCCCATGAATATATTATTAAGTGCGCGTTGGAAGTGGTAGATGGGCTGTTTCTGCATCCGCTGGTGGGTGCAACGAAGGAAGATGACATTCCAGCCGATGTGCGAATGCGCTGCTACGAAATCATGCTGGAACACTACTTTCCCAAAGACCGTGTGATTTTGGCAATTAACCCGGCTGCCATGCGCTACGCTGGACCCCGTGAAGCTATTTTTCACGCCTTAGTCCGAAAAAACTATGGCTGCACCCACTTTATTGTGGGGCGCGACCATGCAGGCGTGGGAGATTATTACGGCACCTACGATGCTCAATATATTTTTGATGAGTTTAAGCCTGAGGAATTGGGCATTTTGCCGCTGAGGTTTGAACACGCCTTCTATTGCACTCGCACTGAGGGCATGGCAACCACAAAAACTAGCCCTAGTCTGCCGGAAGAGCGAGTTCACTTATCGGGCACGAAGGTTCGTGAGATGCTGCGTCGGGGAGAACTGCCGCCACCGCAATTTTCTCGCCCCCAAGTCGCCGCAGAACTGGCACGAGCGATGAAAGTATTTACCCAAAATCAATACGAAATTTAGCGCCTATTGGTTAGGGTTGAGGGCATCTCAGCCAGGATCGCCAAGTTCAATACCATGCGCTTCCTGCTGAGAATATGCTTCAGGATGGACTAGAGTTAACCAGCCTTTGAGATTCGGCTTACTTGCAGATCATGAATTTTTTCGGCACAAACCATTTTTATCCAGTCTTGGCGATCTATTTTTTGCAGTTGGCACTC
>ENA-ORBV01002994-ORBV01002994.1-microbial-mat-metagenome-genome-assembly--contig:-NODE-2994-length-34617-cov-11.520816_pt1 | contig 34617 bp, 31 predicted proteins | sample MGYA00237777_ERZ505514 | MGnify/ENA primary metagenome ERZ505514 (study PRJEB26160, sample SAMN06269048) | microbial mat metagenome | isolation source: Oligotrophic lake microbial mat | place... | reverse complement strand
GGCCTTGCTCCTTCGGTGCGCTACGCAATTTGCTGCGCAGCGGCTCTCCAGACGGCAATTCAAGGCATGCAGTACTGAACCTGAGCGATTATGGGAGTTTGCGCCTTCGGTGGCCGGACGGATCCGGCGCTCTCCTGCATGCCGCGATTATATCGGACGGGCCCCGAGGCATCTTTTCGCGAACTCGCCTTGACGCGGACGGGAGCGCGGCAGCACGATTCGCGCCAACCAGGGAGAAGAACTCATGCGCTTGAAGGTTGCAACGCACGTCGTCTTGCCGATCCTCCTGCTCACGGCATTTGCGGGTCCGCTCAGTGCGCAGACCTATCCTTCGCGGCCGGTGCGCCTGATCGTCCCGTACCCGCCCGGCGGCGCTTCGGACCTCCACGCGCGCCAGCTCACCGCGAAGATGACCGACTTGCCGCAGCCGGTGATCATCGAGAACCGCGTCGGTGCTGGCGGCAACGTGGCTTTCGACTACGTCGCGAAGGCTGCGCCGGACGGCTACACGCTCCTGTGGGGGGCGGGCTCCATGACGGTGGCTCCTGCGCTCTCCGCGAACCTTCCTTTCGACGTGGTCAAGGACTATGCGCCGATCTCGCTGGTCGTCGTTGTCCAGAACGTGCTCATGGTGCCCGCGAATTCGCCTTCCAAAAACGTGAACGAACTCATCGCGGCCGCCAAGGCGCAGCCCGGCAAGCTCAACTACGCATCGGCGGGCGCAGGCGGCATCCCGCACCTCACCATGGAACTGCTCAAGAGCATGACCGGGACGAACATTGCGCACATCCCGTACAAGGGCGATTCGCCCGCGCTCACCGACCTCATCGCGGGGCGCGTCGACATGTATTTCGCGACGATCGCCGGCGGCATCCAGCACATCAAGTCCGGCAAGGTGCGCGCGCTCGGCGTGAGCGCGAAGAAGCGTGCGGCCGCGCTCCCGGAGGTGCCGACGCTCGACGAGGCCGGCGTCCCCGGCTATGAAGTGGTCTCGTGGTTCGGCATCCTCGCCCCGGCTGGCACGCCGCGCGAAATCGTCAACCTCATGCACGGCCACATCGTGAAAGCCGTCGCCCAGCCGGACCTGCGCGAGAAGTACGTCGGGCTCGGCTCGGAGCCGACGACGAACACGCCGCAGGAATTCCAGGCGCTGATCCGCGAAAGCGTTGCGAAATTCGCCCAGATCGCCAAGGGCGCCGGCATCAAGCCCGAATAGGGCGGAATCGCGCCTTCAGGAGGCCATCTGGCCCTGGTTGGCGCAGAGGTCGCGCAGGCGCGCGAACTGCCGCACGGTGACGCCTCGATAGCCGAGCTTCACCAGGCCTTCGTCCTGCATGCGCTTGAGCTCGCGGTTCACGCTCGGCCGGGCCGCGCTCAGCATCACCGCGATTTCCGATTGGGTCAGGCGCAGGCTCGCGCCATCGCCCACGGCGCATTGGCCGCCCGAAGTGTTCCCGGGCGCCGCCAGCGCGAGCGTGCAGAGCTGGCGTGCCAGCCGCTGCCGGAGGGGGACGAGAGCGAACTCATCGACGGCGGTGTAGGCCTTGCGCAGCCGGTAGCACAGCAGCCGGGCGAAATGTCCGTAGAGCTCCGGCCTCGAGTCGAGGACTTCGAGGAAGGCGGCGCGGGGAACGAGCAACACGTCGGTGCGGCGATGCGCGCGGGTGTCATGGACCGAGCCGAGGCCGTCGATGGCAGCGACCAGTCCCCAGACGTATCCCGGCTGGATGAGCGAAAACACCACTTCGTGGCCGTCGGCAGTCAGCGTGGCGCTGCGGATGGCGCCGCGGATGACGACCGCAAGTCCCTCCGGCGGCATGCCGCGCGCCGCAACGAGCTCGCCATTGAGAAAGCGCCGGTAACGTGAAACGCGCGCAAAGTCCTCCAGCGCGCCCGCCGGGAGGTCCCTGAACCACGCGTTGCCTTTGAGGGTCGCGAGGCGCCACTGGAAGTCGTGTTCGGCCATATCAATCTGCCTCGAGTTGCCCATGCGACTGCGTGGTGCGCCCTGGGTCGGCGCCGGTGCACCAGATTGTAACCTGCGTGACAATTCAGGTCGCCACCAGCCCCTACGATCTCGCGCGTGCCGACCTTCCCGGACCCCATCGAAGACGCAAGCGCCTGGCGCGCGGATGCGATGCGTGCCGACCGCGCGTGGGAATGGCGGCTGGCGGGAGTCGAAATCGACGAGCTCAGACACGCGGTTGCAGAAGCGCGGGGCAGGGGCCTGCGCGCGGCGGAGTTCGGAAAAGCCGACTTCGCGCTTCCCACGCTGGCACCAATGCTTGCGCGGGTGCAGAAAGAGCTCGAGGAGGGCCGCGGATTCGTGCTGATGCGCGGCCTGCCAGTCGATGCGGCACAGGAGGAAGATGCCGCTCGCCTGCTCTGGGGCATCGGAACGCACCTGGGCAAGGCGCTTCGCCAACATGAGCGCGTCAACGTCGGCGGTTTTCGCGACAACCTGCTGGCGCACATCGTCGACCAGGGCCTCGATTACAACGCCCCGAACGTGCATGGCTCGGCCACAAGCGCCGAGCAGGCGCCGCATACCGACCCGGCCGACGTCGTCGGGCTGCTCTGCGTGCGTCCAGCGCCGAACGGCGGCATCAGCCGCATCGCAAGCGCGATGAGCGTCTATAACGAGTTGCGCGCGAGGCGTCCCGATCTCGTGGAGGTGCTGCTCGAAGGCTATGCCCACGACCTGCGCGGCCAGCAGGCGCCCACCACCGGCACGCGGGTCACGCCAGGCAAGATCCCGGTCTTCAGCGAGCACGAAGGGCGCCTGAGCTGCGTATTCAACTCGAAGACCGTGCTCGCAGGCGAGCGCAAGTCCGGCATTCCATTGAGCACGAGGGAGCTCGAGGCGCTGGATGCTGTCGTGTCCCTGGCGTTGCGCGACGACCTGCGGCTGGACATGACGCTCGAGCCCGGCGATCTCCAGCTCTTGAACAACTACACGATGCTGCACAGCCGGACCGCCTGGAAAGACATCGGACCCGCATCCCGCAGGGTCATGATGCGGCTTTGGCTCAAGGTCCCGAATGCGCGCACGCTCGCGCCCGGGGTGGCCGGCGGCTATTCCTCCGGCGCGCACTACGACGTCGGCGAGCAATCGGCCGCGTACGGTTAAGCGCACCCGCCCACGTCCATGAACCGAGTCATGCCCGAAATCCTCCGCTCTCCCGTCGATCATCCGTCCGCCTGGCTGGGCCGCGACCTCTCCGAGGATCGTTCATGGGTAGTGGAACTCAGCCCGGCACAGGCGGCCGAGCTCGAGCAGGCTGCCGAGTGCGCGGTCGCAAGCGGCAAGCCGACGGTCGAGCTCTCGCGTTCGGATTTCCGGATGGACCGTTGCGAAGGGTTGCTGGAAGACGTGCGTCGGCGAGTGGCCGACGGCCCTGGCTTCGTGCTGATGCGCGGCCTGCCGGTGCAGGGGCGCAGCCGCGAGTCGATCCGCACGCTGTATTGGGCGCTCGGCACGCGCCTGGGGTCCGCGGTGACTCAGAACCTGCGGGGCGACCTCGTTGCAGAGATCACCGACCGCGGGCTGGACGTCAACAACCTCGATGTCAAGCCGTCGCAGACCAATGCCGGGCAGCGGCCGCACACCGATCCTGCCGACATCGTCGGATTGCTCTGCATCAACGCCGCGCAGTCCGGCGGCCTGAGCCGCATTGCGAGCACGATGGCGATCTACAACGCGGTGCTCGAGGATCATCCCGAGTACCTGGAGTGGCTTTACCGCGGCTTTCACCACAACCTGCGTGGCGATGCTTCGCAGGCCGCGCCGTTCGGCTGCACGCCCAAGCCCATTCCGGTGTATCGCTACTACGGCGGCAAGCTCAGCTGCGTGTTCAATGCCAGCACGATCAAGGAAGCGCAGCACCGCATGGGTGAGCGGGTACCCGAATCGGAGATGCGCGCGATCGACTACATGGTCGACCTCGCCCGCAGCGACGAGTATCGGCTGGACATGGAGTTCCAGCCCGGCGACCTGCAGATCCTGAACAACTACACCGTCATGCACTGGCGCACCGAATTCCAGGACTGGCCGCAGCCCGAGCGGAAGCGACTCCTGTTCCGGCTGTGGCTGAAGGCACTCGACCCGCGCTCTGTCGACCCCGAGATGGCCGACGGCTACATCACGGGCTCGCAAACCGGCAAGGTAAAGACCAGTGCGGGCATTTATGGCTGAGGCCATTCGCAAGCCCGAGGAGGCGCTTGAATCCGGGCTCGGACAGCAAATGTCCCGGTGGGCAGCCGGCCTGCGTTTCGAGGACATCCCCAAGCCAGTCGTTGCGCGCGCGAAACGCTTGCTGCTCGACACGCTCGCCGTGGGGTGGGCCGGGTCAGGCGCGGATGGCATCGGTGCGTTGCAGGCCTACGCGCTCCGCCAGGGTGGGGCGCCCCAAAGCCGCCTGTGGACTTCGAACCAAGGCCTGCCCGCGCCGCTTGCAGCCTTCATCAATGGCGCAATGGCTGCGGCCCTCGATTTCGACAGCGTGCATGACGAAGCCACGGTACATGCGGATATCGTCGTGGTTCCCGCCGCGCTTGCGGTCGCCGAGCTCGAGGACATCGACGGCAAGGAATTCCTCGCTGCGTATGTCGCTGGCGACGAGCTGCTGGTCAGGCTGGGCCTCGCGATCAAGACGCATCCGGGCTGGTTCTATACCTCCGCGCTTGGCGTGTTTGCCGCTGCGGCGTCGGCTGCGCGAGCGCTGCGCCTGGGACCGGAAGGCGTGCAGGCGGCGATGGGCATTGCGTTGAGCCGTGCATCTGGAACGCAACAGGCACTCGTAGAGCGCGCCACCACCAAGCGATTGCAGTCGGCGTTTGCGGCGAGGGACGGCGTGGAGGCCGCGCTGCTCGCGCAATGCGGCGTGAGCGCGCCCGCGGAGATGTTCGACGGGCAATGCGGGTTCGAAGCCCTCTACACCAAGCTCGATCATGCAACGATCCTCGATGGGCTGGGCACCGACTACCGCCTGGTTTCGCTCACGCTCAAGAAGTACGCGAGCTGTTTTTGCAATCACGCGGCGATCGAAGCGACGCTCGACCTGGTCTTGCGCCAGAACGTACGGGCCGCGGATGTCGAGTCCGCCACAGTGCGGATTTCACCCTTCATGGCAAGGCTGGTGGGGGCGCAGTTCGCTCCCGGAGCGAACCCGCAGGTCGCGGCGCAGTTCAGCGTGCAGTACTCGATCGCAAGCACGTTGCTGCGGGAGCGCTTCGCCGTCGGCGATATCCATCCGGCTGCGGTCTCGGACGAGCAGGTCGGCGCGCTTGCGCATCGCATCCGAGTCGAGGTCGATCCGGCGCAGTCCGGGAAATTCGTCCCCGCCACGGTCACCGTGAAAACCCGGCAGGGCGGGCAGTACCAGGCGACGGCGACCGAGCTGCCGGGCACGCCGGACCATCCGCTGTCGGAGGACGAACATCGCGCCAAGGTGCTCGGGTGCCTTGCCAGCGGTTCGAAGCCGATGAATCCCGCGCAGGCAGCGCAACTGGTCGATAAGATCGACCGACTGGAGTCGCTCGCGTCGATGCGCGACTTCTGGAACCGACACTGAAGGAGTTCCAATGAAACGCTGGCTGAAATTCTCGATCGCAACGCTGTTACTGGGGTTCGCTGCATTGGCGGGCGCGCAGGCTTTCCCTGACCGGCCCGTGAAAATAATCATCCCGTACGCGCCGGGCGGCGGGACCGACAACCTCGTGCGCACGATCGCGCCGACCATAGGCGCATCGATGGGTCAGCAGCTCGTGATCGAGAACCGCCCCGGCGGCAATTCGATCATCGGCACCGAGCTGGTCGCCAAGGCCCCGCCCGATGGCTACACGCTGATGGCGACCGATACCGCGGTGCTGGTGAACCCGGGCCTCTTCCGGGCCAAGATGCCTTTCGATACGGCAAAGGCGTTTAGCGGCGTCACGATGATGGCGTACGCGCCGGTGCTGCTGGTAGTGCACCCGTCGGTCCCGGCCGGCACGCTGCAGGAGCTGCTTGCCCTGGCGCGGGCCAAGCCGGGTTATCTCAACTATGCGTCGGGGGGCTCGGGCACCTCGACCCACCTTGCCGCGGAGCTCATGAAGCTGTCGGCGAAGGTCTTCATCACCCACATCCCGTACAAGGGCACCGGGCCTGCGATGACCGACCTGCTCGGCGGGCAGGTCCACATGCAGTTCGCCGGCATCAGCTCGGCACGTTCTCACGTCGAGGCCGGAAAACTGCGTGCGCTGGCCGTCACCAACGTGACGCGCAACCCGGCGATGCCGACCGTGCCGACGTTCGAGGAACTCGGCATCAAGAACGTGGACGCGGATTCCTACTGGGGCATTTATGCGCCGGCGGGCACGCCGCCTGCGGTGCTCGCGGCGTTGAACAGGCACTTCGTGGCGGCCATGCGCAGCCCGGCGCACGCCGAGCGGCTCGCGTCGCTTGGCTACCTGCCTTTGGCGAATACCCACCAGGAGCACACGCAGCAGATGCAATCGATGATTGCCGGCTGGACCGACCTGATCGATCGCCTGAAGATCCGGCCCGAATGAGCGCGCCCAAGCTGGTAGCGGTCGTCTCGGGGGGCACCGCCGGCATCGGTGAGGGCATCTGCGCTCATCTGCTCGCGGCCGGGGCCACGGTCATCAACGTCGATATCGCCAAGCCCGAGGTAACGCCCAAGGGTGACTACCACTTCGTGCAGGCCGACCTCACGGACGCAGCGGCCACGCGCAAGGCTGCGTCCGACATCGCGGGCCGCTTCAGTGTCAATGTGCTCGTCAACAACGCCGGGTTTCCGACCCCCGGGATGCTCGAAGAGGTGACCGACGAAGCCTTCGACCATGGCGTGAACCTCCACCTGCGGGCCGCAGTGATCTTCATGCAGGCTTTCCTGCCGTCCATGAAGGCGCAGCGTTTCGGCCGCGTGGTGAACATGTCCTCGCGCTCGATCCATGGCAAGAAGGCACGCACGGTGTATTCAGGCACGAAGGCCGCGCTGGTCGCATTCACTCGCAGCTGGGCGCTGGAGTTCGGTGAGTTCGGCATCACCGTGAACGCGATTTCGCCCGGCCCGGTGCTGACCGCGCTCTTCAAGAAAAACAACCCGCCGGAAGTCGCGCGCAAGCTCGTGGAGAACTGCATCGTCGGCCGGGGCGGCACGCCAGACGACGTTGCGCGCGCCACGATGTTCTTCGTTTCGCCCGACAACAGTTATGTGACCGGACAGCTGCTGCATGTGTGCGGCGGCTCTTCATTGGGAGGTGCGCCGTGGTAAGGACGACGAAACTGATCTGCGCCGCGGTTGCGGCGTTCTCCGCTGCCGTATTCGAAGCGGCCGCGCAACCGGCGTGGCCCGACAAGCCGGTGCGCATCATGGTGCCGTTCGCGCCGGGCGGGCAGACCGACATCGTCGGCCGCATCCTCGCTGAGAAGTACACGCAGGCCTGGGGCAAGTCGGTGCTTGTGGAGAACCGCATCGGCGCCAGCGGCAGCATCGGCACCGAGGCGGTCGCAAAGTCCCCGCCCGACGGCTATTTCCTGCAGATCGCGGCGATCAACACGCATGGCGCGAATCCCGCGCTGTTCGGCTCGAAGCTTCCCTACGATCCGGTGCGCGACTTCACGCCGATCATCTGGGCGGTGGCGAGCATCAACGTGCTCGTGGTGAACCCAAGCTCGCCGTTCAAGAACCTGCGCGAGCTGATCGACTTCGCCAAGGCCAACCCGGGCAAGTTGACCTATGGCACGGCCGGCAGCGGCTCGTCGATGCACCTCTTCATGGAGGTGCTGAAGATGATGACCGGCACCGACATGACCCATGTGCCGTACAAAGGCAGCGCGCCTGCGGGCCAGGACGTGATGGGCAACCAGATCACGATGGTGTTCGACTCGATGCCGGGGGCCTGGCCTTTCGTGCAGTCCGGCCGCTTCAAGGCGCTTGCGGTGAGCAGCGCGAAGCGTTCGCCGGTCGCGCCCGATGTGCCTACGGTCGCGGAGTCCGGCGTGCCGGGCTACGACTATGTATCGTGGCTCGGCGTGGTCGGTCCGGCGGGCATGCCGCGCGACCTTGTGCAGAAGATCAATGCCGATACCAACCGGATCCTGCAGATGCCCGACGTGCGCGAGCGTTTCGAGAAACTCGGTACTGCGGCGGTCGGCGGGACGCCGGAAGAGTTCGGCGCCTACATCCGCAACCAGGTCGCTACCTGGCACAAAGTCGTCAAGGCATCCGGTGCCAAAGTCGAGTAGCGCCGCGCGTACCGTTGTGATCCTCGGCGCCGGCCGCATGGGCGCCGACATCGCCATTGCATTTTCTCGCATCGGCTGGAAGTGTGAAGTCACCGAACCCGCTCCCGCGGTGCGCAAGCGCGCCACGTCCTATTGGGACAAGGAATTCAAGCGCCTGAAGGCAGGCCCGGCAAGGCGCCGCATAACGCTGCATGAAACGCACGACTCGGTTCCCTGGAAGACCGCCGACCTCGTCATCGAGGCCGTCTTCGAAGACCTCGAGCTCAAGCACCGCCTGTGGCGCGACATCGAGCCGCGTGTGCGCGCGGATACCATCATTGCAACCAACACGTCGGGACTGCGAGTCGGGGACGTCGTAAAGCCCCTCAAGCGCCCGCAGCGCAGCGCCGGCCTGCATTTCAGCGTTCCGGCCCATGTGATGCTCGTGGTCGAAGTCACGCGTGGACCGAAAACTTCCGACGCCACCATGAAGAAGCTGCTTGGCTGGATGGACGCGATGGGCAAGGTGCCCGTCGTGCTCAACCGCGATGTGCCGGGCATGCTCATCAACCGCATCCAGCATGCGATGTATCGCGAGATCTATCACCTCATCGACTCCGGCATCGCGAGGGCCGAGGACATCGATCTCGCAGTGCGTTTCGGCTTCGGCTTCCGCTACAACATCCTCGGCCCGGTGGTCTCGCGCGATATCCATGGGCTGCCGATTCACCTGGCCACGGCAAAGAACCTGTTGCCGACACTGCACAACGGGCGCAAGCCCAGCGCCACCCTGGAAAAGCTCGTGGCGCAGGGACATCACGGCGTCACCACGGGCCGCGGTTTCTACAGGTGGGATCCGAAGACCGTGGACGCGCGCATGACCGAATTCACCCGCATGCTCGAGTCCGGCATCGCGCGGATCAAGCGGCGCGGCCAACCGACGGAGTTCTGAACACCATGGCACGCATTCCACCCGCCGAGGCGAAGGGCAACCCGGAACTCGAGGAGGTCTTCGCCGAAATCAAGGCGACGCGGGGATTCGTTTCCAACGCACTGCGCACGCTGGGGCATGCGCCGGGCGGCTTGCGCCACTTCGCGCGGGTCGGCGAGTACGTCAAGTACAAGACCGACCTCCCGGAGCGGCTGCGCGAACTGACGATCCTGACCTCCGCACGCGGCGTGCCGTACGCCTGGTCGCATCACCGCCCGCTCGCGGTGCAGACCGGGATCGACGAAGCCGCGGTCGACCAGATCGGCGAGGGCAAGGTCCCCGCTTCGCTGCCGGCCAACGAGCAGGCCATCGTGGCGTTCGTGATGGCGCTCGGCGACCTCAAGGTGACCGACGCGGTCATGGACGCAATGAAGCGCCATTTTTCGCCGCGCCAGATCCTCGATGTGGCAATGTCGGCCACCTATTACGGCGCGCTTGGCCGCATGGTCGTCGCGCTCGGCGTCGATGTAGAGGATTCCGCAACTCTGAAAACTGAGCGCGACTGGCAAAAGGGCAGGACGTAGCCATCGCGACGCAACAGTACCGAAATCAGCATTCCCACTTCCCCTGGAGACCAGCGATGAAGACCTTCCTAGCCGTCCTTTGCTCAGCCGCCTGCGCGGTTTTCTCGACTTACGCCACGGCACAGGCGTGGCCAGCCAAGCCGATCCGCATGATCATTCCCTATCCGGCGGGCGGCGCGACGGACATCCTCGGGCGCCTCATCAGCCAGAAGCTCTCGCCGATGGTCGGCCAGCCGGTCGTGGTCGAGAACCGCTCCGGCGCGTCCGGCAATGTGGGCTTCGACTACGTGGCCAAATCGGCGCCGGACGGCTACACGCTCCTCACCGGCACGGCGAACCTCACGATCGCGCCGGCGTTCTCCTCGAAGCTGCCTTTCAACGTCCTGACCGACTTCTCGCCGATCTCGCAGATCGTGTCGTCGCAAAACTTCCTCGTGGTCCGACCGACGCTGCCGGTCAACAACGTGAGGGACCTGATTGCCTATGCCAAGGCGAACCCGGGCAAGCTCACCTTCGGTTCTTCGGGCATCGGAACGCCTTTGCTGTGCATCGAGATCCTCAAGAGCATCGCCGGCCTCGATATCGTGCACGTGCCTTACAAGGGCGACACGCCTGCGCTTACCGACCTGATGGGCGGCCAGATCGACATGTACTGCTCCACCATCGTCGGCGAGATCGGCTTCGTCAAGGCCGGCAAGCTCAAGGGCCTCGGCGTGACCTCGAGGAAGCGCGCGAGCTCCATCCCGGAGTACCCGACGATCGAAGAGGCGGGTGCGCCCGGTTTCGAGCTTTCTTCGTGGTACGGAATCCTCGCCGCGGCCGGCACGCCGCGCCCGATCGTCGACCAGCTGAATGCCGCGATCGTCAAGATCGTCGCCATGCCGGATGTGCAGAAGGTGATGATCGACGGTGGGTCGGACCCGCAATCGAGCACGCCGGATGAATTCATGGCGCGCATCCGCGCCGACGTGGCGAAATTCGGCGCCGTGGTGAAGGCGGCCGGCATCAAGGTCGAATAGCCCGGACAGGGCGCGCAACCATGGACGCAATCGAAAACCTGCTCGACCTCGGGCTGGACACCCGCTTCGCGGACCTCGCGCCGGAGGTGATCGAACGCACGCGCCTCGCGGTGCTCGACACCCTGGGCGCGGCAATCGCGGGCATCAGCGGTGAAGGGGTAGCTCCGCTGGCCGCGCTCTACACGGACTGGGGCGGCAAGCCCGAGGCTACCGCCCTACCGGCAGGAACGATGCTGCCGATGCCGGCGGCCGCAATGCTGAACGGTCTCGCCGGCCGGGCGTGGGACCTCGACGACGTGCACGAGCAGAACACCTGCCATGTCAACGTCAACGTCGTGCCGGCCGTGCTGGCGCTCGCGGAAGGGCGCGGCCCGGTCAGCGGCCGCGAGTTCCTCATGGCGGTGGCGGTCGGCGCCGAAATGGTCTGCCGCACGTCGGCTGCCTCGCGCATCAGTTTCAGTGAGACCGGCAGCTCGATGAGCTACCAGTGCGGGTTCTACGGCGCGGCGCTCGCAAGCGCGCGCCTGCTGGGCTTGCCGAAGGATGTGGCCCGGCATGCGCTCGGGATTGCCCATGCGCGCATCGCCGGAAACCAGCAGGGCTATGTCTCCGGCGCAATGACCGTGCGCCTCATGCAGGGCATCGCCGTCGAGGGCGGGTTGCTTTCGGCATTGATGGCGCAACGCGGCGTCACCGGGTCCACCGAAATCCTCGAAGGCAAGTTCGGCTACTTCCCGGTCTATCACCGCGGCAAGTACGACCGCAATGCCCTCGTCGAAGGGCTCGGCAAGGAATGGCTCCTCATGGGGGTCTCGATCAAGCCGCCGTATCCGTGCTGCAAGTACACGCACGGGCCGATCGAGGCGACCGTCGCGGCAATGAAGGAACTGGGGATCGGCCCCGCCGAGGTCGAGAAGATCAGCGTAAGGGTCACGAATCGCGAGGTGCACGACCTCGTCTGCACCTCGCGCGAGCGCAAGTGGAATCCGCAAAGCCTGACCGATGCGCAGTTCAGCCTGCCGTTCACCGTGGCCTATGCAGCCGCGCATGGCGGCGTCGGGCTCGAAACCTTCCAGCCGGCGGGTCTCGCCGATGGCGCCGCGCGCAGGCTGCTGCCGCGCGTCGAAGCGGTGCTCGATGTTTCAGCGCAAGGCGAGGGGCGCGGAACGTTCCCGATGCCCGGCATCGTGACGGTGCGGGACAAGGCCGGGCGCAGCCTGGAGAAGACGATCGTGTATGTGAAAGGACACCCGAAGAACCCGATGACGTTCGACGAAGTCGCCGCCAAATTCCTCCTCTGCGCCCAACTCGGGCGTCCGGGATGGAAAGGCGCGGACGAAGTCATCGAGGCCGTGCGCCACATCGAGCGCATGACCGACACCGGCGAGCTGGCCCGCCTGTGCGCAGGCCTTCCCCTCCCCACCAGAAAGAGAGCTTGAGATGCAGATTGTATTGATCGGCGCCGGCAATATCGGCCGCGCCCTGACGCGCGACATCCTCGATTCGGAGAAGGGCGCGCACATCCTCGCCGCGGACTTCGACGGGAAGGCGCTTGCCGCAACCGCTGCGCTGGACACCTCGGGCCGCGTGAAGACGCGCAAGGCCTCGGCCGAGAACGCCGGCGAGATCGAATCGCTCATGCAAGGCATGGACGTCGTGGTCAACTGCACCTACGGCGCCAAGTGCATGGAAATCCTCGATGCGGCCATCGCGACGAAAACACCGTACATCGACGTGCACGGGACGCTGCTCATGGAAGAGCGGTTTTCCCGCTCGGAGGCTGCGAAGAAGGCGGGCGTGACCGCGCTGATCGGCATGGGCGTGAGCCCCGGCCTCACCAACATGCTCGGCGCCTGGGGCGCACGCAAGTTCAAGGGCGAAGTCACGATCGAGTGCGAGTACGCGACGTTCCGGCCGATCAATCCCAGCGAAGGGCTCCTCGAGACCGCGCTGCGCCAGTTCAGGAACGGCGTGCAGGCGCCGATCTTCGAGGACGGGAAGATCTCGTACCTGCCGCCCTTCAGCGGCGCACAGAAGACGCGCTTCAATGGCGTCGATGAGGAAGTCGAGCTCGTCTACACCCCGCATTCGGAACCGCAGACGATTCCGCGCTTCGTCAAGAATGCCAAGCGCGTAACGGTGCGCGGCGCTTACCAGTCGAGCATCATGACGCTGCTGAAGTCGCTGCACGCTTTCGGCCTCATGGATCCGAAGCGGACGGTGACCGTGGACGGCAAGCAGGTCGATTTCCAGCCGCTGCTGCGCGAGGCCCTCAACGGCGACGGCAGCCCCAAGCCCGCGGGCGTGACGACCAACTACGTGATGCGTGTCCGCGTCACCGGCGCCGAAGGCGTCGTCGAAGTGTCGCTCGGGCACCCCAGGGGCTGGGACGCGCTGCCGCAAGGACGCATGACCGCGCTCCCGACGGCCTATGCCGCGCGCCTCGTGGCGAAGAAGGAGTTCGTCAACCACGGCGTGGTCGGGGCCGAGCTCTTTTCCGACGCGCAGGTCGAAGGGTGCCTCGCGCACCTGCAGTCGCGCGGCCTGTGGGTCGACCACAGCCGCAAGCTGTGACACGCGCTTAACGCCGGATGCCCAATCTGCGAACCCCGGGCGGCGGCGGCGCCCTCCGGATCGGCACGGACATCGGCGGGACGTTTACCGATTTCGTCGCCATCGACGATGCGACCGGGGCGCTGCGTCTCGAAAAGACGCTGACCACGCCGGCCGACCCATCGGAAGGCATCTTCCACGGGCTCGACCTGCTGGCGAAACAGCACGACGCGCCATTGAGCGCCTGCACGACGCTCGTGCATGGCACGACGTTGGTCATCAACGCGCTCATCGAACGCAAGGGAGCTCTCACCGCGCTGATCACGACGGAAGGGTTTCGCGACGTGCTCGAAATGCGCAACGAGCTCCGCTATGACGTGTACGACCTGCAGATCGAGTATCCGCGACCGCTGGTTCCGCGGGCGCTGCGCAAGGAGGTCTCAGAGCGCACGGGCTCGGACGGCGCGATCCTGCGCAAGCCGTCGCGCGAAGCGGTGAATGGCATCGTGGCCGAATTGCGTGCGGCCAAGGTGCGCTCGGTGGCTGTGTGCCTCCTCAATTCGTATGCCAATCCGGCGAACGAGCGCGCCATTGGTGCTTTCATCGCGGAGGAGGCGCCGGAGCTGGCCATATCGCTCTCGAGCGACGTGCTGCCGCAGATCAAGGAGTACGAGCGCACCAGCACGACGGCAGCCAATGCTTATGTAAAGCCGCTGGTCGATGCCTACCTTGCCCGGATCGGACAGGGCCTGGGCGAGCGTGGTTTTGCGGGCGAGCTGTATGTCATGCAGTCCGGCGGCGGCGTCCTCGCGGCCGACGTCGCGCGGGAATTCCCGATCCGCGTGCTCGAATCCGGGCCTGCAGGCGGGGTCGCAGCCGCGCGCTGGTGGGGCGGCCTCGTGGGCGAGCCGAACATCCTGTGCTTCGACATGGGCGGGACGACGGCCAAGCTTTGCACGATCGCGCGCGGCGAAGCCCTCGTGGCCGAGGAATACGAGGCGGCACGGGTCTATCGCTTCAAGCGAGGATCCGGGTTCGCGATCAGCGTACCCGTGTTCGACCTGCTCGAGATCGGCACCGGCGGCGGCAGCATCGCGAGGATCGACCACCTCGGCCTGCTCAAGGTCGGGCCGCAGAGTTCGGGCGCCTCGCCCGGTCCGGCCTGTTATGGGCTGGGCGGCGAGAATCCTACGGTGACCGATGCGGACGTGGCGCTCGGTTACCTCGATCCGGGCTATTTCCTCGGCGGCAGCATGCGGCTGCAGCCGGATCGCGCGGTGGCGGCCATCGGATCGGTCATCGCGCCGCACCTGGGCGGCGTCCCGGCGGTCGAGGCCGCCTACGGCATCCACGAACTGGCCAACGAAGACATGGCTTCGGCCGGCCGCCTGCACCTGGCCGAGCGCGGCGAGGATATTGGCGCGATGAGCATGGTCGCGTGCGGCGGGGCGGGTCCCGTGCATGCCTACGGGCTGGCGAAGAAACTCGGGGTGAGGAAACTCATCGTGCCGCCGGCGGCGGGTGTGATGTCGGCGCTCGGCATGCTGGTGGAGGATCTGGCCATCGACCGGGTGCGCACTTCGCGCGGCCTTCTTGCCGCTGCGGTCCCCGCCGAACTCGAAAAACTCTACGCGGAGATGCTCGTCGAAGCCGCGCACTTCCTCAAGGCGCGGGCTGGCTCGCTCAAGTCCGAGCGCATCGCCGACGTGCGCTACCGCGGGCAGGGCTACAACGTGCGCGTGCCGCTGGCGGCCGGCGACCTTTCGGTAGCCTCGATGCGCGCGGCGTTCGAAGCCGAGTACACGCTCCACTATGGGCGGATCTACCCGGATGTGGACATCGAACTCGTGAACCTGCGCCTCAACGCCCGCCAGCCGGCGAAGACGCCGTTCGTGCCCGCGAAACTTGCTGCCGCCACCGAGGATATCGAGTCCGCGCGCAAGGGCCGGCGACGCGCCTTTTTCGGCGGGGCCGGCCATTTGGAATGCCCGGTCTTCGATCGCTACAAGCTCGGCGCGGGCCATCGGCATGCCGGCGCGGCGTTCGTGGAGGAGCGCGAGACCACGACCGTGATCGGCCCCGGCGGATCGTTCACCGTCAACGAATACGGCATGCTCATGATCGAAGTGGCCTAGGAGAACGGCATGGACCGCGCACCCGTCCCCGCGTTGACGCCCCTGCAGGTCGAACTGCTCTGGCGCCGCCTCGTCACCACTGTCGACGAAGCCGCGACCACGCTGGTGAGGACATCGTTTTCCAGCGTCATCCGTGATTTCCACGACTACGCTTGCGCAATTTTCGATCCTTCCGGGCGCATGCTCGCGCAGTCGACCCACTCGACGCCGGGATTGCTCGGCATCCTGCCTTTCACCATTCCCAACTTCCTCGGTCACGCGGGATTTCGCGCGGCGAAGCCGGGGGACGTGTTCGTCACCAACGATCCCTGGCTTGCGAGCGGCCACTTGATCGACATCACCGTCGCAATGCCGGTGTTCAGGCGGGGGCAACTCGTGGCCTATGTGCTGGTTGTCGTGCATCACCTCAACGTCGGCGGCCGCCTGGCCACGCTCGAGAGCCGTGACGTCTACGAGGAGGGCCTCAAGATCCCGATCGTGCGCCTTTACCGGGAAGGCGAACCCGAAGAGACCGTGTTCGAGTTCATCCGCGCCAACGTGCGCGAGCCGGACAAGGTAACCGGCGACATCCGCGCGCAGGTGGCAGCGAGCCATGCTGCCGCGACGCGACTCGCGGCCATCATGGACGACGCGCAGCTGGACGGCCTGGAACTGTTAGCCGACGAGATCATCCTGAGGAGCGAGGCGAGCATGCGACGCGCCATCCGCGAACTGCCGCAAGGGGAGTTCGAAGCGGAAATGACGCTGAGTGGGGTCGCCGGCTACACCGAACCCGTGCGGCTGGCGCTGCGAACCACGATCGGGGATGGCGCAATCAAGCTGGACTACGCGGGCTCGTCAGGCCAGATCCCGAGGGCCATCAACGTCACGCTGAACATGACGCGCTCGTACTCGGTGTATCCGCTCAAGTGCCTGCTCGATCCCGAAGTGCCGAACAACGAGGGCTGCATGCGCCCGATCGAGATCGTCGCGCCCGAAGCCTCCGTGCTGAATGCGCGCTTTCCCGCGGCGACGTGGGGGCGCACGGTGATCGCGCACATGCTGCCGGAACTCATCATGCGCTGCCTTGCCAGGGCAGTGCCGGAACGGCTGGTGGCCGGCAGCGGCTCGACGCCGCTTTGGTATGGAAATTTCACCGGCCGGCGCCGCGACGGGCGCTCGTTCTATGCCGTGGTGACCTTCAACGGCGGGCTCGGCGCCCGCGCAACGCGCGACGGAATTTCCTGCCTGTCGTATCCGGCCAACGTTGCGAGCATCCCCATCGAAGTGATCGAAGGCGACGCGCCGATCCGCTTCGACGTCAAATCGTTCGCGACCGACTCTGCCGGCGCTGGACGCCAAAGGGGCGGGGCCGGCCAGCGTGTCGTGATTCGGGTGCCCGATGACGCCGATCTCGATGGCCACATCCTCGCGGGCGTGCGGGGCGGGCGCTTCGGCGTGCCGATCTACGGGCTCGAGGGCGGCAACGAAGTGCCCGAGCCGATTGCCGAGGTGAACGGCCGCCGGGTGGTGCTCGGCACGCAGATCGAGTTGCGCGCCGGAGACGTGCTCGAATTGACCGTGCCGGGCGGCGGCGGCTTCGGGAATCCGCGCGACCGCGATCGCCAGAGCCTCGAGGACGACGTCCGGGACGGCATTGTGAGCAGCGCCGCGGCGCAAAGCCTCTATGGAGCAACAGTGGAGAAAGTTCGATGAAGCGGCTCGAAGGCAGGGTGGCATTCCTCGTGGGCGGTGGCGCGGGCATCGCCAAGGTGTGTGCCACGATGTTCGCCCGCGAAGGCGCGAAGATCATCGTCACGGACATCAATGCCAAGACCGGGCAGGCTACGGCCGATTCGGTGGTCGCGCAGGGCGGCGAGGCGATTTTCGTGAAGATGGACGTGACCGTCGAGAAGACCGTCGCGGCCGCGGTGGCCGCGGGTGTCGCGAAGTTCGGCAAGATCGACACGCTGTTCAACTCGGCCGGCGGCTCGCTCCCCGAGGATTCGCCGATCGACGAGGTCGACATGGCGGTCTGGGACCGCACCATGGTCCTCGACCTCAAAGGCACCATGATCGCGTGCCGCCAGGTGATTCCGCAGATCGTCGCGGCAGGCGGCGGCGCGGTGGTCAACATGTCCTCCGGTGCGGGCCTGCGTGGGGCGAACCCGGCACATATCTACACCGCGGCCAAGGGTGCGATCATTTCGCTGACGCGGACGATGGCGGGAAGCTACGCAAGGAACAACATCCGCGTGAACTGCATCTGCGCCGGCCGTACGAATACCGAGCGGGTCCGCGCCACCTACGGCATGCCGGGCAAGCCGGGCAGCGCGCCCGACCGGCAGAACGTGGCCGAGCAGCTCAAGACCTACCCGTTCTGGATGGGCGAGCCGGAGGACATTGCCGCGGTGGCGCTGTTCCTCGCGTCGGACGAATCGCGCATGATCACCGGCGCCGCGATTCCCGCGGATGGCGGGCGCTCGGCGTACTGATCGAGAACAGGCAAGGAGAAACAGGAAATGGCGCACCACATCACCACCATCGGCTTCGATTTCGATGCGATGTCCGGCTTCATTTCTCGCGGGCTCACCAGCCCGACGCCGATCTCGCGCGGGGAATTCGGTCCGGTCGCCGTGCCGCGCATCCTCGACCTGCTGAAAAAGTACAAGGTGCGCTCGAGCTGGTTCATCCCGGGTCATACGCTCGAGACCTATCCGACCGAATGCCGCATGATTTTCGACGCCGGCCACGAGATCGGGCACCACGGCTGGACCCACATGCCGCCGAACGACATGACGCGCGAGCAGGAGGAGGGCGGCCTCGTCCGGGCTAACGAGCAGATCAAGAAACTCACCGGCCGTTATGCGCGCGGTTATCGCTCACCCTCGTGGGACCTTTCGCCGAACTCGGTGGAGCTGATGCTCGAGCACGGGTTCTTCTACGAGTCCAGCATGATGGGCAACGACCACATGCCGTACCGGATCCGCCAGGGCGACGTGATCGAACTGGAGAAGCCCGCCGTCTTCGGAAAAGAAACGAAGCTCATCGAGATGCCCGTGAGCTGGACGCTCGACGACTACCCGCACTTCGAGTTCCTGCGCACCAAGGCCACGATCCTGCAGGGGCTCATGAACGCCGAGTCGGTGCTGGGCAACTGGATCGCCGACTTCCGCTACATGCAGAGCCTCACCGACTGGGGCATCCTCAACTATACGTTCCACCCGTTCGTGATCGGCCGCGGCCACCGCATGATGGTGCTCGAGAAACTGCTGCGCACGCTGGCCGAGGAGGGCGCGACCTTCCTGGCCATGGAAGACGCGGCGGACCTCTATGACCGGAAGTACCCCTTCAAAGGTTAGCCAGGAGAAGCGATGCAGAATTCGAACGCGCAGAACCCGAAAGCGCAGACTTTCAACGCGCGGACACTCACCACGCGGGACGGCACGAGGCTCGCGTACTACGTGGACGATTTCACCGATCCCTGGACGCAGCCGGACACGCTCCTGCTGCTGCATGCGGCAATGGGCAATTCGCGCCGTTGGTTCAAGTGGGTGCCCGAGCTCTCGCGGAAATACCGCGTGGTGCGCATGGACCTTCGCGGACACGGCGCCTCCCAGGTCCCGAAGGAGAGCGAGCCGTTTTCGCTCGGGCACCTCGTGGGCGACTCGCTCGAGTTGCTGGACCTGCTTGGCGTGAAGAGCGCGCACATCGTGGGCAACTCGGCCGGCGGCTACGTTTCGCAGCAGCTGGCGATCCATCATCCGGAGCGCGTGAAGACGCTGGCGATCTACGGCTCGACGCCGGGCCTCAAGAACAGCCATGCGCTGACCTGGATTCCCAAGGTGAAGGAAGTCGGCCTGAAGAAGTTCCTGTCCGACACCATCGACGAGCGCTTCGATTCGAACGCCGACCCGAAGCTGGTCCAATGGTTCATCGAGCAGGCGGGGTCGAACGACCCGGCGTTCATTGCCCGGTTCGTCACCCACATGACCACCCACGATTTCATGGAAGACGTCGGGCGCATCAAGTGCCCGACCCTTGTCGTCGCGGCGGGCAAGGAGAAAATCGGGCACGCGAGCGCTTACGACGAGATGCACAAGCGCATCGCGGGCTCCAAGCTCAAGCTGTTCGACACCGGCGCGCACAACATCTGCGACGGGTATGCCGAGCGTTGCGTGGGTGATCTGCTGGAGTTTCTGGAGGGCGTGCGGGGCTAGATCGCGCTGCGGTCGACCAACCCCGCCGCGACGAGGATTTCGGCGCATTCAGCCAGTTCTTGCGGGCTCGGCGCGCCCAGCGGGGGCCGGGTTCCGCCGGTGGCCATGCCAAAGAGGCGGGTCAGTTCCTTGGATAGCGCAATGTGGTGGAAGCCGCGTGCGAAGTAACGGCTCTGAAGTTTTCCTGCGATGGCGACAATGGCACGCACTTCTTCCGCCGCTGCCCTGTAGTCCCCGGCATGAATCGCCGTAATGAATCGCCCGCAGCGCGGCTGGGCGGCGTTCTGCACGAACAGCGGCCGTGAAGCGCCGAGCAGGAAGTCCGGCGTGCGCTCGTCGGCGAAGGTCGTCTTGCCCAAGAGCATTGTTTCTTCCAGCGAGGTGGTGACGCAGATCCGGTCGCCGACTCGTTCCATCATCGCGGCGTAGCTCGGGAAATCGGCCGTGGTGTTCTGGACCGCGCAGAAATTCTCGATCGGCAGCAGCGCCTCGACCTGTTCTGGCGAGAGGTAATACCCCAGCTCGGACAGGGTGGTGCAGTAGGCGATCATCCCGATGTCGATGCGCTCGGCGACGTATTCGTAAAACGCTCGCACGCCGTCGGCCGTCCGCGGGCCATAGAAGGGCGGCCAGACCATCACGGCATCGGCGCCTGTTGCCTGCGCATGCAGCGCAAGGTCGACTACGTTGCGCGCGCTCGGATCCGAAGCGCCGACGACCACCGGCACCTTGCCGCCCGCAGCCTCGATGACGATCTCGGTGACGCGCTTTCGTTCGGCGTTGGTGAGCGTCCAGAACTCCTGGTGGATCGAGTGCACCGAGAGGCCGCCGACGCCGGGCAGGGCCAGGGTCTTCGCCACGTTGCTTCGCAGCCCCGCCTCGTCGATCTCGCCGTCGGCGCGAAAAGGCGTGTACAGCACGCTGAAGTATCCGAGAAAATGTTTCCGGACCCATTGCCTCGCCCCTGAGCGGGGATACTTCGGCATGTCTGATCTCCTTCGGATTGATCGAAGACTTTACACGACGCGGGGCTCGAGCAACCCGCCCTCCGGTCGTCGCCTCCTCGAGAAGATGGCCGAATCGGCTGACGGCGCTGCATTGCTGCTCGCCGAGTCGGACGAACAGATCTGCGTCATGGGCGGCCCCAATCAGGCGGAGGCCGTAGCTGCGGCGCTACAGAAGCGAGCGCCGGTCTTTGTCGATCCCTGACTCGTCAATTCAAGTCAAGTCGTCCATTCCCCGCCGGTAGCCTCCATGAGCTTGTTCGCCGCCTCCGGGCCCCAGCTTCCCGCGGCGTACGGATAGGGCATCGAGCGCCTGCGCAGCAAGGGCGCATAAAGCCGCCAGGAAGCCTCGGTCTCGTCGGCGTGCACGAACAGCGTCTGGTCGCCCCGCACGATTTCCATCAGTAGCGTTTCATACCCGTCCCATAGGGAGTCGGTGATCGCGGGGTAGCGGAACTGCATGCGCTCGGTCTGCAGCGTGAATCGGTCGCCCGGCGATTTCACCTCGAAAGTAAGATCGAATCCCTGGTCCGGCTGGAGGTTGATCGCCAGGATATTGCGATGCGGCCGGCGCCCGACAGTGCGAAAGAGCGCGACCGGCGGCTTGCGGAAATCGATCACGATGCGCGTCGATCGCCTCGGCATGCTTTTTCCCGTGCGCAGGTAGAACGGCACGCCCTGCCATCGCCAGTTCTGGATTTCGAGCCGCATCGCCACGAAAGTCTCGGTGCGCGAGCGTGGCACGACGCCCGGCTCCTGCAGATACCCCGGCAGCTTCTTTCGTTCGACCCGGCCGGGCGAATACTGGCCAAAGACGATGGCTTCGCGCTTGATAGGCGCCACCGAGCGCAGCACCTTGACCTTCTCGAAGCGGATGCTGTCGGCCGCGAATGCCGCCGGCACCTCCATCGCCGTGAGCGTCAGCAACTGGGTAAGGTGGTTTTGCACCATGTCGCGCAGCGCGCCGGTGTTTTCGTAGTAGCCGGCTCGCGTGCCGATGCTCGTCTGCTCGGCGACGCTGATCTGGACGCTCTTGATATGGTCCCGGTTCCACGCCGACTCGAACAGCGCATTGCCGAAGCGGAAGGCCAGCAGGTTCTGCACCGTCTCCTTCCCGAGGTAGTGGTCGATGCGGTACACCTGCGATTCGTCGAAGTGGGTGTGGACGATCGCATTCAGCCGCTGAGCCGACTCGAGGTCATGGCCGAACGGTTTCTCGACTACCAGCCGCGTCCAGCCGCCGCTTTTGTTGAGGCCCGCCTTGCCGAGGTTCTGGATGACCGGCTCGAACGCGAGCGGCGGCAGGGCGAGGTAAAGCACCCGGTTGCCTTTGCCCGCGCGCTTCCCCTCCAGCGCGGCGATGCGTTTTGCGAGTGCATCGAAATCTTCAGGGCGGGCCGGATCCGCGGCCTGGTAGTGCAGGCAGGTGTCGCACCAAACGGGGTCGTGGGGGGTGAGCCCGAGTTCGGTGAGGGCTTTGGCAGCCCAGGCGCGGAACTTGTGATCGTCGAGCGACCGGTCACGGGCGACGCCGAGGACCTGGGAGTTGCGTGGCAACAGTCCGTGCTGCGCCATGCGGAAAAGCGACGGCAGGAGTTTCTTCTGCATGAGGTCGCCGGTCCCGCCGAAGATCACGAACACGCAGGGATCGCCCTGTGGCTTACGCACGATGCCGTTCTTCAATTTTTGTCCTCTGCCCGCGATTGCCGCAGTGAGCATCTTACTTCGGCCGCTTCCCCCCAATCGCTGAAGCTGCCGGCCAGCTCTAGCCGTCCCGCGACCCGCTTTGCTCATTGCGGCAGGCAAGGGGTTCTGTTGAAATCAGCCCCCGAAGCAAATGCGTCGCAAATCCCAGGAAAAATCATGCGGTCGAATGCCCTGATTGTCATTTTCTGCCTGCTGCCGGTTGCTGCGCACGCCGCGTGCAAGGACGCCCCCAAGGCGGGGGTCGACTGGAACGGGTGCGAGAAGCAGCGTGTCATGCTGGGCAAGGCCGACCTGCGCGGCGCCAAGATGACGGGCGCGGATCTCGAGGGCACCGACCTGGCCAGCGCAAATCTCACGGGCGCGGACCTTTCCGGCGCGAGCATCGAGCGTGCTCGCGTGAGCGGCGCCGACCTCTCGGGGGCGAAGCTGGTGGAGGTCAATGCCTACCGGACGAATTTCGGCGGCGCGAAGCTGGTCGGCGCGAACCTGACCAAGGCGGAAATGATCCGCGCGAACCTGAAAGGCGCCGACCTGACCAACGCGAACCTGGAGAAGGCCGAGTTCCCGCGCGCGACGCTTGAAGGTGCGTCGCTCAAAGGCGCGAACCTGACGGGCTCGGAGCTGGCTCGCACCATCTTCGCCAAGGCCAGGGTGGAGGGCACGAAGTTCACCAATGCGCGCATGTTCCGCACGCGGCTCGAAGGCGTCGACCTCTCGAGCGCGCAGGGCCTGACCCAGCCGCAGCTCGACTCAGCGTGCGGCGACAGTCGGACCAAGCTGCCCGCGGGCCTCAAGCCGGGTCCAGCCTGGCCGTGCGCGCAGGAATAGCGCGCGCGCCAGGAGTCCGCACCTAGGCGGCTTTCTTCGCCCAGGACTGCAGCTCCTCGTAACCGCCGATGTGCTTGCCGTTGACGAACACCTGCGGCACCGTGCCCTGGCTGGTCACCGCGCCCACGATGCGGCTGCGGTTGGTGTTGGGCAGCGAGACTTCCGCATAGTCGTAGCCGAGCTCCTTGAGCAGCTTCTTCGCCTTGGCGCAGAAGGAGCAGCCTTCACGCGTGAAGATCGCGACCTGGTCGGGTTTCTTCGCCCTGGGGTTCACGTAGGCGAGCATCGTGTCCGCGTCCGAAACCTCGAACGGGTCGCCGGGCTTGTTGGGCTCGACGAACATCTTCTGCACCACGCCGTCCTTGACGAGCATCGAGTAGCGCCACGAGCGCTTGCCGAAGCCGAGGTCGGCCTTGTCGACGAGCATGCCCATGCCTTCGGCGAACTCACCGTTGCCGTCGGGGATCATGGTGATCCTGTCGGCTTCCTGGTGCGCGGCCCACTCGTTCATCACGAACGCGTCGTTGACGGACATGCACAGGATCGAGTCCACGCCGTTTGCGAAGAACGCGGGGGCGAGTTCGTTATAGCGGGGCAGGTGGGTCGTGGAGCAGGTGGGCGTAAACGCGCCGGGCAGCGAGAACACGACAACGGTCTTGCCCTTGAAGAGCTCCTCCGAAGTCAGGTTCTTCCACTCGCCGGTGTCGGTGCGCGTGCGGAACGTGACCTGCGGGACTTTCTGGCCTTCCTTGGTGGTCTGGGACATCGCTTTTCTCCTGGCTGGGGTTCGAATTCAGTGAGCCGAGTGTGCAGGTGAAGCTCGATAGTGTCTAATCATTAAGGCAGATGGATGTGATAGCCCATTCCTATGTACTACCAGGCATCCTCGCCGGGCGCGGGAAGCGCCGCGGGTCGCTCCTTCTGAAGGAGTTTTTCGAGGTCGGCACGCCCTTGGCGGCCGAGGGTGATGAGCTGTTTCACATCATCCCGGTGAGGGGCGGCCTGGTTGAGCATCTGCTCGTCATGGCTGCGGAACTGGGCCGCGAGGTTGCGGGCTTCCTGGGCGCTATGACCGAGCACGCGCAGCGCGGATTCCCCGGCGTCGATGGCTGAGCCGAAGGTCTCGCGTATGGCAGGGATGCCGAGCGCGACATATTCGAAAGCGTCGGTGCGGCTGTAGGCCCGCGCGATGATTTCAAGGCCGGGAAAATGCTCGCGGGCCAGCTTTGAAGTGGAGAGTGCAGCCTCCTTGTCATCCACCGCGATGACGAGGAGCCGGGCCTTCGCGGCGCCCGCCGAGCGCAGCAGGTCCAGCCGGGTGATGTCGCCGTAATAGGCTTTTTGGCCGAAACGCCGCACGAGTTCGATCTGGTTCGGGTCGTGGTCGATCACGGTGGTGCCTATGCCGCGCCCATTGAGCAGGCGCGCCACGACCTGGCCGAAGCGGCCGTAACCCGCGACGATCACAGGGTTCTCTTCCTCGATCAGGTCGGCCTCGCGCGGCGCGCTGATCCTGAGGCGCGGCAGGATCACCTTCTCGTACAGGATCATGAGGAGCGGCGTGGAAAGCATGGAAGCTGCGACGGCGGCGTTCAGGATATCGGCCGTTTCGCGCGAGAGGATGCGCTCGGTGGTTGCCACGCCGAAAAGCACGAACGCGAATTCGCCGATTTGCGAGAGCACGAGCGCGAAAACGACGCCGTCGGCGCCGCCCAGCCTGAAACTCCGGGCGATCACGAGCATCAGCGCAGTCTTCAACGCCACAACGCCCAGGGCAATGCCCAGCACGACCAGGGGCATGCGCACGAAAAGCCCGAGGTCGACCGACGTCCCGACCGAGATGAAAAAGAGCCCCAGCAGCAGGCCCTTGAACGGCTCGATGTCGAGCTCGAGCTCATGGCGGTATTCGGAATCGGCAAGCAGCACGCCCGCGAGGAAGGTCCCGAGCGCGGCCGAAAGCCCCACCGACTGCATGAGCAGCGCGATGCCGATCACCAGCAGCAGGGAGAACGCGATGAAGATTTCTCGCAGGCCGGTGTTCGCGACATAGCGCAGCAGCGGGCGGAGCAGGTAGCGGCCGGCCACGATCAGCAGCACGATGAGCCCGACGGCGCGGGCCGCGGTCCACAGGTCGAACCCTGCGCTGCCGGCGCGTGTCGGCGCCATCAGCGAAAGCAGCAGCATGAGCGGGATGACCGCCATGTCCTGGAACAGCAGGACCGAAAACGAAGCCTGGCCGCCGGGCGTCGGCAGCAGGTTCTTTTCCTCGAGCGTGGCAAGCGCGATGGCCGTCGAGGACATCGCGAAGCCCATGCCCGCAACCAGCGAGATCGCAAACGTCTGCCCGAGCGCGACGCCGATGCCTGCTACAACCAGCATCGTCGCAACGACCTGCAGCGTGCCCATGCCGAAAATCGAGTTGCGCAGGCTCCACAGGCGCTTGGGGTTCAGTTCGAGCCCCACGAGAAAGAGCAGGAGCACGACCCCGATCTCGGAGAAGTGCAGCATAGCCTCGACGTCGCCGATGAGCTTGAGGCCCCAGGGCCCGATCGCGACGCCGGCCAGCAGGAACCCGAGCACCGACCCCAGCCCGAGGCGCTTGGAAAGGGGCACCGCGATCACGGCCGCGGCCAGGTAGATGAGCGCCTGTGCGAGGAATCCGTGGTTTTCCATGGGTGCGCAATCTAGCACGCGCGTTGTGGGCACCACTGTTGGTACACTTCGTGCATCACGCTCTAAAACCACCGGGGGTTCCCATGTTTCACAAGATTGCCGCAGTGCTCGCGGCGTCGGCCGCTTTAGTGGCCGTTTCGACTGCCTTCGCCCAAAGCTACCCGTCGCGGCCGGTGAAGATCATCGTGCCCTACACTGCGGGCGGCTCATCGGACTTCACCGCGCGCTTGCTGGCTGAGAAGCTCGGTCCGCTGCTCGGCAGCCAGGTGCTCGTCGAGAACAAGCCCGGCGGCAACACGCTGATCGCCACCGAGTTTGTCGTGAAGAGCCCACCGGACGGCTATACGCTGCTGCTCGCCGGCCTCACCACTTACGGCGCGCAGCCGCACCTCTACAAGAAGCTGCCGTACGACGTCCTCAAGGACCTCCAGCCGATCAACAACGCGATCATTTCGCCGCTGGTGATCTCCGTGCATCCGAGCGTGCCCGTCAAGAACGTCAAGGAACTGGTCGCGTATGCGAAGGCGAACCCCGGCAAGGTCAACTTCGGGTCGGCGGGCGTCGGCAACACGCTTCACCTCGCGACCGAGCTGTTCAAGCTCCAGACCGGCGTAGTGATCGTGGACGTGCCCTACAAGGGTGCGTCTCAAGCCGTGGTGGACTTGCTGGCAGGCAACATCCAGATGATGTTCGACCTCGTGCAGACGCCGCTGCAGCACATCAACGCGGGCAAGCTGCGGGCGCTCGGCACCACGTGGGAAAAGCGCGCCGGCGCGCTGCCGAACGTGCCGACCATGATCGAGCAGGGATTCGACTACAACTTCGGCGCGATGATCGGGATCTTCGGGCCCGCGGGCATGCCCAGGGACGTGGTGAGCCGGCTGCACGCCGAAATCTCGAAGATCATGCTCATGCCGGATGTGCGCGAGGCTTTCGCCAAGCAGGCAATGGAGCCGCTGACCTTCGCGACGCCTGAGGCTTACGCGGCGCAGTTCAGGAAGGATGTCGACGAGATGGGCAAGCTGGTTCGCGCCGCCAGGATCGAGCCGCAATAAAACAGGAGATGAAAATGACGAAGTTCGCAGCCTTTACTATCGCCGCGACCGCGGCGCTCCTCCTCGCTTCGCCCTTCGGGCAGGCGCAGGACAAGCCGCTCGTGGCCGGTTTCGACGGCACGTTCGCACCGCACGCGATGCCGAAGATGGGCGGCGGCATCGAAGGGTTCAACGTCGACCTAGTGATCGAGGCCGGCCGCCGCATGGGCCGCAAGATCGAAGTGTTCTCCGGCGAGTTCTCCGGGCTGATCCCGGCAATGAACGCAGGCAAGCTCGATTTCGTCGGCGCGCCGACCACCGTGACGCCCGAGCGGGCCGCGAACCTGCTCTTCTCCGAGGGCTACCTCAATACCTACTACTCGTTCGTGGTCGGCGCAGGCAAGCCCGACCTCAAGTCGATCGAGGAGCTCAGGGGCAAGACGATCTCGACCAACAAGGGTTCGGCTTACGACAAGTGGCTGCAGGACAACGCCGCCAGGTACGGGTTCAAGTCCGAGTCGTACGGCACCAATGCGGATGCGATGCAGGCGATCATCGCCGGGCGCGCCGATGCCGGGCTCACGGGCAATACCACCGGCGCGTATGCGGCGATGCGCTCGAACAACCAGCTCAGGATCGCCACGCTCAAGGTCGACCAGGGCCTGGTCTGGGCCGCGGTGTTCCGCAAGGACGACAACAAGCTGCGCAATGCCTTCGACGAGGCGATCGAATGCATGAAGGCCGACGGCACCGTCGCCCGGCTGCATGAGAAATGGTTCGGCTCGAAGCCCGAAGCCGGCTCCGCCGCGGTCACGCCTTTCCCGGGCTATGGCGTGCCGGGCATGGCCGGCTACGACCCGACGGCCCACACGCCGCGCTGCAAGTAGTGGCACGATGGGAGGGCCGGCAAGCGGCCCTCTTCGAGCAGGCCGGCGGGCGCGCGATGGAGGCGGCCCGCCGATGAGCAAGTTCGCCGAGACGTTCTTCAACTGGCCGATCATGGTCCAGTACCTGCCGAAGATCGTCGAGGGCTTCTTCGTCACGATCCAGCTTGCCCTCGCGGTGGTGGTCACGGGCATCGCGTGCGGCCTCGTCCTCGCGGTGGTGCGCTCGTTTCGCGTACGCGCCGTCAATTTCTTCATCGTGGTGTTCGTCGACGCGTTCCGCGCGCTGCCGCCTCTGGTGGTGATCATCCTGTTCTATTTCGCGCTGCCGACGATCGGCATACGCATGACCGGGTTCGTGTCGACGTGGCTGGCGCTGTCATTGGTGCTCGCGGCCTATGCCGAGGAAATCTTCTGGGCGGGCCTGCTGGCGGTGCCCAAGGGGCAGTGGGAGGCCGCGCGCTCCATCGGCCTGGATACGCTCCAAACGCTGCGCTACGTCGCGCTTCCGCAGGCGGTGCGCATCACGATTCCGCCGCTCACCAATCGCACCATCGCGATCACCAAGAACACCGCCTTGGGCGCGGTAGTGGCGGTCGGCGAAATCCTCTACCAGGCGCAGGGCGCGTACTCGTTCTCGTACAACCCCTCGCCGCTGACGCTCGGCGCGATCGCCTACCTCATCCTGTTCCTGCCCGTGGTGTGGTTCGGCCGCTGGGTCGAAACGCGCTTCGCCTGGAAGCGCTGAGGCGCCATGGACAGCCTCCTCCTCAACTTCTTCAACCTCGGCATTCTTCAGCAGGCGTGGCCGTACCTGCTCAAGGGGCTGGGCATGACGCTGCTGCTTTGTGTGGTCGTGATCCCGCTCGGCATCGCGGGCGGGCTCGTGGTGGCGCTGGCGTCGCGCGCGCCAAGGCGGTGGATGCGCTGGGCCGTGATCGCGTACGTGGATTTCTTCCGCGCCTTCCCGCCGCTGGTGCTGCTGATGTTCCTGGCGTTCGGCCTGCCGTTCCTCGGCCTGGACCTGCCGGCGTTCGTGGCGGTGGCGCTCGCATTCCTGCTCAACACGTCGAGCTACTACGGCGAGATTTTCCGCGCCGGCATCGAATCCATAGCGCGCGGCCAGTACGAAGCGGCACGCTCGCTTGGCCTGTCGGCGCCACAGTACATGCGCGCGGTGATCCTGCCGCAGGCGGTGCGCAACGTGCTGCCCGACCTCATCGGCAACACGCTCGAGGTCATCAAGCTCACGTCGATCGCGAGCGTGGTCGCGCTGCCCGAGCTGCTCTATGCCGCGCGGCAGGCGCAGGCGGTGACCTACAACGCCACGCCGGTCGTCGCCGCGGGTATCATCTATCTCATCTGCCTGTGGCCGCTGGTGCGGCTGCTTTCACGCTACGAACACAAGCAACTGCACGCCCACAATTGAAGGTGCATGAATGAGCAGGATCCTCGTCATCAACCCCAATTCGACCGAGGCCGTCACTCGCGGCATCGATGAAGCCATGGCGCCGTTGCGCATTCCCGGCGGCCCGGGAATCGATTGCGTGACGCTGAAGGAAGGCCCGCCCGGCATCGAGTCCCAGCAGCATGTCGACGGCGTGATCGCGCCCATGCTGCGGCTCGTGCGGGAGAAGGAAGCCGGCTATGACGCATTCGTGATCGCGTGCTACAGCGATCCGGGCCTGCACTCGGTGCGCGAGGCGACTTCGAAGCCGGTGCTCGGCATCTCCGAATGCGGCGTGCTCACGGCGCTCACGCTGGGGCACAAGTTCGGCGTCATCGCCATCCTGCAGAAATCGATCCCGCGCCACCTGAGGTACCTGGGGGCGATGGGCGTCATGGACCGCCTCGCCGGGGAGTTGCCGGTGGGCCTGGGCGTGACCGAGCTTTCCGACGAAAAGAAGACCTTCGGCCGCATGGTCGATGTCGCCAAGGCGCTGCGCGACCAGCACGGCGCGAACGTCATTGTGCTGGGCTGCGCCGGCATGGCCCGGTACCGCAAGCCGCTGCAGGAAGCCGTCGGCCTGCCGATCGTCGAGCCTTCGCAGGCCGCGGTCGGCATGGCGATCGCGCGCGTGCGGCTGAACTGGCAGGCCGCCTGAGTTATACCTTTTCGCTGATACCAACTGACATGGGAGCCGCACCAGTGCTTATTTATAAGATAAAAATGTTGAAGATTGCGGTCGTGGCGGCAGGCCTTGCGGTGTGCGCGGGCGCGAATGCGCAGGCGTGGCCGACCAAGCCGATCCGCTGGGTCGTGCCGTACGGCCCCGGCAGCACGGATATTCTTGCCCGCGTAATCGCGCCGAAGGTCAGCACCGCGCTCGGGCAGCAGATCGTGGTCGAGAACCGGCCGGGTGCCGGCGGCAGCGTCGGCAGCGAGCAGGTCGCCAAGGGCGCGGCCGACGGCTACACGATCCTCATGGGGACTGCGGCTTCGCATGCGGTGAACCCCGCGCTCTATTCGAAAGTCGGCTATGACGCGGCGAAGGATTTCGCGCCGGTGATCAACCTCGCGAGCATCCCAAACGTGGTCATCGTCAATCCGCAGCTTGCGTACAAGACGATTCCGGACCTCATTGCCGCGGCGAAGGCGAAGCCCGGCACGATCACGTATTCCTCCAATGGATCGGGCACCTCGCAGCACATGTCGGCGGCGCTCTTCGAGATGCTGACCGGCGTGAAGATGGTCCACGTGCCGTACAAGGGCAGCTCCGAAGGCGTGATCGCGGTTACTCGCGGGGACGTCAACGTGATGTTCGCCAACATGCCGCCTTCGCTGCCGCTCATCAAGGACGGACGCGTGCGCCCGATCGCAGTGACCACGGCGCAGCGCCTGTCGGCTTTCCCGGACCTGCCCACGGTGGCCGAGACCGGCGTGCCGGGCTACGAGGTGTCGACATGGTTTGCGCTGTTCGCGCCCGCAGCGACGCCGCAGGAGATCGTGCAGCGCCTCAACCGGGAATTCGCCGCGGCGCTCGCCGACGCCGACATCCGCGAGAAGCTCATGGCGCAGGGGTACACGATCAACGGCGGCTCCTCGCAGGATCTGGGTAATCTCGTGCGCACCGAGCTCGTCAAATGGGCGAGGGTGGTCAGAGAATCCGGCGCCAAGGTCGAATGAAGCGCCATACGCGGGAAAGCGGCGCCGTCTCCCGACGCAGGATCCTGGGTGCGCTTGGCGCTGCCTTGCTCGCAGGCCCGAAAGCCGCATTCGGGCAGCAACACCAGAGTAAAAGGAGTAAAAGGGGCCAGGCTCGCGAGCCTGGCCCCTTTTAGTAACCGCTACTCGTAAAGCCCCTTGGGCGTGGCCCGGGCAAAGGCGTCCGGGCCTTCGCCGCCGGCCAGCCCGAGCGGGATCGTCGCATCGTAGATCCACTTGTTGCTCCACGCCGCGCCGCGGCCAACGGGCCGCGCCAGCGGATCCGAAGACGGGCCGCTCGCGCGTTCGATGACCGCGATGTCGGTCTGCGCATGGACGCGGCTTGCAATCGCCCAAATGAGTTCAGCAGGGTCGGTCGCGCTGACGTCGGGGTCAATCGCGATGGCGAGTCTTGCGAGCGTCGAGGGCCCGGAGAGCGCGGCCAGCAGCGCGGTTTTCGCCTGTCCTGCAACGCGCGGCGCCATCTGCACCACCGTCAGCAGTCCGCCGCACTGCACGGGGCAATGCACGTCGCGCAAGTCCAGGCCGCCTTCGATCGAGCGCAGGTGGCGCGCGGTGAGGATCTCGCTTGCAATGGCCATTGCGCCCGCAACGTCGAACCCGGGGCCCGTCGCCCCGGCGATCGTGCGGCACGAATCGAAAGTGAAGCGCACCGAATCGAGGGCCACGCCCGCGTAACCCGCGATGCCGCTGATCGCGCCGGTCTTGCTCGCCGCCGAGGGATCGATCTCGCCGTCGATGAGCGCGCGCGCCTCTGCCGGGTAAGGCAGGCCCGCGCTGCCGACCAGCGGCACCGGCTTGCCCGCGAGCGCGCCGGCGAGCGCGAAGTCGGCATTGCCGCCCAGCGAACCGATGGCGGCCGCAAGCACAACGCCCGCGGATGCACCGATCACCAGCCGCGCGCGCTGGCGCCGCGAGAGGAGCATGGCAAGGCGCGGCGTGTCGAGCACGATCTGCAGCACTTCGCCCGAGCGCATAGCGCGCACGAGGCACAGCGCGTCGCCGAGCACGAGCACGCCGGCATACACCTGGCGCACTTCGGTCGTGAGTACGTCCAGCCGGGTCGAGCGCAACACTGGCGCGGGCGTATCAGCCGGTGCGATGCGGGCCTCGGACCGGTCCCGCATCGTGAACACGAAGCCTTCCGGCTTTACCTCCAGCACGGCAGCCCAGGCATCGCGCCCGGCGGGCGAAGCGGTCCACTTGTACTGCGCGCGTTCGGCCTCTTCCATGCGCGGATCGAGCGTCGCATCGAAGAGCGCCTTGGTGCCGGTGCGCTGCATCGGGTCGGCGCCCGGGTCGAGAGGCGAGGCGTTGTCGAGCGTGAACACGCGCGCGCGATCGATGCGGGTCAGGCCCGCCACCGGATCGAAGCGGGACGTAAGGGCGCGCAGCACCTGCCACGGATCGGCGATGTCGACGTCCGCATCAACGGCAACCAGCAGCTTCGGATGGAGATAGGGGCTCGCCGCAGCGGCCATCAGCGCCGTGCGCGCCTGCCCGGCGTACCGGGGCTGCATGCGCAGCGCGACGATCAGCGGCGACATGCCGCTGGGACAGCGGATGTCGCGCACATCGAGCAGGCCGCCATCGACCGACTTGAGGTGATCCGAAAGCTTCGATTCGACGACCGCGCAGGTGATCGAATGCGCGTCCGAGGGCGGCATGCCGCAGCTCATCGCGTAGAACACCGGCTTCTTGCGCCGAGTGATCGCCTTGACGCGGAACACGGGAGCCGTGCCCACTTTGGAGTAAGTGCCGGTCACTTCGCCGAACGGGCCTTCGGGCGCGACTTCGTCGGGCAGGATCTCGCCTTCGAGCACGAGCTCCGCATCGGCGGGCACCTCGATGTCGATGGTCTTGCACTTCACCAGGCGCACCGGTTCACCGAGCAGCCCGCCTGCGATCGCAAGCTCGTCGCTGCCGAAAGGCGCCACGAAACCGGCCGCGAACATGATGAGCGGATGCCCGCCGATAACCATCGCGGCCTCCATCGGGCGACCGAGCTGCTGGTGCATCTGGTGGATGCGCATCGCCTGGCGCGGCAGCATGTAGTAGCCGGTGGTGTTCCGGCTGAGGATCTGCGCGCGATGGACCGACATGTTGCGCACTCCCGTTTTCGGGTCCTTGATGATGCACATGCCCGAGGCGATGTAGCGCCCGGGGTCGCGCTCCGAGGTCCAGATCGCGGGGATCTTCATGAGGTCGACCGCGTCGCCTTCCTCGACGACCTCCTGCACCGGGGCATCTTCGGTGAGGACCGGCGCGACGATCCGCGAGAGACGCTGAGCAAATGTCTCGACCACCCGCGCTTCGGGCACGCCCAGGGCGATCGCCCACATCGCGCGATCCATGACGAGCTGGCTGGCGACCTCCCACCCGGGGAATCCGTTGAGGTTGGTGAAGTGGCAGGCCTTGCGCTTGTCCACATAAGTCCGGTACGAGACGGCCGAGACGTCGTTGTCGACGTCGGCCTGCATGTCGAATCGCTCGAGCATGCCCGCAGCCGCGAGCGCCTCGAGGTGGCGGCGCAGCGATTGGGTGGTGACGCCTGCGGGAAGCGGTGCATTCATTCGGGGTTGTCTCTTCTTATTCTATTCGCCGATTTTCGGGCCGAAACCCGCGGCCTTCTCGGCGGCGAGCGTGTTCTCGGGACGCGCGAAAGGCTCCGGCGCGGGTTCACCGGCCTTGCGCGGGCGGCCGATAGCCTCGAAGAAGTTGTGGATGGCCGGCGGCAGGTAGGTCCAGGTCATCTTGAACTCGCCGGGACCGTCATTGATGATCTTGTGCTTTACCCAGCGGCCGACGAACACCGTCGTGCCCGGCACGGCCTTGTGCGCGACGCCGTCGACCAGGAACGTGCCGGTGCCTTCGAAGCAGAACAGCAACTCGTCGTGCGAGTCGTGCCAGTGCTCGCGCACGTAGCCGCCAGGCGCAATCATCTGCACGCCGAACGAGACATGGTTGGAGCGGCAGTTGCGCGGGCTGACCTTGATGCTGGTGTAGCCGTTGGCAGGCTTGGGTTGCCAGTACGACTCGCCTTCGTCCGGCTGCAACACGAGCGCATCGCCCTTGTCCCAGGGCTCGGCCAGCGCTTGCTGGTTGTTTTCTGCGGGTTTGTTCACGGCGGCCTCTTCTTCCCCAAAAATAGTCCCGGCATTGTCCGGTGCGGACGCGTTAAGGGCAATCGTGTGCCGCATTCCGGTGCGAAACGGCGCTCAACCCCGCACCCGTCGTCCCCCGGGAACCCCCAGTTGCGAATGGAGTCGCCCCGCAAGCGCCCAAGCCGCCAGCAGGGCGAGCCCGAACGCGGCGAAGACCCCGGCAACCGGTGAGAAATGCAGGACCCCCCAGGCAAGGGCCGGGCTCAGGATGCCTGAAACATCGCGAAAGCTGGAATAGACCGCCGACATCTCGGAGCGCTGCGAGGGCTTGACCGCCATCATGAAAGGCAGGCCGGCGCAGACGTCGAGCAGGATCAGGAAATAGGCGCCCAGCACCAGCAAGGCCACCGTCACCCAGGGCAGGGGCGAGGCGAGCGAGGCCAGGATGAAGCATCCCGCCGACGCGAGGAATCCCGTGCGCACCGCCTCGCGCACGGAGCGCCGCTGCATCCAGCGCAACATCAGCGGCGCCAGGAACAAGCCCATGTTGGCGAGCGACATGGCAA
>ENA-ORBV01002992-ORBV01002992.1-microbial-mat-metagenome-genome-assembly--contig:-NODE-2992-length-34624-cov-8.109821_pt1 | contig 34624 bp, 34 predicted proteins | sample MGYA00237777_ERZ505514 | MGnify/ENA primary metagenome ERZ505514 (study PRJEB26160, sample SAMN06269048) | microbial mat metagenome | isolation source: Oligotrophic lake microbial mat | place... | reverse complement strand
TGATACGGCGACCACCGAGATCTACACCTCTCTATTCGTCGGCAGCGTCAGATGTGTATAAGAGACAGGCGCAGGCACTGGCCTGCACCAAGGAGATCCCCATCGCCACGGATCGCCTCAACGTCAACGGTGGCGCCATCGCACTCGGCCATCCACTTGGCTGCACGGGTGCGCGGCTCACGACGTCTCTTCTCTATGAACTGCAGCGCCGCCAGGGGCGATACGGCATGGTCACGATGTGTGTTGGCGGCGGCATGGGCGCAGCGGCAATTTTTGAACGGAACAAATGATGTCAACCACCACGACGACTTCCACGCGCGGCGCCGAATGGCTGTTTGCGGCGACGACCCACGACACGATGCTGACCCCTGAGGGCCTGAGCGACGACCATCGGCTGATCGCGCAGACGGCTGCGGAGTTCCTGGAGAAGGAACTCCTGCCCGCGTTGCCGCAGATGGAGACCAAGGACTGGGCGCTCGCGCGGGCCATGGTCAAGCGCTGCGGCGACCTCGGACTGCTGGGCACCGACGTGCCCGAGGAGTTTGGCGGGATCGACCTCGACAAGGCGGCCGCAACTGTCGTCGGGGAGGTGATCGGCGGCAGCGCGTCGTTTGCCACCACGTTTGGTGCGCAGACCGGACTCGCGATTGTTCCGATTCTGTGTTTTGGCACCGAAGACCAGAAGAAGAAATATCTTCCGGGGATCGTCTCGGGCGAACTCGTCGGCGCGTATTGCCTCAGCGAGTCCGGCTCGGGGTCGGATGCCCTTGGCGCGCGCGCGAAGGCGACCAAACAGGCGGACGGTTCATGGGTGCTCAACGGCGAAAAAATGTGGATCACCAACGGCGGCTTCGCCGACATCTACATCGTCTTTGCGAAAGTCGACGGCGAGCAGTTCTCGGCGTTCATCGTGGAGAAGGACTTCCCTGGCGTGTCGCACGGCAAGGAAGAGCACAAGATGGGGCTGCACGGGTCGTCCACGACGCCCGTGATTCTTCAAGACGCGCGCGTGCCTGCCGAGAACCTGCTGGGTGAGGTCGGCAAAGGTCACAAAATTGCCTTCAATGTGCTCAACTACGGCCGGTTCAAGCTGGCTGGCATGTGCAGCGGCGGCGCCAAGATGGCGATCGGCGAAGCGGTGCGGTACGCGTCCACGCGGCGGCAGTTTGGTCAGGCCATCGCCACGTTCGGTGCGATCAAGTTCAAACTCGGCGACATGATCGCGCGTGAATTTGGCGTCGAAAGCGCGCTCTATCGCACGACCGGGCTGATTGACGATGCGGTTGAGCGCGGCGGGGGGTCGGCAGCCGCAGCGTTGGCCGCACTGGAGGAGTACGCGATCGAGGCGTCGATCCTCAAAGTCGCGAGCAGCGAAATGATCGACTACGTGCTGGACGAAAACGTGCAGATCCACGGCGGCAACGGGTATGTGCACGATTACCCGGCCGAGGGTCACTATCGCGACGCGCGTGTGAACCGCATCTTCGAGGGCACCAACGAGATCAACCGGTTGCTGGTTCCCGGCATGATCATGAAGCGCGCGCTCAAGGGCGGACTGCCGTTGATTGCCGCAGCGCAGGCGCTGCAGGGCGAACTGCTCAACGTCGGCCCGAAGACCGACGCCGGCGACCCGGCCGTGGCGCAGATTGCGGCGATGAAAAAAGCGGCCATCATGGTGATGGGACTGGCGATGCAGACCTACGCGATGAAGGTCGAAGAGCAGCAGGAAGTTCTCATGCTGGCCTCGGACATCCTGATGGACACGTTTGTGGCCGAGAGCGCCTGGCTGCGCGCCGGACGCAGCCAGGTGAAGGGCCTGCCGACCGCCGCGCTTCAGCAGGAGACCGCGGCGTTGCTGCTGCACGACGCCGGCCTGCGCGTGGATACCGCCGCGCGCACAGCCATTCAGGCCATGACCACCGGCGACACCCAGCGCACCATGCTCGCCGCCCTGCGCCGGGTGCTCAAGGTCAGCCCGGTCAACACCATCGCCATCCGTCGGCGCCTCGCCGACGCCGCGCTCGAGAAGAGGGCCTACATTTTTTGAAAACGACCTCAGAGGTCGGTGGCGTACGCATCACGGCGCCACCGACCTCTGAGGTCGTCCTCCTGTGACGATATAATCTGACCTATGCGTGTGATGGTTGTGGCGGTGATGGTGGGCCTCTTGGCGGCGTGTACGTCGGGACCGCAACCGATGGACGACACGGGGTACGACCGCGACGTCCTCGCGTGGCGGGCCGACAAGGACACGATGCTCAAGTCCAGCGCGGACTCCCCGCTTCTGCCCGAAGACCGCGCAGTGTTCACGGGTCTACCCTACTTCCCGATCAACTCGCTCTACCGCATGCCCGCGCGGCTCGATGAGGATCGCTCCAACACGACGGTGATCGAGTTGTCCACCTCGGCCGAGGAAAAACGGCGGATGCAGCGCGTTGGCGCACTGCGCTTCACCTTCAACGGCAAACCGCTGACGCTCACGGCATTTGCCGATGAGGGCACCACAGTCATCACCCGCCTCTTTGTGCCGTTTGGCGACCTCACGAGCGGTGACACCACCTACGGCGGGGGCCGATATCTGGACCTCGACCGCACACCGACTGGGCTCTACGACATCGACTTCAATCGCGCCTACCACCCGTACTGCGTCTACAACATCAGCTACGTCTGTCCCGTGCCGCCCAGGGAAAACCGCCTCGACATCGCCATCCTCTCCGGCGAGAAGTTGCCCGCGGACTACAAAGCGCGATGAGTCTGCGCGCGATCGTTTTTGACTTCGACGGCGTGCTCGCCGATACCGAACGCCTGCACCTGGTCGCGCTGCGCGACACGCTGGCCACCCGCAGCTGGACGCTCACCGATGCGGCGTACTACGAATTTTTCCTCGGCTACGACGACCGGGGCTGTGTCACCGAGTTTGCCCGGCGTGAAGGCGTCACCCTCGACCAGGCGACGCTGGACATGTTGTTGGGAGACAAAGAAGCGCGGTACGCCGCGCTCGCCGACGCCGGCCAGGTGTTGTATCCCACGGCGCGCGCCTGCATCGAACGTCTCGCCGATCACTTCCCGCTGGCCATCGCCTCCGGATCGCTGCGCGGCGAGATCGAATGGATCCTCGACCGGAACGATCTCCGCTCCTACTTTTCCGTGATCGTGGGAGCCGACGATGTGGTGGAAGGCAAACCGGCACCGGATTCCTACCGGCGGGCCGTGGACCTGCTTGGGGTGGACGGTCACGAAGCCCTCGCGATCGAGGATTCCCCCTGGGGTCTGCAGTCGGCCCGTGGCGCAGGCCTGCACACGATCGGGATCACCACCAGCTACGCCGCGCCCGCACTGACCGACGCCCACCACGTCGTGTCGTCACTCGACGACATCACGATCGACACCCTGGGTCGTGTCTTCGGAGCCTAAAGCCGTTTTCGGTTTGGTGCAGTACGCCAACATTGGCGGGGCTACACGCGTGTGGAAACCGCTCTAGCCCAGGCCCAGGCCCAGTCGCCGGAGCCAGCTCTGGCTCCGGCCCGTCTCGCGAAGCTGCGGTGTATTGGCCTCGATAATGTCGAGCGCGTCAGACACCGAATGCACGACCGAAATCTTGAAGCGGGCGGCGGCATGCTCCGTCTCCTGGTCGGGATTGCGCGCGACCAGCAGCGGCCGGCATCGGGAGTCAGACGCCACGTCGATGCAGTTGCGGGGCAGGTCGTCGATGAGAAAGTCGAGGTCAAGCGCCTGTGCAGCCTTGCCGCGTGATCCAGGCACCGTCAACACACTGGGTGTTTCAAATCCCTGATTCACCAGCCACTGCTGCGTCTGACGCTGCACCGAGTCGCCGGCCGTGCCCGGTCGCTGCGTGACAAACAACAACTCCCACTTCGTCTGTTTCGACACTTCAAAAAGGCGTCGGACGATGCCAGGTTCGATCGGATCGAGGCCCACCCAGAAGTTCTCGATGTTGCGGATGGCGTCCCACACCAGGCCGTCGGAGTCGCCATGCACCTGTTCCTCAACCTTGCGATACGCGCTCGAGAGATCAGCCAGAGTCCCATCGAGGTCACACGCCACACGCAGCATGACGGTTACCGCCCCCCCGGCACGACGCGCTGGGTGTACACGCCCTTGGCGTCCGGTGCACTCTCGATGAGCACCAACGCGCCGTTGGTGTAGGTGAAGCGCCGGTCCGGACGACCATCCTTGCCCTCATCAAATTCGACGTATTTGAGCGCGCCGCCTTCCCAGGTCTCCCACTGGTCGACGATGTCGTCGCCGTCCTTGTCTTCTTCGACCCGGACAAGAACGGCACCCTCGTAAAACTCCCGCCGGGTCACGACCTGGGCGCCGGTGTTGTCGGTGTCAAAAAATTCAATGCGGGAGGTCTTGCCGTCTGCGGAAGCGTAGAGCCAGGCATCGGGCGTGGGTGTCGCACCTGGCGCCGGCGGTGTCGCAGGGCGGGTCCACCCGGCACGCGTGAGCTTGCCCTGCTCGTCGTACTCCTCCCAGCGATCGATACGGCCGTCCTCGTTGGTATCAAGTTCGGAGGAAATGGGACGAGCGCCGTCCATCCGGGTCCAGGTGTCGATGCGCCCATTCCCGTTACGGTCGTAGGTGATCTGCACGAGACGCCCGGTTTGTGGGTCGTAGGTGCCCTTGGAGGTCTCGGACCCGGAGTTGCCGCCGCACCCGGCGACCAGGGTCATCAGGACGAGCACCGGGGCAACGACCACCCGTCCGGAGTCGTAGATCCCGTAGCGCCGCGTCTGGGCCATAGGCCGTCATTCTATCCCGCTCGAATTGACCCATGGGGCATAGCGTTGTAACGTCGCGAGTATCCCCTTTATGCGAAGAAAACTACTGAGTGTCGTTGCTGTTCTGATTGTGGCGCCGGTTCTCTGGGCCGGCCAGTGGCCCGAGTCCCGCGGCCCTCACCGTGACGGCACGTCGTCTGAGCGGAACCTGCCGAACCGGTGGTCGCCCGCAGGGGAAAATCTGGCATGGACGCTGCCGATGGGCGGCCGTTCGGCGCCTGTCGTGCACGGCAACCGGTTGTATCTGCAGACCACCACCGACGGCGATACGTCGACCACGCAGGAGCGGCTGGTGGCCGTCGATGTCACGGCGGGGAAAGTCGTGTGGGAGCGCCAACTGAGTCAGTACCTGAGTGACGTTCCGCAACACCGTGCGGCGTGGGCGTCTCCGGCCGTGGATCCCGCCACTGGCAACATCTTCATATTCACCGTCTCGGCGGAACTGGTTGCGTTCAACCCCGCCGGTGAGGTGTTGTGGACGCGTTCGCTCCCCGAGGAATACGGCGCGGTTACCACCCACGGCGGCCGCACCACCTCGCCGATCGTGGAAGGCAACCTGCTCATTCTCAACACGCTCCTGCAGGGATGGGGCGACCTGGGCCGGCCGGGCAATCGCTATTTCGCGTTTGATAAATCGACCGGCCAGACCGTGTGGGTGAGTGCGCCACAGCCGCGCCACTACGACACGAACTACTCGAGTCCGATCGTCGCGACCATTGATGGCGTGCGTCAGATGATCGTGGGCGGCACCGACGGCGCGTTCCACGGGTTGCAGGTCAACACAGGGAAGCCCATCTGGCGGCTCGAGGTCAGTAAACGCGCGATTCTCGGCAGCCCGGTATTGCGCGGCACCACGCTGTATGTGACCCATGGCGAAGAAAACATGGACACGACGGCCATGGGGATGGTGGCGGCCGTGGACCTGTCCGGCAAGACGGGCGAGATTCCGCTCACCGCCTTGCTCTGGAACACCCATGGCTTCATGCCGACTTTTTCGTCTCCGGTGCTCGACGACGACCGCCTCTACGTCGTCGACAACGGCGCCATCGTCGAGGCGTTTGATACACAGACCGGAAAGGCGCTGTGGACGCGTACGCTGGGAACGTTGCAGAAAGGGTCGGCCACGCTGGCCGACGGCAAGCTCTACGTCGGCACCGAAAACGGCAAGTTCTACATCCTGCGCCCCAGTGCAACAGGTGTTGAGGTGCTGGATGAAGACGCGCTGGGGCAGGCTGGTGAGCCGGAGGTGATCTTTGCCACACCGATCGTCGCCGGTGGCCGTGTCTATGTGACGTCGATGGAGCGGCTCTATGCCATCGGGCCGAAGGCGCCGGTCGCGGTACCGGCAGCCCCGCGCGTGGCGCCGCAGGCCGCGTCGACCGCAGCACCTGCGCAGGTGCAGGTGTTCCCGTACGAAGCGTTGCTGGATCCCGGACAGGCACAGGCTTTTTCCGTGAAGTTGTTTGATGCCAATGGTGTGTTCATTCGTGACGGCAAGGGCACCGAGGTGACGTGGACCGTTGACCAGCTCGCCGGCACGGTTGACGCGAGTGGCCGATACACCGCTCCAAACGAGGGCTCGGCCGGGTATGTGAAGGCCACGGTTGGCGGCGTGACGGGTCAGGCGCGTGTGCGGGTGATTCCCGCACTGCCGTGGGCGGTGGACTTCGAGGGCATGAAGACCACGCCATCGTGGTGGATCTCAAACACGAAGGCATCCCCGCGAGAACTGGACGGCAACACGGCGCTGGTGCGTCCACGCGACGACACCGTGGGTCGGCGGACGAAGTTTTTGATGGGCAAACCGGACTGGTCCGACTACACGGTCGAGGTGGACGTGCGCGGCGTTGAGATGCGGCGGCAACGCGGCGATGTGGGCATCATCAACCAGCGCTATATCCTGATGCTGTTTGGCAACACCCAGAAGATTGAGTTGCAGCCCTGGCAGGCGGCCAACGAGATGACGGTGAGCGTGGACAATTTCACGTGGCCGGTCAACACCTGGTATCGCATGAAGCTGCGGGTGCAGAACCGTCCCGACGGCACCACGCTGGTGCAGGGCAAAGTCTGGCCCGCGGCTGATGCGGAGCCGGCGGTGTGGATCATCGAGAAGGTGGACACGATTCCCCATCGTGCCGGTGCGCCCGGCCTGTATGGCGACGGCATCTCTGATGTGTTCTTCGACAATTTCAAGGTCTATCGGAACCAGTAGGACTTCAGATGAACAAGCGTGTAGTGATTGTGTGTTCTGCGGTGTTTGTCGCCGCGTGTGCCTTGACGATCTCAGCCAGCCAGGCGCCCGCCACCAAGGGTGTGACGTCGTGGCCGATGTGGGGCGGCTCTCCCGATCGCAACATGGTGTCGGATGCCACGGGACTGCCCACCACGTGGGACGTCAAGACCGGCGAAAACATCAAGTGGGTCGCCGCGCTGGGTTCACAAAGTTACGGCAATCCCGTGATCGGCGGCGGCGTGGTGCTTGTCGGCACCAACAACGAAGCCGTCCGTGATCCCAAACAACCCGGTGACCGCGGCGTCCTGATGGCGTTCCGCGAGACCACGGGCGAGTTCATGTGGCAGGCCACCTACGAAAAGCTCACGTCAGGTCGCGCCAACGACTGGCCTTTCCAAGGCATCGCCTCGTCGCCCCTCGTGCTCGGCGAGATTGCGTATTTCGTGTCCAATCGCGGTGTCGTGCTCGCGGTGGACATCCAGGGTTTTCACGACAAGGAAAACGACGGTCCGAAAAAAGACGAGAAATTAACGGGTCCCAATGACCCGGACGTGCTCTGGGAGTTCGACATGATGGAAGAGGTCGGCGCGTTCCCGCACAACCTCGCGAATTCCTCGCCGGTGTTCTTCGACAACATGATTTACGTCTCGACCGGCAATGGTCAGGACGAGAGCCACGTCAACATCCCCTCGCCCAAAGCGCCCGCGATCATCGCGCTCGATCGCATCACTGGCGAACTGATGTGGGAGGATGCGTCCCCGGGCGACAAGATCCTGCACGGCCAGTGGTCCACGCCCACGGTCGGCACCATCGGCGGCGTGCAGCAGGTGATCCACGGCCAGGGCGACGGCTGGATTCGCAGCTACGAAGCCAAGACCGGCAAAAAGCTCTGGGAGTTTGATTCCAACCCGAAGGACGCGGTCTGGCCAAAGACGCGCAACGAAATCATCTCCACGCCGGTCGTGGTCGGCGACGTGGTCTACATCGCCAACGGCCAGGACCCGGAACACGGAGAAGGCATTGGCCATCTGTATGCGATCGATGCGACCAAACGCGGCGACATCACGCAGACGGGTCGCCTGTGGCACTACGAAAAGATCCGCCGCACCATCTCGACCGCCGCGGTGAAGGACGGGATCATTTATTACCCCGACTTCTCAGGCTTCTTCCACGCGCTGGATGCCAAGACGGGGCAGCCGCTCTGGGTGCACGACATGTTTGCCGCGATGTGGAGCTCGGCCATGGTCGTGGACGGCAAGGTCTATCTGGGCGACGAAGACGGTGACGTGACTATTTTTCAGCACGGCCGCGAGAAGAAGGTGATCAACGAAATCAACATGGGCAGCTCGGTTTATTCGACGGTCATCACGGCGAACGGCACGATGTATGTCATGACGCGCAACAATCTCTACGCGATTCAGCAAGGCGCCAAGCTTAAGTAGGCTAAAGGGAAAAAGCCAAAGGCTAAAGGTACGAATGCAATTGAGGATGGACATGGGCGGATGGAGCGCGAGGGCGTTGGCCCTGGCTATGGCGACTTGCGCGTTGTTGGTGCCGTCACACGCGCAGTCGCCGAACTGGTCGCAGTTCCGAAACACGCCGACGCTCTCCGGCGTGGCGTCGTCTGCCCTGCCGACGACGTTGAGGCTGCAGTGGACGTACGACGCTGGGACGACGATCGACTCGTCGGCCGCAGTCGTGGACGGCATCGCCTACATCGGCACGGGCGCCGGACAGTTGCTCGCGCTGGATACGTCCACGGGCAAACCCAGGTGGACCTACAGGGCCGTTTCTGACGACTACGGGATCGGAGAGTCGTCGCCGGCGGTGGCCAACGGCGTGGTCTACATCGGCGATCTCGCCGGGGTGTTCCATGCGGTGGATGCCGCGACTGGCAAGGCGCGCTGGACGTTCAAGACGGGCGCCGAGATCAAATCATCCCCGGTAATCAGCGGCGGCAAGGTGCTGATTGGGTCGTACGACGGGCACCTGTACGGCCTGGACGTCGCCACGGGCAAACAAGCGTGGAAGGTGCAGACCGACAACTACGTGCACGCCACGCCAGCGGTCTGGAATGGGGTCGCCTACTTCGGCGGGTGTGACGAGTTTTTTCACGGCATTCGGATCGCCGACGGCGTGCAGGTCATCAAACTCGCGACCGAGGCGTACACGGCGGCCTCACCGGCCATCGCCAACGGTGTGGCCTACTACGGGACGTTCGCCAACGAAGTTGTGGCGGTGGACATCGCCGCGAAAAAAGTCCGGTGGCGCTTCATGGACCCGGACCGCCAGTTCCCGTTTTACTCCTCGGCCGCACTGGCCAACGGTGCGATGGTGCTGGGTGGGCGCGACAAAAACGTCCGCGCCATCGACATGGCCACCGGCAAACAGCGCTGGGTGTTTGCCACCCGCGCCCGCGTCGAATCCTCCCCGGTCATCGTCGACACCCGCGTGATCGTGGGGTCCAGCGACGGCAAGCTCTACGTCCTCGACCTGAACTCCGGCAAGAAGTTGTGGGAGTTCGAAGCCGGTGCCCCCATCACCGGATCGCCCGCCATCTCCGGCGGCCGCATCATCATCGGCGACGGCGATGGGCGCGTTTATTCAATTGGGCAATAGGCCCATTGCCTCATTGCCTCGCAGGCACAAACGTGAGCGCCATTAGTCCGGGCGCCCAGGCGATCGTCCAGGCGACGAGGTGCCAGACGTAGTTGCGATTGGTTTCCGTCGCGTGGTCGGTCCAGATGCCGGACACGAGAAAAAACGCCGCGCCACTCGCGACGGCGGCGATCCCTCCTCGCACGATCCACTCGCCTGCGTGCCCTACACGGCCGCGGATCCAGGCGTTGATGGCCGCAAGCACGACCCACATGAACGCCCACGCGGCCATGAGGCCGCCAGTGAAGCCCAGCGTGCCAAACGTCGCATAAAACGCGCCTGCGCCCATGACGCCGGCGACGATCCCTCCCAGTGATCCACGCGCGATCGCGCCTGCGGCATGACCGAGCACCAAACCCACCACGAGCAGCAGCACCGCTCCATGGGTGACTCCGGCCATCGTGGTGTGGCCAACGCCGTATTCAAACCAGATGAAGTCGCCGATGGTGGCAGCCAGCGCCACGACAAGGGGTCGAACAATGTGGGACATGGCCGCGGATTATTGCACGGACGGACGGATCAGGGCTTCGAAGGAGGGGCGGACATTCGGCTGCGGGGGACACGATGTGAGGTCGGAGGTTCCATGCCCGGCAACTTCCTCACGACGGCGGCCCGGACGACGAAATACGCGACCAGGCCGATGGGGCCGACAAGGAAGGTCAAGCCGAGACAGGGGATGACGAAGACGTGCGGCACCTCAAGGCGCTGCGCGTCTCGCACTTCCCACGCGCCGACAAACAGATCAAACGCGAGGTAGTGGACCCAGCCGGCCAGCAGCAGCCATTCGTTCTGGAACATCTGCCTGACGGCATCGATGGACGTGAATCCGCCGGAGAACGCCCCGACATCACTGATCATGAGGCCGAGGTAGAGCAGGGACAGGCCACCGGGGATCACGTACGCGGCCATGATGCGCGTCCACTTCCACGCCGGGAGTACGGCCAGCAGGATCCAACCCGGCAGCACAGCCGCGTTGCTGATGATGAAGTAGTCGGAAACGGTCATCGGCGTTGCAAGCTTACTGCAAACGTGTGACGACGTCTGGCGGGAGCTCAACGGACCGGACACCGCCCCCTGGAACTCGTTCCACACTGACCGATGTCATCGAACCGGTGGCCAGGATGTCGTCGCCGCGCCGGAGTGTGAATCCGTATTTGAGCGAGCGACGCCCGACCGTCTCCACACGCACGTGGACCTCAAACTCTTCTTCAAAACGGAGCGGTGCCTTGAAGTCGCAGGCCGCAGCCACTCGAGGAAAACCCACCGTCCCGTCCGGCGGCGCAATCTGGAGTCCCACCGAGCGCCACAACGCATGTTCGGCCTCCTCCATGTACCGGAAATACATCGAGAAATGCACGATACCGGCCATATCGGTGTCGGCAAATTGCACGCGGCGGCGATAGATGAACTCGGCAGGCACAGTGGCTTCACTATACTTGTGGCTATGCGCCTGATGTTCCGTGTCCTGCTCTCGTGGATGGTTCTCCTTTCACTGGCGGCGCCCGCGGCCGGCCAGACCGGCGCCACACTCTCGGGCGTGGTGCAGGATGGGTCCGGCGGGGTGCTTCCCGGCGTACTCGTCACCGCCAAACACATTGATACCGGCGCGTCGCGCCAGGCTACCACTGGGCCCGATGGCCGATTTGCTCTTGGCGATCTACAGACCGGCGCCTACGAGGTGCGGTCGGAGCTGAGTGGTTTCAGGCCGCTCGTGCGGTCCGGCGTCACGCTCACCGTCGGCGAGAACGCGTCCCTCACATTGGTGCTTCAGGTCGGCGCGACCGAAACCGTGACCGTCACCGCCGCCGCCTCTCAGGTCAACACCCGGACGTCCGAGCTCAGCTATCTCGTCGACCAACGCACCATCGCGCAGATCCCGGTCAACGGCCGCAACTACACGGACCTCATGTCACTGCTTCCTGCGGTGACGCCATTCCCCCATCGCGACAACGGGTCGGTCGTGGCGCACGGTCTCGCCATGAGCGTGAACGGGCAGGATCCCCGCAGCAACGTCTACCTGCTTGACGGCACGTTGCTCAACGACTTTACCAACGGCCCCGCTGGCTCCGCCGCAGGCACCGCGCTTGGCATGGACACGGTGAAGGAATTCCGGCTCGAGTCCAACACGTACCGCGCAGAGTTTGGTCGCAACATTGGCGGCCAGATCAATGCCATCACCAAGTCGGGCACCAATCGCTTCTCAGGCAGTGCGTTTGAATTCCACCGCAACGATGCGTTTGACGCAAAGAACTACTTTGACGTCGGTGACAAGCCCGACTTTGTGCGCAACCAGTTCGGCGGCACCATCGGTGGTCCGATTCGCCGTGACCGTCTCTTCTTCTTCGGCGGATACGAAGCACTGCTCGAAACCCTCGGCCGCACCATCGTCACCACCGTCCCCGACGACAACGCGCGGTTGGGGATCTTGCCTGGTGTGGCGCCAATCGCGATCAACGCGGCCGTGCTGCCGTTTGTCAACGAGTTCCCTCGCGCCAACGGCGACAACCTCGGCGGCGGTCTCGCGCGATACACGTTCCCGTTTGACCAGAAGCTCACGCAGCACTTCCTGCAGGGTCGTGTGGATGCCGTCTTCGAGAACGGCGCGCAGATGTTTGCGCGGTACACGTTTGACGATGGGGAGCAGAGGTTGCCGACGGACTTCCCCCAGTTCCCGCGGTCGTTCATCTCGCGCAATCAGTTTGCAACGGCCGAATACCGGCAGGCGATCTCCGGGTCACTGTTCCACACGCTGCGCGCGGGCTACAGCCGCACGCGTGTGGGCCAGGACGTCGAAGCCAACACGACCAACGTGTTGCCCGTGTTTGCTCCCGGCCGCCAGTTCGCCGGCGCGATCGATATCGGCGGCATGCCGCGGTTTGGTCCGCAGCTCTCGGCCGGACTCCGCCTCCGTCAGGATGTGTTCAGCCTCAACTACGACGTGACGCACACGAGAGGTCAGCACCTGTTCAAGGTGGGTGCGGTGGCCGAACACTATGTGTCGAGCGAGGCCAATCCGACGTTCAGCCTCGGTGTGTTCCGATTCGCCAACTTCGCTGCGTTCCTCCGCAACACGCCGGCGTCGTTTATCGGTCTGACTCCGCAGGGCGACATCACGCGCACGTGGCCGTTCACGGTGTTTGGCGCGTACGTGCAGGACGACTGGCAGGTGCGGTCGAACCTGACGTTGAATCTCGGCGTGCGTGTGGAAGGGTCGACGATGCCCAAAGACGAAGGCAATCGCGACATCAACATGCGCGACCTGCTCGGCGCGCCGGAAGTCGGGCAGCTCTATGACAATCCCGCGCCGACCATCTCGCCGCGCGTGGGTGCCGTGTGGAACGTGCGCGCCGACGGCCGCACGTCCATTCGTGGCGGCTACGGGCTCTACTACAACACCAACAATCACCAGAACCTGATCGTCACGGTGACCAATCCGCCGGCGACGCCGCGCGTGGTCATTGCGAACCCGTCGTTCCCGGTGCCGCAGTTCGAACGGCTGTCGGGAATTTCCGTGCGGCCGATTCAGTACGACGTCGAACTGCCGCGCGTCCAGATGTGGAACGTCAACGTGCAGCAAGAGTTGTTCTCCGACTGGATGGTGATGGTCGGGTACGCAGGTTCGCGCGGTCAACATCTCTGGCGCAACTCGGACGTGAACGTGCCGAGGCCAACCACGCTGTCGGACGGGACGCCTTTCTACCCGGCCGGGCTCACGCGGCCCAACACGCGCTACTCCGCCATTGAATTGAAGTCGAGTGATGGCGACTCCTGGTACAACGCGCTCATCGTCGAAGTGAAGAAGCGTTGGAGCGACGGGCTTCAGGTGCAGTCGTCGTACACGTGGTCGAAGTCGGAAGACACCACGCAGAATTCGACATTTTTCTCGGACTCCACGACCGCGACCACGTCAGCGATGCCCGAGTTCATTCCCGGCTACAACAAGGGGCTGTCGGACTTCCATGCCGAGCACAACTGGGTGACCAATTTTGTATGGGAGCCGTTTGCCGGATGGCGTGTGTCGGGCATTTATCGCCTGCGCAGCGGCAGCCCCATAACCCCATTTGTCCAGACCAATCGATCCAGGTCGCTCTGGTCGCCCTCGCTCGGCCCCGGCACCGGTCCGGACCGTCCGAGCTACGCGCCCGGCTACAACAAAGACAACGCGGTCACGGGCGATCCGGCGCGTTGGTTTGATCCAGCCGCGTTTGTGCTCCAGCCGATCGGCACCTTCGGCAACGTCGGCCGCAACGAGCTCATCGGGCCTGATCTGCAGACGATGGATCTGGCGGTGAGCAAGACGTTTGGCCTGAGCCGCCTGTCGATGGGTCGATTGGGCCGCGGCACACTCGAGTTGCGCGCTGAGGTGTTCAACCTGTTCAACCGCGCCAACTTCGGCCCGCCGTCGCTGGTGGCCTTCTCCGGCACCACCAACAACGAACCCGTGCTGTCATCATTCGGGCAGATTCGCACGACGGTCACGTCGGGAAGACAAGGACAGCTGGGGATCAGGATATCGTTCTGATCAGCTCGTGTTCGAGTTCGCCTATGAAGGTCTGATACAGGAAGGGGCTCTTCCAGTGTTCGACGTGCGCCGCAAGGAACGTCGTGGCCTGCGGATCGACGTGGTTCTGCACGGACACCGGTGAGTCTGTCGGACGATCGGGATCCTGGTAGTAGTCGAGCTTGCCGCCGATGATATCCACCGGCGAGTAGACGTTCACCCAGCGTGGACGATTCTGAATGGACTTGATGAGCGGCTGAAGCGAGGCAGCCAGCAGTTCCCGCGCGGAGTTGTCCTTGACCTGCGATCCAAACAGGTACGCCGTCTTGTCGAGGGGCGATCCGAATGTGAACAAGAGCCGCACGCGGCCGCGTCGGCGGCTGTCCTCCAGCAGCAGTTGGTTCAGGGTGTCGTAGGCCACGACCGACCCGAGTGAATGCCCTGCCATCGCGATGTGCTGGTATTGGCCGAGGTCAAAGATTGTGCGCGCCAGGCCCGCGGCCGCTTCTCGAATGGCGACGCGTGCCTGGCCGAATCGATCCAGTGATTGCGCCTCGACATACACGGCGACGTCGCCGATGTATTGCACGATCAGGAGCCGGGCCCACCACGACACCAGCGCCAGCACGACCCACACCCCCTCGTCGAGCACATCCGGCCACGGTGGCAGGCCGTCGAGAAGACCGGCGCCAAGGCGCACATCCCATGTGGTCAACGCGAGGCCGGCGACGACAGCGGCACCGATCAGGCTGAGGGCGGCCATTCCGCCAACGGCAATCGTGGCACCACCGACGAATCGGCGGATCCAGGCGGCCCGCAGTCGCATTGAGAGCATGGTCAGCGCCGCGAATGTGATCAGCACCGAGATCGTGACACCAAACGTACGGGTCAGATGTGTCAACTCTCCTGGCGTCAACCACGAATCAGACGAGAGGAGGGCCAACTTCGACGCGAGGCCCGCCACAATGGCTGTGTTGAGTACCACCAGCGCACCAACAACCAGCAATGCCAGCCACAGGTAGGCTTGAATGCGGTGCGGGACGTCAAAGCTACGAAAGTCGCCATCCACCCAACGCTGGAATTCTTTCCCCGGCCGCCATCGTCCCAGACCGGCGCTGAAGAGGAACCGGATGACGTCCCGGAGGGTCGCGACGCCCTCAGTGTGTGGTGCCCAGTAGACCTCATAGAAGTCGACTCTGGTGAGCGCACCATTGAGAATCAGGGTGGTCTCGAGCCGGCTGAGGCGCGTGGGCTTGCCGCCTGCCACCTGGACAAATCGTGTGGAGGCCTGAACCTTCGTGTCAGGTGCTGCCACTTCCTCGCGCACGCCCTTGACAAAGTTGCCCAGAGTTTCGAACGGCACCTGCTGGCCCATGCCGTGGGCGACAATGACGGCGATGCGGGCCTCGTCGGCGGCGGGTTGCGCGTCGGAAGGCACCGTGAACTCAACGGATTGCCCTTCACGATCCGTACGATCAAACCTTGTCACCATTTTTTGGTCTCCTCAGGTTCAGCCGGTGTCGACTTCTAGACGGACAGGTGGGAGATATTCGCACGATTCCCGGACACCCTTGGGGGGTGGTCTGAGGCGCGTTATGGAAGTCCTGCAAACCAGGCCAGGAAGGATTGCCAGCCGGCGGATGCCGACACGGGAATCATCAACGCGTGCACGGCGATGAAGAATGCCAGGGACATCGGGTACGCGAGGTGGCGTTGCCCGGCGCGGCGGTCGCCGATGATGAGCACAACCAGGATGAGTTCGACCGTGAGGAAGCTCCCGTGCAGGGCCTGCATGAAGTCCAGCCAGGGTGCCAGCACACGCGCGTAGAGTCGGCCCAGCGCTGGAGGAAAACCCAACAGGACCGTGGCCGCCATGAACCGCTTGTGGGCGGCCGGCCTCCGGACATTGAGGAGTGCGAGCGTCACCAGCAGGATCAGAAATGCAAGTGACGGAATGTCGATGAAGGCCAGCAGGGGTGGCAGAAACGGCGGCATGGCCGGGTTGGTCTGCATCACCTGCACCATGTAGAGCGCGCTGACAATCAGCACGGGCAACAGCGCCAGTGCGCCCCACGCGACGCGTCGGTGCCAAATGCGCAGCCCTCGCGCCATCAGCCACGACTGGAGAATGAGGGCCACGACCCACGCCGTGGCCGTCACCCCGTGAAGGGTATGCCATGCGCTGCCGCCACTGAGCGGGCGGAAGAACGACGGCCAGAATCCCGCCATGATGGCCACCAGAGCGGCGATCAGATACCAGTGCGCGTAGCGATACGACATGGACACTCCGTGGTCGCTGGGGTGGCCGATTCTACATCGTCAGGCTCGGGTCCGCTCCACACGGGGCGGCGCGTCCGGCGCCGCCCGCCCGCACCAGCGACTCGAACTGCTTCGCAACCGATCCGCGCTAACGCTGCGGAGTTGTGTTCTGCATCGACCATCGCACCCGTTCACCGATGAACGCCGTGACCGTCCATGGATAGCCACCCGACGCCAGCATTGCGTTCATCACAAAACGCGCCATCCTTCCGTTGCCGTCGGGATACGGATGGATGTAGCCAAATAGCCAGCGCCCGAGCACGGCACGGACGCCGGGATGGAGGTGAGGCGACATGAAGGCGGTCTGCGGCGGGGCTGAAGCCCACGCCCTACGAAGAGGGGGTGGTGACTCCGTGTAAGGCGTGGGCTTCAGCCCCGCCGTCATTACCGAGGATGCGCCACCCACCGGGGCCGCCTCGGCCGCGGTCGAACGGTCCGCGCAGCGCACCGCCGAGTCCTGCGCTGGCGTCCGCATGCCGGGGCGCGGGGCGGGGCGACGTGTGGAGATCACCGTCGAGGATCTCGGCCACCAGGTGATCGGGCACCGCGAGCAGGTCCTCGTACGTCGCCGCTGGGCGCCGGCTCGTGGGGTGGCCCGCCATGGGGCGAGGATAACATGCGCGAGTGAGCGCCCTCTCCATTCGACGACGATGGCATCGTCGGGCTGGCGTGATCAAGCGGTGTGGTACATCAAAATGGATCAGACCATGCTCGCCGGGCTCGGATCCTGTCGCCGGACAGCCCCATTGGGTGCTCGCCACAGAAGCACGCCGAGAGGGACGCCGAGGGATCTCGACACCGCCCGTGTTACCATCCGCCGCCACGAATGGCTAAGAAGCTGAAGCCGGTCAACAAGCGCGCTGTGGTTTATCACTTTCTGATTGTGTTGGCGCAAACCGAGCCGCTGGTGTGGCGGCGTGTGCAGGTACCGGAGACGTACTCCTTCTGGGACCTGCACGTGGCGATTCAGGACGTCATGGGCTGGCAGGACTATCACCTGCATGAGTTCCGGGTTGTGCATCCGAAGCGGAAGCGGCTTGACCTCATCGGCATTCCGGATGACGAGTTTCCCGACGAGCGTCCGTGCAGTGCGGGATGGCAGGTTCGAGTCTCGGAGTACTTCGACGCCGAAGAACAGCCGGCCCTGTACGTCTACGACTTCGGCGACAACTGGCGTCACATCTTGATCTGCGAAGGCTTCTCGTCACCCGAGGCGAGACAGTCATATCCCCGGTGCACTGGTGGCGCCGGCTCCTGCCCGCCCGAAGATTGCGGCGGGGTGGATGGCTTTGCCGAGTTTCTCCGCGCGATCGCCAATCCACGGCATCCTGAACACGAGGAGATGCTTCAGTGGAGCGCCGGCCGATTCAAGTCCGGTGCGTTCGATCCAAGCGCCGTGGTTTTCGAGGATCCGAAGAAGCGCTGGAAGATCGCGTTTGGCGGGGGTGCAACATGAACGACGAAGAGCGACTGGTCGAGAAGCTTCGCAAGATTGAGGCGCTGTATGCGCGGTCGGCGACGCCTGGCGAGCGGGAGGCGGCGTTCAGCGCCCGCGACCGCATCCTGCAGAAGTTGGTGGAACTTGAGCGCACGGACGCGCCGGTGGAGTATCGCTTCTCGATGCCAGATGGCTGGTCGCGGACGTTGTTTGTCGCATTGCTCAAGCGATACGGGCTCACGCCCTATCGTCATCGGGGTCAGCGACGCACGACCGTCATGGTCCGCGCCGCACCGACCTTCGTCGACCAGGTCCTGTGGCCCGAGTTTCAGGAGCTGAACCGGACGCTGTTTGACCACCTTCAGGCCGTGACGCGGCGAGTCGTTGACGCAGCGATTCACCGAGGGGCTGACAATGTGGAGGAGCGGGCCGGCACCTCCGCCGACTCGGCGGGATGAACACTGAGGCGCCCGCTGAGACCAACCCCATCCTTTCGGCTAGTCGTCTTCAGAACCGAATCCCGAACAGGCCCCCGTCGTCTACCGCATCGGTGAGCACCGTCGGCAAGACATGGTCAGTCACGTCGAACCCGGCCATCCTCTCCTTCAGCGCATCGTCTTCGTTCATCGTGACGATGTACTGGAAGTCGAGTTCGGAGGCGGTTCTCGCTCCCAAGGCGAGGGCGCTGGCGACCTGGCGGCCGTCGACACCATCGAACAGATGGCTGTCATGGACAAGGAAGCCGGGCCCGATTCCACGCCGCGCGCACAAACGCATGAGCATCATGTCGAAGCAGAAGATCTGCATGTTCTTGATGCCCCTGCTCCGGGCACCTTGCATCGGGAACTCAAGCCGCAGACCGTTAGTCGAGTGCGCGAGCTCCATGCGTCCCGCCCGTTCGTATAGTTGCTTGGACGTTTCCTCGAAGGCCAGAATCGCCTCCGAAACACGTTCTCTTTGTTCGGACAAGTCCCGCTGAAGCCGACGCTCAAGATGGCTCCGTTCGGCGACAAGCTCGGTCCTTGTGCTTTCGAGTCGTTCGGCAGCGGCAAATCGCTGCCGCAGTGAGGTCACTTCACCCTCCAGCCGGCCGGCTTCCGCCTGAAGTCTGGTGAATTGATCGAGCGCGCCGTGTGTGCGCAACGTCGCCATGATCGCCGCGCGACGGTGGTCCAACGTCTGACGCTCTTGGTCGCGGTCGGCCACCCTCTGTTCGGCCGCCGCCAGTTCAGCGGTCAGGTAGTCACGCCGATTCCTGACGACCGACTCGTGGAAACTCCGGACGTCTTCGTAACGCTTGACGGCCGCCCCCGGCAGGACGACTCCAGCCTCGCTGTACAAGCGTTCGACGTCCGTGAGTACGGGCGGGGCCTCGGTTGCCATCGCCTGTCGCAGATCGCCGATGGTGGCCAGATCGATCACATTCTCGTTGGACAGTTCCGCGAGCCTACGAGTGAGGGCATCGGCCTCGGCTTCGAGGTCGGCATACTGCGGCAGCACCCGGAAGGACTCCATCGCCTTTGATGCTTCCAGCAGACGGGCCTCGGCGATCGCCAGTTGCGTGCGGAGTTCAGCCGTCGTACCAACGACCTCCCTGAAGTCCCCGGCGGTCGCCGCTTTTTTAAGCTCCCTGAGTGTCCTCTCCTTATCCCTCACGCGCTGCCAGTCCGCGGCGATCCGCCAGTCGAGGTTCAGCAGGTAGGTCACGGCCATCTGCCAGTCGCCGACCTGCTGGTCTGAGGCCTGCTTTTCCGGAGTTGTGAACGGGTTGTTAGACGCCCTGCGCGCGAAGTACGCAAAAAGGGATCTGAACTTCGGAGATCGGCCGTCGTCGTCCGCTGCCTCAAGACCAAACAGGCGACGACCCAGTTGGTCTCGCCACTCGGCATTGGAGAATTCAACTTGGCCGCCGAGCTCGGCCCCGGAGACGAAGATTCCCGACCGCGGCTTCGTTGACCGCTGCACGACTGAACGCTGACCGGCCAAGTCGACGTCCAACGAAAACGCCACGTCCCGGAGTTCCGGCGCTGAAAACAGCGACTTCGCACCGCCGTCAGCGCCCATCAGGAAGTGCACGATCTCCACGAGGCTCGTCTTGCCGGCTCGGTTGCGCGTCTGCTTGTTCGTCGCCCCGTGTTCCTTCTTCGCAAGAAGCACATTCAGTCCTGGCCTGAACTGCAGCGACTTGAACGTCGGCAAGGTGCTGGAAACTGCGTGAATCATCTGGCCGTCCTCTGAATCCGGCCTTCACGTAGATCGAGAATGCCCAGCGCGAACAGGAGATCGAGTGCGAGCACAAACGCATCGTACCGTAACGGAGGCGCTGAACCTGCCCGGTCGCCTTGGCCGGCCGTCACTTCCCACAGGGCCGACACCGTCATCGGCACCCTGAGGCGCTCCAGGATCCAGGCGCCCACAGTCAGCAAGGCCCGGTCGCTCGGCAGGTGTTTGGTCGGCAGGATCACGGCGCGCTCCGAGGTGCCTCAAAGATGTCGCAGCGTTCGAAGAAGTAGGCCATGACCGCCAGGACAGCGACCTGGTGCTCTGGCGAGCCCATGCCCGGTCCACCAGCCCACGACTGCAACCGGCCAAAGACCTCGGTGTCCCTGCGCTCGCGTCTGAGACGTGCATACTCGGTCCGGAAGGCTTCAGCCAGTCGCTCACCAAGGGTCTCGTCGTGCCATTTGCTGAGGAACTGAGCCACGAGCGGCGCCTTCCTCATTCCTGATCGCAGGAGCGTCTCCTCACTCTCGGTCAGGGCATTTGCCTCGATCTTCCCCGGGGGAACGACCAGCACTTCCGCGTCGGGCGGCACCGTTTGAGCGGCCAGCCTGTCGAGCACGGGCTGCAGGTCTTCGAAACCGAGCCTCGCGACTGTTGCATCCGTCAGTGCTGGCCCGAGCCAGCTCGCCTTGTCGTCGTCACTCAACCGCCGGAACTCCACCAACAATTCTTCGAAAGACCACGGCTCAAGGCGTACGCCGTGGGCCTGCTCCAGGGTCAACATCAGCTCGATGACATGCGGCGGAAGCCCGTCGTGCGCGTTGTGAACGAAGACCCATCGGTCAAAGAGCGTGCCCCAGTGCTCGAGGGCCCCGTCGAAGTCTTCCTGGACTTTCTTCTTCGCCTCGGCAGCCGTCAGCTCCAGCGGTGCATACACCTGAAACAGACAGCGCTGTGATGGCAGGAATCCATCATTCTTACGATCCCCCTGGTTGCCCCACGGGCGGGACGGCAGGAAGTCGCGCTTATGTGCGAGGCTCATCAACTTGGCGAAGAACGTCTGAAACGCCTCCCCTTTGGCAGTCAGGAAGGCGATCTTGAACTGCAATTCGTAGTATGCCTGCTGCAGGGTCATCGTTCGGGTTTCGGTTGGCATCATCTCATCGTCGCCCAGCAAGAACAATGATTCGGGGCGCCGGGCCTTGTTCTGCGATCCCACTATTAGACGACGATGGCATCGTCTGACTGGCGTGATCAAGTGATGTGGTACATCAAAATGTAATCAGACCATGACCGTCTGCCTCGGGTCCTGTCGCCGGACAGCCCCATTTGGTGCTCCCGCCTTCGCTATCGACGCCTGTGGCTTCAGCTTCGGCGGACCAAACGGGGCGGCCCCGTCCGGCGCCACCCGCAGAAGGTAGTCATGGTCCCTCCCCTTCGGCGGGTAATTCGATATCGACACCCTCAAGCGTCTTGACCCAGAGGTTCACCGACGGCTCGACGTCGCGCAGGGAACGGGGGATGCGGAACTTGCGGGCGTCGGGGTCGAGGCGGGCGAGTTCGGGATCGAGCGGGTCGTAGAGGAGGTGCGGGCCGTCCGAGCCGTGTTCGTGCGGCTGATACGCCAATCGCGCGCCGGTGGTCTTCTGGCGCTGGGCCACCTTGGCCCACGAATCAAGCAGGTCGCCGACGCGGGCGCGGACGATGGCCTCGAGGCGCTGCTCTTCGGGGCCTTCCATGGACCGATGCGCGCGGGCGCGGTCCACCAGCACGTCGGCGATGCGGCCAAGGGCGGCTCGCTGGTCGGCGGCACCCACCGCGGCTCTCGCCGGGGTCATCGTCTTTTCCAGATGCCGGCCGAGAGAGACGACGATGGCGGGAAGGGCGCGGTCGAGAGCGCGCGGTGTGAAGGGTGTGACGCTGGTGGCTTCCACCGAGCGATAAAACGCCGAGTGGAAGGCCTCGTAGCGTTCAAAGTGTGACCGGTCACGCGGGCGATGGACGTTGAGCAGGGTGACGACCAGGCCGGGCTTGGCGGCGTCGCGGCCGACGCGGCTGGTGGCCTGGATGTATTCGGCGGCGGCCTTTGGCTGACCGAGCACCACCATCAGTCCGAGTCTGGTGATGTCGAGGCCGACCGAGATCATGTTGGTGGCCAGGGCTACGTCCACATGTTCCTTGTCGGTGAACGCCAGCGCGAGCCGGCGCTTGGTGTCGGCGACCTTGTTTGTGCTTTCGCGCGAGGCCAGCTCGGACACTTCGCGGGCGATGTCGCGGTCGGCGAAGCTGCCCTGCGCCTCGTTCTGGCGCTTCTGGCGTGAATAGTCCGCAACGCGCGAGGCCACCTCGTCTTCAACAATGCGCCGCGAGCCGCCGAGTTCGCGCAGGGAATTGAAGTAGCCCACCAGCGTCATGTAGGGGTCGGAGCATTGTTCGGGTCTTTCGCGCCGCCCTCGTCGAGCCAGGCCTTCTGCGCGGCACCGAGTGGCGCGAGATACGAGCGCAGCAGCAACTTCTTCAGGCTGTGGCCCTGCGCCGACACGGCAATGTAGAGGCGACCCGGCTGCCGGTCGAGCGGAAGCGTTTGCGCGAAGAACGAATCGAGGCGGTTCGGGCCTGGCGGCGGGAACACCTCCACACCGCGGCGTCCGAACAGCGCGCGAATCTGATCCGACGCGCGGCGCACCGTGGCGGTGGAGGCGAGGAGCTTCGGCCGGATGTGGTGACCGCCCGATCCGCCATCATCACCTGTTGGCGAAGTGCTTCGAATGGGAAGAGCCGAAGAACCTCTCCGCGGCCTGATTGACGATCTGGAGACGGGCATCCCCAACAGTCCGGCTGGGCACGCGCGCAGGCGTGACGCGCCCCTCGCGGTCGCCCCTTGCTTCGGTTGACTCCGTCCTCTGGCATCGAGAGAATAGTCGCGACACGCGCGGCCGAGGTGAGGTGCTCGGGTGCCGTGTCGCAGCACACATCGGACGGCGGATGCCGAAACGGGCATAGCCGAATCCCGTAGCCGAACGGCAGTCAGCGAGTTCCCGATTCCGATTTTTTGGAGTGAAGTATGGACACAGAGCAAGCTCCAGAAATCAGGCTCACCTACCGCGACGAATTCCGGAGCGTTCACGGCGACACGTTCCAGCACTGGTTTGAACGGCTCGCCTTGGCGATCCATGGCGACGACTGTTTCGTATCCGTCCGCGTGACCAGGGGGGACGGCGGCCTTGATGGCCTAGTTCTCAAGGAGGGGCGGGTTTACCAACTTTATGCGCCCCCGACGTTGGGAACCGATCCGAGCACAGCCACGAAGGTAAGGACCGACTTCGAAAAAGCGAAGAACACTCTTGGAGCCTCGCTAAAGATTTGGACGTTTGTTCACAACAGCCAAGACGGGAAGGTTGGGCACCTCACCGCAAGAGCCCTAGCGGAATTGCACGAAGGACATCCAGGCGTGCAACTGGAGGCGCTCGGCATCGACGGCTTGTGGGAGCGCTTGGCCTCCTTGCCGCACGACAAGCTCGCCATCCTCTTCGGTGCCGCCATCGTCAGAAAGGAGGGCGAGTCTCGCATTCGCTCCCTTCTGGACCAGGCATCTGAATTGGATGACCAAGACAAACGGGATCAGGCCTTTGAGACGACTGAACAGGCGCTTGCGATTGCTCGTGCGGAGCAACTTGTAGATACGCAGGCAGAAATTCTTTGCAGCCTGTGCCTGATGGCGTCGACACGATCTGGACGTGGCGACCGACAGCACTACTTTCAGCAACTCCAGCCTCTGCGCGATCGGATAGTGGACGCCAGAATACTGATCATGTATCACCGGGCGCACGCGTTGTGCGCTAGGGAGTTAGACGAAGCCGTAAGTGCGGAACCGGCATTCCTATCGGCAATCGCCATCGCAAGCCAACCAGAGAACGCGGACCGCTGCGGGACTCTGCTCTCTGTCGTCAGGTCCGAGTACGTGCACTTTCTCTGCGATACAAACCGAAGCGAAGAGGCGAAGCTACATCTTGAACTTTCTGAGATGTATGCGAGGCAAGATCCATTAAGGTCAAATGGAGAGGTCTTTCAAGCTGCGATGAGTGCAGGGCTGCATTGGGCGGCGGTGACACGAGATGAGGACGCCGCCGTAGAGCGGGTAGCTGCGCTGGAGTCGTCAGCCACGACTAGCTATCGCGCAATGAGCGTGGCCGGAACTCTTCTGAACGCGGCAAACGGCTTATCGCATCGCGAGTGCCATCGGGCAGCGTTGGTCGCTGCGGACGCTGCGTTGCGCCTCTCAGAAAAGGTGCCTGATGCAAAGCAGGCCAGATTTGTGCCAGTAGTTCTATACACGATCGCAATGATCCATTTTTATGCCGGACGACATAAAGAAGCGCTGGATAAGGCAAACGCATTGATCGGCATCCCGAAGAATGATGACACGGCACCAATCCGATTCGCTGCAGCGCAGCTCGTGTCGGTAATCTCGCGACAGCTTGGCGACTTTGACACGGCCGTTGATAGGGCCGAGGTCGCACTTGGGTTGGCACCGGAGATCGACTCGTCCTTCATGGCGAAGATGAATCTTGCGGAATCACTGGCTGATCGAGGCCAGACCGAGCGTGCGCTTGAGTTGGTTCTGGAAGCTCATCACTTGGTGGATGGTCGACGAATGGTGCCAAAGGATGTCCAGTTGAGCACGGTTGCGGATGTCGCCAAGCTGGCTGCCCAATTGGGCCGGGACGCAGTCCTTCTCGACGCGATGACGAAAATGAATCAATATGCGGGCGACGACCATGAGCTTCTTCAACGTCGAGACAGATATGCGGAGTTCATTGAGGGAAACCGAGAAATCAGGAAGCGCCTTATTGACATTTCACTTGTCGGTCGCCAGATCGATGAGATTAAGTTGGGACTCAATCGCGTTAACGACTTCCGCCGATTGATCAGTACTGACCACGCCGACGAAACTGCAAGTGAAGGCCCAATCGACAGTCTCCGTCAGGCGAATGCTCTGACCGTTGGACCTGTCATCCGATGGTGGAAGGATCTTGAGAGCGATGACTACAACGCCGCAGCCCTCGACTATGACTATTGGGGTCGCGGCTGCTTCGCGCAGATACTGAGGAACCTTCAGGCCTTTCCCCATTCGCTAAACGTCACCGTCGAAGTGCGCTCGGTACACGACATAAGGCAAGCGCTGCGGCTATGGTCCCTATATGCCGATTTCGTTTTGCTGTTGTGGAAGGGGCCTACAAAATCTGGTCAGTTCCTTCACATTGTTGATGGCGAATGGTTTGGTCCGTGGGGCGCGGGTTACATACTCGCATTAGGAGACAAGTATTCGTCTCGCACCGGTCGGCTCCGGTTCCCGGCAATGGGATATGGGTCATGGCTCCCTGAAGATGCCGCAAAATGCCTTGTGACGGAGGCGGAGCCGTTTCTGGCGAGCGGACGCATGCTATTGGTTCCGGCATCAGGTGTCGGCTGCGTAAGCCCCGGCCATGGGGTAATGGAGCAGTTACTCACAGAGGTAGCCAACTGCGTACCGGCGATCCAACATCGACAAGAATCCGAGCTCGGACTTGGCGTCCTTCCGTACGCACGCGACATACCTCTGGACCTGCTGTTGGAGTTCATCGAGGATCAGGAGGACGCTTTGCTCACCATGAGATCACTCATGTTTGTCAAGGCGGCTGATATTCGAAGGAATGGCCTTCAGGAGCCGGCGAGAGCAATGGAGCGAGAGATAGCAGACGCCCTTCGGCGTCTTCGTTCAGAGAATTCCGCACTGGCCAGAAGGCGTTCTCTCACCGAGTCCCAACAGGATGCTCGGATAGGTGTTTCGCCGTTCTCTTTGGCCGGGCAATCTTTGATACCAGGCCGAGACTCCGGGTTCTCGCCGTTGCTAACTCTTGAGTCGATTGGCTACGGGTGGAAGGTCGGCACCCGGAGCTCATCGGTGGCGTACCGTTACGCACCTGCTGAGGGAGAGGCCATCGGCGCTTGGCTAGCGCCACCAGAACCTGGAGTGAGATTTCTGGCCATGAAGCCCGCAAGCGAGGGTCAGGAATTGTGACATTCAGGAATTCTGGCACGCCGCCTGACCTCAGGAGGCGGTCGAGCAGCCTCTGACCTCACTGCGTTATCTGACCGACGAGAGCGAGATTTTCAGACCGCTTGAGGCCGTGGAGGGCAGGCCTGTCAATCCTTCTTAGAATCGGCGCCGCCCAGCGGTAGGGGTGGCAGACCAAGCTCTTTCAAGAACTCGTTGTGCTTGGTCGTCGCTTCACGAATTTCAGCGTCGATCCTGACGAGTCCGGCATGGGTAGCCGCCAGGTCGATCTCGGTCTCTGCCTCGGCCGTGCTGATATAGCGGGAGATGTTTAGGTTGTACCCGTTCTCGGCGATCTCCTTCATCGTCACGCGTCGGGAATAGCGGTCCTGCTCATTTCGATGCTGGTACGTCGCGACGATTAGGTCGATGTGCTTGACGTCGAGCTGGTTCTGGCGCTTGCCCTTTACGAAGTGCTCGCTGGCATTAATGAACAAGACGTCGTCAGGCTTCTTGCACTTCTTCAGAACGAGGATGCACACAGGAATACCAGTCGAATAGAACAGATTCGCAGGCAGCCCAATCACCGTATCGATGTGCCCGTCGTCCAGCAACTTGCGTCGGATGCGTTCCTCGACGCCGCTGCGGAAGAGCACGCCGTGCGGCAGAATGATCGCCATCACGCCATCGTCCTTCAGGTAGTGAAGCCCGTGTCTGATAAGGAGAGGTTATGTCACCGCAACAGCCACTTCATACGGGCTATCGACGACACAATGGGTCGTCTGGCAGATGGCGAACCAGGGGCCGAAGTTTGGTGAGTGCGGGCATTTCCGCCGCCTGAAGGACAGCCAGGGCGATCAGTCCTATGCCGTGCGGCGCTTTGGCGATGAGGCGAACCGGCTTTACGGGGTGCTCAACAACCGGCTTTATGACAACCCCTATCTCGCGGGCGATCAGTACACGATTGCCGACATGATCTGCTATCCGTGGAGCGTCAATTTTCGCGGCTTTGGTCAGGACATCGAGGAGTTCCAGCATGTGAAGCGCTGGATGGCGGAACTGGCCGAACGGCCCGCCGTCGTGCGCGGCATGGCGGTAGGGAGTGAGTTGTCGGTCGATGTCGCGTCACTGTCGAAGGACGAGCAGGACCGTTTGCGCAAGATGCTCTATAACCAGCGGGCACTGCCGGCGAAGGGGTGAGGGGGAAAGGCCTACGGGGCGGCGCACTTCTCGCCGTGAAGGATGAAGTCCTTCGCGCGGCGACGTATCGGTCGCGCCTTATCCGGCTTTTCCGGGCAGGTGGAAGCTTTTCTGCATGCGGCGGATGTAGTCGTGCCAGAAATACTCCCAGGACATTTCTGCGTCTTCGACGGTTTTGTCCTCGACGGTGCAGGTGAGCTGATACATGCCATTGCCTGCTGCGATGAGCATCTGGATTTGGACGTGGCCGGGGCGCTTTTTGTCTTTGGGGTCGGTGTAGCTCGCCGAGCACGTGGCTGCCTGCAGGCCGTTGTGGTCGAAGGAGTCCGAGGTCAGGATTTCCGCGTCCTTGACACCGTCGTGAGTGCAGAACACTTCGCGGCGCGATGTGGCGAGCACTTTGGCGTAGATGCCTTGCGTTCCGCCTTTGGGATAGTCGAAGCGCCTCGCCAGGCACCAGAGCAATCCGTTTGTGCCCGCCTGGGCCTGGAGAAACATGAACTCATCGGGATCTTTGCTCTGCGGCTCAAGCTTTGCGGCCGTGGGCACCTCGATCGTGAAATCAGTATCGCCGCCCAGCGTGATGGTTTTCCATTCCTCCGCCGCCAAGGCGATGGAAACAACGATTGGGACGAGTAGCGCTGCGATTGTGTTTCTGACCGGCATCGGCGAATCCCCCGGGGCTTGAGAGCGCAGACCTAGCATATTTGCCTGGGAGTCAGCGCTCCCCCATCCCCTGCAGCCCACCTTCGCCAAGGGGCTTCGGCGGGCGCAGGGACTTCTCGCCGCCAAGCGGAGGAAGACACAAAAGCCGTTCTCTTCCCCCGCTTGCGGGGGCAAGTGGCTGCGCGCCACTTGGCGCTGCAGACGATGGGGGGACGTGGCGCGGAGTCAGCGGGCCCCATCCCCTATCGAGACATATCACAAAATCCTGAAATCGGGATGTAAAGTGGAAGAGTCAAAAATGCGGGACACGCATCGGGTGACCAATCTGATTGCGGTCTCGTGCATTCTGGCCTGGCGCATCTTCTGGATGACGATGATCAACAGGGACCAGGAAAACGCACCGCCCACTCTCGTGTTCACAAAACTCGAGTGCTTGGTCCTAGTACCTAGTATCTGAAGTGACTTATACGGAAACACCAAAAAAAGGGGATCACACCAAGGCACAAAGACGAAAAGAAGAAAGATAAGAGCCACTGTCGATCAACCCATTGATTGACATGCCTAGCGCGCAAGCGGGCCGCCCTTTTTCTACTTTGTGTCTTTGCTTCTTTGTGCCTTGGTGTGAGATTCTTGCGGCGCCTCACTGTACCACCGAATTATGATTCCGGGTACTAGAGAGGAGAGTCTCGTAACCATTGCGCAAGAATGACATCAAGTCAGGCATTTGTCGTGCCCGCTTTTTTTGCGACGCCGTCAAGGATCGACCGGTCTTCTGTTTGTACCAGCTAGGTCAGCTATGGCCCCAGAACGTACAAGTACTCTACACTGACCCCACTTCTTTCCAAGTCAAACTATAAGTTAAGCACAATAAAGAGCATATATAGAACGTACTGGAGCCCCCCCCCCCGTCAAGTCCCGCTAACACAAAAAAGCGGCGGATTTCTGCCCCAAAAAAACAAGCCCTTCGCCCGCTTACGGGAAAAGGTGGCGCGCCGTACTGCACGGCGTGACGGATGAGGGCTCTCGCACCGGTGGACGTATTACGGTGGCAGTGCACTAAACCCTTGGGAGCGCCGGCCTCCAACCGGCCCTTGCAGTGCCCGGAAACAATGTAGTGTCGGACCCCACTTGTGTATAGTTTCGCTTCACCGCATCCATTTCTAAGAATACTTCACTAACCAAATAGCGCAGACCAAAACGAGCGTTTAGGTTTTGAAATTTCTCGACCTTCAAGTAAATCGACAAGTCGATAAATCCCAGAGTCACGAATGTGATCAGCCGCAGAACTGCTTTCGAAACCTGCCGTGCTGGTGTCCGGCGCGATGTTGACATCGGCACCGGCTAGGATCAGCGCTTCAACAACCGCAGTGTGCCCCTGTGGCGTATGACTTTGACTGGTTCGCCAGAGAGCTTTATCCGGGACATTGAGAACCTCGTTCGCCAGTTGGGCGGCACAGATCCACAGCGGGGTCTGACCGTAGTCGTCGGTCGAGTCGATCATCGCACCGAGGTCCAGCAGAGCGCGCACAGCGTCGAGGTGGCCCCCTTCCGCCGCCCAGTAAAGCGGTCTACGTCCGACACTAGCGATTGGAGCATCGATACTGACACCGTGCGATGCCAGCAATGCCAACATTTTCGCTTTCCCATCTCGCGCCGCAACAAATATTGGAGTGTGACCGGTGTTGTCACGGCCATGCACGCTTACCCCTTCCGCGATAAGAGCGGCAGCCATAACAAAATCTTCGGCGATAATCGCGGCTGTGAGAAGTTCCACGGAACTGGCACTAGAGTCGACTCTCGTTATCATGGATCGTTCTCCTCTTTAAAGTGCTCTGGTATCCGTAGGGACTTCGCAGCTAGCCCAACGCGGCGCTGATGGGTTTTGAACTTGGACTTTGAGACTGTGCGTATCCTTGATTGTGTGATTGAGATTTTCTATTGATGCACAACACTAGGCGACTATCCGAAGCAAAATGGTCACGGGTGGTGTTCCCATGCTGCGGCCATACAGAGTTTCGAGCCCACTACGCTGGACAGCTTGGCGCAGCTGACAACCTCCTTCTCCCACTCTGTCAAACCATCCAGGAGCGCCATGATGCGCAACCGTGCGCGCCGCATGTTCAGATAGTTCTTTAGCTCCATCTTCACGATGAGCGCCTGCTCGTGTTCGTACGTGAGGTGATCCATCTGCGAATTGAGCGCTTTGCCCTCCTGTATCCAAGTGTCGCAGAGGGTCGGGTTCTCGTCGGTGTACGTGCACGTGGCGTTAGGGTACTGCGCGTCGTGGGTCTTCATCATCTTGGCCAGACGTATTGTCCTGCCCTCATTTTCGGTAACCGCCTCCTCGGCATCCTTGAGCTCGGAGGCGGTACGAGCGGCGTCTTTGCAGAGCATCGAGGCCTCACTGGCAGTCTTGGGTGGCTGGGGCACCAGAGGTTTCTCCTCCTGCGCGATGGCGACAACGCTTACGGCGTAAAGCAGGCATGCGATTGCGAACAATTGTTTCATCGAAATCTCCTCAGTTTGTGATGGACCTGCTGGCCATCAACTTCCGTTGCGTGAGTTTGGCTTGCTCCGGCATATCTTCCGCGACCCCACGCCATTCGCTGCCGGTCATTTGCCAAGACTTCACCTGGTTGCCATTATAGTAATAGTACAGCTCTTTGTGACCGGTCCTGGTCGTGAGCGTCATGTGCAACCAAACTGCATATGGAGAGGATGACTGCTCATCTACTCTGTAGAGCAGGGTAGCGTGACATGTGTATCCTGGCTTGCATAGCCCGAGGTCTTCCAAGCCCGAGCGAACGAGTCCCTCCGCATACAGCGTCACCTGCTCGGGAGTGAGGCCCTGCCACCAGTCTTCTCTGTAGTTGACCGGTTCCGTATCGTCCGGAATCATACGCTCCACGGTTCTCCCCATGGCGCTATAAGGCGCAATGCCGGGCACGCCATCCGGAATATTGGGACTGAGGGCGGTGGACTTCGTGCCTTCTTCAACAACTGGCGTCTGAGTGGGCCCCGGAGTCACTTCCAGAGCCACCGACTGGCTGATATCGCCAGCCGGTGGCGCCGGAACCTGTGCCGACCATCGTCCGAACCCCCATGCAACGACCACCAATGCAACGACCACCAACGCAACGCCCATCAATGCGACGATGCGGGATTTCATCGAACGCCCCGTTCCTATGAAGTGTTGGCCGCTTGCAGAGTCGCCGCTTGCGGAATCAATGTAAGGTTCTTGTGAATTTTGGCGACTGGCGTCGTGAACTACATCCTTAACGCGACGAGGGGGCATGTGTGCCCCAAAAACTGCAGCAACAAGCACACCGATTGTTGTTGCACCACTTATCATATCCAATACTTTGTTTACCTCTGCCACGGAAGCGTCTGAGGGCACGAGAAAAAACATCGACACCATGCCAAGCACAAGGACGAGCACAGAGGCGAGAATGGCGTATCCGATTGAAGCAAGGCGGCGTAAACTTGTAAAGATCGCATGAATAAACAGAGCCGTACAAATTAAACCGATGGCAGTGATAACATCTGGATTCATGAAAGACTCCAATTACCCAAGACAGGTGCGGCCGCGCAGGGTGTTTTCGCATTGGTTTGCTATCACTTAGTCTAGGGCCTGTCATCAATTGAGGGGATTCACGATATGAAGTTTACGTGATTCATAGAAGGTCGGCCGAATCGGGAGGGGCCGACCGATGGCGCGACGTCATGGTCTACGCGACGATCAATGGGAACGCGTCAAAGATTTTCTGCCTGGCCGTGAAGGCACGGTTGGCGTGACGGCAAAGGACAATCGGCGTTTCATCGAAGCCGTGCTTTACCGCTATCGCGCCGGTATTCCGTGGCGCGATCTGCCAGAGCGCTTTGGCGATTTTCGTGTGATCCATACGCGCTTTGGCCGTTGGGCGAAAACCGGTGTTTGGGCGAGAGTTTTCAAGCACTTGGCTGCGGACGCCGATAACGAATACGCCATGATTAACAGCACGGTCGTGCAACCGCGCCCCTGTCCAAAAGGTCGCGCCGGCCGGGCTTGACGCCGACTAATGTTCGCTTATTGTTCTACTCGCGCGCAGCCTGTGCCGCACGCAGACTTGAAAATGTGAATAGACAACCGGCGGACCTGAAAGCCCCAGGGCTCAGGCGCCCGCCTCGTGAGCCCCGCGCGAAAAGGAAATGCGGTGGGAGTGCCCCGGACTCCGCCTCCTGGGATCACAGCGCCGACGCAGAAAAATCCTGCGCACCGGGAAAGGACAGAACGCAAAAACAACGACGAGACTGTCATCTTCACCGGAACAAACCGCGGAAGAGAACGCAAAAATCGTGAAACATCGTCCCACGTGTCATCTCCTCCCCGCTCCAAACCCCTCAGGCCCCAGCAAAACCCAGCAGAATCGGTCGGAAGGAAGCAAGCGAGGGAAGGAGGAGCCTGGCTGCCCTTCCTGGATGGCTTTAGAACTCGGGTGCAGGCAGCCGAACGCCATTTTGGCGCTTCTCCGGGCTAAAGCGCTTACCGCCGCCATCTGCATACGGTGGTGCGCCGACGAGTGAAGAAGGCATAGGGGGCATAGGGGGTATCGAGACTGCCCGGTCGCGCGGCCGATCCGCGCACGGCTTGGGGCCGATGTGGTTCGCTATTCCTTCATCGCAGTGGACTTCCACCACCTACTCATTGCCGGTCTCCCGGCGCAGGTGACCCTAAAAACTTAGCGAAAATCATCGGAATTAGGGTTGCGAACATAGCGCGGCAGCGTTGCAAATGATGTCAAGAGCATTTCGCAGTAGAGTACCAGGCGCACTACAGGTGAACGCGCTCTATTTATCTTCAATCTTGAGAGCTCTCGTCTAGCAAACATGTGCCCCTCTCTTGATGCGCGAAGTAACAGCGCTTCTCCGGCTTTACAGTCTGCTTCGCCACCCTCCCCTCGAACCAACATTCGGCCAGCCATGAACATCGACGGCTTATGGCCCCGCTCCGCACCATCGATGAACAGTGCGCGTGCGCGCCTCAAGTCACCCTTTTCCTTCCATGCTCTACCCAGGCTATACTTTGCAGTTAAGCTCCCGCCATTGGCGGCTCTTTCCCAAAGCAACATCGCTTTTTCTCGATCGGGCTGTCCCAAATGGCCGCTTTCGAGCATCCAGCCGAGATTTAGCAGGGCTGTCTCCGAACCCTGTTCTGCTAACGTCTCATAGAGGCGGGCAGCTTCCTTGTATTTCGCAGCATCTAAGGCCCGAAAGGCTCGCTGTTCCTCAGTATCGACCTCAACCATCCGAAGACCTCAATTTCTTGACGGCACTTTTTACATGCCTTCATGCCCTACTTAAGCGCTTCGCCCTTTCGAAGTTCTACAATTAACTGTTACCTCGGAGCTCGCATTTGGGAACGCGCGCTCACCAAGACAGCGCCGGCGCGCAAAAAAAGAAGGCGAAGACCAAGCGATCGGGAAAAGCAAAGGGGGGCTGAGCACTAAAATTCACGCCACCGCCGATGCTCTGGGCAATCCGACTGGCTTCCTTTTGACGCCCGGACAAGCTCACGAATTGAACGGTTCCGATGAACTTTTACCGGCGCTTGAGGCGAACACGGTGCTGGCCGATCACGGTGCTGGCCGATAAGGCCTACGATGCCGGCGAACGGGTGATCGAGCCGTTACGAGCCACAGGAAAAGAACCGGTTATTCCATCCAAAAGCAACCGCAAGGAGCCTCGCCCTTATGACAAGGAGCTTTATAAGGCGCGGCATTTGATCGAGAATTTCTTCTGCAAACTCAAGCAATTCCGCGCGATCGCCACGCGTTACGACAAAACCGCGCGAAATGTCCTGGCCGCAATCCATCTCGCCTCCGCTATCATTTGGCTCAATTGATGACAGGCCCTAGTTCGCGCCGCGCAATAGCGGTTGTTCGGGTGGTTTGACTTCGCGCCGGGTGACTTGCTTGCTCGCCGGTTTGCGTGTGGGCTTGATCACGGGTTTGACGACCGGCTGCTCAACTTTGTTATCCAGTTGCGTGACAACGGGTTCAGCCAGTGCTTTGCCCCAGGCGCCGCCAGGAAATTTCGGCGACCAGTCGCCGTAGACGGTGACATACAGCAACGCCTCGCCTGCACCCTGAGATGCGGGGCGCAGAATAAAGTTTGCAGGGATGGACGCGAAGTCGCCGGGACGCTGAGTGAATTTGTTGGGTTTGCCTTTGGTGTCAATGCCGTCGAAGACAAAGGCGCCTTTCAGCACGGTGTAATTGCCTTCAACGGTGAACCAGTGTGGCGGCAGGCTGAAGTTGGGGGGGGACTTCACGACGACGCGGGTTAGCCCGATTTTGTCGTCGCGCGTGATAACGGCGACCCGCAGCGGATTGGAGCTGGGCTGATCGGGGGAAAATTTCTGCCAGCTCGCATTCGTCAGATCGACGGCCGGAATTTTTTTTGGCGGGCGTTCAAATTATCGTGGCGGGTTTGGCCGGGCTTTATATCGGCCGGATACTGAAGGAAGTACAAAACCGACCGCTATTCGTCATCCGGGAAAAAATAA
>ENA-ORBV01002991-ORBV01002991.1-microbial-mat-metagenome-genome-assembly--contig:-NODE-2991-length-34626-cov-15.477640_pt1 | contig 34626 bp, 35 predicted proteins | sample MGYA00237777_ERZ505514 | MGnify/ENA primary metagenome ERZ505514 (study PRJEB26160, sample SAMN06269048) | microbial mat metagenome | isolation source: Oligotrophic lake microbial mat | place... | reverse complement strand
CCCTCCCTCCTCCGCCTGCGGGGGAGGGTTGGGGTGGGGGCAGCCCCGAACAACCCCTCGCGGCGTCAGCCGCGCCGCCGCGCGTAGCGCGCGCGGAAGGTGCGCCCCTCCGGCGACGGAAAATCGCGGCCATCCGTCCAGCCGCCGCCGAAGGGCAGCGACCGAATGGTCGTGGTGCCGCCCATCCACTTCAGCACCCGCACGGCCAGCCCCGACAGCAAGCCGTACAACGCGGGTCTTTTCGCCGCGAACGCCCACAGTCTGAGGCCCAGACGCTCCTGCCAGGACTTCATGCCCTGGTCGAACTGCCGCTCGCGGAGCTTGCGCATCAGGTCCGGCAGGGGAATCTTCACCGGGCACACCACCCCGCACTGGTTGCACAGCGTCGCGGCGTTGGGCAGGTCCTTGGCCTTCTCCAGCCCGACGTAAAGCGGCGTCAGCACTGAACCCATCGGCCCCGGATAGACCCAGCCGTAGGCGTGCCCACCGATCGTCTGGTACACCGGGCAGTGGTTCATGCAGGCGCCGCAGCGGATGCAGCGCAGGATCTCCTTCAGTTCCGACGCCAGGATCTGCGAGCGCCCGCCGTCGAGCAGGATGATGTGGAAATGCTCCGGACCATCCTCGGCGTTCGGTTCCTTCACACCGGTGGTGAAGGACATGTAGTTGGAGATGGACTGGCCGGTCGCATGGCGCGGCAGCAGCTTCAGCAGCAGCGTCGCGTCCTCCAGCGTCGGCACCACCTTCTCGATACCGGTGATCGCCACATGCACGCGCGGCAGCGTGGTGACCATGCGGCCGTTGCCCTCGTTGGTCACGATCAGCGTCGAGCCGGTTTCCGCGATGGCGAAATTCGCGCCCGAGATGCCCATGTCGGCAGTCAGGAAGTGCCCGCGCAGGCGTTCGCGCGCTTCGAGCGTCAGCGCCGCGATGTTGGTCTTGTACGGCGTGCGGTGCTTCTCGGCGAACAGCTTCGAGATCTGGTCGCGCGTCTTGTGCACGACCGGCGCGATGATGTGCGAGGGCGGCTCCTTCGCGAGCTGCAGGATGTACTCGCCGAGGTCGGTCTCCACCACCTCCACGCCGGCGCCTTCCAGCGCGTCGTTCAGCGCGCACTCCTCGGTCACCATGGACTTGGACTTGACCGCCTTGCGCACGCCGTACTGCTGCGCCAACTCGACGACGATGCGGTTCACGTCCTCCGGCGTCTCGGCCCAGTGCACGACCGCACCGCGCGCGGTGGCGTTGCGCTCGAAGGCGTCCAGATAGACATCGAGCTTGGCCAGCGACCGGTCGCGCACAGCCGCCGCCGCCGTGCGATAGGCCTCGTAGTCCGCGAACTCCGTGATGCGGTCGGCGCGGCCCTTGACGAAGTTGCCCTGCAGCTTGTCGAGCGCGCGCTTCAGGTCCTTGTCCGCGATCTTTTCGCGGGCGCGGGCTTTGAATTCAGGAGAGGTGATTTGCAAGAAAGAAACTCGACGGCGGTCAATGGTCTAGCGCCGGGCCCGCCAGTAACCCGGACGCCGCCTCTGATGGGCCAGTGCAATCACCTCGATCGCGTCCGGCGCGTGCCGATAAACGACTGCGTAGGGAAATCGATCGAGGAGCACCCGGCGCGACGCACGGCCTGCGGGCGCTCCGGCATCGGGAAACCGGCGGAGCAGCGATATCACGCGCGCCACCTCGTTTGCGAATGTGTTGCCAAGACCATCCATCCGGGATTCGTAGAACAGTGCTGCATCCTCCAGTTCCGCCTGCGCCTCGGGATGGAACGAATAGGCGATCACCCGAGCCGGTGACGCAGCCGTGAGAACACTTCATCCCCGGGAATCAGCTTGACCTCCCCGCGTTCAATCTGACCCACGCGGCGTTCGATCTCCAACCTCCACGCTTCGTCCACGTCAGCGTCGGCAGGTCCATCGAGTGACTCGATCAGTGAAAGCGCAAGTGCTGCACGCTCGGTTTCGGGCAGCTTCGAAGCTTTGGCCTTAAGTTCTGTGAGCGTGTCGGTCATGCGGGGCTCCTTCCTCGTAAAGCGGACCCAATTATACGGCGGCCGCCTTGCAGCCGTAGCCGCCAACCAAGCGACCGGGATTGATTCACGGTCAATCACCCGCTAAAACACCCCGAAACACATAGTAGTCGACTCAACGGGGGAAGCAGCATGCAACGCATTACCACCACCGTCCTGGTGGGCACTGCCCTGGCCCTAACTGCCGCGGCAGCATCAGCCCAGCCTTTCCCCGTCAAACCCGTGCGCATCGTCGTCGCCTACGCGGCTGGCGGGCCGGTTGATACGGTGGCGCGCGTAGCCGCGCAGAACCTCACGGCGATCTGGGGCCAGCAAGTCGTCATCGACAACCGCGCGGGCGCCGGCGGCGCGCTCGGCACGCAGGTCGTGGTGAAAGCGCCGCCGGATGCCTACACCCTGCTGGTCACCAACAGCGGCCCAATCACCGCCTACCCGCACCTGCGCACGACAGTGCTATACGACTTCGACCGCGACCTCACGCCGGTATCGCTGCTGTCGACCTCCAGCCTGGTATTGGTGATCCATCCCTCGCTGCCCGCGAAAACGCTGCCCGAGTTCGTGGCGCTGGCGAAGAAGAATCCGGGCAAACTTTCCTACGCCACCTCCGGCGTCAGCGGCATCCAGCATCTGGCGATGGTGCTGCTGGAGTCCCGCGCCGGCATCCGCCTCACGCACGTACCGTACAAGGGAGGATCGTCCGCCACCGTGGACATTCTGAGCGGCCAGGTGCCGGTGAATTTCAACAGCGTGCTCGGCGCCCTGCCCTTCGTGCAGGCCGGCAAGCTGCGCGCGCTGGGCGTCACGACCGCGCAACCCTCAGCGGCGATGCCGGGCGTGCCGACCATCGCGAGCGTCTATACGGGGTTCGAACTCACCAGCTGGCTCGCCCTGTACGCGCCGCCCGGCATGCCTGCGGCGCTGGTCGAGCAACTCCACCGGGATGTCACCGCTGCATTGAACATGCCGGAGTCGAAACGGCGCTTGAATGACCTGGGCCTGGAACTCGTCGGCGGCTCGCCGGCGGAACTGCGTGCCTACACGCGCGCGGAGAGCATCTTGCTCGGGAGGCTGATGGCGGCGGCGGGGATCGACAAAGAGTAGCCAGCGCCCGCCTTTACGCTGTTCCGCACGATCCGATGCCGCGGCTTCAAACTTCTACCGAAACCGCTCGTCATTACTCGCGCTGACCAAAAACTGCGTGTCTGAACACCGTTGATTTCACTGCTGGATGGCGCGGGAAGCGTGTAGCGCTCGCGCAGGCCGTTGCCGGCAGCGTCGTATACGTAATACATCGCGGCCTTGCGGATGGCGTGCCGACGCGGCCGTGCGTAGAAACGGCGCTGCAGTCCTCTCCGTGGAGCGGCGACATGACTACCGTGGAACTGAAACTGAACCTGCCCGATCGTCTCGCACGTGATGCGCAAGCTGCAGGCTTGCTGACGGAACGGGAGTTAGAGCGTCTGGATGCCACCACTGCAAAGCTGGCGGCTGATCCGCTGCCCCCGATGAGCGAAAGCGAAATCCAGTCGGAGATCGAGGCGTATCGGGCCGAGAAACGTGCTGCATCTGGTCCTTGATACCAACACGGCGCTCTCGGGCTTGGTATGGGGTGGTGTGCCGCGGCGTTTGATCGCAGCAGCGCGAGCGGCAGAGGTCGTCATAAATAGCAGCGTGCCGCTGCTGGAGGAGCTTGCCGGGGTGATCTTGCGAGAGAAGTTCACCAAACCCCTCACGATGCGGGGGCTCAAGGCACAGGACCTGTTCAACGGTTACGCCGCGCTGTGCCATATGCCATATGGTCGAGCCAGCGCAGATCCGGCGTGCCAGCTTTGACGAGGATGACGATGCCGTACTTGCTACGGCATTCGCCGTGCCGGCCGATTTGATCGTTTCCGGCGATGCACACCTGCTCGACCTTAAAACCTTCCAGCGCATTCCGATCGTCACCGCCGCCGAAGCAGCAAACAGAATCGTGCGATCTTCACGCGATTGATTTAACGCTGGCAACTATCACTGCGTGCAGAAATAGTTACTTGGCAAGAGGCAAAAGGCAAGACCTGACCCCAATCGCTTCCACGAGCATCTGGTCTATGAGAGCGTGAAGCCCGGCCCGGGCGGAAGTGTCAGCCTGATGCTGACACCGATGCAATTGCTCGATCGTCTGGCGGCGCTGATTCCGCCGCCGCGCCGCCATCGTCACCGCTGCTACGGGGCGCTGGCACCCCACTCGCCGCTGCGGGCAGCGGTCACCGCACTGGCGCAGCCGGCAGAGAATACCCCCGCTCCGGCGATGATTGGCGCGAGTCCATCGGACGCGACCCCGACAGAGCCGGCACATCGCCAAGCGGCGCGCTACGTCTGGGCGCTACCGCTGGCGCGCATCTACGAGGTGCTACCCCTGCTGTGCCCGAAGTGCGGCGGCGCGATGAAGATCATCGCTTTCATCACCGAGACGGTGGTGATCCGGGAGATTCTCGGACACCTGGGCGAGCCGATTTCGCCGCCGCGTCTGATGCCAGCGCGCGGTCCGCCGCTGTGGGAGATGCAGGACAGTGGATCGGACGCCATTGATCCGCAAGCGCAACAAGAACCGGACTACGAGTTCGACCAGCGTATCGCGTGGTAGGGCACAAGACGAACAGACTCGCTCGTCGGGGGCGACTCGTGCCTGAAACCACCCGAGCGGCAAATTTCCGCCACCCCGGTGGCCACCGGCACGGACAACGGGCACGCAGAGGCGGGTTTTGCAGGGGCAATCAGCAATCAGGAACTCTCGGCGCAAAATTCAACGGAAATGGACTGGATGCTTCAGAATGTGGCGTTGAAATTCCTATCCTTGCGCCGATGTCCGGTCCCGACCCAAAGCCGTAGTAGACGAGTGGCGGCTTTCTGGATTTCAATCTCAGCGGCAATAACTATTACCGCAGGCCGCAGCAACTTTGATGAAAAATTCCAAGCCTACACCTACCCTGCCTGAACTCGATTACGACCAGCACGCTTTGCCGAATAAAGTGCCGTATCGGCGCGTTTTAACAGCGCGTCCCTGTCTTCATCGCCGGCCAATTCGGCTACCCCAGCGCTGAAGCAAATCTGTAATGCGCCTGAAGATATTGGCAGGCGTGATTTTTCTACCATCACGCGTAGCCGGTCCACGACGTATAGTGCACCCTGGACATTGGCACCGGGCAGTACCACGGCGAATTCTTCGCCACCATAGCGACACATGACATCGGTATCTCTCAGCCCCGCCCTGATCACTGCAACCATGTGTATTAGCGCCTGATCTCCGACATCGTGGCCGTGCTCGTCGTTGACATGCTTGAAGTGATCGATGTCCAATATAGCTACGGAGAATGGGGTTTGGGTTCGTCTGGCTCGTGATATTTCCCGCCGGATGATTTCTTCCATGCCACGCCGATTAACCGATCCGGTCAATGGATCAATCCGGGCTTGGGCTTGGCTACGTTCCAGCTCCGCGGTCACCTGGTCAAGTCGATTACGCGTGGCATCCAGTTCGAGACGCGATTCTCCGACATCTTTTTCTAAGGCGAGTCCGAGCGCTGTCAAATCCTTGACTAGCGCCCGGATGCCCTCCGGGCTGGTATTATCGGCTGCGCCAACGAGAGTCTTGAGATCACCACCAAAGCGTTCGATACCGTTGGTTAATCCGGCAGTCGTCAGGGCAAGGGTTTCGACCAGATCTAACAGCGTTTCAGCGCTTTCAGACGCCAACGTCTCTTCCGACGGATCATCGACGGCTTCATCAGGCTGCCCGGACGCACGTCGATACTCCCTGGCGTAGTTGTCTGGTGTCGGAGGAATCGCCGCCTGCGCCAATTTTGTGAGGGCTAAGCGGGCAATGACCGCCGGATTGCTCAACGGCGTTGAGTGGGTCGATAATTCCTGTGTCGGCTTCATTTGTGAAACTTTGGCCATCGGTCAGTGTCCGGACGATCCACGCCTAAGGTGGATGAGGTTGCCATGATTATCCCAACACGCCCATCTTGGATGGCATTAAACAGCGGGTTAAATACCCCCTAATTCAAAAGCACCAATCACGCCCATCGCAGAATCAGCAACTGATATGTATTGACCTTTCAAGTATCCAAAATAGTCAGCTCATTTCAAATCAGAAAACGTTAATCGCGGTGAACGCGGATTAACGCCGATAAAATCAAAAGGATCGGAAGAGTTGCACATCGATTCGGCATAATCAATTGTTTTAATACATTATTATCGTTCTTCTTCAGCGCGCTTTTGCGCCAGGTTGATCTGGGTTGATCTGCATTCATCGGTGTTTATCGGCGGGTTAATTGAATCCGTTTTTTTGTTGGGCATTCTTATCGTCAGGCCGCGCGCAAAGCGTCAACGATACCCATGCGCGAAGCGCGCACCGCCGGCAGGAAACCACCGATCAGCCCCATCAGCACGGCAAAACCCAGCGACAGCACAACGATGCGTGGCGTCAGCGCGAAGCTGAACGCCAGTTCCGAAAACGACTGCCAGTTCAGTGTGGAGATGTGCACGAACTGCATCAGTGATGCCAGCAGCACGCCGGCCACGCCGCCGACCGCGCCCAGCAGCACCGCCTCCAGCAGGAACGTCGTGAGAATGCTGGAGCGACGGAAACCCAGCGCGCGTAATGTGCCGATTTCTCCGGTACGGTTGGCGACTGCGGCATACATGGTGATGGTGGCGCCGATCATCGCGCCCACCGAAAAAATCACCGACAGCGTCAATCCCAGATAGCTGATGAAATTTGACAGTGCCTTCGACTGTTCCTCGAAAAATTCACGCTCATATTTCACGTCCAGCGTCAGCCGCGGATCGCTCTCGAGCCGCTCTTTCAACGCCGGCAGCGTCGCCGGATCCACCAGCCGCGCCACCACCGCGGACCAGGCATTGCGCCGGAACGACTGCTGCAACTGTTCGGCATCGACCCACAGCTCCGAATCGTAAGCAGATCCTTTTCCTTCGAAACGACCAACCACCCGCCACTCCCGCCCGCCAAAGCGCAGCAAGGACCCCACCGCCGCGCCTTCAAAACGCTGGGCGATGCTGGCGCCGACGATGACCTCGGAGGAACCCGGCCGGAAAGCGCGGCCTTCAACGATCTGCAACTGCGGCCGCAATTCGAAAGCCGCTTCTCCGACGCCACGGGTGGTGACGTTGGTCGCCGTCCCCGTGTCGCGCTTGGGCAGCGTGATCAGCACCACCACTTCCTTCGATACCAGGCGCACGCCGCCGGGACCGATGGCGATTTCCGGCTGGGTTTCGACGATGCCCGCCTGCGTACGATCGACTGAGCTGGAAATCTCCGCCCCAGCAGCACGGCGTGTGACATGAATGTTGTCGGGCTGGCCGGTGGCGATCAGCGCCTGCCGCAATCCAGTATCGAGCATCTGCACTGCCGCGAACACGAACACCACCAATGCCATGCCGCCGGCGGTCAGCACCGTGGTCAGCTTGCGTGTCCACAAATTGCGCAGCGTGTACGAGAACGGAATGCCCTTCATCCCGCCGCCCGCAAACCATCGACGATGCGCACCCGCGCCGCACGCAACGCCGGCAGCACGGCAGCCGCCACGCCGACCACCGCGGCGCAGGCCGCCTGCGACCATAACGTCGACGCGCTGACCTCAAACACCGGGAACAGCGTGCCCATCTGTGCGGCAAACCAGTCGGACACCGGGAACGTCAACGCCACGCCCAGCGCCGCACCGATGGCCGCAATCGCCAGCGATTCACCGAAAATCAGGCTGCCGAGAAAACCCGGACCGAAACCCAGCGCCTTCAGCGTTGCGTATTCGGACATGCGCTCGCGCGCGGTCATCGCCATGGTGTTGGCCATCACCGCGAGGATGATGAAAATCACCACAAAGGACACGATGCGGATGGCAACGACGATGGCTTCGGTCTGTTTGACGAAACCGATCTGGAACGCCTGCTCGGTTTCGGTCAGTGTTTCTGCCGCGGAATTGCCAAACTGGGCATCAACGGCCTTGCTGATTTCCGCGGCACGCGCGACATCACTGACCTGCACCACGAAGACACCGACGTGGTTGGCACGTTGCGGCGCGCGGGCACGCACGCTTTCGTTCAGATACGCCCAGTGGAAGAAAAACTGCGAGGTATCGGTGGTCGGCGCCGCACCGTCGTAAATCGCGCGCACCACGAACTCCCAGTTGCCGGCAAAGATCGTGCCCTTCAGCGGCACCACATCGCCGACCTTGAAACCGTAGGTGTTGGCCAGCTTGCGGCCGACCACCGCGCCCTTGCGGTCACGCATGAAGTCGCGTAGCTGGTCCTCAGGAATGCGGTACTCCGGATACATCGCCAGGTACGGCAGCGCATCGATCGCGAATTGCGGAAAAAAATTCTTCGGCTCCTGATAAATACCGGCAAACCAGTTGGCCGTGGCCACCGAACGCACGCCGTCAACGCCGCGGATCTTGTCGCGATAATGCACCGGCAGCGGCACCACCAGCGACACCGAGTTGCGGGTGATCAGCCGGTCCGGCGCCGCCGCCTTTGCACCCGAATACCAGGCATCAACCACAGTCTGCAGCAGCCCGAAGGACAGGATCGCCACCAGCAGTCCGAGTATGGTCAGCAGCGTACGCAGCTTGTGACGCAGCGTATTGCGGAGGATCAGCTTCAGCAAATGCATAAAATAATAATCAATAAAAACAATGACTTAATTTCATGTGGCGGGTACTGCCCGATCAATCCGCCAGCACGCCCTTTTCCAGGTGCTTCACCGAACGGGCACGTTTCGCCGCATAGGGATCATGGGTCACCATGATGATGGTCTTGCCGAGTTCGCTGTTCATGCGCTCCATCAGCGCGAGGATGTCATCGGCGGATGCCCGATCCAAATCCCCCGTCGGTTCATCGGCAACCAGAATCGCCGGATCGGTGATGATCGCGCGCGCAATCGCCACCCGCTGCTGCTGCCCGCCCGACAATTCCGACGGGTAATGTTCCATGCGATCGGACAGCCCGACCATGGCCAGCGCCATATCGACATGCTCGCGCCGCGCCCGCGACGACAATCCGGTCAACAACAAGGGCAGTTCGACATTCTCAAAGGCAGTCAGCACCGGCATCAGATTGTAAAACTGGAAAATGAAACCGACGTTGCGCGACCGCCAGTCGGCGAGTTCGGCCTCATTCAACGTCATGATGTCAGTACCGCCGACACGCAATTCGCCGCTGTCCGGACGATCAATGCCGGCGATCAGGTTAAGCAAAGTACTCTTGCCCGAGCCCGAAGGCCCCATCAGCGCAATAAAATCGCCGGTCGCAATATCGAAGGTGATGTCTTCCAGCACCGGCACCTTCTGCCCACCGCGCCAGTACGATTTGACGAGGTGACGAATTTCGACTGCCGGGACTGACAACGACATTTCCTTCAACAAAACCGGGGCAGCATGCGGGCTCCCCCTTGTGAGTCGCCGAGCAGCGCAGCCGTGTCGGGGGGATGGCTGCGACTCGTTAGCCGCAGGCCCGTTTGCGGGAGCAGACATCGGTGCCCCGGAACACGATTGCTGAACGCAGCCATCGGCGCCCCTGCCCGCTCCACGTTTCGCGACTCCGGGTCCGGGGCGCCCGGCGGGGACTGTCCGAGCCCTCGCGCAGTTTGCGAGGGCGAGTTGCGCGCCCCGAAGGAAGTCACCTTGGGTGGCAGCCGCCCGGCTTGGCGAGCAGCGCAGGGGAGTCCGAAGGACCGGCGAACCAGGGGGCGGCTGCGACTCGGTAGCCGCAGGCCCGTTCGCTGGAGCAGTCGCCGGCGCTCCGGCTCACGATTGTTGAACGCAGCCGCGGCGCCCCTGCCCGCTCCACGCTGCGCGGCTCCGAGTCCGGGGCGCCCCTTCTCTTGGGTTACTTTCTCTTGGCGAAGCAAGAGAAAGTGACTAGCCGCCGGGCTACCCCCGGCGAACTTTGCAATCAGAGAATACGAAATCATTTCGCCGAAACCGCAACCGCAGAACCATCATGCAACTTCTCGGGTGGCCGCACCACCACCTTGTCACCAACAGATACCCCCGTCACCTCAACCAACTCCCCAATCTTCATCCCACTCTTGACTGCAACCTGAGAAACCCTCCCATCCTTCACCACAAACACCACGCTGCCACCATCACGCTCCGCTACGGCAGCTGGCTGCACTGCCGTGCGCGCCGTGCGTTCAGCCTCCGGCGTTTCCTTTTCAAGGAACGCCACCTTGGCACTCATCTCCGGCAGGATGCTTGCATCGGTATCAACAAAACGGATTTTGACCAACACCGTGGCCTTGGCACGGTCCACTGTCGGCACCGTGCGGTTGACCACGCCGCGAAAGCGCCGGCCGGGCAAGGCATCGAGCTGGATTTCGCAGGGCTGGCCTGCTTTCACCTTGGCGAGATTGACCTCCGACACATCGGCTTCAACCTCCAGCGTCGCCATATCGGCCATGGTCACCACCGCCGCCTGCGAACCCAGCGCCGATGAAAACGGCGTGATCACGTCGCCGACATTGGCATTTTTGGTCAGCACCACGCCGTCGAAAGGCGCGCGGATCAGCGTCTGCTCCACCGCGACCTCAGCCACGCGCAGATTGGCCTGGGCGACGGCAATCGAAGCCTTGTAACCGCTGAGCGCGGCCAAGGCTTTTTCGTGGCGCGCAATCACCGTGTCATGTGCAGCGGGAGACACGAATTTTTTCGCCAGCAGGTCGCGCGAACGCCCCAGCACCCGCACTGCTTCGCGCAATTCGGCATCACCCTGTTCCAGATTGGACCGCGCCAGACTGACGCCGGCGGCGGCCTGCTGCATCTGCGCCTTGACGTCGCTGCTTTCCAGACGCGCCAGAATATCCCCGGATTTCACCTGACTGCCTTCACGCACATTCAACTGCTCCAGTCGCCCGGTCGCCTTGGAGGCCACCGCAGCCTTGCGCTGGGCGACGACGTAACCGGTGGCATTCAGCAGCGTGTAGGCCTGGGACGGGTAGGCCTGCGACACCGTGGTCACTTCGACATTGACCGGCGCATTGCGGGCGAACAGCCAGAACACGATGCCGGCCACTACCAGTGCTGCAAGCCACCACCACCATTTCATGCGCCGCCTCGGCGCAGCACGCGCCGCATCACGGTCGATGCGTAATCGGGAAAGGTCTTCGTTGGCCAAAATGTTCTAGAATCAGGTTAGTTGATCAGACTGCTTTTCAAGCAACTTTATCAAGCCCGCTATTGTAGCCGGAGACCCCGATGACCGCCGCGATTCCCACGACCAAAGCCGCTTTTCAGTGGGACGACCCACTGCTGATCGAAGACCTGCTGAGCGACGAAGAACGCATGGTGCGCGACACCGCGCGCGCCTATTCCCAGGAAAAACTGATGCCGCGGGTGGTTGAAGCCAATCGCCACGAAAAATTTCACCGCGAAATCATGAACGAGATGGGTGAGCTCGGTTTTCTCGGGCCCACCATCGAAGGTTACGGCTGCGCCGGCGTCAATCACGTCTGTTACGGCCTGATCGCACGCGAAGTTGAGCGCGTCGACAGCGGCTACCGCTCTGCGCTGTCAGTGCAATCCAGCCTGGTGATGTATCCGATTTCCGCCTTCGGCAGCGAAGCGCAGAAGAACAAGTATTTACCGAAACTGGCCAGCGGCGAATGGATCGGCTGTTTCGGCCTGACCGAACCCAACGCCGGTTCCGACCCGGCCGGCATGCTGACCCGTGGCAAGAAGGCTGACGGCGGTTATCTGGTCAGTGGCGCAAAAATGTGGATCACCAACGCCCCGCTCGCCGACGTGCTGCTGGTCTGGGCCAAGGATGACGGCGGCGTGATTCGCGGTTTCATCCTCGAAAAAGGCATGAAGGGCCTGTCGACACCGAAAATCGAAGGCAAGTTCAGCCTGCGTTCCTCAGTGACCGGTGAAATTGTCATGGACAAGGTGTTCGTGCCGGAAGAAAACGTGCTGCCCGACGTGTCTGGCCTCAAGGGTCCGTTCTCCTGCCTCAACAAGGCGCGTTACGGCATTGCCTGGGGTGCGCTGGGGGCTGCCGAGTTCTGCTGGCACGCCGCGCGCAGCTACACGCTCGATCGCAAGCAGTTCGGCCGACCGCTCGCCGCCAACCAGCTGGTGCAACTCAAACTCGTTAACATGCAGACCGAAATCACGCTGGGATTACATGCCGCGCTGCGCCTCGGCCGCCTGATCGACGAGGGCCGCGTCGCACCGGAAATGATTTCACTGCTGAAACGCAATTCCTGCGGCAAGTCACTGGACATCGCGCGCGTTGCCCGCGACATGCACGGCGGTAACGGCATTGCCGATGAATTTCATGTCATCCGCCATATGATGAACCTGGAGGCCGTCAACACCTACGAAGGCACGCACGACATCCATGCGCTGATCCTCGGCCGCGCGCAGACCGGCATCCCTGCGTTCGACTGAATTCCGGACACTTCAGCAGCCGCCCCGCAGATGAGCATGAACATCCGCTTGCGCCTCGCGGCATTGCTGATCTGCGCCGCCAGTGTCACCGCGCTGCACGCCGAGCCCATCCCCGCCGGCAATAGCCAGCGCAACATCACCATCGGCGACGAAGTCATCGAGCTCCACACCTACAAACCGCCGCAATACGCCGGCGGCCCCATCCTGCTGGTATTGCACGGTCTCGGCACCAATGCACCTGGCTACCGCGATGCAGCGGTGCCGCTGGCCGATGCGCACGGATTTCTCATCGCTGCACCGCTGTTCGACCGCAAGCGTTTTCCGGTCTGGCGCTACCAGACCGGCGGCATCGTGCGCGACCAGCGCGCGGGAGGCGAGTTCGCCGTCGAGCCGCAAACGCAGTGGATGGGCCGTGTCTTCCTCAACCTGATTGAAGCCGTTCGCGGCGCAGAAGGCCACCCCGATCTCCAATACTCGCTGATCGGCCATTCGGCGGGCGGGCAGACGCTGTCGCGCTTCGCCGCATTTGTGCCGCATTCGGCAAAACACATCATCATCGCCAATCCGTCGACCTGGGTGTGGCCGTCACGTGAAGAACGGTTTCCCTTCGGCTTCGGCGGATTGCCGGAAAAAATGGCCGGGGACGCTGCGCTGCGGCATTACCTCGCGCAGCCGGTGACCCTGCTGCTGGGCACGGCCGACACCAAACGCGGTGCCGATCTGAACGTCAGCGCGGGCGCTGAGCGCCAGGGCAGCAACCGGCTGGAGCGCGGACACAATGCCTTTCGCGCTGCGCAACAACTGGCGAAGCAGCGCGGCTGGACCTTCAACTGGAAACTGGTTGAGGTGCCGGAGGTCGGTCACAGCGCGCGGCGCATGTTCGCCAGCGCGGAAGCGCAGGCCGCGCTGTCGTCCCGCTGACCGTTCAGGCTGCGGCGCGTTTGGGCAGCACCCAGTCCGGGCGCGCAAAATGGCAGGTGTAGCCGTGCGGATTGCGCAGCAGATAATCCTGATGCTCGGGTTCCGCATCCCAGAACGTCACCGCCGGCACCACCTCGGTCACCACTCTCCCCGGCCACAGTTTTGATGCATCGACATCCTTGATCGTGTCCAGGGCGACAGCTTTCTGCGCTTCACTGGTGTAGAAAATCGCCGAACGGTAGCTGGAACCCGTGTCGTTGCCCTGGCGATCCTTGGTGCTCGGATCGTGGATCTGGAAAAAGAATTCCAGCAGCTTGCGAAAGCTGGTCGCCTCGTTGTCAAACACGATCTCCAGCGCCTCCGCATGGCCGGGATGGTTCGGGTAAGTCGGATGATCGTTTTTGCCGCCGGTATACCCGACCCGGGTGCCGTGCACGCCGGGCAGCTTTCGCACCAGGTCCTGCATGCCCCAGAAACAGCCGCCGGCCAGCACCGCGGTTTCACTCGCCATGATTCATTTCCTTTGCGGATTTCCAGCCTGCAACCCTACCCCGATCCGCCACCGCCGTCTAATCGGGCGTCTGCTTGTGCAGCGCCACCGGCTTGCGCTTTGCGCGCATGCGCAGATTGAGCATTTCCACCGCCACCGAAAACGCCATCGCGAAGTAGATATAACCCTTCGGAATGTGGAAACCCCAGCCTTCGCCGATCAGCGCCATGCCGACCAGGATCAGGAAAGACAGCGCCAGCATCTTGATCGTCGGATGGGTATCAACAAACCTGCCGATAGGGCCGGCGGCAAACAGCATCACGCCGACCGCGAGCACGATGGCAACAACCATGATCGACAGCTCATCGACCATGCCCACCGCAGTGATCACCGAATCCAGCGAGAACACGATATCGATGATCGCGATCTGCAGGATCACCGCGCCGAAGGTTGCAGTGGCCACGGCCGCGCCACTTTGCACCTCCCCGACGCCTTCCAGTGCGTTATGAATTTCATGCACGCTTTTCCACAGCAGGAACAGGCCGCCGCCGATCAGAATCAGGTCGCGCCCGGAAACTTCGTGGCCCAGAACCGAGAACAGCGGCGCCGTCAGCGTCATCAGCCACGACAAGGTGAACAACAGGCCGATGCGCGTCAGCATCGCGAACCCGAGGCCGATGACGCGCGCCCGCTCGCGCTGGTGCTCGGGCAGGCGGCCGCACAGGATAGAAATAAAAATGATGTTGTCGACGCCGAGCACGATTTCCAGTGCCGTCAGCGTCGCCAGTGCCAGCCATGCATGCGGATCTGCAAGCCATTCCATGTGCGCCTCTTTTGCTCAATAAAAACAAACAGTTGGTGTTCACCACTGACGATCTCGCGGGACTGTCATGTCCCACCCCTGCGCACGATCCGCTTTCATTATAAGGGCCCGGGGCCGCAGCGCTCATTACACCTCATCATGCAGCGGCGCCCAGATTGCGAAACCGCAGCCATACCCGGCTTGACAAGCTGCTACAGTCAGCGCCTCAAGTCATCACACAGGATCGCTCACATATGACTACCCAGACCGCGCCCGCCCCCGCTCCGGATTCCAATGCATCCGCCGCCCTGTCAATATCGCAGCAGATTGCCGGATTCGCCGCCAGCCTGACGCCCGAGGCAATACCGGAAACCGTCCGTGAAAACGCCAAGCTGCATGTGCTCGACGTCGTCGGCACCGCGCTCGCCGCCACCCACTTCGATTTTGCCCAGCACGCACTGGCCGGCATCAGCAACATCGCCGAAGATGGCGACAACAGCGTGATCGGCATGAACGTCAAACTGCCGATGCGCGATGCCGTATTGATGAACGGCATTCTCGCCCACGGCCTCGATTACGACGACACCCATCCCGGTGCCATCGTGCACCCGACCTCAAGCGCTTTTCCCTGCGCGCTGGGTGTTGCGGAAAAACGCGACGCCTCCGGTGCCGACCTGCTTGTTGCGTACATCCTCGGCGTCGAAGTCGCGACGCGCCTGGGCGTCGCCGCTGCCGGCACCATGCATACCCAGGGTTTCCACACCACTGGCATCGCCGGACATTTCGGGTGCGCGGTCGCCGCCGGAAAATTGTTTAACCTGAGCCCGCAGCGCCTGCAATACGCCCAGGGTTTCGCCGGCAGCACCGCCTCAGCCATTTCCGAACACCGTGCCGACGGCGCCTGGAACAAACGCCTGCACCCGGCCTGGGCGGGCGTCGGCGGCATCACCGCCGCCGCACTGGCCAGCGGCGGTTTTGTCGGCACCCGCAAAATCTACGAAGGTGCCGACGGTATCTTCCGTTCGCATACCGGCAGCCGTTTCAAGGAAGTCGACATGGGCGCGATGACGCGCAATCTGGGCAGCGAATGGCTGCTCAACGAAGTGGCGATCAAACCGTTCCCGATCTGCCACCTGCTGCATGCCTGCGCCGACTCGGCACTGGCAATCCGCCGCAAACACAACGTGAAGCCGGAAGACATCGTCAAGGTGCGCGCGCTGCTGCATCCCGAAACCTTCCACTACGTCGCCGAGCCGGCGGAAATGCGCCGCCGCCCGGTGTCGGACTACATGGCCAAGTTCAGCGTGCAGTTTGTACTGGCCGCCTGTTTCGTGCGCGGCAAATTCGGTTTTGCCGAACTGGAAACCGATGCACTCAACGATGCAGAAATTCTTGCTCTGGCGCAAAAGGTGCATCACGAAGCGGATCCGGATTCGGCGTTCCCCAAATATTTTTCCGGCGGCGTCGTCGTCACCACCCGCGACGGGCGCGAACTGGTGCACATGGAAAAAATCAACCGCGGTGCCGGCGAACGCGCATTGTCGGCGGCAGACATCAGCGAAAAATTCTTCGACAACGCATCGCTGGTGATTTCAAAACCGCAGGCGGAGCGCATCCGCGCGGCAGTGCTGGCCATGGACCGGCACAGCACCCGCGATCTGACCCGCGTGCTGGCCTTGAAAAATAATTAATAAAAACAATTACTTATATATGCCTCTCGATATTGATCACCTGCGCAGCTGGATCGGCAAAAAAGAAACCCACCACGACATCGCCGCTGCCTGGCCGATGGCCGCACTGGCCGCAACGCTGGACCGGCGCGATCCCGCACCACAAGCCGGCGACGCGATACCGCTGAGCGGCCACTGGCTGTATTTTCTCGAAACTGCGCCGAACTCTGACCTGAGTCACGACGGCCATCCCAAACGCGGCGGTTTTCTGCCTCCAGTTCCGCTGCCGCGGCGCATGTGGGCTGGCGGTCGCATCGATTTCCGCCAGCCGGTGCGCGTCGGTGACCACATCAGCCGCGAATCCGAAGTACTGTCGGTGGAAGCCAAGTCGGGCAACAGCGGTGACCTGGTGTTCGTGATGGTGCGTCACACCGTGACCTCCGGCGGCGCAGTCGCCATCATCGAAGAACACGACATTGTTTATCGCGAGGCCGCCAAACCGGGTACAGCCCCACCCGCGGGCAAACCGGCACCGCAGGCTGCGGCATGGCGACGGGAACTGAAAACAGACGAGGCGGTGCTGTTCCGTTATTCAGCACTGATTTTCAATGCACACCGCATCCATTACGACATCGACTACTGCCGCGATACCGAGGGTTATCCGGGTCTGATCGTGCACGGCCCGCTGCAGACGACGCTGCTGCTCGACCTGTGCCGGCGCAATGACCCGCGCCCGGTGCGCACACTGGATTACCGTGCCACGCACCCGGTGTTTCACCAGGAAACCTTCAGCGTCAACGGCCAACCGGCAGCAGACGGCAAATCGGTTGAGCTGTGGACCGCGAACGCCGCGGGCTGTTACGCGATGCGCGGCACTGCGACGTTCTGACGGTAGTCGCCGCGGATTTTCCGCTCATCGCTCATAACTCAACACTGGAGCTTGACTACCAGCCCTCGTGTTCCGAGGTCGCACCGATCTTGTGAATCGACAGGTCGGAGCCGTTGAATTCCTGCTCACGATCCAGCCGGATACCGACCACGGCTTTTAATGCGCCATAGACGATGAAGCCACCGACCAGCGCAATCACCACGCCCAGCCCGGTGCCGATCAGTTGCGCGGTCAGGCTGACGCCGCCTAATCCGCCCAGCGCTTTGGATCCAAAAATGCCGCAGGCAATACCGCCCCACACGCCGCACAGGCCATGCAACGGCCATACGCCGAGCACGTCGTCGATCTTCAGTTTGTTCTGGGTCAGCGTGAACATGTAAACGAACAGTGCGCCTGCCACACCACCGGTGGCCAGTGCGCCCGCGGGATGCATGACATCCGAACCCGCGCACACGGCAACCAATCCTGCCAGCGGCCCGTTGTGCACGAAGCCCGGATCGTTGCGGCCGACAATCAAAGCGGCAACGATGCCCCCGGACATGGCCATCAGCGAATTCACCGCCACCAGCCCGGATATTTTGTCGATGGTCTGCGCCGACATCACATTGAAGCCGAACCAGCCGACGGTCAGGATCCAAGCGCCCAGTGCGAGAAACGGAATGCTCGACGGTGTCTGCGCAGCAACACCGCCCTCTTTCGGATAACGGCCGATGCGCGGTCCGAGCAGGATCACGGCGCCCAGCGCCAGCCAGCCGCCCACCGCATGCACCACCACCGAACCGGCGAAGTCATGGAATTTGGCGCCGGCCACCGACTCGATCCACGCCTGCACGCCGTAGCGGTCGTTCCACGCGATGCCTTCAAAAAACGGATAAATCAGGCCGACGATGATCGCGGTTGCCGCCAGCTGCGGATAAAACCTGGCGCGTTCGGCAATACCGCCGGAAATGATCGCCGGCACCGCCGCGGCAAACGTCAGCAGAAAAAAGAACTTGGTGACCTCGAATCCGCTTTTCTCTGCCAGTTGTTCGGCGCCGACCATGAACGACACGCCGTAGGCCACGCCGTAACCGACGAAAAAATAAACGATGGTGGATACCGCGAAGTCGGTGAGTATCTTGACCAGTGCATTGACCTGGTTTTTCCGGCGCACCGTGCCGAGTTCCAGAAACGCAAAGCCGGAATGCATTGCCAGTACCATGATGGCGCCCAACAAGATGAATAATGTATCCGTGCTGATTTTTACGGCTTCCATGACGATCCTCCCCCGAGAATTAATCCGGCCTTAACAAGCAATACCCGTTCCTGATTATAAGTTATTGTTTTTATTTAAATTATAGCCTCAAGCCCTCCGCAGATAGCACATTAATAGTGCATAAGCTGAATATCCGCACCTTATAAGTGCGCACCTAAAGCCAGCCAGGAATTCTGCCGCAGCCCCGGCGTCGGGACCCAGACAAGCCGGTAAATCATTGAAGAAATTGGTATATTCACCCTCCATGTGCCCTGCGCCCACGCCTTCCGCACCCGTTGCACCCGCCACGCCGATCCAAGGCGACAGACTGCTGACGCTGGCGCAAATCATTGGTGACCTGATCGCCGACGGCATGGTGCCCAAGGAAGATGCGGAAAAACTGGTCGCCAACCGCCGTCACAGCCGCAGCGACGTCCATCCGCTGGTGGTCGTCGCCGACCAGAAATGGAAAGACCCGCGTAATCCACGCAAGCTGCTTACCGTCGAAACCCTGACCCAGTGGCTCGCCGAAAAAGTCGGCTTGCCCTACCTGCACATCGACCCGTTCAAGATCGACTTCACCGCGGTCACCAAGGTGATGTCCAACGCCTATGCCGCACGCTACAAAATCCTGCCGGTCAGCGTAACCACCCGCGAAGCGACCATCGCCACCGCCGAACCCTGGGTGCGCGACTGGGAGGCTTCGCTGAAGCAGGTGCTGCGCCTCGACATCAAGCGCGTCATCGCCAACCCGGTCGATATCCAGGGCTACGTCGTCGAGTTCTACAACCTCGCGCGCTCGGTCAAGGGCGCGAACGACAAGGACAAGGGCGCGGTTTCGGAAATCGCCAACTTCGAACAACTGGTGCAGTTGGGCCGCAGCGGCCAGCTTGACGCCAACGACCAGCATGTCGTGCATATCTGCGACTGGCTGTTCAATTACGCCTTCGAGCAACGCGCCAGCGACATCCACCTCGAGCCGCGGCGCGAATCAGGCAACGTCAGGTTCCGCATCGACGGTGTGCTGCATCAGGTCTATCAGATCCCGACGCCGGTGATGGCGGCGATGACCTCGCGCATCAAGGTGCTGGGGCGCATGGACGTCGTCGAAAAACGCCGCCCGCAGGACGGACGGCTGAAAACGGTGGCACCCGACGGCGGCGAAGTCGAGCTGCGGCTGTCGACCATGCCCACGGCTTTCGGCGAAAAAATGGTGATGCGGATTTTCGATCCGGAAAACCTGGTCAAGGATTACAGGGAACTCGGCTTCTCCGAAGAAGAAGAAAAAAAATGGGGCCAGATCTCCGGCAAGCCGCATGGCATCATCCTCGTCACCGGCCCCACCGGCTCCGGCAAGACCACCACGCTGTATTCCACGCTGAAACAACTGGCGGTGCCCGAAGTCAATGTCTGTACCGTCGAAGACCCGATCGAGATGGTCGAACCCAGCTTCAACCAGATGCAGGTGCATTCGGCGATCGGTGTCGATTTCGCCGCTGGCATTCGCACGCTGATGCGCCAGGATCCGGACATCATCATGGTCGGCGAGATCCGCGACCTTGAAACCGCTGAAATGGCGATCCAGGCCGCGCTGACCGGCCACCTGGTGCTGTCCACACTGCACACCAATGACGCTCCTGCCGCAGTCAGTCGCCTGCTCGACCTCGGCGTGCCGCCGTATCTGCTGCAATCGACCCTGCTCGGCGTGATGGCGCAGCGGCTGGTACGCACCCTGTGCCCGCACTGCAAGGAGAAGCACGATTACGACGACGACGTCTGGGACAGCCTGGTCACGCCGTGGAAAGCCGCCAACCCGCGTGGCAAGACCTACATCAACAAGGGCTGCCTGGAGTGCCGGATGACCGGCTACATGGGCCGCATCGGCATTTACGAAATGATGATCATGTCACCGGCGCTGCGTGAGCGCGTGGTAGCAGCCGCTGACCTCGAATCGATGCGCGAAGCCGCCTACAAGGACGGCATGAAGCCGCTGCGCATCAGCGGCGCGATGAAAATCGCCGCCGGCGTCACCACCATCGACGAAATCATGAAAGTTGCGCCGCCGCCCGGCGGCGACCGCCGGCAGTAATCACCATCCAACGTTCGCCCGCGGATCAAGTCCGGGGCAGGCTCTGAGCCCTTCGACAAGCTCAGCCCGAACGGGGTGACTTCAGCCGCTCACATCGGCAGTAGCTTCTCCAGCCCCGTTTCCGCAGCAATGCGTTTCAGATCAGCAATGGTGTCGTCCGGAAATTGAATACCCTGCGTGCGGTTGCGTTCATTGTTGCGCGCCTCCATCTCGCCCGGATAAAACACTTCATTGAATCCCTGCGCTGGCGGCACTGATTTGAGTTCGGCCACGAACTGCTCCATGCGTGCATTGAACTGCACCAGCGGCTGCATGGCCTCGATGTTGATCGCCATCATGAAATGGCCACAGTTGCTTTTTTCCGCCGTCTTGTACGGGCTGTGCACCGCCGACAGGAAGCCGCTGCCGGTCAGCACGCCGGACATCATGTCGACCATCGCCGCAATCGCATAACCCTTGTGCTCAGCCATCGGCAGGATGATGCCGTCGATGGCCGCCTGCGGATCGGTGGTCGGCGCGCCGTTGACATCAATCGCCCACCCCAACGGAATTTTCTGCCGCTTGTTGCGCGCCAGATAGATTTTTCCGCGCGCGACACCGGTGTTCGCCATGTCCACCACGAAGGGGGCATGTTTCCCCGCCGGCGCCGCGATCGACCACGGATTGGTGCCGACAATTTTTTTGCGTCCACCCCAGGGCGCCATCGCCGGTCCGCCGTTGGAAGTCAGCATCATCACGCAGCCTTCGCGCGCGCCCAACAGCGTGTAGTACATGCAGGTGCCGAAATGGTTGGACATGCGCACACCGACCGCACCGATGCCGTGGGCCTTTGCGCGCTTGATGGCTTCCTCAGCCGCGATTTTCGCCAGCACATGACCGACGCCGTCGTGACCGTCGATCACCGCCATCGCGCCGCCATCGATGACAAACTCAGGCTTGGTGACCGGGTTCATCACCTTGTTGCGCAAACGGTCGAGGTACCAGCCCAGGCGCAGCACGCCATGCGACTGGTGGCCCCACAGATCCGCCTGCACCAGCGTGTCTGCGATGAGTCGCGCATCGGGTTCCGGCACGCCCTGCCCGGCATAAACGGCAGCACAAAATTCAATCAGTCGGACAGGATCTACGGGGGCAGACATGTGATGCCTTTCAGTGTTCAGGAGAACACATCAGTAGCAGAAAACATTGACACCGATTCACGCCGATAAAATCAAAAAACACCGGAAAACGACACACCCTTCAAGGGGGTATTGAAAAAAATTCATCGGCAGTTAAATCCAGTTCCAGGCAGGTGCTGTTGATCGGTGTGTTGTTGTAATACGGCGCGCAGCGCACAAAGCCCAGTTCACGATACAAACGCGTCGCTGCAACCATCTGCGGCAATGTATCCAGCGCCATGCGTGCGTAACCCGCGCTGCGTGCAAATGCGATCGCCCGCCCCGCCAGAGCGCGTCCGCGACCGCCGCCGCGAAACGGCCCGCGCAGGTATAAACGTTTCATTTCACAGCGCCCGGCATCCAGCCGGCGCACACCGGCACAGCCGGCCACGGCGCCATCGACACGCGCCAGCAACAGGGTCCCCGCCGGCGCGGCATAGGCACCGGGCAAACCTTCGAACTCGGATTCAAAATCCTGAAAACAGAGACTGAAATTCTGCGAGCCTGCATATTCGATGAACAGGTCGCGCACCGCGTCGAGGTCGGGGCCGGGCGCGGTGACGGTGATGATGTCCATCGCCACGCGCCGCTTACTGCGAGCGGGTCAGCAGCCGCATGCCGCGATCGAGGCCGTCGATGGTCAGCGGAAACATGCGGTCGCCCATCAGCTGACGGGTGATACTGATCGACTCGTGGTAATTCCACACCGCCTCCGGCTGCGGATTGAGCCAGATCGCCCGTGAATACACCTGCAGCGCGCGCTGCAGCCATACCGCGCCGGCCTCATCATTGCTGTGCTCCACGCTGCCGCCGGGATAGGTGATTTCGTACGGGCTCATCGTGGCATCACCGACGATGATCAGCTTGTAATCATGCGGGTAGGTATGCAGCACATCCCAGGTCGCCATGCGTTCGGTGGCGCGGCGATGGTTGTCTTTCCACACCCGCTCGTAAAGGAAATTGTGGAAATAGAAATATTCGAGATGTTTGAACTCGGTTCGCGTCGCCGAAAACAGCTGCTCGCAGACACGGATGTGGTCATCCATCGAACCGCCGATATCGAGGAACAGCAGCACTTTCACCGCATTGTGCCGCTCCGGCACCATTTTAAGGTCCAGCCAGCCGGCGTTTTTCGCGGTGGAGCGGATGGTGTCGTCGAGGTCGAGCACCTCGGGTGCCCCCGTGCGCGCGAACTTGCGCAGTTTGCGCAGCGCCACCTTGATGTTGCGCGTGCCCAGCTCCACCGTATCGTCGAGATTTTTGAATTCGCGCTGATCCCACACCTTCACCGCGCGGCGGTTGCGTGATTCATGCTGGCCGATGCGAATGCCTTCCGGGTTGTAGCCGTAGGCGCCGAAGGGACTGGTGCCTCCCGTGCCGATCCATTTGCTGCCGCCCTGGTGCCGCTCCTTCTGTTCTTCAAGGCGCTTTTTCAGCGTCTCCATCAGCTTTTCCCAGCCGCCCAGCGACTGGATCAGTTTTTTCTCTTCCTCGGTGAGGTTTTTCTCGACCAGCTTGCGCAGCCAGTCCTCGGGAATCACCGCCGCTGCCGCGTCAATGCCGACTAAGCCCTTGAAATAGGCGGCGAACACCAGATCGTAACGGTCAAAGAATTTTTCATCCTTGACCAGGCAGGTGCGGGCAAGGAAATAAAAATCCTCGACACTGCCGAAGGCCACCTGCTTCTGCAGCGCTTCGATCAGGATCAGAAACTCCTTGATCGAAGCCGGCACGCCGCCCTGGCGCAGTTTGAGAAAGAATTCAATCAGCATGGAATTTGGTGACTGGTGACTGGTAATTGGTGATTGGTGATTGGTGATTGGTGGTCACGGGCACAAGGTGAAAGTTGCTTGTATGTGGTTTACCAGTGACCAATTACCAACTCCCAATTACGATTTTCTCCGCGACATGAATACCAGCCGCTCGAACAGATGCACATCCTGCTCATTTTTAATTAATGCGCCGTGCAGCGGCGGCACGATCTTGTGCGTATCCTGGCTGTAGAGCGCCTCCGGCGGAATGTCTTCGGCCATCAGCAGCTTCAGCCAGTCGAGCAGTTCGGAAGTCGTCGGTTTTTTCTTCAGACCCGGCACGTCGCGGATCTCGAAAAAGGCGTTCAGCGCCTGGCTCAGTAACTTCTTCTTGATCCCGGGAAAGTGGACATCAACGATTTTTGCCATCGTTTCCTGATCGGGGAAACGGATGTAATGGAAAAAGCAGCGACGCAGGAAGGCATCGGGCAGTTCCTTTTCGTTGTTGCTGGTGATGATCACCAGCGGCCGCTGCCTGGCCTTGACCAGTTGCTGCGTCTCGTAAACATAAAACTCCATGCGGTCAAGTTCGCGCAGCAGATCGTTGGGGAATTCGATGTCAGCTTTATCAACCTCATCAATCAGCAGCACCGCCTGCTGCTCCGACTCGAAGGCTTTCCACAACATGCCCTGCACGATGTAGTTGCCGATGTCCTGGACTCTGGGGTCACCGAGCTGCGAATCGCGCAGCCGCGACACCGCGTCGTATTCATACAGCCCGTGCTGCGCCTTGGTCGTCGATTTCACATGCCACTCGAACAGCGGACGCTTCAGCGCCTGCGCCACTTCCAGCGCCAGCATGGTCTTGCCGGTCCCCGGTTCGCCCTTGATCAGCAGCGGACGCTCCAGCGTCAGCGCGGCGTTGACCGCCATCATCAGGTCATCGGTGGCGATATAGTTTTCGGTGCCGCTGAAACGTGACATAAATTTCCTTTAAAATCAATAACTTATAAAATTACGCGCTTTGAGTCCAGATCAAAATCAGAAAACGCTGACTGCAGATGAACACCGATCAACGCCGATAAAATCATAAGCGCAAGAAAAACCACGCATTAAATCAACACCAGCCATGTTTTGAATAACTCATTCCTGAGCGTCTTCCATAAGCATTACTGAGTCGAGTTAATCTGCGTTCATCGGTGTTCATCGGCGGTTAATGGGTTCCGGTCTTGCCTCTTGCCCTTACATCACTGCTGCCGTGCCAACCGGCCTTCAATCTCGGCCAGTTTCACGCGGATTTCCGCGCCGGCAAAAAATTGCGGCTCGGAAGGCTCATAACCCTGGGCACGTTCGCGCCCGGCAATCGACTTGCGGGCATGGCCAAACGCCGTTTCAAACGACCAGGTCTTGCGCAGTTCTTCGTTGAACAGCGCCTGCGCGAGGTAGGTCGCATCCGAGGTGCTGCCGCAACCGAAGGACTGACGCTGTGCGCTGGAGGCGGTGATGATCATGGTGTGTTCATCCTGCAATGGCGTGATGAATCCGCCTGAATAACAGGCTGACACCACGATCACCCGCCACTTGATGCCGGATGCATCGAGCGCTTTTTTCAGCGCGGGAGGATCAATCTGCTGCAGGCGCAACGGCCAGAAATCAACCGAGAGCCGGTGCGACTCCGAACCGTGTGAGGACAGATACATCACCAGCAGGTCTTCATCGCGGTTCATCTGGCTGCCGATACGCTTCAGTGCTGCGCTGATGCTGGTCAGGCTCGCCACCGGATGGGTGTCCAGCGTCTGCGGATTATTGAGCAGCACCACCGCCCGCCCGTCGGTATCGAAACGCTTGCGGAACAGTTCGGCGATCTGCTGCACCTCTTTCATGAATACATCCTCGCGGGCGTAGAGACCAGCCGCGAGCAGATAGATGTCGGCGATGCCGGCACGTCCGGGCTGCACCGACGCCAGCGTTTTGCGCAGCATGTCCTGCTGCACGTAAAACCCGCGCTCCTCGACTGGCGCCCACACGACTTTGTCGCCGGCCGATGCATCGTACTTCGGCATCCACAGATAGTTTTGCGGGTACCAGGCCATGGGCGAAACCAGCAGCACCAGGCCCGCCAGCGTGGTCGCGAGATTGCGCACCGCGCCGGCATCAGCAAGCCGTTTGACGGCGGCCATGATCACCAGCGACCACCACAGCACCGCGCCATAGTACAGATACGGCCACCAGTTTCCGCCGACCAGCCGGCGCGGCAACTGCGGCATCAGCAACGCCGCCGCACCGAGGATCAGCGACAGCACCAGACCCGCGGCAACCAGCGCCACCGCAACCGTCAGCAATGAACGGTTCCCGCCGCCCATCCGCACCGCCACCAGACCGAACAACAAGGTTGCCGGCACAAACAGCAAGGCGCGGGGAAACTCGAGAATATTCAGTTGCCCGTTGAAGCCGATGCTGGCCAGCCCCAGCACGAACAGCAACACGACATTCAGCACCGCGATCAGCGCAAAGGCATCAGCGGACGGCTGAAACGATACCGGACTTACCGGACGCAAAAAGGCCAGCCGCGCGCCGGCGCGCAGGTTGCGCAGCACCGACTGCCACAGGCTGTGCGGTGCGTGCGGGTCCGCCGGCGGCAAATCATCCGCCATCAGTGCATCGCCGCTTGTCTGATCATCATGCATGGTTTGTTCCCGGTGTCAGGCGCAACGCAGCAGATCGCCGCGCCGGTCGATGTCGAGCAACACCCCGGGGTCATCGACTTCGATCACCCGCACCAGCGCCTGATTGCGCTGCACCACGGCGCGCGCGCCGCTGTCGCCGCCGAGCACCTGCAATTCCTGCAAAAACCGTTCAGCGAAGGCCACCGGATGGCCGCGATCACCCTGATAAGCCGGTGCAACAATGGCGGCGCCGGCCACCAGTGCCTCCACCACACGCCTGATGGTGTCGGGACGGATACGCGGCATGTCGGCCAGCGCCACGATCCAGCCGCCGGCATCGCGGGTGACACTGACACCGTGGGCCAGGCTCACCCCCATGCCGAGTGCCGCATCGGCGCATACCGTCACGGCGCAACCTTCCTGTTCGAGCAATTCCGCCACCGGAAAATCGCCCGAGCGCACCACCGCCGTCACGTTAAGGCCGGCCGCGATCAGGCTGCGCGCGGCATGCGCGGCAATCGCCACGCCATCCTCCAGCGGATGCAACAGTTTGGCACCGCCAAAACGCGAACCGGCACCGGCAGCCAGCAGGATCGCTACGGGGGATTTTTCAGGGACTGTCATGGCCGTGATTATAATGGCCCACTCTCATCTTACCCAATGCACCATTAACCCAGCCGGTCCACACCATGCCCAGGTTCTGCGCCAATCTCACCATGCTGTTCAACGAGGTCCCGTTCATGGACCGTTTCGCCGCCGCGGCCAGAGCCGGATTCAAAGGCGTCGAATACCTGTTTCCGTACGACTACGACAAAAACGCGCTGGTGGATACACTGAACAAGCACAAGCTCACCCAAGTGCTGCACAACCTGCCCGCCGGCAACTGGGCGGGCGGTGAACGTGGCATCGCCTGCCATCCACAGCGGATCGCCGAATTCCAGGATGGCGTGGGCCGCGCCATCGACTATGCCGCCGCGCTCGGCTGCAAACAGGTCAACTGCCTCGCCGGCATCCGCCCGCCTCACCTTGATCCGCTGGAAGCGCGCGAAACCTTCATCCGCAACCTGCAGTTCGCCGCGCCGAAATTCAGGGAAGCCGGGATCAAGCTGTTGATCGAACCCATCAACACCCGCGACATCCCGGGGTTTTTCCTGAATTATTCGCAACAGGCGCTGGACATTATCAAGGCCGTCGGCTCCGACAACCTGTTCCTGCAGTACGACATCTACCACCTGCAGATCATGGAGGGCGACCTCGCCCACGGCATTGAAGCCAACCTTGCGCTGATCCCGCACATGCAGCTTGCCGACAACCCGGGACGCAACGAACCGGGCAGCGGCGAAATCAATTTTCCTTTCCTGTTCCGGCACATAGACAGGATCGGCTACCAGGGCTGGATCGGCTGCGAATACAAACCGGCGACCACCACCGAGGCCGGCCTGGGCTGGATCAAGCCTTACCTGACCGGCGCTTGACGGCACCCGGGGCAGACCACACAATGCCCCGGCAACAGACCCATAAAAACACAACGGGCTGTCCCGCATTACAACCTGAAGGAGGAGTCATGAAAGCATTACGTATTGCATCCGTGCTCGCAATTGCCGTAGCAGCCACATTCTCCAGCGCCGCCGGTGCACAGCAACTAAAACTGATGACCGGCCCGCAGGGAGGTTCCTGGTACCCGCTGGGTGGCGCCATCCAGGGGATCATTGAAAAATCGGTCCCAGGCACCAGCATGCAGGTATTGCCGGGGGCCGGCATTTCCAACGTAGTCGGCGTGCAGACCGGCAAGGCCGAACTGGGCTTTGGCAATGCCGTATCGTCAGTTGACGGCGTCAACGGCGTCGAGCCGTTCAAGGGCAAGCAGGACAACGTGTGCCAGGTCGCGACGCTCTACTTCCAGTATTTCCATGCCGTCGCGCTGGCCGATTCTGGCGTCACCGACTTGGGCAAGGCCAAGGGCAAGGCGCTGACCACGCAGCAAAAAGGCAACACCGGCGAGCAGATGACGCGCGACGCGCTGAAAGTCTACGGCCTCGACTACAGCGGTATGTCCAAGGTAAACCACGGCAACTACACCGATTCGGTGTCGCAACTGAAGGACGGCCACGCCCAGGTGTTCACGTTGATCACCACGGTGCCGGCGTCTTCGGTGATGGATCTCGCATCTGCACGTGACATCCGCGTACTGGAGTTTCCCAATGACAAGTTCGCGGCACTGCAGAAAATCAATAAAGGCTACGACAAGCGCATCATCAAAGCCGGCAGTTATCCCAAACAGGACAAGGACATCCAGACCATCGGCACCTGGACCCACCTGGTCGCCAGTTGCAAGCTGCCGGAACAACTGGTCTACAACATCACCAAAGCCCTTGCCACCAACGTCGAAAACCTCGGCAACGTGGTCTCTGCGGTCAAAGGCCTGACGGTGAAGGACATGGCCTCCGACGTTGGTGTGCCTTACCATCCCGGCGCCAGAAAGTACTATCAGGAAGCGAAAGCCCTTTAAGCGTGTCAGCCTGAGCAGCGGCGCGAGTCCATCGCGCCGCTGCTTTTTTGCCCGGAGTCCGAAATGACCCTCGCCCGCGCACTGAAGGGACTTATCGCCGCCGTCGCCATCGGCATGTCGGTCTATCACCTGACCATCGCCTTCATTGGCGCCCCGCAGCAACTGTTCTTCCGCAGCACCCACCTGCTGTTCGCACTGATACTGGTGTTCCTGCTCTACCCCAGTTTCCGCAAAACACCCGTCGAAGGCGGCGTTCGCGACGACGCCGGCGGCATCATCGGCGGTGACAATGCAGAGCCGGTCGCCTCGTGGTGGGACTGGACACTGATCGTCCTGTCCTTCGTCACCATCGGCTACGTGTGGATCAACCACGAACACCTGCTGACCCGTTTTGTATTTGTCGATGACCCAACCAAACCAGAACTGGTCCTGGGCACCATCTTCACGCTGATCGTGCTCGAAGCCACGCGCCGCATCATTGGCTGGGCCTTGCCGGTAACAGCAGTGATCTTCCTCGGCTACGCATTTTTGATCGCCAAGACCCGCCCCGAACAGATCATCGAGATCATGTACCTGACCACTGAAGGCATCTTTGGCGGGACACTTGGCGTCTCCGCCGCTTACGTGATCATGTTCGTGCTGTTCGGCGCCTTCATGGAACGCACCGGCATCGGCCGGCTGTTCATGGATTTCGCACTGGCATTGACCGGCCACACCGCCGGCGGCCCTGGAAAGGTTGCCGTAGTCAGCTCGTGCATGTTCGGGACTGTATCGGGCAGCGCGGTTGCCAACGTGCTGGTCGACGGTCCGATCACCATCCCGCTGATGAAACGTACCGGCTTCCGTCCGGCATTCGCCGCTGCGGTTGAATCCGTCGCCTCCACCGGCGGCCAGATCATGCCCCCGATCATGGGCGCCGCCGCGTTCGTGATGGCGGAATTTCTCGGCGTCAGTTATTTCCAGGTGACGATGTGGGCGATCATCCCCGCCTTCCTCTACTTCCTGGCGGTGTTCTGCGCCGTGCATTTCGAATCCAAACGCGTCGGACTGGTCGGGCTGCCACGCTCGGAAATTCCCCGACTCGGCACCGTAATGCGCGAGCGCGGCCATCTGTTCATCCCGCTGGTCACCATTTTGTTCGGCCTGATGGCCGGCTACAGCGCCCCGCTGTGCGCGCTTGCCGGCACACTGATGTGCGTGCCGGTGGCCCTGATGCGTAAATCCACGCGCAAGGACATCAGCTTCGGCACCATTTTCAGCGCGCTTGAGGAAGGCGCCAAAAATTCGGTTGCCGTGGCGCTGGCCTGCGCCTGCGCCGGCATCATCATCGGCGTCATCACCCAGACCGGTGCGGCGATCAATTTCACCTCCGTGGTCATCGACATGTCCAAGGACATGCTGGTGCTGGCGTTGATCCTGACCATGATTGCCGGCATCATCCTCGGCATGGGCATGCCGACCACACCGGCCTACATCGTCATGGTATCGCTACTGGTCCCGGCAATCATCAAACTCGGCGCGATCGCACCGGCCGCGCACATGTTCGCGTTTTATTTCGCCATCCTGTCGGCGATCACGCCGCCGGTGGCACTGGCGGTATACGCCGCCGCCGGCATCGCCAAGGCGCCGCTTTGGCAGGCCGGCTGGACGGCGGTGCGCGTCGGCGCCGCGGGCTTCATCGTGCCCTTCATGTTCATTTTCGAACCGTCGCTGCTGATGATCGGCGCCTGGCCTGACATCCTTCAATCCTTCGTCTCCGCGTCCATCGGCACCATTTGCCTGGCTGCGGGACTGTTCGGATACCTGTTCCGCAGCGCCCGCGCCTGGGAGCGTGCATTCCTGCTCGGTGCAGCAGTGATGCTGATCAAACCCGGCCTGGTCACCGACCTGGTCGGCGCTGGACTGGTAGCGGTCGTCGTCTTCAGCCAGCTGGTCCTGCGCAAGACGGAGCCGGCGCCCGTGCTGGAACGGCCGGTCGCCCATCTCTGACGCGTTTATAATCTTCCGCACCCAGCAGTTCCCGCGCGCCGCAGACCGGCGCGCATCCATTTTCAAAGGACAACATCATGAGCAACGTCGGATTCGTCGGACTAGGCATCATGGGCAAACCCATGGCCCTCAACCTGATCAAGGGCGGGCACACCCTGTTTCTGCAATCGCGCAGCGGCGTGCCGAAAGAACTCACGGACGCGGGTGGCAAAGCCTGCAGCAGTGCAAAGGAAGTCGCGCAACAAGCCGACATCATCATCACCATGGTGCCGGACACACCGGACGTTGAAAAAGTATTGTTCGGCAGCGGCGGCGTCGCCGAAGGCCTGAGCAAAGGCAAGACGGTGGTCGATATGAGCTCAATCTCGCCCATCGCCACCAAAGAATATGCCAATAAAATCAATGGATTAGATTGCGATTACGTCGATGCCCCGGTCTCCGGCGGTGAAGTTGGCGCAAAAAACGCGGCACTGACGATCATGGTCGGCGCCCCACAGGCCGCGTTCGACAAGGTGAAACCGCTATTCGACCTGATGGGCAAAAACATTACGCTCGTTGGCGGCAACGGCGACGGCCAGACCTGCAAGGTGTGCAACCAGATCATCGTCGCGCTGAACATCGAAGCCGTCAGCGAAGCACTGGTGTTTGCATCGAAGGCCGGTGCTGACCCGGCGAAAGTGCGGCAAGCATTGATGGGCGGCTTCGCCGCGTCACGCATTCTGGAAGTGCACGGCGAACGCATGATCAAACGCACCTTCGATCCGGGCTTCCGCATTGAACTGCATCAGAAGGATTTGAATCTGGCGCTGCAGGGTGCGCGGGCTATGGGTGTGTCACTGCCGAATACCGCGACCACTCAGGAGTTATTCAATAGCTGTGTCGCCAATGGTGGCGCGAAGTCGGATCATTCGGCGATGGTCAAGGCGCTGGAGCGGATGGCGAATCATGAGGTGGCGAAATAATCCTCAAATAGTTTGGCAAGTGCAGGTTTCGGGGGCCAAAGGAGGCCAAAGTCAATTACAAAAGCGCTATTCAGCACTCATACCTGCCGCCTTGATGACCCTGCCCATCCTCTCCGCATCCGACCTCAGCACCGTGGCGAACTGCTCCGGTGTCGTAGGTGTTGCTTCCGCACCCATCCCCAGAAATTTCTCGCGCACGTCGGGCAAATTCAGTATGCGCACGACCTCGGCATTCAAGCGGTCGACCATGGCACGCGGCGCACCGGCGGGCAACATCATTCCAGCCCAGTTGTTGAGTTCGTAGCCCCTGATGGTTTCGCCTATGCTTGGCACTTCGGGCAGCGCGGCGGCACGCTTGGAGTTGGTTACTGCCAGCACCCGCAGCCGACGGGATTTGATGTGCGGCAATGCCGCAGGCACACCGGTAAACAGTGTTTCAACCTGTCCGCCAAGAAGATCAGTGACAGCGGGGCCGCCACCCTTGTACGGCACATGAACGAAGTCAATTTTCGCCAGCATCTTGAGCTGCTCACCGCACAACTGAAAAAAACTGCTGCCGGAGGCGAAATTGAGCTGGCCGGGCTTCGCCTTGGCCAAAGCCACGAGTTCCCTGATGTTACGGACCGGCAATGACGGGTGGGAGACCAGTACGCTGGCGGTATTTGATACCTGCGAAACCGGCGTCACGCCGTTGATGGGATCAAAAGCCATTCTGCTGTAGAGATACTGGTTCATGGCATGCGTACTCATGGTGCCCAGCAACAATGTGTAGCCGTCTGCCGGCGCCTTTAATGCAACATCGGTACCGATATTACCGTTTGCGCCCCCGCGATTTTCGACCACGACCGGCTGCCTCCAGTTTTCACTGATTTTTTGACCGACCAGCCGTCCGATGATGTCCGTAGTGCCACTTGCCGGCCACGGCACGATGAGTCGCATGGGTCTGGAAGGATAACCTTGTGCACCAGTCGTTTGCGCACAAACAGGCGTCAGCACCAAAACACCGGCCACGATCAACGAAAATCTCAACATGTGTACTCGCCTTCCATCCGCGAATGCGATCACGCTACACTGATCTTTTTGAGGAGGGAATTCCATGAAATCGCCCAATGCATGCCAGACACTAGGTCATATCCGCACCGCCGTCAACACGATTGACCGCCAGCTCATCCGCTTACTCGGCAAGCGCACGCAATATGCGCGCGCTGCATTTGCGTTCAAGACGGATCTGAAGAGCATCGGTCAGCCGGCACATCGAAAAAAACTCTTCGCGCAGCGCAAGGTCTGGGCAAAGCAGTGCGGCGCGGACCCGCGAATGATCGAGAGAATTTATCAGGCTGTTGTCGCAGAATCGAAACGAATGCATCTTGCAGCGTACAAGTCCCGAAAACGCGGGACGCCCAAGGCCTGACAAACAGGTGCGGGGTAAAAGGGTGTGATGCCCCGCGAGACGGAAAAGCGCCGCGCATTCCGCCGAATAAAAACCCAAATAAACATGACGGCGAAACGCCGCTGCGCGGCCTCCCCCAAAAGGACTGCCTCCGGGCGCATCCGCCCTACAAACCACATCTCTCGCTTTATAATTACACTTCCATTTGCCAGAACCGCCGCTCAAAACGGCGAGGAGTAAAAAATGCAAACTCAAATCCCCTGCGTCATCATGCGCGGCGGCACCTCTCGCGGCCCTTCCTCCTCCTCGATGACCTGCCGAGCGACCCCGCAACAAGAGACGAGGTCCTGCTCGCAATCATGGGCTCCCCCCACGAAATCCAGATCGACGGCATCGGCGGTTCGCATTCGGTGACCAGCAAGGTCGCGATGATCAGCCAATCAAAACGTCCTGATGCCGACGTGGATTACCTGTTTGCTCAAGTACAAATTCACGAGAAATTTGTCGATACCAAACCCACCTGCGGCAATATGCTGGTCGCTGTCGGCCCCTACGCCATCGACACCGGGGTGATGCCGGCGCAGGACGGCGAAACGATGGTGCGCATTTACAGCGTCAACACCGGGGCACTGGTCGAGGCCATCGTGCAGACCCCTGGCCGCCATGTGCAATATGAAGGCGACGCCGCGATCGACGGCGTGCCGGGTATTGCAGCGCCGGTGGGCATCAATTTCCGCGAAGCCATCGGTTCGGTCACCAAAAAACTGCTGCCCACGGGAAAGCCGCTGGATGTCATCGACGGCGTTGAAGTGAGCTGTGTCGATATCGCGATGCCGCTGGTAATGATGCGTGCGGCCAACCTGGGCAGGACCGGTTATGAAACCGCCGTCGAACTGGATTCGGATCGCAGGCTGATGGAACGCATGGAAACCATCCGCCGCAAGGCCGTAAGGCGGAAAAGCGCAGCGCATTCCGCCGTATGTGAAGTTAAAGCACAGCAAATGACGCGCGACGCTGCCGCGCAAAAGAACTACGAACCGGCGGATAACGTCGCTTCGCTCCTCATCCGCCCTACACGATGCCGTTGACCTGCCCCCCTTCTGAGCCGCCGAGTAGCGCAGCCCGGCCGGGGGTAGTCGGCGAGGACTGTGCGAGCGCGCAGGACGCCCCAGCAGCACTAAAGATTCGCGCCCAACAATCCACCACGCATGGCGCACGTGCGCGAGTTCCGCAGCCGCCCGGCCGGGCGAGCAACGCAGGGAACCCCTCAGGGGCGGTGAGGTAGGGTGCCCTTTTCTTTGGTGACTTTCTTTTGGGCAAACAAAAGAAAGTTACCAGCCGCCGTGCTGCCCCCGGCGAATTTGCCTTTCAACCCATCTGAACCATCAGACACGCCCGCTGCCACAACCCCATCACCACCACCCAGGACCGTAGAGATCGTAGGGCGCATTAAGCGAAGCGCAATGCGCCGTATGTGATGTCCATAAACATGACGCGCGACGCCGTCGCGCAAAGAAACCGCGAACTGGCGGATAACGTCGCTTCGCTCCTCATCCGCCCTACACCTGTCTCTTATACACATCTCCGAGCCCACGAGACTAAGGCGAATCTCGTATGCCGTCTTCTGCTT
>ENA-ORBV01002990-ORBV01002990.1-microbial-mat-metagenome-genome-assembly--contig:-NODE-2990-length-34631-cov-11.298547_pt1 | contig 34631 bp, 26 predicted proteins | sample MGYA00237777_ERZ505514 | MGnify/ENA primary metagenome ERZ505514 (study PRJEB26160, sample SAMN06269048) | microbial mat metagenome | isolation source: Oligotrophic lake microbial mat | place... | reverse complement strand
TTGTTGGTTTAAACCTGCATGAGCAAGTGACTTCATTGATTAAAGAATCCTCGTCTCTTTAGAGCGAGGAGTGTCAATTTCTGCACAAGCTATCCACCAAAATCGTTCTATAAAAACTTAAAAAGAAAGCGATCTATGTCAGTCCGGCAGGGCTTCCAGATCAGATCGCTTTCTTCAGTTAGAGAATTTCCAGAAACTTTCACGTCAAGGAAAAACTGATGCACTCCAATACTATATCAAATAGCGGTCGAATAGTCCACAAAACAGGCTGTGAGCCACATCCAGGAGATCCACTAGGGCAGCGTCTCTGCCAGATATTTTCGTACATGTGGCAAGCGATCCTCGCCCCAAACCAGCCATCACCGGACTGGAAGACGCTCACACAGCATCCGTTGCGACCCCGGACACTGTGGGCGAAGTGGCAGGATGCCGCGAAGTTGGTGGGGGTCCGATTCCGCGACTTGACAGTCTACGCGCTGCTGGATATCGACTGCGGGAGCGCATACTGCAACTCAGCATCAATCCGGGGTATCTGCTACGCCCTGGAAACAATTGGGATTACGCGCACCATCCTGGTGCGCTCTAGTTTTTCTGGCGGATTCCATCTATACATCCCCCTTGGTGTGGAGGTGCCCACTTTTGGGTTAGCCTCAGCGATTAAGCAAACCCTTGAAGCTCAGGGCTTGACCGTCGCACCGGGGCAGCTTGAAATCTTCCCCAATTGCAAAACCTACGCCATTCCGGGCACCTTTACGGAATACAACGCTCACCGTCTGCCGCTCCAGCCAGCGTCCGGATCTTGCCTATTGGATGGAGATTGTCAGCCCGAAGCTTACGGGGATGGTTACAACGGGCTAAGAGAGTTCTTGCAGCGATGGGATGTCGCTGCAAGCGCTCAAGATCTGGATTTGCTGCGTCAGGCGATCGCCCAAGTATTAGAGCGGCAAAAAACGTATACCCCAGAACAGCTATATGATTCAGTTGAAGAGAAGGACAAGAGCCGTTTTTCTCAGAAGGGGCAAGCTTGTGGCTGGATTGAAACCCGATTGGGCAACACGCATAGGGATGTCCCCTCTACCAGCGAGTACTTCTGCTACTACGAAATCAAGGTACAAAAGACGAAACGGAAACGCAGCATTTATCTACAAAAGCACGTAGCGCAGGACGTGCGGGAACTGGTAAACGCGAGATCGCCGTTGGCTAAGACGTTGCAGATAATTCGCGATCTGAGTCGTAAACGGGGCAAGCGTCTATCTGACAATCAAGGGAAAGATGGAGAGCGCTAAAGTTGGCTGATTTTCTTGAGCCATGCATCCCAATATTTGCGATCGCAGCCTCTTCTCTCGCAGATAGAGAAGCTTATATCTAGTCCGGGGGAAACGATGCATTCAAGACTGCCTAGTGTGCAATCGTTGACCCATTTGCGGCAATGATCACAGCGAAGTTTTTCAGCTTTTCTCATAAATTTTGGGAGTTGTTAATCATGAACAGAGGTAAGCCACTGGGTATCAGTTTTCCAATTGCAAGATTCACAAAAACTTGCATCTAATCCAGGAAATTGGATCGGATGACCGCAGGCGCATTTTCCGTAGGGTGCTGGTTTAGGTTTTGGCTGTGGATTTTTTACAGTGACAGCCGCTACAACCACCTTCTTTGCGATCGACTGACCTTTGTTCTCTAGCTCTGGCGTTATAAAAAAATCTAGTTGAGCCATGTGACATACTCCTCTAAGAAACGGCTGCATCAATTAATTGATACAGCCGTTTTAATTCAATCTTTTTGCATATTTCTATCCAATCCAGCAACCAAAAATGCTGTCACGGTTGCTGGCAAGCAATTGATCGTAATCTTGTCGTTTTCGACTACGAGAACAACCTTGTCAGAGGGTGTGAGCCACTCTAAAAACTCTGAAGTCCCTCTTTTTTCTAAACCAAAGGGAAGATTTGTATTTTCTCGCTCCATTGCCGCCAACAACGTAGACCGAACCAGCGCCACTTGACCGGGCAACTTCCCTTCGATTTCGGCAATTCGGTCTGCCATTTGCTGAGACAATCCACCATCAGACATCACATAGCCAGAGCGCTGAAACTTTTCAGTGAAGTCAGAAATTGCCGCTAGTCGATCCAGTGCAAAGGGTTCCGTGACCGAGATCGCTGTATGCCATTCCCGCAGAAGCACGGCTGACAGGGTTTCTCTAAACGCGATCGCGGATTGAGTTTTAGCATTGTCAGCAGCCGGATCATAGTCACGCTCTTTTGCCGATCTCTCTGGTCGCTTCAGACGATTGGCATCTTCACGAAGCACCATAGCCTTCACCGTGCCCGTGCAATGAGCATCAAAAATATCTTGTGATAAGTCCCTCACTCGCGCCCAGACAGCCGCTTCCGCAGCGTCGGCGTACATTAGGTGAGGGATAAGTTCTTCTGGCTTAAGTGAATCGAGAATCCTTGCCTTGGTTTCATCGGACAGGTTTAGCTGCATTTGAGCTTTATCAATCAAAATGCCAGAATCCGTTGAGTACGGAATGTGGCGCTCGTCGCAAAACGCTTCTGAGCCGAGTCCATCAGCAATTACAGACTTAAAGGCATCGTAATCAGAGCGATCGACGCTGCCCATGTACTTGCCGTTTTCGTATTTGGCTTGCTGCCCTATGATGCCTTGCTGCACGGCTAACTGATTTCGGCGGCTCAGTAGATTAAGGAGAGGAATAGGAGCAAGCGCTGTTTCTAGAAAGGAAGGAGATGAAACCATTAGTGTCTCTTTTTGTTGAGGTGTGCTGCTAGTGTGGACACTTATCAAAAAGAATGCTCAATGTTTTAGCTAGAACGGGAGTCAGCGTAGAAGGATGGTGGGCATGTGCCCACCAATAAAAAGAAGTGGCAACGGCAAAGAAAGCTGTTTCAAGTTTTTTCCCTTTTTCAGCAAACCCAGCGTCCGTTTTTTTCTTTGATTTCCAAGTAGCAGCCTGGATACTTGGCGATCAGAGTTCTTCAATTTCAAGCAAAGCTTTAAGGCGGTTGCCTTCCTGGATCAAGCGTAGGAGCGTTGATTCCGTTGCAGTCGAAGGCTCGAAAATCGGATCGTCTAAGCCTTCGATCTCACTTTTTATCAAAAGCAAAAGGTCGTTCAGGGTTCGCCTATAGCGCCTCCTGTAAGCCGCTTTCCGACTTGAAAGACTCAGTTTATTTGCAGTCATACTCTTCTATTTGCCGAGAAATTCCGAAATAAATTGACGAACCAATACGCGATCGCCCGGAGTCAACTGCGTGTAGCAACTGGATTGGACTGGCAGTTCGGCGCACGATGCAATCCTCCACAGGCAGTCATCTGCGTTGTATCGACCAGATTTAAGCTTGGCGACTTGACCATTGACGTAATTCCGACTTGACTCTGGAAAATCAGCTAGGGCGTTTTTTACAATTGCTTGGGACATAAATCAATCTCCTGATTGTTCTGGGGTATTCAGATGACGGCATCTATTGATGCCGTCAAGTGTCGATTTGTATAATATAACGCTTGTAGACGCTTACAGACCTTGAATGACTTAGAATGACTTGTGGAGGATAAGATGCCAGTGGCGATAATTTTGAGTGATGGGGCTATGGTGAAGCGGTTGACGGTGACTTTAGATGATGCTCTGCTTACAGAGCTAGAAAAGATTGCATCCGAGCAAGAACGCACGGCAGCAAACCTGTTAGCCTACCTGGGTAGGGAGTGCGTAAAGCAGTGGAAAAAAAAAGCTGAGAATGATGAACAGCGTAATGCTCCTGCGCGATAGGAAGCCCTTGTACTTTTCTTTAAGATAGCCTATCTTAAAGAAGTCAAGCAGTAAAGGAGATTCAGGAAATGAACGCACCAACCCTATCACTAGAGGAAGCTCAAACGGTCTACGGGGATGATGAGGCGATCAAGCGCGGCTATGTCACAACCAGCGTGATCGCCATTGCCAGAGAGATGGCGGCAGAATTACAAGCTGAAGGGCACGAAGCCCGTGATGGGATGTGCATCTTCCCGAATGTTCATGAGATTACCGAAAAATACGAAGACAGATGCTCTCGTAAAGAGCGTCAATCATTGGATACTCTGGGTGCCTACTTCATGGAGCGAGAAGAACTTCAAGAATTGTTTTCGGTTCCAGAATTGATAGCAATGGGTTTTTATGAGGAAAAAAAAGCCTTCGCCCTTCGGAGTTGAGGTGACCACTGTCCGCACTGAGCAGATGGATAAAGATTGGCGTGAGCTTCGCACCGTTCTCGCCCACAGAATTACTCTTTGCCTGCCAGACGGTGGCTCTCTTTATGGTGGGCTAAAAGCTCTAGCCCCTTCCCGATGGGAAGGGGAGGATGCGTACTACTGGAAATATAAGATCTATAACATTTCAGCGCTATGGGTTATTTTCGATCTTCTTGCAAGAATTCTTGATCTCCCTTGCTGGGATGATAAAGAAACAATCCCCCTGTACTGGGGAATGGGAAACGAAAAATTCCTAGAGAAGGCTAAGCTGTTTTTACCTGAAATCAATCAGCGATCGCTAAATTTAGCGATGCCCAAGCCATTCGCAATGAGCTTAGAGGCGCTTGAAAGTAGAACAAAGAGGGGAATGCAGCTCCGATTCCATTCCCATGAAATCGGCAAAATAACAAACAAAGCAATGATTTCTTACTTGCGGCACCATTACACGCCTTACGATTACCTGTGGCAAACGGCAAAAATGAGCAGGGAAGACGCTCAAACCGCTTGCAATGATTTGATTCGATCTGATCACGAATTTCTTTGGGAAAATGCCTAAAAATAATCGGGGCACTAGCCCCAACACCCGTAAGGCTGTAGCAGAATCTAATCTACGCAGAAAATGCGATCGCATTCGTACTGAACTCGCTACTCTTTCAAGTGAGGAGAGCGATCGCCTACTCAGGCAATCTCCCACTTGCCTACAGGTGATATTCTTACTTCAAGAAATTACAGCAACAGAAAACCCGTGGACTCAAAGGGCTGAAGAGTTAGCGGAAGAGTTGCAAACGTTGCTCGTGGAGCAGGCATTTGAAGAGCTAAAGATTGAAGGGGCGATCCAAGTTGGCGGCTCTTATATTGTTTGAATCCCAAGAAAAAGGGGAGTCCCAAACAAAAAAATCCCCTCTCGCAAAGAGCGGCAGAAAAAATGACCCTCAAAAAACCAGAATCAAGTTTTCATCGATCGCGGTTTCAGCGACCAATTTCAGCGATGCGGCGAACCGCATCGCTTTAGCGTTGCTGGCAAACTGATCTTCTAGCCTTAAGCATTCTTCCACGATCGCCCTCATGATATTGGGGTCAGAGATCTCATCACCGCAATGAGCGGCAGAAAAAATGACCCTTTGCAAAATCATGGAGAACTGATCTGGATATTCAGCCAACAGAGATCGCAGGTCATTGATGAAGCCAACATCGCCTAGTCGAGCCTCAGCCCGTTCCTCTTGGGTTTTTGGATCAACGGCTGATATATCAAGTCCCATAGTTACAGTCCATTTTGGGTCTGATTAGGAAGAAAAATTGCTCAGGCTGCTTTAGCCTTGCCTTTCTTTCCAGATGCCTTTGACGATTTTGCTCCGCCAGATGGTTTTGATGGTTCCCCGCCAAGCACTTCAGCGGTTTTGGGGTTCCAGAAACCGCCATCTTTGACCAAAAAATATACCTCATCTTTGTCCTTTGATGTTTCAAAAGCATCAGTTTTCACTTCGCTTGAGCTAATCCCTAGAAATAGGGCTACTATCTAAAATAGATTATCTTTTCAGATAATGCTGATCATATAAATATTCTTGGTTATCCAAAACAGGCGATGCATGGCTAATCCTCTTCCTAAAGTTCCGCATGATCTGGGTGTAGTTGATATTGCACCAGCCAACCAAACCGATCCGCGTGTGCCGATGGCGGAGCAGTTTGCCCTAGCGGCAGAGATTGGGATCGGGTTATTCCGTCGAGCAAATGCTCAAATCGGCTGGCATCATCCGCCAAGCATTAGCATTACATCGCCGCGCCAAATCAACTTAGAAGGCTCGGCGGTGTTGCCGGGGTATCCCAAGGATTTGGTGATTAATACTGCCATTGTCGCCCCAGCGTTGCCCTCGCCGACTGCGGTGGTGCGACAGGAGCAGTATCTATCGCTAGTAGCGGTGACGGTGGATGTGGGCGCAGAGCATGATGCAACTTTGAATGTGTCGTTCCAGTATCGCAACCCAACCAATACGAGCCAAATCCTCAACACAAGTAAAGAGAATGCGCGGCGATGGCGTGCCTATTGGCTATTGGTGCTAAGCCCTGATGCCTTGACGAAGCAAGATTTTGTAAATGTGTTGACGTTGGTAGGCGGCGATCGCCGCCTAACTATTGGCGACGCGACCAGTGTTGGCTTTGTGGTGCCTGGAATGCAGTTTTATGCCAGAGATTCGGCGTGGATTCCGAACAAAACCTACACGATTCACCCTGACTATATCGATATTGCGCCCGTGTGCATTGTGCGACGAATGCAAAAGTATCAAGACCGAGGCTACACCTTTGGCTACAGCGGTGAAGAGCCACTGACGTTGCCCTACAACATTGTGCGGACTTATCAATTAGCCCAAAAGCCTGATCTTGATTCTTTAATCCGAGAGCGGCTAGTGTTTGAGCTATTTGCAGGAAAACCAGGACCTTACACCGCGTACCTGCGAACGGTGCAAAACCTTACCTCTGGGCAAGTAGCCCGCAATGATGGGCTGGCTGGAGAAGCGGCAGGCTCACCAGATGGCAGCGTGTGTTTAGCAAATGATCAGCGATCGGGATTTAGCAATGAAGCGCGAGTGCGAAAGTGGTCGGTCAATGTAGTGGCGGCTGGCAATGATGGCACAGGTCGCGCAGTAGTTGCCGTGGCACTCAACACCAACTCGCCGATTGGCACGCGTTTTTCTGAAAACCCGACAGATCACAAAATTTATGCTGCCAACGGCACCGAGCAAAGTGGTTTTGGCAATTTTACCTCCTTGGGCAGTAACGCAGCTTTGACTTGGGTGGGAACGGCAGGGAATCCCGCGATCGCGCCAGGAAGCACAGTTTATGTCGTAGCTGGTGTGACAGTGCCTGCGGGGTCTGGGTTTTCGATTCCCTTTGCAGAAGTTGAGAAGGTTTGGCGCAACACTGAATTGATTTCAGCGGCGAATGTGAGAGTTGCCTGTGATGACATTGGAGCTTACGAAGATCCGGTTGAGGATGGGCTTTTTATCGTTGTTTTGGGTCGAGAGCGGCAGGCGTTGCATTACATCTATAAAAAAGTAGTGATTGCCAGCAGTAGCAGCGGAGTTGCCGTAATTCCTGCTAATGAGCGAGGCTTGATTGCCTTCATTCAAGGGGTGTCGGGGCGGATTGATGCTCCGGTCAAAGCCGGGTTAGCGCCCAATGCCAATTACAACGCCCTGGTGTATTATCCGCCGCGCAGCTTGGAATCCTGGCAGTTTCAATTCCGTTACCCGGAGTATCAAGGCACTAGCTTGATCGAACCAGACTGGTTGACTGGAGCAACGATAATTAGCTCTCCAATCCTCTATGCCCATACCCAAGGGGCAGGCGGATCGGTATTTCAAGGATCGGAACCGCTTCGGTTTTCACCGATCGCGAGCCATTTGCCCGCCACTGTCAGCAACCCGATCCCCCCCTATCGACTGAATACCCCGATTCGACTGCCTGGAGAGGCTTCACTCGGACCTGGTGCCGTATTCCGAGAGTTCCCGCGATCTCTACTGCTGTCGGCTTCAGGGCTTGCACTGCCCATACCCGGTCAGAAATTAACTTTGCAGACTGGCGCTATCAGCCAAGGGCGATCACTCAAAGGGCAACTGCTTGCTGATGGACAACTGATGGGATTCCGCTCCCCATCCCTCACCGATAGCGACCCCTATCAACTGGTGGTATCTTTCGCCGTGAAAAAGGGCGATACCACCCGCTTAGTCGTCGTTACCCGCACTACTCGCGGGGCGGAAGACATCTCGATTAACAGTGATTTGGGCACCGCTTTTGACGTATTCAGGATTTAACCATGCCTTGCAATCCACTGCTGTATCCCAATGATTTTCCATCCGCGATTGGCGGTGGATTAAATGCCGTTGATGTGGCGATCTCCGATCTGCAACAACAAGCAGAAGCCGCTGCATTGCGCCAAGTGCAAAGTCGGCGATTCGCGGGTCGGGTTGGGGCAATCAATCAAAATGAAGATCTGCCCGTGATTAACGCACCCATGCCCCAAGAGGTGGTAGTGGGCGGCAAGGCAAGCTCAGCGATCGGATCAAAGGGTTTTTGGATCTCTGGAGCGAATGTAGCTGGAGCTTCCCTTGCCTCAATGGATCAGATCAGCTACAGCAATGAGGCGGTCAGTGCGTTCTCAATTGGATTGGCAACTCCAAAGTTCGCAGCGAGTTCAGCCTGCTCAACCAATGCCGCCTATCTTGCGGCGGGTCTTGCGCCCACAGGTCGCCTCAGTAGTATCGATAAGTTGATCCTATCGACTGAAGTGGTCGCCCCAATTGCAGCAACACTGCAATCGTCTAAATGGCTCCCCGCCGGGCTGTCTTCTCCTGTTAGTGCTTTCTTTGGCGGTGGCGGCTGGTTTGAATTCGCCTCAACAAACCGCACCATTGACAAGGTGGCATTTAGTAACGATGGTCGCACGACTCTTGCTGCTCAATTAGCCACATCCCGTCACGCCCCGTTTGGCTTGGCATCTAGAACATTGGGCTACGTTCTGGGTGGTACTCTTTCAGCAGGCATATTCCTCCAAAACTCAATTGAAAGGATCGCATTTAGCAATGATGGGTTATCTACGATTTCAGCATTGCTAGCTGTAGCGACCTGTGCTGGAAGTTCGTTGCTGACCCCAACTGCTGGTTATTTGGTGGGTGGGCTAATTGTGGGCGGCGTGATTTCTTCTATTCAGCGCTTCACTTTCTCACTGGAAGCAGTGGTGTCGTTAGGAATTTCGCTCGTTCAGCCAAATCATATAGCGGCGGGCGTTCAATCTTTTACTCAAGGCTATGTGGGCGGCGGATCAGCTTCGTGGGACTATTCAGCGACGACCTCTTTGATTACGCGCGTGAGCTTTAGCGGCGAAGCTCTCACGCCGATTGGATCAACACTTTCGACTCCTCGTTACTCGCCCACTGGCGCAAGTAACTACACCCCTTCAGCAGGATCTTAACAATGGATTGTTTTCTCACTCGCCTTACAAACATTAGCCCTAACACCCAAGCCCATGTAATTGTTGAGATCCGTAGGCAGGAGCGGATGCATCCATTTTGGGGACTACGAACTTCTGAAGAATTTGTCCGCGATCGCACGGCGGCAATAGAAGGAACCTTGCGATCGCTGCGACGCAGCGATCGCAAGGTGAGGCGAATGCAGTTAAAGCTGAATCAACTGAATCAACTGGAATCGATTGACGAATTTCAACAGCTTGATCGAGAAGATTTAGAAGATCAAATGTCGGGGTTGAGGTCGCAGGTAGAAAGTATAGAACCAATGCTGCGCGATGCCCGGATGGAGCTTGCTACTGCTTGGGGAGAAAAGGTACGGATCTTGACGACCTACCCAGCATTGCAGCAATCGCCCGAAGAATTACAAGGTTTGACCAGGGAAGCTCTGATTGCTAAAGAAGCCTTTTTCTTTGCGGGCAAGGTTGCAGCAGCAAGGCAGGGGCTGCCGGAATCTACTTCAGAATTTCTGGCGATGATGTTGCCGGAAGAGCAAGAACTCATTATGGCGGAAGCTCATCGAGCATTAGGGCATTCAGTCAATCCTATGCTGTCGCAACAGATGGCAACCCTAGCAAAGTTGTCGCCCGAACAGCAGCATCAAGTGCTGCAACAAGCTGTTTCTATTATTCAATCGGAGCCACCGGATGAGCCGCAATAAAATCAATTTCGCCCTGCGTGGATCGCTCCGAGATGCCCAACGGCAGCGTATCCCTAACTATAATTGCCCTAGTGTACGAATGCTGGAAGCCGAGGTGAATGGCTCAGTACAGTTGACCACCGTTGGAGCTTATGAACCTGCAATTTACGACGACGGCTCGTTCTTGCTAGAGCCGCCCGGTGTCAATTTGATGACCTGGAATATGGATTTAGGTAAAAATGTATGGTTGAAAGGCTCCAATGTTTTTGTCCAGAGCGATCGCGGCGTAGCGCCAGATAATTCCTATCTGGCAGATGCAGTCACCTGGATCAATGGACAGGGGGCTACTCAAAGACTCCAGCGACAATTTTCTCTAGACGCGGCTGAAACCTACCAGCTCACCCTTATCTTGCAGGCGACAGGTGGGCGCTGTGGATCTGCCGATGTAATTCGGGTTAGTGGTGGCGTAGTAGGAAACCCCAGTTTGCCACTTTCCCAATTGAATGAACAACTGGGCAAATATCGAATCTTGACACTGCCCTTCACTACCACTGGCGTGAAGCCTGTATTGCCAGCCAGTGAGACCCAACTAGGATTTATCGTCACGGCTGTGACTGCGAACACGGTCACGGTTACAGGTGTAACGAATTCCGGGGTAAACGCCTTGGTGGGTGGCGTGGCTCGGTTTGGTTCTGTTGCCTCCTACGAAATTACGGCTAGCACAGCAGTAGTGAGTGGCTCAATTGTAGTTACAGTGGCAACCAACAATCTAATTGCGAATGGAGTGACCACCGCGAATCGGGCAACTTTTGAAGGCGCTCCTGAGAGGATCTGCACGGTTGAAATCTATTGTGAATCGACCTTCTCGCTGCTCTGGGGTTGCGGCGATCTTAAGAGAGGAGCGTTTCGCACATCGCCCATTTACCAATTGGGTGAAACAGTGGTGCGGGGTGGCGCAACGATGGCTTTTCAGAACCGCGACAATCCATTAGTTGATTTGATCAACTTTGGCGTGTTTGGCGAACTGAGATCGTGGCGTGGCGATGGCAACTTGATTGATTTTGGCGACCTAAAGCTTAGCGTTGTCAACAACAAGCTGCGAGTGACAGCAGGCTCGACCCAGCTTGAAGACTCCGATCCGTTGCCAGAAAATAGCCGATTTTTTGTAGGTGTGAGTTCTGAAAGTAGCTCTATTTCTCTGTTTGTGAATGGATTGCTGAAGCGGCGATCTAATCTCAGCAATTTTCGCCCTGCCTCCAACCCTGTAATTTTAACAACCCCAGGCTTAAGGGCTTGGAAGATGATAGTGACCTATGGACAAGTACTGTTGGATGGGAAGCCTGAGATCGGGGAAGCGCCTAGTCAAGAGGTAGCTAGGCTGTTTAGCCCAACCGAGCCTGTGGTCGGTGCCGATTTGATCTCAGCTCCACCTGCTTCATTCAATTTGCCGTTAATCACTGTGCCGCGCGTGCCATTACCTTCTATTGCTCAGCAGATTTTAGCAGTATATGCAGTTCCTTCACTTGTTACGATCGCTTCCACCACTGGACTGATTGCTAATGACTCCCTGATTGTCGTCCGGGGTCGGGTTGGATCGCCGGAACAAATCATTGTCAGCCGCCCCTTGCTAATTTCTCCGTCAGAGGAGATTTACGCCACGCTAGATTCTGTCGCTGGAATCAGAGTCGGCGACTTTTTGGTTAAAGGTAATGCTTTAGATTCAGGACATGCATTTATTCGGTTCCCGTTTGTGCCGATTGATGAACGATTGATCACTGAGGTCGATGTTCCAGGTAGACGGGTGCGAGTGGGCAGCAGTTTGAGTTTTATTCCAAACTTGAAGGCGATCGTCCGTACTCCGATCTATCAAGATGTGACGGAGGTGATGATTACCTTGATTGACAACACCAACGGCTGGCTGACCGTGGATGATGTCAATCGGATGGCAGTGGGGCAGTTGATCTCGCAAATTCGTAGCGAAACGTTGATTGACCCGGAGTTATATACCATTAGCTTTCTGAGTACTGCGAATGGCGTAAGAGTGGGTCGCAAGGCTCAAAATGGGATTTCGATCTTGAATGAAAATACGGAGAATGTGGTGCTATCTGCGCGGGTGGAAGTGCATCTCTAGATCGGCGAAGTTTGTTCGCTTGCTCAAGCGTCAGGGTGTTTAAGAAAAACATCGTCATTTGAGGGCGGAAGCTGGATAGTCATGCCGGGTTCTAGATCTTTGAAGACAGAGCCGATTTGATTCATTAGCAATAGCTGGGGATAGAGGCTGGGGTCTACGTTGTGTTTGTAGAGAAAGGCTGGCAGAAATTGCCCGTTGTAGGTGACGGTTTTGGCGATCGCGGGTCGGATCATATAGCCATAATCAGAGACGGGACCTGGAACTTTAGAATGAATGCGAGTGTTGAGTTCTTCCATTGGCTTATTTTATCAGGATAGAGCGATCGCGCAGTTTTCGGGCAATAAGGTATATTTGGTAAATCTTCCCTTCTTTACTCGCCTCGTCTCTGCTCCCCTCTGCTCAGATCACCTCTGCTTGGCTCTTCTCCACTCGTATCGCCACTGCGCTACTCTAGCCATCTCTACTCAACCCGTCTATAGCCGTGGGAGTTGTCAAGCAGCACGGCTAGTTTTGCTGACGCTGAAACCATCGCGATCGCCCTAACGCTTTTCCTTTAGGATTCCCAATTTCTCGGATTTAAGGCGATCTCGATGGTGGTTTTCAGATTTCAGGGTCAGCGTATCGTTCCAGCGCTGCGAGAAAGTGCGATCGCGCCTTTTCCCGTAGCGCTTGCGGAGCAATCACCTCACAGTCTTTGCCATAAGCAAGAATGGCGCGAACTAGGTAGAATCCGTTCGTAATCTCGCGATCGCAAAACAGTACTCCATCACCCAGTTCAACCCGAACATCTTGCGATCGCTTCTCATAGGCTCTGATTAGCCCACCGTAGAACGCGAGACTCACTAAGGTTTTATCCAAACCTTCTTCACGCCACGGAACCTCGATGGAAGAAATTTCAATGATGCGATCGAACCGAAAGCAACTGTTATGTTGCAGATCCGGCAAGTCGCCATCCTGCGTTTCTTCGCACCAGGCATCCAGGTACAACCGTTTCTCATGGAAAGCAATTTCGGCGTAGTGAAGATGCCATTCCTTGAGGAGGTTTTGACTGTCTCGATAAATCAGTTTGAAGGGTTGCTTTTGTGAGATCAGGCGATCGCACTTTGCTTGATGTTCCATTCCCGCTCCAACTTCACTTTGGCAGGGCATTGGGAATCGTTCACCCTGCGCGATCGCCCTTACCAACTCTTTGACGTTCCCCCTTTCCCCCCATGTCTTGCCGCAGAGTCGGGCAATCCGCTCTAGTGGTTCTTTGTATTCGTCCGACAGCGTTAAAAACATCACTTCGCCTCAATTGTTAGAATATTAAAATGATATTCTAAATCATTGACGATTGCAATATTAAAATGATATTCTATTTATAGATAAGCAATGCACCGCCAGGAGTAGCGCCCAGGTATCACAAGGATTTGACATGACTACAACGACCAAAAATCGCGCAACATTTTGGAAATGTATTGGGAACCACCCAGAGGGAGCGGACTGCAACCGCGCAAACAAATGGGGCTACCCACTGAATCTGATTCGGTATGTAGCATTCTACGGAGGCGAAGGAGTCAAGGTCTATTCTACGACAGCGGATCAATTCGGTAAAACAATTATCGTAGATGCGCCTAAATCCACATGGGAAGAGGCATGGGTCAACTGCGCCAAGGAAATGGCGATGGAGAATCCTTTCGATGAAATAGTAAAGGATGAAAACGGTCTTTGGTGGGGCTTGATATTGGATCACGACGATAAATATGTGGAATTATTCCAGTCTGACAAGACGAAACTAGAAATGGTGCAGGAGGGATATATCGGTCCGATTATCAACAAAGACGGGGAAGAACTTTGGCTGGAATGCAAATCAATTGCAAGAGGAGCATGAAGCTGAGCAACGTTAAACCCTACCTGCTGGCACGGCTGACGGCTCCTTCTACTCCTAAAGAGGCTCGATCTGAAGTAGTCGCGCAGATTCGGCAGGCAGAAGCCGAACAAAAAACCCTGCCCACCACAAAAGCAGTACGTGCCACCGTTGCACGGCACAACCCTAAACCGTCCGAAGCGACTGCTAAACTCGCGCGATCGCGATCTCCAACATCCCAGATCGAAACCCTTCCTATATTAAACGGCTATATTAGGTTCAGTAGTATCACGGGTTTACTATCTATTAAAACCTGGCATATTAGGATTAGTTGAAACAATCAAAAAAGACAGGAAATTATAGGTATAAGGAAGACAATGAGTACTTTAAAAGATTGCATTGAGGCTATAAGCGCTGATGCTACTTGGGGTATCTGGGCTGAATTGATCGGAGGGAAGTTTAATTCCCAATCAAAAGCCCGGTATGCACAAGTAAACAATGGCTTCGAGAATGGCGGCTTACCCAATGGTTTCAAGTTTTTCGCTAACGGTCTTCAGATTTGTGATGATCACTCTGTGTGGAAAGGAGATTTTGATATTTCCGATTGGGGTACAGAATGGGATGCCCTAGTCGGTTTGTGGGAACGAGAAACCCAAACAGAGTGGGTCGGTGATAGAAAAACTATCACCACATGGATTGATGGAGCAGGGAGCGATTCTGCCGCCGCTCTTATTAGCGAGGCTGAAGCAAAATGGGATACTCAATGCTCGGAGCTATCCAATCAGTGGATAGAGGAGTTAATCGAAGAGCAAAACCAGCTTTTGATGGAGTTTGATTAGTGGCAGGACAAAAGTTTGTTGAGCGCATCAAAATCCTGAAGCACGGTAACAAACGGAGTCGGAGCGCGTAATGTTTGTACTACCAAAAACTTGGGGTCAGAGCCTCCCCCTTCTAGGGGGACTTTAATTCTCTTCCAGTATTCAAACGAGTTGCCATTAGCGGTCGCAGCTTAACTGTAAAAGTCGGGCTTGCAGTTCCAAATGTTTCATCATTTCATCATATCCACCATTCTGCGTAAGAGCGCTCTAACTGTCTGTTCTAGCTGCGGCTCGATCGCGTCCAGGAATTCCTGTACTTGATCGGGACCTGTGCCACCGCCACCCAAGATGATGTCGCCAAAGGTAATATTCACTTCAATCGGGGGTAGTTCTGTTGTGGGGTCCGCCGCCCATGTTCCCGGAGCCGGGAACATGGGCGGCGTTGCCATGGGCATCACTTGCAGCGCCGATTCCACATCCATGCCGCTGCGAATGGCATTTAGGAATCCGGCATTTGGTGCCGCCTGCGCTGCGGGAACCACAAACTCGCCGGATGACAGCATCGCCGGAATCTTATCGCCAGTTCCAGTGCCGGGACCCGTCACCCAACCGCCCGTGGCGTACCCCTGCACTGGTTCTGTGGTGCCGCTTTCACCGCTAAAGAATTGTCCAACAAAGGGAAGGTTGGCGAGTGGTCCCAAGACGAAGCCCAATACTTGCTGAGTCAGAGTTTGGAAGAAGGTGCCGATTTGTTGCAAAATTGCCCAGGCTGCCTGGAATGGTGCAACAAAAACCGCGTAGAGCAACTGCCCGATCGCGCCCAGTGCCATCATCACCCCTTGAATCGGTAGCATGATCATCGTGGCGAAGACCGTGCCCACCGCGATCGCGCCTTGAATCAGCAGGCTCACGGTCTTGATGATCGTCGTCAGCAGAAACTCTACAAGCTTAAGCGGTGCTAGAACGGTGGATACTGCCGCTTTCAGAAAGCCACCACCACCACCGCCAAAAATACCGAGCAAGGGTTGGAACGGTGCTAAGAGTGCCGCGCCAAGCCCTTGGATGGACTGCCAAATTTTGCCAATCTCATTAAACAGCGTGCCGAATACCCCTTGCCAGATTTCGCCAGCCACCATCGCCACGGCAACCAAGAAAATCGCAATCCCTTCAATGGGCTTCAAGATCCAGCCAATCAGCGTCATCACCGCTTGACCAATGCCATCCAGCACGGCATAGATAGTGTGGGAAATCGATCGCCATGCGCTGGAGACTAAATCACGAATGCCGCCAAAGTCTGTTTCCCATGCCTTCCAGAGCAATGCCCCGATCGCGATCACCGCCGCAATGCCAGCCCCAATTAATAGCAATGGACTCGCTAATGCGGATAGCACCATGCCCACGACGGGCAGAATGCTGCCTAGAGACGTGAATAGTCCGATCAGTGTAGGTAGAACCGTGCCAATGGAGCCAAAGGCATCCACCAACGACATGACCCCCATCGCCGGAGCCGCGATCGCGGGGGCGACAGAACTGAGGGCACCCGTGAACGTGGTTGCCACGGTACGCACATCATTCATTTTGGGTTGAACGCTGGCGATTGGTCTAGGGATGCTTGTATTTAGTTCTGGGGCATTTTGCGCCTGTGTCGGCTGTTGAATGGCGGTAACCGCTGGTTCAACCGATTGCGGAGACTTCTTCCCGAACATCCGCCCAAAGAAGCCAGGTTTCTGGGTAGTTTCGGCAGGCTGCCCCCTTAGTCGCTGATCAAAGCCTGCCATTTCCATGCCATCAGGCACCACCGCTGGCACTTTCCCTTGCATTCGCAGTTTCAACGCACCCACCGCCTTGCCTGGACTTTTAACCATCTCCATTACATTGCTGGCGGTCATCCCAATTTTGCTGAGCAGGTTGAGAAATTCTTGCCATGCTTTTTGAGGTAACGCGATCGCGGCAAGCAAAACATCTCCTAACAATTGCACCGTGGGTTTGATGCCCGTAATAATCTGGCTCAAACCCTGGAACAAGCCCTTGATTATATTGATCGCCCCACCAAAAATGTTTTGCAGCCCTTTACCCATGCCATCAGCCGCAAGCGTAATGCCGTTGAACACATCCCAGGCACCTTCTTGAAGCTGAGTGAAGTCACCGCGTAGTGCTGCAAAAATACCGCCAATCATTTTGCCGACACCCATGATTACTTGGGAAACCCCCCGCAATAGCGATAGGACTACTTGGAATACTCCGATCGCGACTTTACCCAGCCCCACCACAATCGTTCGTAACCCTAAGAAATTTGTGGCGATCGCAACCGACGCGAGGGCGATTCCACCCAGAACTAAAATTACGGGGCTGATGGACGTAAGCGAGAACACGCCAAACACCACAGCGCTTAAGCTCATATCGCCAAAGCCGCTAAGAATCCCTTTCGCAGCGGTCATGAAGTTGCCGCCGAAATCTTTGGCAGCCTGTCCCATCTCATTGAAGTCAAGTTTGAGCAGTGCGGTTCCGGCTCGTTTGCCGAAGTCCATGAAGTCACTGCCGAGAATGCCAATATTGCTCGTCACCTGCTCAAACCCTGGTTCAAACAGTGCAAATGGATCAGCGCCATAGCCCAAAACCGTGAAGCGATCGCTAAAATTAGTAGCGATCTGATCCGCGCCTTGCTTCATGGCAGCGTCTAACTCCTTCAGGTTCTGTTTCACCCCATCTTGGAAGTTAATTTCTGACGTTGCCTTTTGGAAATAAGCCCCCATGCCCAACTGCTGTCCGCCATCTGCTTGCATCAATCCGGCGATCTGGTCAGGTGCAAGTTGCCCCCCAGTTTGAGCTTTCAAATCTTTAAGCTGAGCGGCAATGTCGGTTTTGCCCGATCGCTCTGCCAACTGTGCAGCCTGGTCAAACTGGCGCGACTGATCGAGGACAACGGGCGGCAATGAGTCGGTTGCTACTTCTGGGGCTTGTTTTGGGGCTTGTTTTGGGCGGCGCTCAAATAAACCCCCTAATCCACCGAAGGCACCTTTCATAGACTCTGGCAGTTTCGCGGTGGCAAAGAATTCAGTCATGCCGCCAAACAGCACGCTCGGATCGAAGATTGCTTTGAGTCCATCGGCGACGCTGGTGCCTGTGCCGAGCCAGCCAAAGAATTGTTCCTGGATTCGAGCGATCGCCCCTTCCCATGCCGCCGGAATTACTTCGGTGGGATTGTGATTCAACGCATTGATCAGCTTTTGGGCTAATTCCAGCGCAGGCGTAACAATTGGCATGATCACAGGACCAAACTTATCGACCAAACCTTGCCATGCGCCCAAAATGCGATCGCGTGCGGCAGTCAGGGGCGCTTCTAAGAAATCTTTCACCCGCTTCACCACAGCACCCAAAACGTCCACGCCAAACAACTGCTTAGCCGCTTCGTTTAACAGCAATAATCCGCCTGCGGCAGCGGCAACGCCTAACCCGATTGGGCTAAAGACTGCCCCAACTACCGCACCACCAATCGTGACGATCGCCCCTAAAGTTCCGGCGATCGCGGCAAAAATGGGAGCGCCTAACCCGCCAATTGCACCCAGCAACGAGAAGATTTCAGAGAACTTAGAAAGCGCCATTGAGCTTTCCTCATCCATAATGCCCATCGTGGTTAGGGACGACGAGATTTGCTGCATGGCAAAACCAGACGCGCTGATTGCTCCCCCGATTGCCATCCCCGCTCCAGCGCCAGAGCCAAACACGGTTTTTAATCCGCTAAAGAAGCCACCTGACTTCTTCGACGAGTGTTGCATTGCCCCTTCAATCTCATGTCCAGCAATCTGAGCGCTATGCGCCATCTCATGCATACTGCCATCAACCGACTCAGCCGTATGCTCCCAGTTTTTACGAGTTTGGTAAGACGGACCCGGTGAAGCTTCCGAGATGAAGCCGAGAATTTTTCCACCCGCGATCGCCGCACGTTTGACCATACTGCCCCAGCTTTTACCTGCGACCGCTTGCGCGGTCGATTGCCACGCTGTTTCACTTCGTTGAGCCGCCCTTTCAAAATATCCAGCAATTTGGTTGGTTGTTTTTTGGCTAAGATTTGCCGCTATCCGAAGCGTTTTACCTTTGAGCGGATCAACTTCTCGCTGGGCATACATACCACCATCTTCGACCTTGTAGTCAGTTCTACGGCGAACATCGCCTGTTTCCGTTGACGGGAGTTTCTGACCAGGAGCAAGGCGAAACCTTCCTTGCTCATCAGCTTTACCCATATAAAGCTCTCCAGGTAACCTCGCTTTATCTGCCAATCTGGTCAGCTTGGCTTCGGGGCTGAATTGGTTCGCCTTGGTAGCCGCACCCCTTAAAATTCCACCGAGGGAGGCGACCAAACTACCCACTTTGCTCTCCCGGCGATCGCCAGCGGTTGCCGCGCGATGGGCATACATACCGCCATCTTTGACCCTGTAGCTAGTTCTACGGCGAACACTATCTGTTTCCGTTGACGGGAGTTTCTGACCAGGAGCAAGGCGATACCTTCCTTGCTCATCGGCTTTACCCATATATAGTTTGCTATCTCGGAGGGCGGTTGCTGCGACTCCAGGTCTGGACTTGTACTGCTTCATCCGTCCATACCGTTGAGCTAAGGGCGACGACCGTTCCTGCTCATACTGCAATCGCCGCCTTTGCTTCGGCATTTTTGCCACCTTACTGACTGCGGCTTGACCAGATCCTAGGATGGGTCGGAACAAGCCAATTACTTTGGCAAAAATCCCTTTAGCAAAGTTGATCAGCCGAGTAGCACCGGAAATTGCCTGAGACTTTGCTCGGTCAAATGCCGCTGGCAAGCCTTGAATAAAATTGGTGAAGCCTTCGGTCACTCGCTGCAAGGCAGAGCGGATTACCGCGATCAGCTTGTTTGGGTTTCGCTCCGCCTCGATCGTCCCAGCGGTCTTGTCAAAATACTCCTTCAGGTTGACGTTTATACCCAAAATTCCTTTTTGCAACCCTGCCAGAATCTTGCTGCGAGGGAATAGTCCTCGCAGGGCGTTTAGTTTCGTCACCGAGCCTTGAGCCAGTCTACCTGTCATCGTTGACATGGTTTTCAGGATTCCGGGCATAAACCGTTTATAGAGTGGACCGGCTAGAGTGCGGACTGCTAACCCCACAAATCGGCTACCCTTCTGCCATGCCTTCGCTCCCACGACCGGAGCGACCTTTTTGATGAACGGCACCGCCTTCTTCATCACCCCTTGCCATAAGCGCTCGGTGACTTTTCTGAACAGCTTCGGCGCTTCGTCCTTCAACAGTCGTTGCAGCACATATTGCGTCAAGCCGGGCATCGGCTTGACTGAGAAATTCTTGTTTTCAAAGAACGCTTTTAGGGCATTGTCTTCAATCTTTTCCAGGGTAGCTGCAAGTTCATTTTGCATCCTGATTAAATCATTGCCAGTAATCCCCTCCATTTTCTTGTTTGCGGCTGTCCGCACTTTTTCCATGGCAGCTTGAACGTTTGCGAGTGCAGGGTTTTTAGGCAGTATGCCGCTGATTGCCTTCATGGTTTTAGGCTTGATTTCTTGACCGCGCAACAGTTTCGCATATTCTTCTGTGGGCAAATCTAGGATGTCTACCATATAGGTCTTTAGTTGACCCAACGACATCTTGTTCGCCTGAAGCATTTTCTCTAGGGAATACTTTTCTTGCTTTTGATACTCCCGATAAATGCTGACGACTTTGCCAATGCCGGGTTTCGTCGCCATCTTGTCAAGTAGGCTGATTTGTTTTTTTGCCTCCCCTTTGGTGGCATCGCTGGCGGCATCGGTCGCCACCTCGCCTCGCCGGAAAACTTTGCCCAAGATTTCCCGATAGGATTGTATTTGATTCTTAATGCGATCGCCTAACCCGTCCGACAGGCTGGCAGGATTAAAGTTTTCAAGTGATCTTAGATTAATAAAATCAAAGTTATCTAAGCCTTGACCCTGTAACTGCTTCTCAAGATCACGACCTAACCCTTTCAAACCCTCATACTTAGCCGATTGATTATCCTTGGATCTAAACTTGCCAAACTTTAAAAAGTGCTTCAATTCATCAACCGTAAGCGCTGCTGGCGTAGCCTGATTTTGTTTTTTCAAAAGTTCGGCGATCGCGTCTTCACCCGTATAGGTTTGACCCGCTTTCTTAACCTGAATTTTATTGGCAATAGCTTCAAATGCAGTGAGGCGCTTTGCTCCTAACGATTTCTGCTGATCTTCGGCAGCAGTGATTGCGTCGAGTGCTGTATTCAAACCTTTCGCGTAGGCTCCCTTCTGCAACGGCTGAGTGAACACTTGAATCGGAGATTCAGCCAATGACTTGATTTGATCGAGGAAGCCCTTCTTCTTTTGGACCTGAACTTCAATCTTCTCTAGTTTTTCAATCAACGCCTCCCGCCCAATATTCAAAATGTCTGCCAAGGAGTCTAGAGCCTCTAGGCTGCCTGTCCCCATCAACACATTGCGAATATCTTTTGGCATCAAGCCTGCCTGCTGCGCTAAGCCTTCAAAAGAGGTGAATTTAACAGCTTCTTGACCCTTCAACCCTTTCTTTTTAGCGACCTGCGATCCACGTCCCTCTAAAATATTGGTGCGAGATTTCGAGAGATCCAGCTTGTCCGGGATCGACATCTTCACGCCAGCCATCAACTCATCTATCGTCACTTCAAGCTGGGTCGCCAACTCCCGAACCGAGTATGGATCAACCGCTTCAAATTTACCTGTCGATAGCGTTTTACCAGTATTTTCAGGGATTCCAGCGGCACCAAACAGCGGCATGATGCCAGAGGCATAAGACCCTTTGGAATCCGGATTCATCTTAAATTCTTTGTTCACACCGGGTTCAATCAGACCCTGAGCTTTTGCACCATCAAGCATGAAGTTCATCCGCTTAGTCCGAAGTCCCTCCGGCACCTTTGTTGCCGCCTTCATATCGGTATCAACCTTATCCCTCTCTGCTATTGTCTTTGACAGCAACGAACTCAAGGATCTAGAAACTTCAGCCGACGGAGTTGCCGACTGAGTTTGGTCTTTCTTTAGCGTCAGTAGTCGCTTCAACAGATCGGATGGAACCAGCACAGTGGCATCTGTTAGGCTGCTTTCCCCAACTGCCTTCATCGCAGATGTAATTTGCTCAATTTCAATGTCCAGACCCGCTTTCTTGCCTCGCAAATGACTGACCCGCTCAAAGGTTGCGCCCTTCAAGCCAGCGGACTTAATCGCTAGGGCAGGATTGGTTTGGGGTCCAAAATCGCTCTCATCGTCAATTGAAGCGTTGTAAGAATACATACGGAATAATTCAAACATTTCCGCTTGCATTTGGCGTTTCATTACTTCGTCAGACCGACTACCCGGTCCCTTAACATTCACCCAAGTTGGCGCAATCTTTGACCCGTAAGCCTCCATTGTTTTCTTCGGGTTTTTCATATCCCGATAAACTTCCATTGCGGAAGCTTCATCTGTCACTCTGCCAACATCCTCCATCAGGAGTCCAGCCTGCGCCGCTGGCGGAGGCGTAATGCTCTGGCTCGTCGCCATTTCTTGCAGCAGCAGTTCGTATTGGTGCGCGTAAATATCGGCAAGATAGCTCTTTTGGACTGCTTTGACAGGTTGATCCCGTTCTTTGCTAAAATCCTGATACTTTGATCGGGATACATCGATTTGGTCGGGGGTCATGCCGATCTCTGCCATGTGAGTTTCTAACTCCCGCAGATCGGACTGCCTAGGACTATTGCCTTTAAGACTGATAATTGCCATTAGCGCCGCAAACGACTTGAAGCTGCTCATCACTTGAGTCTCAAGTTGCCCTGCCTTCCTGAGTACGTCTGCCGCTAAAAATACCTCCTCTTGGTAGCGAGTCTTGTTAACAAAAGAGTCGAACTGCGGACTGTTTTTTGAACCTTCAGGTCTGAGCCTGTTTGATACGTTGATGGGTCTATACTCGCTCTCTGCGATGGCAGGCAGTATGCTTAGTCCGCCTCTTTCATTCTTCGCCTTGGTGGAGAGATCAATAAATAAATTACTCTTGTCAAGCATGGCATTCATGTTCGTCATCAAGGTAGTCAATCCCCTGTCGCCAGGGCTGGCTTGAACTCGCGCTTGCATCATGTCTCGAAGTTCGTTCTTGGGTAGGGGTGCCGCCAACAAGCCCCGTGGTGTCCAGGGCGAACCGCCTTGGCTGTACAGCGGTGTCGATGCTTGACCGCCTGACTGCTGAGCGCCATCTACTACGGTAGAAGCTGACTGAATCTCAACTTTTTCGGCATAAATCTTTTGGATTTTGCCATCTGCAAAGTCTTGTAGTCCAGTCTTGCCAAATGCCATATTCCGCAGATCTTTAGGATCGTAAGCGCCTTCTCCAGAAGAAAAACCATTAAACTCTGCATCGCGCTGCAAGAAGCCATCCGTAATCAGATCTCCGCCAAACTGACTGCCAAACTGAATACCAATCGCGCTCTTTGCGGTGCCTCGCATCATTTGTGCGCGAATACCTTTTAAGTAGTTTTCTCCTTCTTCCGTGAGTTCGGCAACATCCTGCGACATCACGCCAAACATCTTTTTCTGCTGCGTTACTTGGGTAAACCGTTGAATCTGTTCAATTTCTTTTGGATCAAGATAGGTCTCTGCCCCTTGCCGTAGGGCTAATCCTGCCTCTAGCATTTCGTCCTTGATGACTTTTGTAAAAGAATCCAGAACGCCCTGAGAACTCTCCCTGAAGCTGCTAGCGTTCCGCCGATCTTGAATTCCTTCACGGGCAGATTCAAGCTGATCACCCTCTAAGCCGTACTTGGTGCCTGCCAGTGGCTTGCGGGCACGAACATTGACGATCGCTTCTTTTATCTCGGTTTGGCGATCGAAATCACCGAAGAACTTACGACTGCTCTCACCACTGGCAAACGACAGGTTCGACAGTGCCTTAATCAGGGTGAAGATTGGCTGAATCATGAACTTGAAGAACAGCCTAGGCAGGGTGGTGATTGTCTTCAAGAAGCCTTGAACGAAGTTGCCCCCAGTTTTGAACACTGTGTTGAAGAGCGTGAAGCCGATCAGGATTAGCGGCACCACGTTGAGAATGCTTTTGCCAAACCCGGCGATCGCGTCGGCTCCCGACTGGAAGATGCCATCTATATTGAACGGCTGCATGATGATGTTCAGCAGGTTTTCGCGCAGATCTCGCACCCCATCCAGAATGTTGTTCACGAAATCTTGCAGGTAGACTGCAAAGGTTTCCAGGTGCCCGGTGAACGACAAGGTGAGGAATGCGCCAACCCCCGCGATCGCTAGACCAAGGGGATTCATTCCGCCTGCCACGATGACGATTGCTAGGTATAACCCACTCAGGGCGACTGCTGCGAAACCCGTCGCCTTGGTCAGGTTCTTCACCCAATTGATCACCGTTTTGCCAATATCCACTAAGCCTACAAAGGCTGGCGTGGTTACTCCCGTAACGATGTCTGCGCCTCTTTGAAAACTTTGGGTAAGCGACTCCCACTTCTCCTTGAGCGTTGCCCCTGGCAATATCAACAAGCCGAGCAATCCCAACACCAAGCCGAAAGCCCCAAGGATGGGTGTAGCCATCCCTAGGGATGCGACCCCTAGCTGTCCCAGCAAAGCCGCAATCCCAACACCAAGCCCGATCAACTGCATCACCGTCCCAATTACGGAGCGGATCGTGTTCATGTTCCTGGAAATCGCTCCAGTCAGCGCATCCCAAGCACCCACCATTTTGTTGATGATCAGGTCGCGCCAGTCATAGATGAAGCTTTCCATCAACCAGCCGATCGCTTTTAGCTCCTCCATATTTCCATGCAGCGCTTCCCATAGGGCATGACCCAAAATGCGGGTAGATTTTGCGGCAAACTGAACCACTTTCGCCAAAAGTCGGATGTCTTGCAGCGCGAAATCTAGCAAGTACAAGAAATAAACAATTCCAAAGCCTAGAATATCGAAGGGAGCCTTCAAAGCACGACCCACCCCGTCAATCACCTTTGTGATAGCAATCAACGCGGGGGGAATTACCTTCAGGAGCAGATAGGTGAACGCCCCAATCGCTGGAATCACATACTTCGTCACCACATCGGCGATCGCGTGGAACGTTTTGGGATAGCGGAAGTAGATGTAAGCAGCAGCAGCGGCTACCAACAGCACCACACCCAGCAATAGCTCTAGCTGCGCTGCAAATATGGTTGCAGCCAGTGCCGGACGGGTGAACAGCATAGGTAGGGTCTTGAAGATATTCAATCCCGATCCCATCCCAGAAAAACTCTTGTTCAGCTTGCTTAATTTGGCATCAAATAGCTCCGTCCCTTCCCGTGCCTTCCAGAATGGATCAGCCATCAGGGAAGATTTCATTAGTGTCTCCCGCTTTGCGCCTGCGTTAGCTCCTGGCAGGAAAGCCGTTGGGTTGATCGCATTCTGAGCAATTTCTGCTGGCACTCCCGCCTTTTGCAAATAGAATGAGCGGTAGAATTGCCCCGATTTTTTAACTGCTTCTGCGGTGTTGCCGACCACGCCGCCGATCTTTGTCGCGATGATCCGCAGATAGGGAATGATTTGCCCGACCGCCATTTGGATTTGGGTGGCAACCTTATTAGCAATCACGTAGGCTTCACCAATCTTTTGCCCGGTGGTGATGGCTGCACCCACCACGCTCCTTCCTGCTTTTGCGGCACCCGACGCGATCGCCACGCCACCCTTGATCACCGCCTGACCCAGCGGAGACTCAACAAACATCTTCACGGCTCCCGCCAACTGCTGCACCACCAAGCCTAGGTTTTGCCGTATCCAGGCAATGAAGATCACGGCTCCAGGCAAGAGGGAGTCCACAAACCAATTCGTGAGGGGTGCCAGAATCGGCGATAGGAGGTCCGAGATCGCCCGTGCCCCTGCCAACACTGAACGGATGACCACCTGCACCGATGGCAATGCTAAAAACTGACGGGTGAGGGCGATCGCAATTCCCGCCGCATTTTGCAACCCCTTCACTAGGGTCATTAGGAAGGGCTTGACCACGCCGAAGGCTCGTTGCAACCCCTTCACTAGGGTCATTAGGAAGGGCTTGACCACGCCGAAGGCTCGTTGCAGCCCTTTTGCCAGCCCTATCAACCAAGGCGGTAGTTTAATCTGACTGAGGAATGCTTGGGCGGCGACTACCACTTCAGCGATCGCGTATTTCAGGAAGGGGATAATGCCGCCCAAGTCGCGAATCTTGCTGCCAATCATCAAAATGGTTTGATAGATGGTGCCCAAGGTCGGGGTTAGCCCCGTTTTAAGCTGGGTTATGAACGGGGCAATATTGGACAGTGTAAATGAGCCAACTAGCGCAAAGCCGATCGATAAAATATCGTCTCGAATCCAATCGACCAATCCTTCAATCTGTTCACGGAAGGGCAGGTCGGGTCCCAAGTTAAACCCGCCTAAGTTTGCCAGCAATCCCAGGATCAACGGCACCGCTCGTGCAAAAGGAACCAGGATTGCCGGGATCAGCCCTTTCTCAAGGGCGGGATATAAATAGGTTTGCAGTGCGGCTGGAACCAATACGCCCAATATCCGCAGGTTGTCAGTAAACCCACGCACAATTTCAGCAATGGTGTGGGTAACAAAATCAACCGGGTTGAAGTTGGTCACGGCGCTATAGGCGGCTGTGATAAATCCGCTGACTGACGCGATCGCCCCAGAACTAATTTGTTGAAGTTGCTGCCAAGACTGTTTTGCACTTCCCACAATATCGGAGAATACGCCGCCCACGGTATCCTGCGTCCGCTCCCATGCCATCGCCACCGCATCAGCAGACCCGTGATTTAGTAGGGCAACCAGGCGATCGCGAACTCCTGTCGCCATACCCACCAGCCAACCCCAAGTTCCAGCGATCCGCAATCCTGCCAATACCCAAGCAATGCTAATGAAGCTTGCAGCACCTCCCATCAGGCTGGCAAGTTGAGTAAATCCTCCAACCGCTGCCTTGACTAAATTCAGAATGATGCTACCTGCCAGCGAAGCGCCTGCCACAACCGACTTCAGCAAGATTTGAAAAATCGACTCAACGCCAGAGCGCAAGATAACGCGAATCTGCCCAATCCCCTTTTGGACAAAGCCTAGGATGGTTGTAACGAGTCCGATCGAGGCAGACACCGTGTCCCCGACAAATCGGGCAGAGGCTCCTACTGCCCTCAAAAATAGAGTAGTGTTCTTCAGTAGATCTGCTACAACCAGGACTGCACCCATCACCTGAAACACCGTCCCCAAGACGGGTAGCAATGCCCCGAACAATGGCAACAACGGGCGGGCTGCGACTGCCACCAATGCGAAGAATGGCTCTAGCCGTGCTAATCCTGCCAATACAACTCCTGGTATTGCCGTTTCTAGTAACAAGAAGAACGGGCGAACCGCTTTTACGACTTTCCCGATCGCATCAACGATTGGGGCGAAATTTTCCCAGCCCAGCGCGTCAAGAATGGGGGTGATCAATCGCTTGCCAATCCCCCCGCCTATTTCTTTGGGAGCTACAATCGCTTTTTCAAAGAATTTGCCCACATCGGAGGTTAGCCCTGGCAATGCTGACGCAAACGCATTCCGCAACGTTTCTGGCACAAATAAGGCAATGAATTGCCCGACAGGTTTACCCACCTGGTTCACAAAAATCGATTCGACTAGCTCGCCAACACCCAGGAAGTAGCGCACCATCACCGCCGCGATCGCCCCGACTCCTCCTTCAAACGGAAACATCAACGCTTCACTTAGAATGCCACCCAGCCGATTGCCAATCTTCTGAGCGCTAAAGGTGCTGCCCCTTGACGATGCGAAGATACCATCAATAACTTTGGGCAAAATCTGGCGAACCAGTGCGCCCATCAAAATCGATCGCCCTAGATTCAGAATGACTTCACCGACTCCAAAAAACACTGCCGAGATCGCGTTACCAACCGACTGCACAAATGGCACAAATCCCGACAGCAACCCCTGAAGAAATTGCACTGTCTGATCCCACTTTTGCCGGATTTGAAACGTGGGACCCGGCGAATTCTCAGCCAGCGAACTCACTAACGACTGCCCAATAAAATCAGCGAAGTCGGCAAAGGGCTTCATGATTGCGACGATCTGAGCGATCGCGCCTTGCCATAATCCGGCGATCGCTCCGGCTGCCAGCTTGAACGGCGACAGAATATATTGCGCCAGCAAGTAACCCGTTTCTTCCCCCTTGCCGACAAAATTTGTCCAGATTTTGGCAACCTGCGAAATCGCGTCGCCCATAATCTGAAAGGGCAATGCCAATGGTGCCCCAGCAATGCCAAACAATGGCATCAGCGCTTCCCCCACCGCATTGCCAAACCCTTTGACGATGCCAAACACGAAGGCAAACGGTGCTGCTAGTGCGCCAACGGCTGTTCCTAGAATGCTGACATTGGGTGTAACGGTTTCCAGCAGTAAGTACAGCCCGGTCAATGCCGCGATCGCTAAGCCCATGGGCGAGGCAAGAAACGCGATGGATGCGGCACCCAATGATTCAAAGCTAGTTGCCACGACTGCCAACTGCGGCGGGAGGAAGGATGCCCCTTCTCGAATCGCATTCATGGCGATCTTGATTGGGTTCCCACCTGCAAACGCCGCCATTGAGGTTTCAAAGAATCCTGTTAATGGGATCAGCGATCGACTCATGGTCAGCACCGCGATTTCTGCGGTCGCGCTTGCCTGCTGGAAGGAGAAGAATGCAACCCCAACAGTGCCGATCGCCACAGCCAAAGCGCCGATCGCGTAGGTGACAACCACAACGGCTTTCACTAGCCCCTGGTTTTGCTGCACAAAATTGGTGGCAAACTCTAACAGTTTGTTTGCGCCCTTAAGGAAAGGCAATAGCGCTTGCTCAAGCAGATTGCCTAGCAGCGTCTTGAAGTTAGACAGTAATTGCGCGTTCCGTTCAGTTTGAAAGGCGCTCTTGCCCTGTACCTTGTTATATTCATTGCCGATGGAAGTTGCCTTCTCAAACCCCTCGTTTGACAGTTTCCGGGCATCCACCAAGACCCCAGTATTTGCCGCCAATCCTTTGATCAATTTTTGATCCTGTGCGGAGCCAATCCCTAGACTCGCAAAGAAGGAACCTTTTGCTTCTACCGTGCCAAGACTGCCAAATTTCTCGGAGATTTTTTGAATGACGCTCAGGTAGTCGGTGTTTGCCATTTTGCTAAAGTCTTCCCCGCTCATATCCAGCGCTTTAGCAAATCCACTCATGTTCCCCGCAACTGCTGCGTCTAAACGCCCCACAAACGACGATGCAACATCTTTCTCAATTCCAGTAGCATTCAAGGTGGCGGCAAAGGCGGCAATGTCAGGCGGCTTGAAGTTTTCCACATCCCCGATCGCGGATGCTAGCCCCGTAAAGATGTTAGCGACACCTTCCGCATCAATCTTGACGTTTGGCAACTCGTCGGCTAGAACGTTGAAACTAGAGCCGATTCGCTCATTCAGTTTAACGATGCCGCCATATTTATCAAGACTCTTGATGTAGGTGGAACCTAGTTGAATATCAAGCCCGGTAGCCGCATCGGTTGTAATATCCAATGCAGTTTTGACGCGAAGAATACCATCGGCTTCCGCCTTAATTGCGTCCGTATTTGCAAAACTTTTTCCTGCCCCTGCCAAATCTGCGTATAGGGCTGATACTTCTTGCCTTGCCGTTCCAGTCGCATTCGAGAGTCCGATCAAGTCTTTCTTCACCTGCTCCGATCTCGACGCTTCAAACGACGCTTTACGAGCGGCTCCCAACTGTTCTTCTTGGTCGGTTAGGTAGCCTGCTAATTTATCAATATCGGATAGTTCTTTTGAGAATTCCCGCGATTGCGCCAAGGGTTCATTAAAAAAGCCAGTAATGCCCTGTCCTACCGATTGAACCGCTTGCGATGAACCCAGTCGCTCACCCGCGATCGCGGATTTCCGTTGTTGTCCCGCAATATCAACCCGCGATTCAGCAATCTTCTGTGCCGATTTTAGCTGTGCCGCAAACTCTCGCTCCTCGGTGGTGTTGCGCCCAATCTGAGACTCCAAAGCCTTCAGTTCATCTCGATATTGATGAACCTGTTGGGTTGCGCCTTTCCATGCCGCCTTGTCATACAGATCAGCCGGAAACTCAATATTTCGCGCCTCAGCCTTCAACGCCCGAAACTCTTTTCGCAATGGCACGATCTCATTTGCCGCTTGCTTTGCCGATGAGCCAATCCCGCCCAAGGGTCGAGTCGCGCCACTCATATTTACCTGAGCGCTTAATGCCTTCAGGTTTTGCCCTAGCCCAGAATCTTTGACCGCCGTACTTGCTGATCGCGCCGCCCGTTCAATCTCGCCCAACTGCGATACCACCGCACTCATTGCAGTCAAACTTTTCCCTTCTGTCATGAAGGAAAATTGCGCCGACAAACCATAGCGATCGATCTCATCAGCCATCTAGTCCAGCCCTTTGTTTCGCCTCTTGCCCGATCGCCTTAAAGTCTTTATCAGCTTGATTCACCAGGTTTCTATAGCTTGGGTTCGCAATCATAGTGCTAACAAGGCTTCTAGGTTACTGAAAATGACATCGCGCATGTCTGGCTGGTTTAACAGATAAAATACAAAGTCATCCTGGGGTTTCAACTCTTTCAGTGTCTTTTTCACTGCCTCAACAAACTGGGGAAGTTTTGAGTCATCTGGCAGTTTCAATCCTTTCGCTGCTGCTACTGCCGACTCGCCAAGAAGAGGGGCATCTAGCAATATCCGCCTTGAATTAGCAACCTTCTCTGCTATCTCGGATGCAAGCTTTTTTGTTACTCTTTCCGAATCAGCCTGATTCCATTTTGCCTTATCTTTCTCCCACTTAAGATTCTGCTGTTGCATTGCCTCAACCGGCTTCTTGCCGATCGCCGCATCCAATTTTTCCAGCGCTTTCCTGGTTGCTGCACCCGCATCCATGATCGCTCCAGCCGTTTTTTTCAACGCATTCCCAGTTGCCACGCTAGTATCTATGACCTTCGGGATCGCCTCATGAACAGCAACTCCCTCGTAATATGCAATCTCGTATGGGACGATCATTGCGCGGGCTGTAACCATCGCAATCAAGCCAGCGACTTTGGCGGTCGTAGCAATCACGCTAGTCACAGCGGCAGCCGTCAATTCAAATGCAATTGATCGCTTTAGCGACTCTTCTTTGTTCTCTAACGCCCTCAAGCTTTTCTTCAAGCTTTTTGTGAGTTTCGCGATCGCGTGTTTTGATCCCTCCACCATCATTTTTTTATGATTGGGAGACGCATCGGAGTTCTGGATATCGTCATTTAGCTCGGCAGCTTTACTAAGCTCGTCAATTGCATTTCTAGATTTTGACCGCACCTGAGCCAGTTTATCAATCTGCCCTGCTAGGTGCTCCCGGTTCACCGTGTCAGGAACCTGAGCCTTGCGAAACGTTTTGTTGATGATCTCATCCTGAGACTCTTTTGAGGCAAACTTCCCGTCTTTGGCACGAGCCACCTTCTTTTCGTCGAATTTCGCTTCCGCCGCTTGAATGCTGAGAGCAAGAATATTGACTTCAAGTGCTAATGCGTTAGCGATTAATAGGTCTTTCATTTTGGTTCAGTATTGGGTTAACATTACCAGTTGGCAGCAGTGGGCTGCGCTACGGCTCCTTGTGGGCGCAACAGCCTGAGCTTGTGCATCATCACCACGCCGCGATGATGCACCCCTTCTAGATATTCGATTGGATAATAAGTGCCTTCAAATGCGATACGCGATCGCTCGGTCAATTCTTCTCGCGTCATATCGGTTGCGATTACATACGCGGTGTAGCTACCCGACTTTAGTTCCGCATTAGCAACTAGGGCAAGGATAGAGATTTTCTCAGGGAGTACATAGCCCCGCACGGGACGAGATGCGATCGCTCTTTTTGCCGGAACCCCATACTCGACATTGGCTGGTTGCGTTTGGCTCAAGTCGCAGAGCAGCAAGGCATGTCCAACTTCTGAGATTAAATCTAGAATTTCCGCTGGATTAATCAGCATTGAGCTTCGCCTTATTCAAGCACTTACGGCAGCGATAACAAGTAACTCGTAGGGGGTCGGCGGAACTGCTGAGGGTGAAACTGCGCCAGCGCTTGCCGATCCCGGCGTAGTGGATTTTGCGGCGAGCAAGCTGGGCTAACATACAATTCTGCGGCGATAGCGTTCCAGCGGGCTAAGGGTGCGATCGAGGATAGTGCCACCACCACTTCCACCTCCATCGGATGAGCCACCCCCACCCAGTCGAAAACTTTTGCTGATGCCACCCGGCAAAGATAGGGAGGTGGCATCTCGAACAGGCTCATCCAAAAAGCCAACATTGCCTGTAGTTCCAGTCGTTTTGAGTGTCAAGGTTAATAAATCCCAGGTTGCCATCCCGACGATCGCGGGGATGGGGTCATAGCCAGCCCGATAGGTTACTTGAACGGGGGTATTGCCAAGCGGTAGAGAGAGTCGGCGATCTTGTCGCCAGACCGAAGGAATATCAATCGGCTGCACCGGGACTGACTCATGCCCTGGAATCACATCGCGATACCAGCCAATTCCCATCACCGCTAGTACAGGGTAGTGATACAGCAACACATTACCCGCCGAATTGGTGGTCAAGCGCTCAGTATAGTCGGTAGGTGCCATCCGTTGTCCCAGCCAGCCATCAATCCGCGTTTCGATCGCGCTTAGCACCCAACTCAAGGCTTCTGAGGTAGGGGCTAGTTCGACGGAATAAATGCCGGCTGCAATTAGGCGATCGCGGGCAACAGATGGCTGCAAATAGGCAAGAACCATAGGGCTTGTGAGTAAGGAGGGTTAGAGGGCAACCGCGCTACGGGGGCTGATGTGTAGCACAAAGATCAACTCTTCGTTTGCGATCGGGATGTAGGCATTGCGGACAACGGGCACCCCAATCAAGCGACGTACTCCCGCAGGCAGCACAAACTCTTTATTCACAGCGGCACTGTAGGTCATATAACCGCCTTCATCCACCGCACTAGCGGCGGTGAATCGGGCAATCGCAATCCGTTTGCGAATCAATGCTGCGGGTGGAGTCCATACCGCATTATCAACTGGTGCTGTCGCGGGTTCTTCACTAAACAAAATTAAATCGACTGCCAGCTTCAAGGATTGGGCAGCAACATCAATCAAATCGATTGAAGATAAAAAACCGCCAGACGATTCAGTAACCGCGTTAAATACTAGACCTTTGGGCGCACCCGCAGCCGGAGGACTGCCAAAAATCGCATCTCCAATATCGTAAGTGGTGGTATTCGCGGGGCGGACTAAAGCCGACTGAGAAACAACCGGCGACGAAGAAGCTGTTTTGGATAAACGGGAAAGAGCGTTAAGGGATGCATTAAGAGCCATAGGAGTTTAGGGGTAATTTAGGCGAGATGTTTTTGCAGTGCTGCATATTGCCGATCGCTGAGGTGCGATCGCAGGTCTTCATCGGTCAATGGTCGCAGTTCAACTAGCTCCTTCGCGATCTGGGCGGACAACCCTTTGATTGCAGTCAGTTCGACGAGAGTGGAATCATTGACAAACGCCGTCACAAGCGAGTCGCTGGGTGGTGCGGGGATCTCTTTTTCAAGCTCCGTAACCTGAGATTGAGAAACAGGCTCCGCATACCGTTCTGCAATTAACCAATCAGCCATGTCAGAGTCTACATCTAAGACCGTCCCTAGTGGATTACGGATTAATCCACAGGGAGAAACCAGGGTGCGCTGAGTCCATCGAGGAGTCGGAAGAACTAAAACCATAATCACCGAGATTCTCCAAGAAGCCCTGTCTCTTCAGAGCGGGGAGGGATAGGAGCGGCAGTTGAGGGGTTCGATGCCCCGACAACTGCCACACAGTCTTCAAACGCAGATGGAATCTCTTTACGCATTCTTGACCTCGCAGGTGATACAATTGTTTCATGGAACAAACTCTGACACTGGTTTGCAAGCTTCAACCTACGCCCGAACAATCCTCTCAAATTGAGTCGATTCTCGTCGCGTTTGCGGAGGCTTGCAACTATGCCAATGAGCAAGTCAATCCGCAAATAACCAGCAAGACCACGATTCAATCTCTGGTCTATCAGGATATTCGCGCTCGATTTGGTCTGAGTGCTAACCAGGCGGTTCGGGTTTGTGCCAGAGTCGGAGCCAACCGAAAAACAGCGAAACAGAAAGGCAAACCCGTTCAGTCGTTTAAGCCGACTAGCGCTGATTACGACGCTCGAATCTTCGCGTTTCGAGAAAAGGATTGGTCGGTTAGCCTGACGCTGTTGGGAAGTCGGGAACACATCAAATTGGATGTCGGCAACTACCAAAGAGGCAAGCTCAAAGAGAGAAAGCCAACCTCGGCTCAACTCTGCAAGCACCGCGACGGTAAGTTTTACGTCCACATTCAACTCACTGGCGAAACGCCTGAACCTATCAAGGCTGATAACGTCATTGGGGTTGACTTTGGACGCAGAGACATCGCTGTGACCAGTCAGGGCGAAAAGTGGGACGGTAAACCCATTCAGGCGACTAGAGACAAGTTTTCCAAAGTCAGAGCATCGCTCCAAGCAAAAGTCTCGAAAGGCACAAGATCGACGCGGCGTAGAGTCCGCAACATCTTGAAACGGCTGTCGGGAAGGGAGCGGCGCTATCAAGCATGGTTGAACCATACCATCAGCAGACGCATTATTGACACCGCTAAATCTCAAAGCGCAATCGTGGCGATTGAGAACCTGACAGGCATCCGAGATCGAACCAATCAGCAGCCCCGAAACAAGACAGAGCGGAGACGTTCTAACTCGTGGGCGTTCTATCAACTTCGCACTTTCCTCGAATACAAAGGACTCAAGGACGGCGTTGAAGTGGTTGCGATCAATCCTGCCTACACGAGCCAAACTTGCCACGTCTGCAACCATATTGGATTGCGGAGCGACAAGCGGTTTAAGTGCGGGGATTGCGGTTG
>ENA-ORBV01002988-ORBV01002988.1-microbial-mat-metagenome-genome-assembly--contig:-NODE-2988-length-34635-cov-14.315701_pt1 | contig 34635 bp, 35 predicted proteins | sample MGYA00237777_ERZ505514 | MGnify/ENA primary metagenome ERZ505514 (study PRJEB26160, sample SAMN06269048) | microbial mat metagenome | isolation source: Oligotrophic lake microbial mat | place... | reverse complement strand
GCCGAGATCACCAGATCCTGTTTCACTGCTGTGCTGGTGACTTGGCGATATGATCCCTGCTGCTTGTCGAGTGTGCGCACGTCGGCGACAACGAAACCGGCACCGGCCAACGCTTCCTGGATGGCTGCCCACACCGCGTTGCTAGAATTATGAAACACTAGCGTCATCCAGCGTCCGGGCTTAAGGACCCGGTAAAACTCCTCTAGACAAACCTGCATGAGCCGTTCGTAAGCGAGGAGGTCTTTTTTCTTCGCTTGATCGACAATTGCCTCGGGCTGGGAATCCGTGAAGAGCTTGTGCCAGGACTCGACTAGAAAATTCAGGTCGGCGTAGTAGATGTTCTCGCCGAAGGGCGGGTCCGTGAAAATGTAGTCGACCGACTCGTCCTGGATTGGGAGGAGCGCCGCCGAGCCCGTTGTGATCGCCACATACCCTGGTCGGGCAAACTGGCGTCTGAACGAACCCCGGAGTCGCTTGAGCTTTCCGTCCAAGATATACCAAGGGCTGCACTCAGCATGCTGTGATCCGATGTAATAGACGCCGTTTAGGTATTGATTCACTTGAGAGAAATGTGTTGGAGCGTAACGCGCAAGAATCGACGTTCCCCAAATGGCTTGCTCCGCGAAGAATAGGATCATGTTGCGGGTCCGCTCGTCTTTGACGGCTAACGCCTTTTCCCACAATCGTCCCATTGCCTGTATCGCACGTGGAAGGAAAAAATGATGGACATGTGTCACGCCGAATCGCTCCATTCGAGCGCGTTCGTGTGTCATGTGCATGTAAGGAATCTCGAGGGTCGGCACCGTGGACGGCAGTGATATTTCCGAAATCCGTCTCAGGTTTTCTAAGTCTACGCTGGATGGTTTCTTCTCGTGTTTCGCTTTTCCAATGGAGTAGTTAATCAGAACGGGCACCCTGCGTAGCCGCTGGACTGGTTTGCCAGATGCTAGGTCGGTGTATGCGTCATAGAGCCGTTCCATCCGCGTCTTGGTTAGGGACGCTCCACAGTGAGGGCAGGGAAATTCATCCTTAACCCGGTCTGTCTTTTCATCGAGAGCGTGCTCAAGGAAAACAACATCACCGCTGCAGTTGGCGCAGGCGAATACATCGCTCCAGACCGTATAGTTAATGAAGCCTTTCTTCTTACCATCTGCGTGGAGCGTCTCGTACATCCATCCGATCTCGGCCTTGAGTTCATCCAAGATCCTCTGGGCTTCATTTTGGAAGACGCTTAAATCGAATGGTGTGTTGTAGTTTGCCGCGATGAAGGTCGCGGCTGGCGCTAGGTCCCCCAGTATCACTCGACGAGCGCCCCACTTCGGTGGCTCATCTCCGGCGGCTCTCCATTCCTCGTCCACCACCTTCTTGTAGTCGAGGTCCGGTGCGCCGCAAAGTTGAGCCGCCACGCCTGTCATTCCGGATCCAGCAAATCCATCAAGCATCACATCGCCGGGCTCAGTGTAGTGAAGGATCGCCCGCATTATGGCCTTGTGCGGCACCTTCGTGTGATAAGAGTGCGCCGTGTAGATGGGGTCCGTTTTCCCTTCACTAACATCCACGGCAAACGGCTTCCGAGCATAGGGGACAGCCGGGTCGTATGCCTTACCATAGCAGCGGATGAAATCCTCCATGAAAGGATTTGGGCAAAGGGTAAAGTACGGAGGGTCCGAGAGACGAAGGATATCCTCGTCGGAGCCTTTAGGGAAGCCCTCAGTCCTTCTGAACTCCGGGTCCTTCATTTTTTCCCGCAGTTGCTCCACGAAATGCGCGCGTCTGGCGTCCTCCGAAGGGAATGTTAGGCCGAGGCACTCGACCGCACCAGTAACTTCGGAATTGGCGAAGAGCGATGCCGATTGGCTTCCGGGTTTGGTCACGGCTTCTTCTCCTCTAGCTTGGTAATTGCCCTTCGGCTATCGAGCAGCCTTTGGCCGGACGCTGTAAGCGAGTATCGTTGGCCGGGATGCGTAGGTTTTTCAGGGAACTGAAGCTTGAGGATTCCCCCCGCGATGAGCGGTTCCAGATGGGTCTTCCGGAAGAAGCTTCGGTTCTTAACCTCCAGTAAACCAATCAGATCGACGATACGCCGTGGCGCGGCACAGAGTTCGATAATCTTGTCCTGAGTGCCGCTCAATCTGGCAAGCGGAGCCTTTGCGGGGTGAGCTTGGTCAGTAGCCAAGCTGCCCGACTTTCCCCCAGCTTGGTCACTGACCAAGCTGGTTGGCGCTGACTGCTCGACTTTTGCCGCGAACCCATCACGCAGATGGTCCGCGACGAACCAAACCTCGCCGGATGATCCAGGCACTAGAAGAGCCTGGACTGTCAACCTTTCCAATACCTTGCGAGTGTCAATCGCTGGCAACGACAAAAGCGTCTTGGCTTCCACTTCTGTAATTTGTTGCTGGCTGCAAGCATAGGCAAAAATTCTGGCTTCATGTTCGCTGAGCGAGACTCCCAGGCTGCCCTCAAATAAGCTCTGTTCCTCGGACAACAACATCTTGCGTAGCATGGTCACTTCAAAGCTGCGCCGTTCCTTGTCGTTGCGGATTCTCGGCGGAAGGTATCCAAGCTGCTGCCAGCCGCGCATCATCGCGGGAATGCCCGTGCCTGCCTGCTCGCCGAAGCCCACCATGCGGAATGCGGTGCGAACCAACTGATTTCGCACCTCTTTGTCACCCGGGGCGAACAGTTCCGCAACGGAGGCGAAAGCATGTCCTGGATTATGAAAGACCGCTGCATCGCGGAAGAACTTGATCATTGGGATTCGGGCCTGGTCCGAATAGTCTTGATGGATTAGGAGGTTGACAGCCGCCTCGCGGAACGCCTCTTGATCTGGAGGCGCGTCGGTGCGTTGCAAGGTCTTCGGATCCAGGGAAAACGGTTTTTCGGCGTGCCGGAGATACCATTCGTTGATAGCACGCCAGGATTCGATCAGATTTTCTTCAAGAACTATGCGGTCGGCCCAGCGCTCTTCGGTTTGGGGATCCTCACGGTACGTGGCGAGCTTGTAACACATGGCGACGGGGCGCCCGAGAGTTTGTCTAACCGCGGCTTCCGAACCGAAGAGCAGGATGGCCGCACGAGTCACAAACCGGTTGCCGTCGCGCTCCTTTATAAATCCCTTGCCATGCAGGAATTCCTCGTCCGATGCTGTAGGGTCGTACTTCTGGCCCTTGGCCGCGAACACAGCGCGGTACCAGGCAACGGAACTCTTTTCGAGGCATGTCGCGAGATTCAGATCCGAAACGATCTGGCAATCATACGGAACTTGGTCAGCGTCGCGTAGGAACGCCTTGATCTGGTCCGGTGTGCAATGTTGATCAGCTCCCCCGCGCCGCACGAACGATCTTTTGATGTCCCCGTTCAGGTAGACAGGCTTGTCACGGCGGTGAACCTCGGGCACGTAAAAGACGAGCGCGTTCGATCCGTCGCAATCGATAAGCTTCTCGGTGACATCGACGATAGTACTCAGTTTCTCGCCGCTATGTAGCGTGCTCAAGAATGCGCTCTGGACTTTCTCGACTTCTATCACGCCGACCACCTCGAATACGCCGCCGTCTTCTTTGACCCCGAAAATCAGATAGCCACCAGCAGTGTTGGCGAAGGCCGAAACTGTCTCGTAAGCACTTTTGGGCACGTCACGTCGTGCTTCCTTGGCTTCCCAATCGTTCCACTCGATGCCGGAGAGGCGTTTTAAGAGTTCTTCCTTTGTCATTGGCATTCCGTCATGGAAAAGGTTTATTCCAAGACGACTCTTACTTTTGACGCGTCCTTACCTTTGACTATCTCAACGAGGTAATCGTCGAAACGCCTCTTCAGTTCGGAGACGGTCGCCGGTGAACCTCCGGAAAGCAATGCGGCGCGAAGAGTTTCGTTTGTGATGACAACCTTTGCCAGCCCGGACAGAGCTTCCTGCAGCGCGCCAACAAAATCATGAGTAACGTCTTCGGGCAAGGTGCGGGCGGACAGAAACGCGTCAACGATCTTCCGGGGTGCCGATTTAAGCAGTGTGAGGTTCTGCTGCGTCGTGGGATCTTCCAAGTTGCTTCGGAGAGTATTCGTCCAAGCCTCGTGCAGTCGGTCCAGTTCATCCTCCATCTTTTTGACAGACTGACTGGCGGTAACGGCATCTCGCTCGCTCATCAGGCGAAAATTACAATGGGGGCATACCGGTGAGGCATCGAGGTCGTGCTGTGTCAAGGCGAAACAAGTTCGGACACTGCCAAGACGGTTCTGGTAGTCGCTGAGCTGTTGCCGCGGCATCAGCTCGATTGTTGAAAGCCGCTGCAGCTGACCCAGCCGTGGGTCTTTGAGCAATTGAGATTTGAGCTTGTCGTCCTTGGCGCCCAGACGAGCCCGGCCATGCGCCGCGACGTAAAGGTCGGAGTAGTCCTTCTTCAATCCGGATAATTGCTGAAGACCCTGCTGGCGGAACAAATGCGATTCGCGTTTCTCAGCGATAAGCATTTCGGAAAGTAGCTCGTGGCGGACTCCCTGGACTTTGTTGATCCAAGCATGATCGGTAGGCAGGGCTGCTTCTGCGGTAGCTAGGTAGGATGCCAGTGGGCCGAATTCCGCAGCGATCGACTGGAAGGCTTCCACTTTGTTCAGTGCATCAAGGCCATCGCGCTTGGCGGTTACCTCCTGTGGGTCGTGACGGAAGTTCTTGAGTTGACCGGCATTCGTATACGCTTGCAGTGACTCCAAGAACTGCTTGACGTCATCCATCCGGCGACGGAGAGCCTCGGAATCGTCCGGCGAAAGTAGGTTTCTCGCCCAAAGCTTCAGTCCGCCCTGCAGTACTTGTTGTGCTTGGACAATCCTCTCAATCAGTCTCTTGGATTCACCGGCGAGGGCTCTCACAGCATTGCCAGCTTGCTCACCCCCCTGCGTAAGGGCCTGCGCAAGGCCCAAGGGTTGACCCAGCAACTCAAACAGGGCCTTCAACGCCGGGAGGTTCCAGTCCTTCGGACGCTCGATGTGCTTGAAGTTGATGAGTTCGTCGAGCGGTGTCGCCATTAACTGCGCGATATTTGTTGCATCGAGCTTCTTGCCGGGAATCGAAAGAACCAGATCGCCGGAATGCACCAACGCGGAGAGCAAGACTGCTAGCCATTCGGGTTCCAGACGATAGCGGTCCGGAGCAAAATATTCCACTCCATACACTTCGCGGACGAGCTCACTCCGGTTCACCACTTGACCGTGGCCCTTGCTTTTTAGCACGTCGAGTACGTGACCAGCGAACTTAGACTTCGCTGAATCTAGCCGCTCACCGTCGAGCAGTTCGAGCGCGTCGAGCACGGCTGCGGCTAGTTTCGTCCGTGGACCACCGGCGATAGCTTTCAGTGCATCTTGTGCAGCCAACTCGCGGTTGGCCGTTGTGATCAGAAGTGAGAACGTTGGGTAACTTGGGGCGAGATCTTCGAAGTGCGGAGCCAAGCACACCGAACCAACCATGTTGACTACGTCGCGAACGTTGATGCGACCTCCGCCACCGAGTGATTTACCCTTCACCCAACCGAGGAGAGGCTTCGCCTTCCCTTGATAAGTAACCTCGAAAGCCGTGGTCATGTGTTCTTGGAGCCACTTCACCAAATCCCGCAGGAACCCTGTGGCCTTGCGTTCGTAGGTATCCTTGGGGTTTCCAGAAGATGTCGACGCGAGATTCACCGCTGCGGCGTAGTTGCGGAGAATTGGCCGGAATGTATCTTCGCTCCCGGCGAGGTTGAGGCGGAAAAAAACCTCATCCTTTCTCTTCTCGTCCTGGTAGCGCGGCTGATCGAATGGCTGGAGAAAATACAGATAGAAATCTCGAGGCGGAGCGGCTGTGGACCTCTCATTTGGAGCGCCGAAGAATAGATATCCTCGCCGCGCAACCTTCCTCTCGATCCACTCAATTTCATGCTCCCAGATGCGGTAACCACTGACGTAAGTTTGGTCCGTGCACTCCATTACCCGCTTCAAGGCCTCGTAGTAGTAACGGTCAAGTTGCGTAGAGTCGAGCGTCTCCGCACGTTTCTGGATGAGAGCGTCGTAGTCCTCAGTTTTTTTCAGGTCAAGATAAACTTGCCCATTGTCAGCGTTCTGCGAGATGAACTGCCCGCTGACGGTACTCTTGATCTGCCCGAGCACATTTTCGACGTGGGTCAGAAGATCAGCGGCACCGTCCCCACCCATCGCTGCTACTTCTGCTTGGAATAGGCATAGCGTGTCACGCAACTCCGCCGCAGTGGGTCCCACCGGAACATGGATGTCCCCGGTTGTGAGCCGGTGGACCGAAAGCGCTTGGATGATCCGGCGCGCCATCGGCTTGAACGGTTTCATCGGGAAGGCAGCGTCAACGCGGGACTCTAGCACTTGGCTGCAATCGATGACCTCGCGAATGTCGGGTACGGAGCGGAAAGACGGATTCTCGCGGAGCGTGTTCCAGTAAGTGTCGTAGGCGATCAACCCGGGCTCATTCGCAGGTAGCGCTTCGGTGAGCCTCTTTCGCATGGCTATCGAAAGACTCTTGAGCACTTCGCGCTTCTCGACGGTCGTAACCCGTTCGAACGTGTCGATGTAATCCGGGTGCACGGGGAATAGGCGGACGAACTCGTCCATACGCTCGTTCATGTTTCCGTAGAACTTCGCGAAAGGAAGCAGGTATCCCCGAATCTGGGATTGCTGCGCTGGCGTCTTTCGCAAGAGCCGTTCGGCGACCACGAACTTTACGTCGTTGCGCGCGATCAGTATCTGCTCAAAACGATCCTTCACACGACGTACGCTGTCTGCGACAAAAGAGAATCGCGGACTGTCGAAAATAGCTTCCTGGATCCCGGCGATGAAGCGGAATCGCAAGTCCTTGCAGACCTCTCCCACTTCACGGAGGAAGTTCAGGTCTAGGATGAGCTCCTGATCTTTGCGGCTACGAAGATAGTCAAGCAGTTCATCAACAATAATGAGAAGACCGTGGTCCGGGTACTTCTGATAGAACAGCGCCATCATCTCTTCGAATGCGCGCTTGTTGTTTGTAACGGTGGCGGCAGAAGGGAAAGTGAAGCTCAGGCCCAATTTTGCAAGGTGCTCTTCGATTTCGGCAGTGAGAATGTCGCGAAGCGACATCGTCACGGCGCCGATCTCGGTGCGGATCACTTTGAATTTTCCAGCGATGGAAGCCGCGGCGGCGGCGACAGATGGATTCCGTACTAACGACAAGCTGCTAGAGTCCTCCGCGATCGCCGAGAGGACCGACATTAGGTGCGACTTACCGGTGCCGTAGTTGCCAACAACCATCAGCCCCTTGTAGTCCGACGGTGGTTCGAGTTGTAGACCAGGAATGACCAGAGACGTCAGCTTCTCTGCCATTTCATCGGAGATCACATACGTGGACACGAGTTGCTTCGCCGCGTCCAACTGATCTGCGCTGCGCAGTTGTACTACTGATTCAATCGGTTCGAATTGAATTAGATCGCCGTATTTCATCTCTGTCCCCGCTGGCTCAAGACGCCTTGACCGAGGCAAACCAAGAGTAAATCAACCGTTTGGTAGCGCCTGAATTCCGGATGATCCGGCGTTCCATAACTCAAATATCCGTCACTGAACTGGCCCAACCAACTTCCAACGATGGTTCTACCTCGGGATAGCCCCTGCAGTAGCCGCAGTGGATCCTGCTTCAACAACGGGTTGAAAAGAACTTCGGTATTGTCGAGCAGCGTGAGGTTGCTCGAAAGCCCAACGACCGCATCTTCCATGATTTTGGGCAATTGAAGTACACGCTGACGTTCAGTCAAATCGAGAAGCCGCTGAGAAATTTCGGCTCCCACGTTTAGCACTGAGACATTCTCCGTATCAGCCAACGCACGAAGTGCCGACGTCTTGCCTGAACCAGATGGCCCGACCAGCAAAACTAGCCGGTTGTAGTTTTCGGCGATCCCCGAAAGCCGCTGCCGAATTTCATTAACTGCACTTTGAACCTGCATATGCTTACCTGTCATGGTCGGTGTCGCTTGCAGCGCCGCTCCGCACCCATAGATCAATTTCTTCCTTCTTAAACTTCCAGAGACGCCCGACCTTGTGCGCTGGCATGCGGCGGCGTGTGATCCACTTGTACACCGTGTCTCGCTTGATCCCGAGGTAGCCAGCTAGTTCGTCAACCGATAACCAACGGTCCGGCACCAGAAAGGCAGGCAGGCTCGTCATAGCGTTGTCCAATAGATCAGCATACAGCAGGATGCGTACCAGCGGGAAAGTGATGATGGTGCGGCTCTTCGGTATACCATCGCTCGAATCTGTTCCGCTTTGCTGGAACGCGGCAAGTCCGAGAAGACCTTGCGGGCCGCCCGTCGGCGCTCTCGTCTCCTCACCTCTCTCGGTCATCGTTTACGCTTGCGACCGCGTTGGGTGATTGCCAAATGAATTCCTTGTCATCTCCCCGCTACACGATTGACGACATTGATCTTAGGATTCATTACTTGACAAACTGCAACACAACTGACATTCTACTTGACATGATAGATTTGGCTGCGGCAACCCCTTCAATTTGCGAACAAGTTCTAAGGGACGATCTTCCATCGAAACTGCAACAGGCTCTTCTCCGCGCCATCTTTGACAACTATAAAGGAGCTTGCGCAGCTTGCTTCTCAGAGTACGAGTCAGAGCAGGCACGAACCCTCAATGGACATGTTCGCTATGCCTCAATCGAGCGCGAGCTACTGGGGATTGGAAAGCGATTCCGGGATACCGCAGTTGAGGCAGAATTCTACAAAAACGGAACAGGCGCTTTCGTGAAGCTGACGTGCGGCCGAGTGATATTAACGCAGTCCGCCGTCCAGCACCCTCAGGCGATCATTCGGTCGGCCGAGTTCAGAAAGAGCTTAGCAGGGAATCCCCAGTTGAGTCTGAATTTTGGACAAGAGACGGTTGAGGAAGAGCCTGGCATTTACCTCTACGCAATACTGCTGCACGGCAAGGACGCCAAAGAACGCAGCCGGCCGGCTTTCGCACAGATTGTGGTGCCTTCGGCGGACTGTAGCTCCTACGTCGCTAGAATCGACTTATTCAGAGCATTCCCGTCCATCGTTAACCAATACATAGCGCCCGCAGAGGCTTCGGTTCCTGAGATTCAGCTTGTTGCGAAACACAGAGAGCAGAAGAAACAGGCATGAGGACCGGGTCACCGGGATTCATTGGCGGCCGTCTGAAGCAAGCACGAGAGGCGAGGGGTCTCACAATCACCTCACTGGCCGAACTGCTCGGAGTATCGAAGCAGGCAGTATCACAGTACGAAAACGGTTCGGGATCGCCCCGGCCTGATGTGCTCACCGCGGTATCGACTGTTCTGAAGGTTCCTCGTCATTTTTTCCTGAAGCCGATGCTCAACGCCGCGCCTGCCCAAACGGTTTTCTATCGTTCCATGAGCGCAGCGACGAAGACAGCCCGAACGAGGGCTGAAGTCCGTTACTCCTGGGCGAGGGAGATCGTGCACCAGGTTAGAGAATATGTCGAGCTTCCGCCAGTTAACTTCCCTAAGCTTGAAGTCCCGACTGATCTGTCGCAGTTCAGTACGGCGGCCATCGAAAAGCTCGCTGCGCAGACTCGAGAGTATTGGCGTCTCGGTGACTCTCCGATTCCGCACCTGATCCGAACGGTCGAAAGTAACGGCGCCGTCGTGGTAGTCGACAGCCTTGACGCCTCTACCCTTGACGCTTTGTCGCAGTGGGCCATGCCTGAAGACATGCCGTTTGTAGTCCTGAACGACGAGAAGGAATCTGCCGTCCGAAGTCGCCTGGATCTTGCCCACGAAATCGGACACCTCGTGATGCATCGTGGTTTCCCGCAAGAGTATCTGAACCGGAGGCCACAGTTCCGCCAGATGGAAGAGCAGGCTTTTCGCTTCGGTGCCGCTTTCCTGCTTCCTGAAAAACCGTTTCTCGACGACTTGTACTCTGTTTCGCTGGAGACGTTCCGGTTGCTGAAGGCCAAGTGGAAGGTCTCGATCGGAATGATGATCAAGAGAGTTCAGGATTTGGATGTAGTGGATGAGGCAGCCGCCCAGCGCCTCTGGATGAACTATTCGCGTCGTGGATGGCGCCTCCGGGAGCCCCTAGACGACGAGACGCCAGTCGAAGGGCCCACGCTGCTTGCGCGCGCAATAGAATTCTTGTTTTCCGAGCGGCTACAGAGCCGCGAGCAGTTTTTTCAAGAAGCCGCGCTCGACGTCAAGGATCTATCGCGGCTTTCCGGCCTGGCTGCAAACGCGTTCGCACCTTCCGAGCCAGCCGTCAACCGAAGGGTGCTTGAGTTTAAGAGAGGGTGATGGTGCGTCGGGCCGGACAAACCATTTGGATGATGTCCTCTCACAGTTCGCCGAGAGGTTCGCTTGAGGAGCGCGTGCGTGTGGAGCCGAGAACCAATCCGTTTGTCCCTGCTCGGGTCGCGAGTGCAGGGGTTGGTTGGTTTCACAACTTCCCACTGGGCACCTCGAACACGAGATCCATCTCATTCGGCCATTTGGGTTAATATCTCCGTGCTTCCGCATACAGCGCCTTCGTCAACGACGACTGGAGGTTGGCACCGGGCATCACCTTCTCAGCCAGGCGTCCTTGGTAATACTCCACTCCAATGACTAAAGACTACGGACACCTCGTGAATCTCAGGATTTGCAACGGCTTTTACCGCCGGAAGTCCTGAACGCGCTTCCGACCCACATCGGAATCCCAAATTGCCTTCTCGCTGATTCAATCATACAGGTTCCGGCTCCCGCCACGCGTCGGCTCGGCACGGCGGCCCCAAAGCAGGCGCGTCATTGGTCGTGCGCGCCGGTTATGGCGTTTACGTCAACACGTCACGATACGAGACAATTGCGCAGCGCTTGAAAGAGCAATGAGTGCAGCGGCCCATCAGAGTGCTCTTCGTTCAAGGAATTTGGCTCCGTAAGTGTTCGAACTGCGGTAGGACGGCGAAAGATTCGATCCGTTCCGGCATCTCTTCGCCAAGCAGTTGAATTGCCTCAGCGGCTCCATTACCTAGGAAACGGGCAGCGTGCTCCAAATGGTAGATCTTCTCGGGCAGCAGCCCCATCAAACGGGTACAGGTGAAATCAGCCGCCACCGGATCATCGGAGAGAACGATCTTGTTCAGCGTCCGGCCTGTTCCGTGCAGCGGACCGTTGCCCTCCATCGCGACAATGCCATCGGCGATCACAAAGTGCGGTCGCATGGTGGAACAGATATCGAGGATGCTCCTCTCGATCCCGTGCCAGTGCAGCACGTTCTTGGGCCAGCCATAAACCGCGCCGGGAATGATGCCAAACATGTTCTTCATCGACAGTGTTACGCCCGCCCAGTGATGCGTTTTGACCTTAGGCATGGAAACCACAACGTCGGCGCCGACTACGGATTGGGGAAGCCACAAGGCTCCTAAACTCGTGTAGGAGCTTCTTGTCTTCACCTGCACAAGATCGTCCCGGTTCAAATCGACGAAGGCAAGTCTTCGGTCAGTCAGCTGTCGTTCGATGTTGCTTTCGGTCACTACCAGTTGCGTGTCCCTCTGATGCCCGGGGCCTTCCCCCACGATCACCTTCCCTGCTCCCAAACGAAGGAAAGCCTCAGCCGCAGCGCCCACCAGCCAGGAATTCGTGTTGACATCAACGCCCGGGATATACTCGACAAGATTGGGCTTCAAAAGGACGGTCTTCCCCCGGAGATGAAGGTCAAATAGTCGCAATCCTTCGCAAATGATCTCATCGAGCTTTTCGGAATAGGCTGCTGCGGTGATGATCGCTACTCTGGACCGCGCTGGCCGTCGGTCGTTGGCTAACCAACTTGGCGGCGCCTGGGTTTTCAGAAGAACAGCCCCGCCGGCGAGTCCTGCGGCGGCCCCTGCAAACCTGCGCCGGTTCATTGCTTCTCCTCGAATGGATTCCGATCATTAGCCAAAGCATCCAGAGCAAGCGCGCACACAGCCAGTGTCGCGTTGTCGGCGATGCGCTCGGGCGTACGCATCAATCGTTCGAGTTCCCCTCCTCGCCTGGCAAGCTCCCTGGAAATGTGCCGGTATCGGCGCCATGCGTGCAGAGCCAAGAGCGCCCAAGCCAAGCTGGAAGCCCCCAAACAATCACGGGTCCCGGCAACGAGTTGATCCAGCGATTGCGTGATCAGGACTTCGTTCCGCTCGCGTTCCTGGAGGGCCAGCAAAGCGATCGCGGTGGCATCGATGTGCGGCTCTAAAGCGACGCCAAAGACCCGGGAGTTACCAGCGTTCCATCCGCCTCCGGGACACGCCCGATCGACCAGCATTTCCGATCCGACAAGCATTCGATTTTCGGCCCTCGGCCCGGTCAGTCCTTGCTGGCGCCCGAGGCGGAGCGCGATCACGGCAAACGCCGTCGGGATCACCCAACTTGCCGTTCCGAGAGCCCAGCTCCATCCGAACTTGTCGGGATTAAAGGCGGCCTGGGTATCGGCGAGCTTGAACTTCCACCGCCAGAGCCAATGGCTCTCGATGCCGCGAGCGGCGCAGAGCCATTTCAGGGCTCGCGGTAGACCGGGATCGGTGGGATGCGTCCGCAATAGAGCGATCATCGCCAAACTCGTCGCCCAGCCACCGGGAAGCTCCGCGCCTGCTCCAGAGTGAACGGGCACCCAGCTCCCGTCGGCATTCTGTGTCCGAGACAAAACGTCATAACGACTGGCGCACGCAAGAATCGCCAGCGCGGTCGGCTCGGTCGCACGTTGTCGGCCTCCCATCGTGTATGGCCAGCCTCCGTCTTCGAGGGCTCGTTCCAGTAGCAACTGCCGAAGCCGGGAAGGAATGTGATTCTGCATAGATCACTTGTAGAGCAGCTTGATCGATTCACAAAATGAGTTTGACGTGGCTCGCTCGAACTGAACGCTGCAACTCGTTTTGAAATTCCGGTGATCGGCCCTATGCTACTCACGTGGTCGAAACTACGGCGGAAAGCATCGGACAATGGCAAATCGTGACGGGCGTCGTCTTCGGCCGGGACGGCAGCCGCTGTACTCTTTCAAATGGAGCATCGATTCCGGTATCGCCGATTCTCGGCTCTCGCCTGCGGCCGAATGATCGGCTCATCGTTCTGACAACCGATCCGAACGACCCGGCACCGGACGTTCTCGTCGAGCGCCCCGCGCTCCGGCAGTTCCATCAACTTCTTCTCGCCACCATCGGTTACGCCGCTCAGCCGAAAGAGGGTGCCGATGGATTTTTCGTCCGGGTCGAACTGCCTCGCTCGATCAGTCTCAAAAGTCTCTTTCTTCCGGCCGAGGCTATTCGAGAGTACTTCTACCTTTTGGGCGAGCCTGATTCTCCGCAGGAGTCTCTCTACGAACTTCTCCAGACATCGGAGACGGCCACTCCCGCTGACCTGCGCCTCGCCTGGCGGCTACGGGCTGTGGAATTGGGGATGGCTGCCACCGATCAGCCCGTCCGGAATCGGGCAGAACGCGCATTCAACATCCTGGCGCATCCGGATCTCCGCAATTGTTACGACCACATGCGGAAAGACGAAGACGCTCCTCCTCTTTTCCCTTATGGCGGCTTTGGTTCTATTCTGGCCGAGGGTCATCTATCCGAAGATGGACAGGCCTTCTTCGCGCAGCGCATCCTAGCGTACAAGCCGGAGATGACCGCCCAGAAGCTCTCTCTGCTCTACCGGCGGTGCGAATTCTTCCATGATCGCGTCGTTTGCCGGGATCCCCGGCGAAAAATCGAAGTCTGGCTCGATGGCAACCTTCTGCCAGGACTGTCCTGGGACCTGAAATGGAACAACTGGAAACATTGGCTCAAGAGCCGTCTGGAGGTTGAGGCGACGCTTGTATCGGCTGGCAAATACCGGTTGACGAAGGGGGAATGGATTCTCCGCAAGTGGTCCACGGCGCTGCCGTCCCGGCTCCAGGTCAGCGTGCCTGAGGGCCTGGCGGCCGATATCGCCCGGGCCCGCGCCCTGCATTCCCTGCTTGGGGAACACGCTGATCTGGTGCGCCATGCCGGCGCGCAGATCGAGAAATATCCGGTCGAACACACGACGATACAGAAGTGGTTTGACGATCTGGCCGTTTCGACAGACCTCAAGCCCCACTACGTGAACTGGTTGCCCGACTACGAGCCGTACTACTTCGAGCAGTTGCGCAAGCGGAGCCGGACTTGGTTCCTCTTCCGGAATGAATACCTCTTCGTCTGGCCACAGGTGTTAATCGCCGAAGTCCCCGAGCCGGGTCACGCTACGTACCTGTTTTCCGCTCCGGCGCAGTTGGACGAGTTCATGCAGAGGTACGCGGGCTTTGATCGGGACGATGTGCGGCACAACCGAAATAATGCGGCCAGCCGTTTGGGCTTCATCGGACGCGTGGTCCGCGGCCGCCGCAAACAACGCTGGCTCAACGATGTCTTAAAGCGAGCTGGCGAGAAAGCCGACTACGTCGAGTCCTTTGCATGAACACCCTACTTTTCCCCATGGACCGCGTCGTGTCCATGGATGAAATCGATGACTACTTTGAGACGCGGGGCCGATGGAACGGCAAGCGCTTCGAGCTTGCCTCGACTCCCGCCAAAAAGCTCGTCCTTTGCCGATCCCTCGCCGCAACATGGCTGATGCGCGCCGGGTGGGTGATCCTGGCGGCGCTGGCGGCTCCTCCGGTCAGCATCGCCTTCGTACTGGGAATATCTGTGGTCGCCCACGCGCTTCCCTCGCACTACCCAGCCTGGGTCCGGCGTGTTGTCGCCGAGCATGGCCGATCCGTGGACGAGATCACAGTTCCAAGCCTCGCGTTGCTGTTCGTTCCGCTGGTTTGTTGGAGTACGGCCCTCCTTCTGCGCTGGCGCTCCCGCCGCATTCGTATCGAATATGAGGATGCCTGGGACACCGACCGAATCTCATTCGTCGAACCTCTGATTGCCGATGGACTGCTCGGTTCGCCGGAAGCCCTGCTCTACCCCGATGCCGGCGAGTATGGACCCGAACCGTTTTGTGTCCCACTTCTAACCGTTGCCGAAGAACTGCCGACGAGTTCGGACCCGAACGAGCGCCACCTGATTCGCGCTTCCGCGCAGTGCCTGTTGATCGAAGGCGCCTACCAAACGACGGTAGACGTCGGCTTACTCCAATTCCGCAACCGCAGCGTCTCGTTCGTGATGACCGGCTTTGCCAGGAAGCGGACCCGCGAAACTCTTGCCGAAATCCGACGCTTGCAAAGCGTAGACTAACACCCTGAAAGGACATCAATCATGACCGCCCAAGTCGGACCACTATCTGAAGAGACCAAAGAAGAGATCATCGCGACCCAGCCCAATGGAATCTGGCTCGTGCTGGCGGAAGAGCACCCTCGTGAAGACGGCACCGCCGAAGATCTCTTATTCGCTGACAGCGCCAATTCTCCAACTTGTCTTCACGCGTAGCCTCGCCGCCTCAGTTTCCGCCAGCCAACTGGATCGATCATCAATGGCTGCACGTTCTGACGCCCTATGTTTACAAACGCTCCATGATGATGGTCGAGACCGCCGTAACGGAACAACCGTGCGAGCATCGCCAGCGCGTGGCTGGCTAGCGTCTGATTGACGAATGGCTCTTGCCGAGAGAGAGACTCCAGAGCGCTGCAACTCGGAACGGAATCGTCATCGAGAGACGGATCCACGATCTCCGGAAACAACTCGGCAACCGTGCGCAAGCGCTCAGCCTTCCGAGGATTGCGGGAATTCAGGGGTTGACCTAAGACGAACTGGCCTCCATCAGCGGCGTTGCCGAGATCCAGGTAATACGAGACCCGGCTCCGCAACCCAGTGATTCGCTTCTCGATCTCCGCGCGAGCGGATCGGGTATCGACACACCCGATGACAAGGTCAAACTCCCACAGCCTGTGCTCATCGCTCAGACGCTCTGGAACCGATTCCCAGCGGAGGTCCCAGAACAGGTTGATCCGCGAAACGAGGACTGTCGCTTTCGGTAGACCGACCTCCGAGCGCCCGAATGGCTGTCGAATGCAGTTGCTTTCGGATACGACGTCCCCATCAATGAGAGTCACATCAAGGCCTCCTGGATGGCCGGCGAGCAGCATCGCCTGGTGAATATAAGGGAGCCCCATGGCGACGACGCTACCGTTACCGCCGGTCCCAATTACGGCGACCTTGACTGTGCGGGCGAGGAGATGAGAAGTCAGGAAGTGTTTCATGCCGGAAGATTCCTTTTCGGACGAAGTCTCTGGTTAGAGGGCCGGCATCGTCGGTGCATCGGCAGGCAGTAGAATAGAGTGGTGAGCAGGCTGCGGAACCAACATGATTCTGGAAGTTCCATTGCGTTGTCCGGTGATGCCGAACCCATCGTGCAGCACGCTCTGGAAGCCTTCGGGTCCGAAGAGAAGGCATGGCACTGGCTGGAGCGCGCCAATCCCTTATTCGACGGAGACGCGCCGATCGAGATCCTGCGGACTGACCGCTCCCGATATGAGCTTGTCGACGACGAACTCACGAAGATCGAGCACGGCGTTTTCAGCTAGGCCCGAACGACGATGCGGTTATTTCGGCTCTGCCGCCAGAAGTATGCGGAACTGACTGGCTATGGCGCGAAGCGAACCGGAGGCAGGTGGAACCGGAAAGGGATTTTCGCCGAAACAATGCACCGCTGGCCGTCCTGCCGGTTTACGATTCTTATGGTGTTTTGAGACCCGAGTGGTCTGGGTGCGCAGAACGGTTTCGCAAGATCAAACGTGATCAAGGTTGTCTGCGTGTGTTGATCCGGCCGGATGTGATTCAGATTCCGCGATCATTCCTCGCTCTCCTGATCCGCCTCCATTTCATCTATGCCGAAGTACTCCTTGCGACAGCGCTCATTTTCAGCATCTGTATCGTCGATTCCCTCGAAGCCATCGACTTTCGCCTCCATTTGTTGCTGAAGTAGCTTAAGTAAGTTGTCGAGTTTGCCGACGATTTGTCGTACGTGATCGGCGGATAAATTGAATGGACGCCTTATGCTTGCCTGTAATTTCCTATCGATCGGGTAGCGAAACGAGTATGAGCCGGGGTCAATATCAGCGACTTCGCCTATGCATTTCTCGCTCGCGGCAAACATATCCTTGACTCGGATTCCACTTCCGAAAATCCCGTGAGACTCGCATAGCGCTCGACAGCCACTGACGAGCCACCTTAAGTCATGTTTTCGAACTAGTTCCTTCAGTTTCTCACGAGCATTTCCATCTTCCTCGGCCACGAAACCTAAGGCGATAATCGATTTTAGCCGCAGTTCGAGAAGATGCCTGTAAAGAAATATGGTCGGTTCCAAGAGTTGATCCGATGCCGATGTTTGCGCAGCTAGGATATCAGCCGCCTGTTTGTAGCTGTCCGCATAAGCCACCCATTCGCCCTCTAGATCGGGAATTCGCGTTGTGAATTTATTGGTAGCTGGAAAGATACTGTCACCGCGACGCGGGTAGTTTTCAGGTGTCATGTATTATGACTCACCTTATCACTAGCTGCTCCGGCTGACATTCGGTCATCTACCAGGCGGTGGGACACTTCACGAAAACGCCGCAATTTCGCTGAGGGAAATTGGAAAACAATATCGATGTCCTAAACACCTTTCTGATCCCACCGGGAATATGTAAGCGAAATTCTGAAACTGTGTTCTACGCCTCCCGCTCGGCGAATGCCTGCAGCGTTTGGCGAGCGTCGGCGAGTTGCTCGACCGGGAAACTCCGCTTCCCCGCGACTTCCCTCCACAGCGCGGCAACGCCGCCTTTGTGCCGGCACATCCGCCCGCCGCCCCAAAGATGCGTAAACTCACTGCCAAAGAATGCCTCTTCCCAGCCGTCCATTGCTTCGACGAATGGTCCTTCCGGAGATCGCATACTGCCTTGGCAGATCAACCCGTCTTCTTGGGCGTTGTAATAGGGAGCTACACAAAGTGGCGTCGTGGCGCAAGGACGAGCGCTCGTCCGCAAAGCTCGAATGTGGAGTTCCCTGCCGCGCACGCGGAATAGCAGCGCGGGCTGCGGAAAGGTCCGTCCGCTGAGTAGGCCCAGCACTTCATCCGTCTCGCGAAAGAACATCAGGCGCTGGCTTGCGGGCGTCCACCAGATCAGAACGTCCGGAGTTCGAACCAGGACGTTCTCCGGCAGGATCTCTGGCCGGACGCGTGAACCGAGACCCTGCGCCAGCGTGCGCAAGAACGCCGTCGACAGCGGCTGAGCCGGCCCCAACCCAGCCGCCGTCCCTTTCCGCTCCTCAGCCTTATGCCAAGTGGCAAATGCATCTCGACCGCCTTTATAGACCAGAATCGCCCCTTGGAGCGTCAGTGTGTCCGCGCTTCCCAGGCTCAGTGTGCAATCCATGCTTTCCTCCGTTGTTCTTTTAGTTCGCATTACCGGGAAGCTGTTTTATGAGTTCGCTGGCGAGGGCCAGAGTCCGGCAAAAACAGCGCAGCGTGGCAAATGCGTCCCGCATCTGGTCAACATCGTCCGTTCGCAACGGCAGAATGAAATTTGGCTCGGGGGATACTTCCATCATTCCCTGCGCCTCATCGTCGAAGGCCCCTTCGATCCCGTCGTGCTTCTCGAACACGGTGAGCAACACCGGCAGTGGCGGATTCGAATCATAGAACTGATCCCGGATCGAAGAATCCAAGTCCGGTGCGGTACAACGATTCGACTCTTCGTGCAGGGCCAGCAATCCCTCAAGCCAGCCCAGAACGTCGCGTGACCCGATTCGACTCATGACTTGGCGCAAGCCGCGCGTGGACAATGCCTTCTCCCGGAGACTCGTTGGGATCATCGATTCGATGTCTGGAAGCTCGATATTTTCGGCATCCGGATCGCCTTCGTACCAATCCCGCAGCATCTCATTACGTTCCAGGGCGTCCTGGTGGTCAAAGACGCGGGCCCAACGATTGATCGCTCCCATAAACAGGCGGAAAAAGGTGGCCGGAAGCCTCGGATGTTCCTGTTCCAGCGCCCGAAGTGCCGGCCCCATGACCAAGTACCCGGATTGAGACGGGTCGGCGATGAGGTACGCATACCCGTCATCCACTTCCTCGTTGGAGAACGCATCGGCGTTCGAGCTCAGTGTCAACGTCATGTTGAAGTTCTCGCTCAAGACCCCTCCGCCACTCTCGGCTACCCAGCGTTCCAGTGCCAATCGGAGAAAGTCGAAAGGATCACGCTTCGCCGTGATCCAAGCCTCTGCGGGTGCGACACCGGCCCGAAGAAGATTCGCCCCAATTCTGGCGGCGATGCGGTCTCCGTGCATCACCCGATATTGGGTCGGCGTACCAACGAGCGACACCAAGCCCCATCCGGGACGGCTCCCGCCCATCAAAGGATAGGCGGGAGCCAGCCGGGCGGCGTCTCTAACGTTCTTGATCGCCCGCCTCTGCGATGGAGTTCCTGTACAGCTTGCGCGATCAAACGCGCCGCTAACTGCCAGTCGGGACATTGACGGTACTCCTCAAGAATCGATTTCTGGCTGGGATGTTCGCCCTGGGCGATTGCATCCAGCTCGCCCAAGGCGCCTTCCGGCATTGGGTCACCCCTTTGCGCCAATCGCCCGCTCGAATCGGTAGACGAGCTTGTCGCCAACCGCTTCGGGGCCGGTCAGCGCCGCCGTCGCAATTTCCGGGAACTGTGTCGCATACATCGATCGCACTTGGTCAACGTCCATCTGTGGATTGGGATCCGGCAGTTTGGCGCCCCCGAAGCAGAACTCGCGAACCATTTTGGTCACCTTCATTGGGCCACCTCCGCATCGGGAGTCTCAGCATCATCGAAGAGTCCCAGCATTCCCTGCGGCCCCGGCGTTGGGAGGATAGCCGGCTTCTCCGCGGAAGCCACCTTCTTGCCCTTCAACTTCTCCTTGCGAGCATCACTGTCGGCCTTCTCCGCAGCCGCCAATTCCTGCTTGATCCGGTCAAGATTCGACGCGGTGGCGGCGTGAACTTCGACAAACTCACGCAACTGCCGCGGCAGCTCGCGGTCAAGTTCCTCGGCCGTTCCTGTGGCACACAGCGGCAGCGTCAGAACATCGTTCTCGTCGTCCTTCACCTTCTTGGGGATGATGCTGACCGTCAAGCAGCCATTCGCGCCGCCTGCAACGGTCATGATCACCGTGCGGTTGGCCAGCATCGGCGCCAGGCCGCAAAACATACCCGTCGTCTCTGTTTGGTTCATATCGTTTGACCTTCTTTCCTCTTGTTGAAACCCGGACTCATGCCGCTTCCTCGAACCGGAACTTCCGCCCGCCCGTCCTCGTCATCATCGTGTCGAGTTCACTCGCCAGACTCGCCATGCCCTGCTGCACCTTCGCGCGGAGATCGCCCGTCGTCCGAAGGTCGTCCGCGGCGACGCCTTCCAACAGACTCCGTGCCTGGGTCACGACCTTTTGCAACTCGTAGTCGTCGGTGACGTTCCGGAACTCAAAGTTCTGAAGGAACTCGACCAGGTTCGAAACCGTGGTTTCCTTGAAGCGCAGCAGTTTCCCATCGGCGCCATCCTTCAAACGCTGCGCCATGTGCTGGACCAGCTTCGCCATCGACTCCCGCAGCACAAGCTGGATCTCCGACGACGCTTCGGCCATCCGTTGCGCCGCCTTCTCCCGCTCCTGTTCCCAGACCTCTTGCGAAATGCCCCGCAACTGGTCCGGCACGCCGAAGCTCACGTACTGCCAGGAGACCCCGAACTGCCGCGCTACCTCGTCAACCGGCGGGTAGTCGGCCGGATTGTAAAGACCGCGCAGGCGTTTGCCGGCATCGCCGGACAGGCTTGGATAGACGCAGAGAAACGCCTTCACCAACTCTTCGCGCTCGGTCCGAAACTGCCGCAGCCGTTGCTCGACTGTTTCGAGCGCCGCGACCGGCAGCAAATGGATCCCGATCTCGAAGGGGAGACACAGGTTGTACAAGTAGCGGCGGATCTCCCCGTCAAAACGGCCGATGGCCTTCAGCTCGGCGGAGTCCAGCAGATGCTTCGATACGCGCAAGAGATCCTTGTCGGCGTCGGCCTCGATCTGTGACGTCGAGACCTTTCGCGTGTTGCCCATCGTGGACAAACGCACTTTAATACACACCGTTTTCCGGGCCAAATCCACACCCGGATTTTGAATGGGAACCGGAACGGGATTACCGCCGCCATTCCCGTTCATGAAAACAATGGGATCGGCAACGAGAGCGGCTGAGACATCTAGAACTGAGAAAAGACTGGCTTGAGACGCCATATGAAACATACCTCCTGAGTTAAGTTGTTGTTGGGGTAAGGAGTCGCTTCCGACTACTGGAGAAGGGGAAAGCCAGTGATCTGGGTCATACCTTCAGCCCCGATGGTGATCTCGACACTCTGCGCCGTGAAATCGCCTTCCGGGTGTCGATCCGAGAGGAGCAATAGTTGTTGATTCCGGCTGGTCACGAGCGGCCGGTCGGATGGCTGCTGCCGGTTGTAGCGGCCGAGTACCGCGAAGTCGAGATGCCTGCGGATTCGCTGCCAGAGATCACCGCGTTGGGCGTGGGATAGCGACGAATCCACGCGGAACTGTCCCAGCACCAGTTCCCTCTCCGCGTAGCCGGAGAACAGCCCGATACTCAGTGACGGCAGACCACTGCGCACCCGCTCCAAGAACGTGGAGAGCTCCGCTGCTTGTTCCATCGGCTCGCCGCCACTGATGGTGAGGCCGGAAATTGCGCCAGCGAACCACAGAGACTTGAGCCAATCAACGAGCACTTCGATTCTGACTTCGTGGCCCCCAGCAGTGGAATGGCTCGATTTATTCCAGCATTCCGCGCAACCGAGCGAGCACCCCTGTACCCAGATCACAGCGCGGCGGCCAGGGCCGTTGACTTGGCTTGACTCCATTTGGGCATGCACACGAAGGGTCACCGTCCACCTCCAGCAGGCGGCCGTGCCCGTCGAAATGCTTCGAGGTAACCCTGATCCCGGAGCTTGCGGTCCCACATAGCCAGGAACTCTTCTATTGCCCGAGTCTCCCCGGGAAGACAGTTCAAGTTCCCGTCCCTGTCGCGCCATCGGCTCACTTGCCCGAAGCCGATAACGTCGTTCCGGAAGGAATACGGCCAGAGCACAGGAGTACCCTCTTCGACCATAATCTCAGCGCATACTTCCGGGTCCCGTAGATCTCCATTTGACTCGCCATAATGTGCGATGGAAATCGCCCGATGCCCATCCGGGCCGCATTCCGGAAGCATCTCAATGATCAGCTGTTGGAACGGCGGGTTCTCAATACGGACGCTCACGGCGGCGTTGAGGCCGCCGGCTTCTTCGAAAATCGTCCAGATCGTAGGCATCATTCGCTCCTCTCACTCGTTCGAAAAGAAAAGGCCGGCAATCAGGTTGCCCTGACCGCCGGCCTTTACAAGCGGGATCTGTGGCGCGGTTTTATCCGGAAAAAAGCGTTTCTTCGACGCCGATCACCTTCCTTGCCGCCGCTTCGATCCGATAGTATTCCGTCGCGATCCGCATTGCACCGGCGTGCACGCGTCCGTTCGGTTGCACGGGAACATGGGGCCGGCCATCCCCGAACAGCGTCGCCGCGGAACAAAAGTGGGAACCGTCGGAGGCGATCACAGCAGCGTGATAGTCGCCGCCCTCGTCATGCCTTCCACAGAAGACAATGCCTTTGGCCGAAAGCCTCCGGGTTGCGTCGTCGTGCACGTAGTTCGCTTCCTCGTCGACCAGAAACACAACATTCTCCGGAAGATCCGTTCTCCAGTCCTGCTCACAGAATCCGAGTTCTTCAAACAGACCGGCGTCCTCGCGCCGGCAAATCATTTCCATATAAGCCCGATCGCCCATCTTCTCCTCCACTGTTTACCCGCGCCGCTGCTCCACGGCGCGCTTCGCGGCGGCTTCCACGTGAAACTCCGGCTTCTTCCGCGACTTGGTTACGGCGTCAGCGCCCTGCAGGGCCTTGGCGACTTCACCGCAACCCTTGCCCTGAAATCCGGTCAAATCGAGCGAGCTGTTTCCTTGCTCGTCGATTTCGATCGTGATCGTTTTCTCAGCCATCGCACTCTTCCCTTTCATCGCACCGCGAAGCGCAATTGGACCTTCGCCCCCTGGGGCGTATCGATCACGCTTCGGCCTTGAAACACGTAGCCTCGCGCCTTGGCGACCGCCATCGTCTGGCGCTCTTTGTAGGCTTGAGATACCCGCCCCAGCCACGCTTGGTCGAACCCGATCCCCCGGTCGTAGTCGCTCACGACGGCCCGGTATTGGCCGCTGGTGTCGCGGACAAAACCGATGTCGTTCGATGCGGAGTCGAGTTGACGTCGCCGAATGATGATGTGAGCCCGTTCCGGCCGTTCATCGCCCCGATAGCCGTAAAGCGCGGCTCCATTCTTGTGAACTTCCGGCTTGTACCCCATCTGTTCCAGCGCCTCGACCAGATATCCTTCGTGCGCAAGAACTGTACTCATTTCTTCATACTTGCTCATGGTTTCCTCCTGCGGCGACTTAGTCTGAGACCTCGCGGAACACCCGCTTTGCCGCGACGGCGGGCGTGTCCCGGCCGACTTCAAACACGCCAGGCTGCGAAGCGCTTAAGAATCGTCCCGACGCCTGCTGGCGCAAACGTTCGATCTGGTCGGCGGCGGATCGCGCCACCGGCACGATGTATTGCGCGGACTCGGAGAGAGACAGGTTCAAGCGCCACGCCTTCCGGCAACATTCCTTGATTTCCGCGCCGGTCCATCCCTCGTCCTTCGGGATATCTCCGTCGAGACCCCACTTGGTTCGATAGATCTCCCAAATCACCGCACGCTCCTCAGCGGAGGGAAGATCAAAAAAGAAAGTTCCGAGCGTAAAGCGGCGCCGCAATTCAGGCGGCAGACTCCCGATGGAATTGCAGGTCGCAATCCACAGGCTCCGGCCCTGCGAGATTGCATCCACCACCTGGAGCGCCGTGCGCAGCCGTTCCCCGGACCCGCCGACGATCCCGCTCTGCATGGCGGACAGATCGAAGGCCACAGTCGGAATCCCCGCCGAATTGCCGGCCGCCTTGGCAATCGCGCTCTTAGCCGCGCCCGGCGGGCCGATGAGCACAATCCCATCGGCATCGGAGTCCTGCATCCAGGAAAGCATCGTCCCCGTCATCTCGGTCTTCACCCCAGAGAGATCGGTTCCCGTACCGGCGAATGCTTTCTCGATCTCGTCGACGAAGACAATCACGCGGGGCGCTTCCCGGCCTCCAAGTACCGCCCGCAGGAAATGCTTGATCGTCTCGCACCCTCCGATGTCGGCAAAGGTCTCGCCGCCTCGCCAGATGCTGAGTCCCGGCGTCTGTTCGATGGCCTGCCGCTTACGCTCCCAGAGCCGCTCCACGTCGACGCCTTTCTTTGAAAGAGCCAAGGCCAGTACCTGCTCGGCGGGAAACGCCGCGAGTCCAATCAGCGCATCCACGCAGGCCGACACGGTCTCTTCAGATGGGGCGCACAGTTCCGCGTCTTCGCACAGCCGCCGCACCAATTCCGTCAGTTCCTCCGCCGATGGCAAGGGTTCATCGATAATCATCACGTCGCCCTGTAGTTCCGCCGGAAGCACCGCGCCTGGCGTGCTCAGCAACACGAGACTCTGCCCGCCCGACTTGAATGGATCCCGGACATTCCAGATCGCCTGGACCACATCTGGTTGATCCCAGAAACGATGGGCATTCGACAGGAATAGAATCGCGTCCTCTTTCTCCAGCTTTCGGGTTGCCGCCAACACGTCGGATGGTCCGAGCGCCGTAGTCTCCCCAAAGCGATCAGTGACGACTTGGACGCCAGCCTTGTTGATGCCGCGAATGCCCAGCATCAGGTCCCAGATCAACAGGGCCGACTGCTCTCCGATGGAGGCTGTCGCCTGCGCAATAGCGCTCGCGGGATCCGCCGTGCGGATGGCCAGGAGCGGCGTACCCGCCCGGCGAGCGGCTTTCAAGAGCCCGCGAAACTCTTCCGTCGAACAAATCATGAGATGGTTCCTCCAGAAATGCGAATGAGGGAGCCACAAGGCTCCCCAAGATTCGAGAATCAGTATTGAGATGAATGGCTATCGCAGGAAAGCGATGCCGAAAAAGACCGCGTTAAAGGCCGCATGTGCGAGGAGCGGCGGCGCCGTCGAGCCGCTATCGAGACGCAGCCAGCCGTAAAGGCAGCCGGTCAAGAAAATGGCGACAATCTGCGAGGGCGTGATACCGGCCTTGACGAGATGACTCAATGCGAAGGCGCCAGCAATGACGACCACCGCGAGCCAACCCGGCTTAGCCAGCCAGCGCGGTAGCAATAGCATCAATCCGTGGAAGAGCATTCCGCGAAAGATCAGTTCCTCAGCCAATGGACCAAACGTGATCCCCATCCAGATCTCTGGCAGCGCCGGGAGTGAGCCGGTTCGAAGATCGCGGAATACCCAACTGACCACGAGCGCCGCAACAATACCCCCACCAACCGCCTTCAGGAGTTGACTTGTCGGAGTTCGGTTCCAGGCCAGGAAGGCAAGCCCAACCGCATCCAGTCGTCCGCGTGACAACCAGAATCCAGCCAGGATGATCAGACTGAGTATGAAGCCGACGAATGGCACAACCTCGATCCCTCCCGCCGATTTAGCGCGAGTTGGCACGCGCCCGGCATCATTCGCAGCGGGCGCCAACTTCCAACTTTCAGACTACTTCCAGATCGAAGACTGGCCAAACGACTGCGTGTTTTCGCGAGAAGGTGTCTCCGCCTCGCCGACTCTACATCCAAATCCGCAAAGTTCCTTCACACTGCGGCCCAACACATCAGCCAGAGAACTGAGGACTGCATCTTAATGCCTGTAGCGTCCGATGACAGCTTAGCTGCGCGTCGGCCGCGGGAGTGCGGAATCTCCGGCGGCGATGCCATGGGCGAACGGAGACGACAAGGGGCATAACGTGTCAGCGTCAACCGTACAATAACAATTCGGTTTCCATCAGCGCGTTTCAGGTCGCGCAGGCCAGCGCCCAGCGAAGCAAGCGGGGCGCCAACTGCTTTTGTAGAATATTCGGCGAGCGCCAGTTGAACACCCGAATGTATTTTATCGTGGTTAAAAGCAAGGACGAAAATTGCCTGGTTTTTAGTTTAGCCACCGGTGCAAGTTTGGGAGATCAGGGTCAGCTCAACTCAGCGTTCCAACTTCGCAGGTGTTGGAGCCTGAAGCCTCCCGGCCTTCCCGGCGCGGTCACCACTTATCAAACAAGGTCTTATAAGTCGACCGACTCAGGGCCTTCTCCGGGGTCAATATTCACGGTGTATCCGCTCTCGCCGAGCGTGTATGGACCAAACTCATAGTTGTCGCTGTCATGGACAACTCGGATTACAATTGGCGTGTCGTCGTCGAGGCCATCGTCCGCATCGTCATCATCGTCGCCTCCGAAGTCCCCAACCTCGAAAGTGGCGTGACCGCTCTCATCGGTGGATGCTTCGAGGTGATACAGGGAGTCAGAAATCCCTAACGTTAGGTTCTTCCATTTCATCCAGAGCTCGACCGATGCATTTGAATAGGCATCGCCTTCGAAGAGCACTTGTACATCGATACTCCACCGTGACACTAGGGACTCCTCCAGTTGGAGAGGATACCGCAAATGGAAACCGGTAGTGCCTCAGTTTGGCTTACGCCAGTTCATCTGCAAAGTGACATCGCTAACTGATCGGCGATGGCCGAGCGGACCGTGTGGATTCGACCCGTCCCAGGCACGACCCCTTGGATTATCTCCGCCAAGTGTGCGGTGTCCCGAATTTGGCCTCAAAGGAGACGAGGGCGAAATCAAGTAACCTTTTAAAAGCGGGCTCTGCCGGGCCTTTTGTGACGCAAGTTACAGGTGAGAAATGCTCGATCCGTTCAAGCTCTTTGGCCGCCTTCTTATGGCGATATTCAAAATCTGTGGCTACACGCTGGTCTTTGTGGGCCAGGTCGCCTGGTTTCTGATCCATCGGCGGTCGGATCGCATCGGCGAAGCGATGGGCTGGTACGGCAAAGGTATCGTGGATTGTTTATCGAGGGTTGTCGGAAGCTGAAGAAACTGCCGGAGGAGGGCAGAGCTCAACGGGTTGTTGTTTTGGCCTCTGAGATGAGCCACGCAAGGCTCGATAATGTGTTCGACGCGTTTGAGGGAGACTGCACTCGATTCCTTGTGGTTCTTGATTCACCGAATGTCACGCGGCCGGCCTTGAGGGGTTTCGTCTCCGTTTCTTGGCCTATCGACGATCCGAATACAGCGAAGTTTAACGGAACGTGTTTGTCAAAGTTCTTCCCGGCAGCTACATCAACCAGCAATAGAACTCCGGAAGCTCCCTGACGGACGATGTCCGTTTTTGCGACACGGTCCCAGGGCAATAATTCCGCTTTCCATTGGCATGGTCCCAGAGGTTCATAGAGCAGGCCTGAGCGCTGGATGGTCAACTTCGCCTCGTGAAACCCGCTCGCGTGATGGTGCAGTAGCCTATATTCAAAAAGCTTGTCGCCGGCAAAATCAAGAAGGACTTTCGCCTTGGTACGGAAGGCCGCGGTATCCCCACGTTCAAGCGCCCCTCTCAAATCAGACATCATGTTCTCAGCGTTCGCCTCGATAAAGCGGGACATGGAGTCACGATCGACAGATAAGGCGGGATGAAAGACCTTTGTTTTGTCTGGCAGGACTTCCACTTCAGCACTGTACGGAGAATAGTTGGTGGCCGTGATAACAACCGAGTATGTCCCGGCAGGCAATTCAAAATCGCGAAGGGGCAAGGAATAGCTGCCCTTGTTGCGAATTTCGACACGGGCATTCGGGTTGTCCGCAATGACGGTCATCCTGCCCGTGGCCGTGCGCAGGGAGACGCGCACCTGGGAACCGCCCTCCGCCAAATAAATCTGTTGTTCGATCCGGGGATGCACGGGCGGCTTCTCAACAACAAGCATGTGCGCGCCTGGCGTCAAGCCGCTGATGACAGCCCTGCCGCTTGAATCCGTTACAGTGGTCTGATCCTCAACCGTCACCCTGGCGCCCGGAATCATCGGGTTCACGGCTACAGTCAGTGGGGAACGCACCAAAAAGTTCATCAGCGCCGATTGGGTATTGGTCCCCGCGCCGGCTGCGCGCAACCGGCGCAGGTCGGCTCCGGTAACCAGAGGGTCAATGCTGCGGACGCGAATCTCCTCCGCCAGACGCTCGTCGGGCAGGTCGCGAATGAGCGTTTCAACCTGTCGGGTGGAGAGCGCAGGCTTGCGTTCCTGGGGGTACAGGAGGGCGGCCGATGCCAACATGAGACAGAGGCAACGCATAGTATTTATTTCAAGATTGAACGTATCCTGCGCACTCTTTCGAGCAGCGCCCGAGCCCGGTCATTACCAGGGTACAAGCGAACCGCGCTCTCCGCATCCGTTAAGGCACGTTCGTAGTTCCCATCTTTGATTCCAGCCTCGACTTGCCCCGCGAGTTCTTCAAGGGACGCTGGGCCAAGCGCGGGCAGCTTCGTGTGAGGCACCGCAGGCTTAGCCTCTGACGTTCCGGCTTCCGCGGGGCTGTTGCTCAGTGCTTCCCTGAGCGGCCTCACACGGTAACCGCCCTTCGCCTGGTCGAGCACGTCAAATATCGTCTTACCCTGCGAGTCTCGCTGGTTGACGTTTGCCCCGTGCCTGATAAGAACATTGGCAACACGTATGGCCTCGTCAACGGGGTAGTTATCGGTCGCTATACCGGAACGCAGGAACGCTTGGAGCGGGGGTTCTCCCAAACAGTCAAGGCGTAGCCCGTTCTCCAGCAAGAAATCCAGCCACGCGTCTCCACCTGGGCGAAGCACAGCGCTTTGGGTTGCGGGATAGGCTGCACAGGGCTGGGTCTTCCGGATGTTCAGGCCTCTAGACATCAATGCCTTCATCAGTTCCGTATCGTTGCTTCTGATCGCCGCCCACATCGGATCGGTCCCGTATTTCCCTCCGCTACCGTTGAGGTTCGCACTTCCTTTCAGGAGGGTGTCGATTTGTGCCAGTTTCTCCCGCAACGCCAGTTTGTCGTCAGCAATCTTTTCCCCAAGCTCACTGTTGAGCGATTCCTCGCTGACGAACGCTTTCCCTGCCGAATTCGTCCAGGCCTTCGACCCGTCCGCAGTCCTAATTTGTATCCACCATTCGCTCTGCGCTTGCCCCTGGAACGTCACGTCACATACGACCAGGACCTGCCCGCTGATCCAACTACTCCAGCAGCCTTCTCCTAAATAAGAATAGATGGGGATGATTTGGCCGTTCATGAGGGGGGGTCCATTTTTGACGTTGACCCCATAGGGCGGACGGCCCTTGGTAACGGTGACGCGCCCTTCGAGCCGTCGCGCCAGCACAAGCCCGGTCTCTGTCCGTACCCAGGTGCCGGCTCGAACTGTAGCCTTCCTGCTGAGCGACGCGAGGGAAGTGCCGACTGCATTTGGCGGAGTCGCATAGACATCCACACTCTGTCTGGCCATCCAGCGTTCGCCGTACCGGCACCCTTCGTAGGGGCAAACTCCTTGATCGACAATCTGTTCTGGCGCTCCACTTGTAGCCGGAGCAGTGCCGTCTTTCCGGTTCGCAAGAGACCAGATCACAAGCCCAATGAGAATCACTGAACCGACTGCCGCCTTCATTCCAAATCCTGAGGCGGCTGCGGCAGGCGGGGCCGGAGGAGGTGGCGGGGCCGTGATAACCGGCGCGGCGGCAGGCGGACGCGGTGGAGGGCTCTGCTGTCGGGGAACAACAAACGGAGTCGCAGTCAGGGGCTTTTGCGGAGAGACAGAAGCAAAGGGGTCAAAGCCCTGGAGCAAAACGGTCCGCTCGCACCAAGGGCAAACGGAAAGATGAACGGGATAGACATGCCTCCGGTTGGCTTGACATATACTCAGGTTCTTTTCGACAGCGGTTAAACCCTCTCTCCATTCGCGCGGTGACGGCCGTGAGGCCGGATTCTTATGCCCGTACCCAAAACAACGGACCACCAGGGCTTTCAGCGTCGAAGGGATAAACTCGAACGGGAGCGCCACTGGCATGGGTGAAATGCTTGGCGATCCGGCATAGGGGCAAGATCCGCTTCGAATCCGCTCCTCCAATGATGGAGGATCTCCGTGGCCTCGCCAGACGCCGGCGTGCGGATGAACGCCCTCCATCAGCAATTGGAAGATGAGGACCCCAAGAGCGAAGTTATCGTGAACCGGCGTCCGATCAGCCTGGCTGAAGTCGCATCCTTGCAATTCGGGCGCGGTGAAATCAGGCTTTCCGACAGTGCAACGGAACACTCGCCCGCCTCTATCGGGCACTTGCATCGAGTCGCAGTCAACAAGGGTGACGAGCGCGCAATCCGAGACAAGGAAATTGCTTTCGTTGAGATCGCCCACAACGTAACCACAGGCGTGAATGGCTTCAACAACGCTGGCTATATTGGCGGCGGTCCTGAGTAAATATCCCCAGGTGAACCCCGGCGCGATCTGCTGGCGGTCCTGCGGGTTATAGAGCCTGAACACCGGGACACTCGTGGAAACATCCACCCTGTGCATGAGAAATCCGACGCCAGCTCCCGCCTGATTGAACAGGAGGGCTTTCGGCCAACAAATTGATATGTGGCCTTGGCTGCCAGTGGGGTCGGCGGGAGGCGTGCCGATCATCGCCTTGAGCTTGGCTTGTCGGACAGGCGAGTGACGGAAATATATTTTGCCTACAAGGCCGGGTTGTCCACCAATTGAATAAATATCGGCTTCGCCGCCAGAGCCAAGCTTGCGGTCCAGGACAATCGATCTGCCATTTTGATCAGTGAGCTGCTGCATGGCGAACCGCAAGCACTAGCGTTTTGTCGTCGTCGGTCCGTTCACAAACCCTTTCGGAGAGAAGAAACTCTTCCATCTCGGCGCTGTTCGACGAAGGCGTTTCGGCAAACTGGAACATCGTCCTAAAGAACGGCTCGTGCGCCGTGTTGTCGGCGTAACGGAGCGCCAGAAGCTCAATTCCGTCGCTGAACATGGCAAGGCCGGTGACGTCTTGGCTAGGTAATGTGGCGTGATGCAGGTGCTTGAGGTAGTCAGAGGAGGTCAGAAAAGTGGTCTCGTTGATATACTCGCTGTCCCCTCGTGCCGACAGGACCTGCATCGCGCCGGATTGGTCGCGGCAGACAACGGCCCCATCCCCTACCTGGATGGATGACAGCCACCGGTCAGTCACAACGGTCAGCAACAGGGTGGTGGCCACTTCTTTAAAATGTTCCCCTGGGGCCAGCTCTTCGAGCGCCGCGCGTGTATCGGCAACGGCTTTCGCCAGCAGGCTTTCACATTCATCGGATGTTTGAGGGCAAGTTGCTTGAAGTTGACCGGCTAGGTATCTAACACTGTTATGAACGGCGAGCCGTGAGCCTTCTTCAGACCGTTTGGCCGAGCCGGCGCCGTCCGCTACAGCAACAATCAGTGTACCGTCATCGAGAGTGAGGGTCTCGTGCGCATCCTGGCAGGGCAGCTTCTGCGCAACGTGGCTGCTGCCGATGACGGACGCGGAGATACAACGCCATTTGGCTTGAGTATCCGACATGGTTGCATCCTAAACCGGCGATCCAAAGCCGATTTGCGGGAGAGCGGTCTGCTGGCCGGGCTTGCTGCCGGAGACGCGTTTCTGGCTCTGCGAGAGCCAGAGAAACAGGTCTTTGAACTTCAGTCCTTCAAGCTTGAGGGCGCGCGGGGTTATCATGGAGAGTATTTGCATATTGGCTCCTCCGACACCCACGGCGAAAAAGGTCAGCGCGTTGGCGGACATTTCGGTTTGCACCATCTGGGCCGCGCTCTGCCATTCGTCTGTAGGCTCGCCATCCGTGATCAAAAAGATCCAGGGCTGATAGTACAGAACGCCGTTGGACTTGTACTCCGCTTTGCGATTCTTGACGAGTTGCAAGCCAAGAACAATGGCTTCTCCCATTGGCGTCCCGCCCCCGGCGGCAAGCGTCGGCGCGGCAAAGCTCCCCGCTGACGTGAAGTCCTGCACCTTATGGACAGAGCCGCCAAAGGTCACAATAGCGAGTTCAACCCGGCGTTTCGCCAAGGGGTCTTCCTGGATGTCAGTCTGGAATGTTTGCAGTCCTTGGTTCAAGGCCTGAATAGGCGCGTTATCCATGGAGCCGGAGGTGTCGAGCAATAAAACGCAGGCACAGCGCGGATCTGGATTCGCGGCGAACTCTGGGTTCAGCGCCATGAGAAATAGTCCTCCAAGAAAGTGAGCCTTTAATTATATCGTCCTAATTGGTTAGCGATCAGACCGACGTGCTGGATGAAGCAAGGCAACCCGCACGTTCCGGGTCCGCAGCTTGGTTGCGGACCACTGCTCCTTCCGCCTGTCACCATTCATGGCGTCTTCTTCGCCGCCTCAATCACGCTGTCCCGGAGATCCTGATATTCAGCGGCGCTTATGATCTCTAGGTGGTCCCTATGCCAGATCAGCCAAACGGTTTCAGAGCGGAGAATTGGGCGACTGTACGAGATTGAGCGGGAGATCCGGAAATCCAGGGCCTGCTACCTGAAGAACGGTTGAAGGCGCGACAGAAACGGGCGAGGCCGTTGTTGGATGCACTGGAAAAGTGGATGCATGAGCAGCATTATCTATAGAAATGTCTCAGGATCGCCCTTCACCACCAAAAGTGCGGAAGACCCTTTCAGACGTCCCCTAATGGCCGGTTTTGGGTGTCCCCCGAGGCCGCTAATCCCCGCTATGTCAACTTTGACCAGTTCTTTGGGGTGGTCACTCCTCTTTCGGTTTCACCGAATTCGCACGTGGTGGCCTTTCACTAGCCGAGCGCCAGGCATGCTGGCGTTATTCACCAGAGCCGCCCGGACGGCCGACGCGTTTATCTCCCATCCATCCCCTTGCAGCGTCAACTCCAACCGTCGTCGCAGCGCCCCTTCCGCCAACTGGTACATAATCTCCTGCATCTCGGGCTTGGTGAAGCGGATCGGGCATTCATAAAAGCCATCCCCAATCTGCTGCGGATCATCCACCACGAGAGATGCGGCGCCATTTGCCTGCAGGGCGATAGAGCTCGTCTCCCCGTCGAGTTTCTTCTGGCCGCGCGTCAACAGGAACGTCATCAACATGTCCTTCAGACGGTCCACCCGCCCGGCAGCAGCCTTCCTACGCGCTGCCAATCGCTCCACCTCTTCGCCACAAATCTTTGCGATGGATTCCTGCCAGCGCCAGTACCCAGCAATGCGATCCACCTTGCCGCGGAAGGCTTCCAAGTAGTCCGTAATCTCGATCAGCAGCGCCTCGGATACTACGCCAGACGCGGAGGCTTCTTCATCGGCACGCTCCATCAGCTCGATGAATCGCTCATCGAGCTCGAAGAGCGACCGCGGATCGCGTTCGGCCTTTTTGGCGGTACGACGGCGAATCCCCTCCGCCAGGTCCGCCACTCGCTCCCGCAGATTTTCCGGAAGCTGGCCACCGCTGGCATCCTGCCCGGCTTCGGCTAATAGCCCCGCCAAACGTGCACCCAGATCAAATACGGATTCGTCCGCCGGTTGACCGGCGACAGGAATAATAGTGGCTGCCACAAGGCGCCTCCTTTCGATTCATTGAGCTTTGCAACCGTACTCGGGCCGCACCTCATTTCCTCAGGCGCGGCCCACAGATTCAGAAAAGGGACATCTGCTCCATCGGTCTAGATGGCTGGATGGCCCACACCAGCGGCTCGTCAGATACCTCTTCTACCGCAACGGTTTCCGAAGCATTCTCAACGACGGTCGATGGCGCCGTTTCAGCAGCCGGAGCGTAATCGTCCCGCCGCGCCTGTAACGCTTTCCAGACGGCGGCGGCCTCTTCCCCGACGCCCTGCCGGTTCACGAGTTCGCGAGCCATGGCCGTGAGGAGATCGCCATCACCATCCATCGACTGCAACCCTTCGGCCTGCAGCTTTCCCTCCATTGCGAGCGAGACCAGCAGTTTCCTCCCCATCAAGCGCAGACAGCTCTCCTGCGCCGTTTCCGCATAGCTGAGGAATCCGACTCGAACCGGATGCTTCTGGCCAATACGCCAGCTTCGGCGGCTGGCCTGCCGCAGCACGTAGGTCGAGTATCCCGTCTCGTAGAACAGAATGGTCGGGAAATCGAGCAAGTCGAGCCCCGTCTGCACCAGCTTGGGGTGGCAGATGCAAACCTGCATCCCACCCTTCAATTGCCGCTCGTACCACGCCTCGCGTTGTTCAGGAGGCACCTCGGCGCGCAGGACCTCGGCGCGAATTCCTTCTTTGCGTAAAAGGTCGTGCAGCCGTCGCGTGACGTCCCGTTTCCGCGTGTAGACCGCGAAGACCTGGACCTTCCGCCCGGCCGCAAGCTCCTTCTTGCACTCCTCGACCAGACGTCGTTCCTTGGCATAAGTGAATGCCTCGTCGAGATCCGCAGGTTCCGAGATCACGAAACGCTCCCGCTCTCCTGTCTCCTCATTCCGGCAGAATCCGTAGAGTGTGCCAATGCCGAATGGCCGGTCCGGATACAGCAACAGCGCATTCATCGCCGTGCTGATCACCGATGCGTTTCCGTGATGCTCACGAAGCGCTTCTTTAATGTCATCCTCGAGATCCGAGTACGCCTTCTTGAGAAGCGGATCCATCGCCACGGAAATCACTTCCTCCGTGTAAGAGGGCAGCGCATCCGAGATATCTTCGAGCGACACGAACGCCGCCATGTTC
>ENA-ORBV01002986-ORBV01002986.1-microbial-mat-metagenome-genome-assembly--contig:-NODE-2986-length-34638-cov-7.946732_pt1 | contig 34638 bp, 34 predicted proteins | sample MGYA00237777_ERZ505514 | MGnify/ENA primary metagenome ERZ505514 (study PRJEB26160, sample SAMN06269048) | microbial mat metagenome | isolation source: Oligotrophic lake microbial mat | place... | reverse complement strand
ACAGGATAGCGATGCCGCCGAAAAGCATCCATTTTCCGCGCATGAACCCATGGTACAGTAGCTGCGTCGATGGTCCCCTGGCCCCAATTCCTTTCCGAATTCGCCCGCGCCGGTAATCTCACTCTCGGTGGCGGCCAGCCTATGATCGCTGAACTTGAACGCCGCGTTATCTCCGAACGCCGTTGGCTCCCACCGGAGGATTTCGGCCTCCTTTACAGCATCGCCCGCCTCACTCCCGGCACCAACATTCTCGCCTTCGTCGCCGCCACCGCCAGCCGGATCCAGGGCCCCATCGGCGGCGTCCTGGCCGTCGTCGCCGCCTCCCTTCCTGCGGGCATTGTGATATGGCTGATGACAGTATTCTTCGACGCCTGGAGCGCCAACAAATGGGTCGCTGCCGTCATGCTCGGCGCCATGGCCGCCGTCGTCGCCCTAATTCTCTCGACCGCGTGGCAACTGCTCAAACCCATCCGTAAAAACGCGCTCGCCCTCACTCTCTTCGCCGTCGCCCTCATAGCCGCTCTGGCGCACATCGCCAGCCCTGTCACCATACTTCTCGCCGCCGCCGTCGCCGGTGCGATTAGGCCGCCCAAATGAGCGTCCTCACGCTTTACCTGCTGCTCCTCAAAGCTACCCTCACTTCGTTCTCCGGCGGCACCTCCTTGCCCTCCGTCCGCCAGGATCTCGTCGTCCACCGCCATGCTATAACAGACGCCCAGCTTTCCACCGCCGTGGCCATCTCCCGCATGGGTCCAGGTCCCAACGGCGCCTTCGTCATCTGCATCGGCCAATATATAGCCGGGCCCGCCGGCGCCGCCGCCGGCTATCTCGCCATGATCACCCCGGCCTGGCTCGCCATTCTCTTACTTCGCCTCCTCCAGGGCCATACCAGCCATCCCCGCTGGCGAGGCGCTATCCAAGGCCTCACCGCCGCCGCCGCCGGCCTGATGTTGGCCAATAGCTGGCCCATCGCTCAAACCGCCATCACCTCGTGGCTCCCGGCCGTCCTGTCCGCCCTCGCGCTCGCCGCCTTCCTCTCCCGCAAAATCGAGACCGTTTGGGTTCTGGCCTCGGCCGGACTCCTTGCAATGTTATACTCTCTGTTGCATGCGTGAGGTCAGGCTCGGCGACATAATTGACGACTATTGCGTGAAATGTAAGCGGCTCACCAATCACGCCACCGTCTCGCTCATGAACGACCAGCCCGCCAAAGTCCGCTGCTGTTCCTGCTACAAGGAGCACGACTTTACCGACTGTGTCGTCCCTCCCACCAAGCGAGAGTTAAAGCTCATGCAGCTCGCCGCTGAAGCCGAAAAGGCGAAGTAGGCAGCTTCGCATTGGCGCGCTAATCCGGATCGATGTCCACGGCGGAGAGTGTCCTGGTACTCTGGGTACTCCGATTGAAAGTGGCTGGTGGAGCGCATCCCATTGCCGTGGCGCTCGGCGCGAGTGACTCGAATCTCAACTCTCGAAAACGCACGCCACTGTCGCCGCTTATTCCGCCACTGACCTGAACTCATGGACATCGCCGCCTTCATCAATCGATGGGAATCCTCCGCCGCCGCTGAGCGCGCCAATTACCAGCTATTTCTCTCGGAACTTTGCGATATCCTTGATGTTCCTCGTCCCGAACCCAGCGTTGCCGGAAGCGTCGCCAATCACTACGTTTTCGAACGCGCCGTCACCATACGCCATCCGAATGGCGATTCGACAATCGGGCGCATCGATCTCTACAAGCGAGGGTGTTTCGTATTAGAGGCCAAGCAAGGAAGCAACGCGGAGCCGGCCGCGAGCACGCTCTTCGACCCTCCGAAGCGCCGCGGCGCCGGATTTGAATCGTTGTGGCGGACCATGGATTCCGGCGGCTTCTCCCCCATTCTCCGGGAACATGTGCTGCAATTCAACGGCGGCCTGTTCGAAACGGTTGAGGCGCTCCCCTTGAACGCCGCTCAATTCGAGCGCCTATGTCAGGCGGCGAAGTTTGAGTGGAAAGATGTCGAACCGGCCATCTTCGGAACGCTGCTGGAGCGGGCGCTGGATCCCGGCGAGCGCCATAAACTCGGCGCCCGCTATACGCCGCGAGCCTATATTCGACCCTCCGAAACGCCGCGTCCGTGATAGCGTAAAAGCATGTCCACCGCGACCATGATTTCCCTCGAAGAATATCTGGCGACAGACTACGAGCCGGATTGCGATTTCGTCGACGGTTATTTAGAGGAGCGCAACTTGGGCGAATGGGATCATTCACAATTACAGTCGAACATTTGCGCGTATCTCCTCGCGCGCTATAAATCGCAGGGAATGAGAGTACTAACGGAACTTCGTATTCGCGTCACTCCTGGCCGCGTTCGAATTCCCGATCTCTGCGTTTTCCTGAGTGATCCAAAGCAGCGCGTGCCAGACACTCCTCCGTTCCTCTGCATCGAAATCCTTTCGCCGGAAGACCGCTTGAAACGCATCCAGGTCCGGATCAACGACTACTTAGCAATGGGGATAAACATGGTATGGATCATCGATCCCGAAACCCGCCAAGCCTACACCGTCACCGCCGCCGAGGGTCTGCGAGAAGTCAAAACCGGCATCCTGCGGACTGAATCGCCGCTTATCGAAATGCCCCTCGCCGATGTCTTCTAAACCCTAATACCCGCTCTTCTTATCCACCAGATTCAACAATGGCTCTCCCCTCTGGTACCGTCCCAAATTCTCCAGAAAAAACTGCATTGCTTCATCGGTCCACGTCGCCGTATGATCCGCGCAGTGGGGCGAAAGCAGCACGTTTGGCATTCCCCAAAAGGCATGGTCCGCCGCCAGGGGTTCTTTGTCGAACACATCCAGCGCCGCGCCCTTAATTGTCCCGTCCCGCAACGCCGCGATCAGCGCCGCCTCATCGATCACCGGCCCCCGCCCTACATTAATCACCACCGCCGACGGTTTCATCCCGCGCAACTCGGCGGAACCAACGAGCCCCCGCGTCTCTCCCGTCAACGGCGCCGCCGCCAGCACATAGTCGCACCCCGCCATCATTTCCGCGCGCTGCGCAACCGTAAAACTCTTCTCCACAATCGGATCCTCATCCGACAAGTGCGGCCGCCGCCGGATCGCATGTATCTTCATCCCCAGCGCATGCGCCCGCACCGCCGCCGCCCGCCCAATCTCCCCATACCCAATCACCCCCAGCGTCTTGCCCGCCACCATCTCCACTTCAAATTGCTCCCATCGCCCCGCCTCCTGGTTCCGCACCATCCGCCGCAGGCCCTTGGCAAAGTGAAAAATGGACGCCACCACAAATTCGCCCAGCGACTCCTTGAACACGCCTCGCCCGTTCGTCATCGGCACGGTGCTCTCCGCCAGCGCCGGAAATAAAACGCTCTCCAGCCCCGCCGAAAGCGTATGCACCCACTGCACCCGCGGCGCCAAGTCCCATGCCGCCTTCAGCGGCAACCCCGGTGTCATGCAATACAGAATCGCGTCGGCGTGTTCCCCGATTCCGGAAAGCGTCTCAACAGTATTGCCCACCACATAATTCACATCGGCGGGCAGTTCGCGCAGCCATACCAGGTACGGCGCGCTGGGATTGGAAACAACAAGCAAGGTCATAGAAGACATTGTCTCCAACGTAACATGCCGCTTTATGACACACTGAAACCGTGGCTGATTTCTGTTCCTGTGGCGCCCAGTTGCCTGCCGACGCCCGCTTCTGTCACCGTTGCGGCAAGCCCCTGTTTGCCGATCCCCCGCCCGAACCCGACGATCCCGCCGAGTTTCAAAGGCCGCCTGGCATTGAACACTCCGCCGACGATCTCCGCGCCATGGCCGCCGCCTCTGCCGCCGCGACCCCCGCCACCCCGGCGGCTATCGACTTCCACAACGCAAACGCCGTTCGCGCCGGCTTCTTTACAGCCATCATCATTTGGATCCTGATGATCATCCCCCTCGGCGGCTTGGCCGGGATATTCCTTAAACTCTTCGTTCTTCTCGGCGGCGGCTTCCTCGCCGTACTTTTCTATTCCCGCCGCACCGGTCAACTGCTCACCGTCGCCGCCGGAGCCCGCCTTGGCTGGATTACCGGTGTGCTTTTCTACGTCATCTGGATGCTCTTCTTCACCGTCACCATCCTTGTCCTGCAGGATCAGGGCGGCCTCCTGGAGGCCTATAAAAAACAGCTCCAGGATTCCAACGCACCCGCCGCCGCCATCAAGCAAATCACCGAAATCATGCAGTCCCCTGAAGTATTCGGCGCCGTGATGGTGCTTATGCTCGGCGTTATGTTTGTCGCCTTCACGCTGCCGATGATCCTGGGCGGCGCAGTAGCCGCGAAAGCCCTGGAACGAGAGTAGTCCGCAGTTTCACGATCAGCACGCCCGCGAAGATGATCGCCATCGCCGTGATCTCTTTCCTCCCAAACGGTTCATCGTAGAACAGCTTCCCCAGCGCCACCGCCACCACCGGGTTGATAAAGGTGTAAATGGAGACCAGCGAAACCGGCAGCGTTTCCAGCGAATAGATATAGGCGCTATAGCCCACAATCGACCCAAACGTCACCAGCCACATAAGGCCCGCCACGCCCGTTGGCGATAGAGTAATCGGCCGCTCCGGCACCACCAGCGCCGCCACCAGATAAATCAACCCCGCCGCCGTCTGCTGCAACGCCCCGGTCAACAACGGGTGCGTCGTCGCGCGCCACCGCCGTTGCAAAATGGAGCCTGTGTTCCAAAAGAACGAACCCACTTGCAACACCAGAAATCCTTTCCACAAATTCGGTCCCATTACCAGTGCCCCGTCCCCGGGCAGCACCAGCATCACCACCCCGGCCAAGCCCACAAACAATCCCACCACCACCGCCGTGGTCAATCGCTCCCCGCCAGGCATCAGCGCCTCCATCCCGACCAGCCAGAACGGCGCCGTTGTCAAGAACAGCGCCGCCAGGCTCGACGGCATCCACGTTTCCGCGAAGGTCAAAGCGCCATTCGCCACTCCCAGCAGCATGAACCCAAATAGGCATGTTCGAAGCATCTCGCGCCCATCCGGCATCGCCCAGCCCTTCCACCGTGCCCAGGCCAGCAAAATCGAGCCCGAAATCAGAAACCGGAGCGCCACTAGCAGCAGCGGCGGGAAGCTCTCCAAGGCCATTCGGATGCCGAGATAGGTCGTACCCCAGAAGAAGCAAACCGCGATCAGCGCCGCATACGGCAGCAGATGAACTCTTGACCCCATTCGCCATTTTACCACCCGCCGCTGTCCGCCGCCCGTTGCTATGATATGGGCTTGATTCTTACGCTCACCCTTAACCCCGCTATCGATCGCAACGTCCAAGCGGACCGGCTTGTTTTCGAAGACCGCGCCTACATCCTCTCGACCAACGAATCGGCCGGCGGCCGCGGCATTAATGCGTCAATCGTTATCCACGCTTTCAACGGCGCCACCAAAGCCATCGCCTGCTCCGGCGGCAAAGCCGGTAAACGCTTTGAGGAACTGCTCGCCGATTCCGGCTTCCCCACTCACTTCGTCCGTATCCGCCACAGCATCCGCACCAACCTCACCATTGTCGACAAGCAAGGTCTGGCCGTAAAACTCAACGAGCGCGGCCCCCACATCCAGGCCGCCGAACTCGCCCGCGTCGAAAAGACGGTCGCTGAAAACCTCGAAGGCGCCGAATGGCTGATGCTCTGCGGCAGCCTGCCGCCCGGCGTACCGCCCGACTTTTACGCCCGCCTCATCCTCCTCGCCCAGAAGGCTAAAGTAAAGACTCTTCTCGACACTGACGGGGACGCCCTGCTGCACGGTCTCGACGCCGGCCCCACCGCCGTCGCCCCCAACCAGGCCGAAGCTGAGCGCCTTCTCAACCGCGCCCTCATCACCCAAACTCACTTCCGCGAAGCCGCCCAGCGAATTGTGGCGATGGGCGCCGAATCGGTCGTGATGTCATTGGGCAGCCGCGGCGCGGTCGGCGCTACAGGCACGCGCCTCGTGGAAGGCATCCCGCCCCATATTGACGCCGTGTGCCCCATCGGGGCGGGCGACGCCCTCGCCGCCGCTTTCGTCTGGGCGCTCTCCGAAAAGCATTCCTTCGACGACGCCATCCGCTGGGGCGTTGCCTGCGGTACTTCCTCCGCCGCCCTCCCCGGCATTTCGTTCCCGACGTTTGCGCAGACGGAGAAAATGTTCCCCCGCGTCGACCTTCGCGTGATCTCGCCGTGAGGAGATGAGTACAGAAACCTGTACAATGAGGTCATGCGCATTATTTCCTACACTCACGCGCGTAACAACCTCGCCAAAACTATGGACTCCGTCGTTGAAGATTGCGCGCCGGTGGCCATCTCCCGGCAAAAGGGGGATCCGGTCGTCATGGTTTCGCTTTCCGAATATGAGTCGCTGCTCGAAACGGATTATCTGCTGCGCTCTCCCGCCAACGCCCGCCGTTTGGAGGAATCGCTCTCGCAGTTGGCGGCCGGTAAGGTTCGAAAACTGAAACTGCCGAAATGACGATCGCCTTCACGGAGGCCGCCTGGGATGACTATACCTATTGGCTCCGGGTTGAGCATGAGAAACTGGTGCGCATCCACCTCCTGCTCAAGGACATTACGCGGGACCCATTTAAGGGCATCGGCAAGCCCGAGCCGCTGAAAAACAAACTCTCCGGCCTCTGGTCCCGCCGCATCGACAACCAGCATCGGCTCGTCTATAAAATCGAGCGGAATACGGTTTATGTCATCCAGTGCCGCTTCCACTACTAATCCAAACCCCCGCCATCCACTGGATAAAAAAAATCAATTTGCTCCGCGCGGCATTCTGCCGCATAATCATGTCGTAGCCTCAGTTGCGCGAACAAACGGGTTCCTGACTGACGACTGTCTCCCTTCCAGCCCCCTGCACAGGCCCTGGAATGAAGACACGAGATATGAGGCCTGAGAAAAATTCCCAGGAACCCGTCTTCCACTCTCCGCGTTTGCCCTCGTACCCCGCAAACACCTGGTCTAATCGCCGTGCGCCCCCTGTCTGCCAGCGCGTGGTTACCCGTCTGTTTGTTCTAGGAGTACGCTATCCGTGCGAAAAGTGTATCTTGTGGGCGCGGGTCCCGGCGACCCGGGCTTGCTGACGTGCAAAGCCTTTCAATTGCTGCAAAAGGCCGACGTTGTCATTTATGACCGGCTTGTCAGCGCCGAAGTTCTCAGCGTCGCCAACCCCAGCGCACTCTTCATTTTTGCCGGCAAACTGCAGGGTCAACAGGAACGCATTCAGACCGAAATCAACGCGCTGCTCCTTACGCACGCCTCCGTTGTCAAAACCATCATTCGACTCAAGGGCGGCGATCCCATGGTCTTCGGCCGCGGCGCCGAAGAGTGGTCTTTCCTCAATAGAAACGGCATCGATGTCGAACTCGTCCCCGGCATCTCCTCTTCTCTCGCTGTCCCCGCGCTCTGCGGAATACCCGTCACGCTGCGCGGCGTCGCCACCAGTTTCGCCGTCATCGCCGGCCATCGCCAAAATCTGAGACCGCAGGAATGGTCCCGTTACCTGATGGTTGACACTCTTGTCCTTCTAATGGCCGTTGAAAACCGAGCCGCCATCGCCAACAACCTTATCCGCGCCGGACGTAATCGCGAAGAGCCAGTCGCATTCATTGAACGCGGGGCCACCGACCGCCAGCGCGTCGTCACATCGACTCTCAATGAAGTCGCTCGCGGCCAGGTTGACGTCCAATCCCCCGCCGTATTCGTCATCGGCCAGGTCGTCCGCATGCGCCGTCACCTGAATCGCCTCGTCAACGACGCCATTCCCGCCACCGAGAAAGTAGCCATCCATGCTGGCTACTGAACTCCCGCTCCTCAGCCGCGCCGATCTGCTCACCCCCAACCGTCTTCCAGCGGAAGGCGAACAGTATCGCTTTCACTTCGATGTCGAAAAGTGCATCGGCTGCAAATGCTGTGTGGTCGCCTGCAACGAACAAAACGGCAACCCCGCCGAAATCAACTGGCGCCGCGTCGGTGAAATCGAAGGCGGCGTCTTTCCCCTGGCCCAGCGCTGGCACCTCTCCATGGGATGCAACCACTGTGTCGAGCCATCCTGCATGCTCGGCTGCCCAGTTGAAGCGTACACGAAGGACTCGCTCACCGGCATCGTCGATCACGATCCCGACATCTGCATCGGGTGCCAATACTGCACCTGGAACTGCAGCTACGGCGTCCCCCAGTTCAATCCCGAACGCGGCGTGGTCGGCAAATGCGATATGTGCCATTCGCGGCTCACCGCCGGTGACCAACCCGCGTGCGTCAACGCCTGCCCTTCCGGCGCCATCGCCATCGAAATTGTTGACATCGCCGCCTGGCGCCTTAGCCCCGAAAACGGCAACGCCCCCGGTCTACCCTCCGTTACCGACAGCCTCTCCACAACCCGCATCACCATGCCGGACCGGGCGGCCGAGCTCTTCAACGCCATCAACCGCGTCGATAGCGAGCGCGTGCAACCCGAACACGCCCACGCCTCCCTCGTCTTCCTCCTTGTACTGATTCAAATGGCGGCTGGCGCCATGGGCGCCATCGCCATCACCGGCAGCAGTGCCGCCTGGCTCGCCGCCGGCATCGCTGTCCTTGCCCTGGCGGCTGCCCCAATGCATCTCGGTCGCCCCATTCATGCCCACCGCGCCTGGCGCGGCTGGAAGACCTCCTGGCTTTCCCGGGAAGTAATAGCGTTTGGGCTGTTTGCCAAGGCTGCCCTCGCCGCAGCCTGGTTCGGCACGCCCATCACCGCCGCAGTCGCCTGCGCCGCGGGCCTCTTCGGCATTTATTGCTCGGCCCGCATCTATACGGTTCCGGCCCGCCCGGCCTGGAACACGTGGCTCACCCTCGCCGACTTCTATCTCACCGCTTTCACGCTCGGCCCGACGCTGCTTCTCGCGCTTGGCATGATCGACACGCCAATTCCTTCTTTAGCAGGCCTGATCGCCCAATTCGTTCTCACCGTCTATCGCCGCCGCGCCTTCGAGATCTCCGAAATCCCCGAACGCCGCGCCAGCGCCCGCCTCCTCGACAACCAACTCCGCTCCGGCTTCATCATCCGCCTGGCTCTCACCGTAACCGCCATCATCGCCGTTCCCAACTACCCGGTAACCGCCCTCGCCCTCGCCCTCGCCGCCGAAGCCACCGGCCGCGCCCTCTTCTTCCAAAGCGTCGTCGGCAAGTCCGCCGCCTCCGCATTCCTCACCCCCGGAGGCAAAGCCGCATGAACCCCTTTCGCCTGATCGGCCTCGACAATCTCTCCAAGGAATACGCCTACACGGACGACCCCGTTCTCGGTCACACTTCAGCCAAACGCGCCGCCGATAAATGGATCAAAACCACCTGCGGCTACTGCAGCGTGGGCTGCGGCATGGAAGTCGGGGTTCGTGACAACAAAGCCGTCGCCGTCCGCGGCTGGGAAGGCCACCCCGTCAGCCTCGGCAAGCTCTGCCCAAAGGGCCTTTCGGAACACCACACGCTCTCCGCTCCCAATCGCGCCCAGTACCCTCTGCTCCGCAAAAACGGCAATCTCGAACGCGTCTCCTGGACCGAAGCTCTCGACGCACTGGTCGCCAATTTCAAAGAGTCTCAAGCAAAACACGGCAAAGATTCGCTCGGCGTCATCAGCACCGGTCAACTGCTCACTGAGGAGTTCTACACCCTTGGCAAGCTCGTTCAGCTCGGCTTCGGCACCCCCAACTACGACGGCAATACCACGCTCTGCATGGCCTCCGCCGTCTCCGGCTACAAACTTACGTTTGGCAGCGACGGCCCTCCCGGCAACTACGACGATCTTCGCCATGCCGACCTCGTCCTCCTGATTGGCGCCAACATCGCCGACAATCATCCCATCCTTGTCCAGCACCTCAACGCCAACGATCACAAATTCCTGGTCGTCGTCGACCCTCGCGTCACCAAGACCGCGATGCTCGCCGACCTGCACCTCCCCATCAAGCCCCGCGGCGATATCGCGCTCCTCAACGCCCTGGCCCACGTCATCCTCCGCGATGGCCTGGCCAACGAAACCTACATCGAAGCCCATACCAGCGGCGTCGTCGAGCTGAAATCCCACCTCGAAAAGTACACCCCCGAATTCGCCTCCGGCATTGCGGGCATTAAGCCCCAACAGATCGTCGACCTCGCCCACCGCTACGCCAAGTCGAAGTCCGCCTTCATCGCCTGGACCATGGGCGTTAACCATTCCACGCAGGGCGCTGAAACCGTCAACGTCATCAACAATCTGGCGTTGATCACTGGCCACATCGGCCAACGCGGATCCGCCCCCTTTTCCATCACCGGCCAATGCAACGCCATGGGCAGTCGCGAAACCAGCTACACTGCCAGCCCTCCCGGCTACCGCAAGTTCGAAGACCAGAAGGACCGCGAAGACCTCGCCAGCCTCTGGAACGTAGACGTCAACCGCCTCCCAACCAAGCGCGGCCTCGCTTATCCCGACATCATCAATGCCGCAGTCACCGGCGAAATCAAGTCCTTCTGGATCATCGCCACGAACCCCGTCGTCAGCTATCCCAACCAGGCCCAACTCCGCGCCGCTTTCGCGAACCTCGACTTCCTCGTCGTCCAGGACGGCTACCACCCCAACCCCACTTCAGAGCTAGCCGACCTCGTCCTCCCCGCCGCCGTCTGGGGCGAAAAGGAAGGCGTCTACACCAACTCCGAACGCCGCGTCGGCAAGGCCAACCCCGCCGTCACCCCGCCCGGCGAGGCGAAATCCGACTTCGATATCTTCCTCTCCATCGCCGAAAAACTCGGTTGCCGTCAGGAGCTTTTCCCCAACTGGACCAGCCCCGCCGACGCCTTCAACGAAATCCGAAAAGTCACCAGAAGCCGTCTCTGCGACTACTCCGGGATGACCTATAAAGCCATCGAAGAACATGGCGGTCTCCAGTGGCCGTTCCCGGAGGGAACCAACCCCACCGAGCCAAGCCGCCTCTACGCCGATGGCGTCTTCCCCAACAAGGACGGCAAAGCCAAGCTCATCCCCGTTCACTGGGAACCGTTCCCCGATCAACCCGGTAAAGGCTTCCCCTTCATCCTCAATACCGGCCGCACCGTCGAGCACTGGCACACCCGCACCAAGACCCAACACGTGGCGCTGCTCGAACGCATGTCACCCAACGCCTGGCTCGAAATGAACCCCGCAGACGCCCGCCGTCTGGGCCTCCGTTCTCACGAGCCGGTCTCTCTCGTCAGCCGCCGCGGCAAGGTTCACAACATCGAACTGCGCCTCACCGGGATCATCGCTCCCGGCCAGTTGTTCATGCCCTTTCACTTCGTCGAAACCAATGTGAATGAGGTCACGCAAGACGCGTTCGACCCCATCTCGCGAGAACCCAACTACAAACAGTGTGCCGTCCGTGTCGAACGGTCCTCGAATAAAGGAACTTCATGACCATCAATCGCAGAACCGTTCTCTCCCGCTTACTCGCCGGCCTTCCCGCCGGCTACATCGGCAACGCCTACGCCAGTGACGCCCCCGAATCGTCCAACGTCAAGTTCGGCATCATCGCGCTCACCGACTGCGCTTCTATCGTTATGGCCCATGAACTCGGCCTCTTCAAGAAGTTCGGCGTCAACTCGGTAATCTCGAAGGAAGCAAGCTGGGCCGTCATTCGCGACAAGCTAACCCTCGGCGAAAATCACGCCACGCACATGCTCCTCGGCATGCCCTTCGCTTCCACACTCGGCCTGCTCGGCTCGCCGAAACGGCCGATGGTGATCCCATGGCTCATCAACCGCAACGGGCAAGGCATCACCCTCGCCAGCAAGTTCAAGGGCATCAAGACCGCGAAAGAGATGAAGCCCCATGTCGACAAGGCAAAGGCGGCCGGCTCCCCGCTAACCTTCGCCATGACTTTCCCGCCGGGCACTCACGCGATGTGGATGCGCTACTGGCTGGGTTCCGGTGGCATTCATCCCGACAAGGACGTTAGCCTCATCACCATCCCGCCGCCGCAAATGGTCTCCAATATGAAGATCGGAAAAATGGACGGCTTCTGCGTCGGGGAACCCTGGAACGGCCGCGCCATTGCCGATGGCACCGGTTTCACGGTCACCACCACCCAGAAAATGTGGGTGGATCATCCGGAAAAAGTCTGCGCCTTTACCGAGGAGTACACGCAGAAAAATCCCAAAACCGTCAAAGCCGTTTTGAAGGCGCTCCATCTCGCCAGCGTCCACATCGACACCATGACTAACCGTCCCGCCGTCGCCGCCGCCATTAGCCAGGCGTCCTATATCAACTGCCCCAAGGAGATCATCTCCGATCGCCTGATGGGCAAATACATCTACGGCGATGGCCGCCAGGAGCAGGATCCCAACTACATGATCTTCTCCAACCGCAACACCAATTTCCCGGCCAAAACCTACGGTTATTGGTGGCTGAGCCAGTTCCGCCGTTGGGGCATGGTCAAAGGCGACATCAACTATAAGCAGACCGTCGACCAGGTCATGCAGCCCAGCCTTTATCTCGAAGCCATGAAGGATCTCGGCGTGAAATCCACCGCTACGGACATGCAGACCGTCAAGCTGGCCGACTCCACTTTTGACCCAAGGAACCCTGAAGCCTACGCCCGCAGCTTCCCCATTCATAGCGTTGCCTAGGAGCCTTCCATGAAAAAAACCATTGCCAATACTCTGCTCTCCTTCGTCGGTATCGTCCTTGTCCTCGGCCTCTGGTCGTTCATAAGCGCCAACGTCGCGCCCGATCTTCCCTCGCCGGTCAGGACCTGGGAAGAGAGCCGCCTCTATATCATGCAGCCCTGGGAAAAGCGCGGTGAGATGGACCAGGGGATTGGCCTGATGACGGCCTACAGCCTCTTCCGCGTCGCCAAAGGATTCGCCTTGGCCTTGCTCATCGGAACGCCGCTGGGCTTCCTGCTGGGCTCCTCGCCGCTCTTCTTCCGCATGTTCGATCCCACGATCCAAATCCTCCGGCCCATCTCGCCGCTCGCCTGGCTGCCGTTGGGGTTGATCCTCTTCCGCCAGTCCGAACCGGCGGCCCTTTTCACCATCGCCCTGTGCAGCATGTGGCCGACGGTGGTCAACACCATGCAGGGCGTCCGCGCCATCCCCCAGGATTATCACAACGTCGCCAAGGTCCTCCGGCTGTCGCCGTGGCGCAAGTTCACCAAGATCATGCTCCCCGCCACGCTGCCGTACATGTTCTCCGGCTACCGCCTCAGTCTCGGCATCGCCTGGCTCGTTATCGTCGCCGCGGAAATGCTTACCGGCACCCCCGGCGTCGGCGGCTTCCTCTGGCAGGAATACAACAGCCTCATCTACTCGCACATCCTGCTCTGTATCCTCACCATCGGCATCGTGGGCTTTATCCTCGATCGCCTGATGGGCTTCGCCGAAGCCCGTCTCCGGGCGGCATAAACTATGTCATTCCTTACCCTCGAGAACATCGCCAAATCCTTCGGCCCGCGCAGCATTCTTCACAACATCAACCTGTCCCTCGCCGCAGGCGAATTCGTCTCCATCGTCGGCGCTTCCGCCAGCGGCAAAACCACTCTCGTTAAGATCGCCAGCGGGCTGCAGACGGCCGACAGCGGCACTGTCACGGTTGCCGGCCAGACTGTCACCGGCTTCGTCGCGCAAGCCGGCATGGTCTTCCAGAACTATTCGCTCCTCCCTTGGCTCTCGGCGCTGGAGAACGTAAGGCTCGCTGTCGAACCGGCATTCCCTGAATGGACGCCCAAGCAGCATACTGAACAGGCCATGAAGTATCTCGACATGGTCGGTCTCGGAAAAGCCGCTTTGAAGACGCCCGCCCAGCTTTCGGGCGGTATGCGCCAGCGCGTCGCCATCGCCCGCGCTTTCGCCGCCGAACCGCGCATCCTGTTCCTCGATGAACCCTTCGGGGCGCTCGACGCCCTTACCCGCGCCACGCTCCAGCAGGAACTTGCGAGTCTCTGCCGCGCCGCTGGCCGCCCCGTGACGGTCCTGATGATCACTAACAACATTGAAGAGGCGATCCTCCTCTCCCACCGCATCCACGTTCTCGGCCGCGGCCCCGGCGCCACCCTCAGTCCCAGCTTCGCCGTGGAGCCGGACGCTGTCTCGCTCCGTCATCGTCTTGCCGAATTCCTCACCTCTGGAGCTATCGCGCCGCGACTCATACAGGAGGTCGCATGACCACGGAGCGGCCCCTCGAAATCTCCTCCCTCACCAAGACCTACGGCTCGGTCACCGTTGTCAAGAATTTCAACGTCCGCGTCCAGCCCGGTGACTTCGTGGCCCTCCTCGGCCACTCGGGGTGCGGCAAATCCACCGTGTTATCTATCGTCGCCGGCCTGCAAACAGCCACTCTCGGCGGCGTCGTCGTCGATGGCGTCGAAGTCACAGAACCTGGCCTGGAACGGGCGTTCTGCTTCCAGTCCCCCTGCCTCCTCCCCTGGCTCACCGCCTTCGACAACGTATTCCTCTCCGCCTCCCAAGCCCACGCCAAACTTCCCGTCGCCCAACAGAAAGAGCTCGCTACCAAATACCTCACCCTCGTCGGCGTCGCCGAGTACGCCAAGGAACTCCCCGCCGCTCTCTCCCAAGGCACGCAGCAGCGCGTCGCCATCGCCCGCGCCCTGGCTCAGGAGCCCCGCTTCCTTCTGCTTGACGAACCTTTCGGGATGCTCGATTCCATCACTCGCTTCGAGCTTCAGGACCTTGTCCTCGACCTGTGGGAGAAGGACCGCAAAACCGTCCTCATGGTCACCCACGATATCGACGAAGCCCTCTATCTCTGCGACCGCATTATCCTCATGACTGACGGGCCCGAAGCAACGGTCGGCCTTGACTTAAAGGTCAGCCTCCCGCGTCCACGCCATCGGAACCAGGCGACGACACACCCCGAATACCAGCGCCTGCGTGACCGCATCATTGCCTTCCTTGAATCCCACTCCAAGCAGTTTCAGCAGGAGGCTGCGTGAAACAACTACTCGCTGTCATCGGCAACGGCATGGCCGGGGTCTTCTGCGTCGAGCAGATCCTGAAGCACAACCACAACTTCGACATCACCATATTCGGCGACGAAACCCACGTCAACTACAATCGCATTCTGCTCTCGTCCGTCCTCGCCGGTGAAAAAGAGGTCGACGACATCGTTCTCAACGACATCGACTGGTATCGCCAAAACGATATCCAGGCGCGCCTCGGCCTGCGCATCGACAAGATAGATCTTTCCGCCAAAACCATCCATTCCGCCCAAGGCTGCACCACCGCTTTCGACAAGCTTCTAATCGCCACCGGCTCCAGCCCATTCCTGCCGCGCATAGGCGGAATCGACAAACAAGGCGTCTTCGTCTTCCGCACACTCGATGACGCCAAGCACCTCCTCGCGCTCTCCGGCCCGGGCGTCAAAGCCGTCGTGGTCGGCGGCGGCCTGCTAGGTCTCGAAGCCGCGCGAGGCCTGCAATTGCAGGGCTGCGATGTCACCGTCGTTCACCTTCTTTCGCATCTCATGGAGCGCCAGCTTGATTTCACCGGCGGCCAGTTTCTCAAGCGAAAGCTCGAATCCCTCGGTATTGCCGTTCGCTGCAATGCGTCCACAACATCCTTCACCGGCGACACCCACGTCGATGGCGTCACGCTCACCGATGGCACCCACATTCCCGCCAATCTCGTCGTCGTCGCCGCCGGCATCCGGCCCAACTCCGGCCTCGCCAAAACCGCTGGTCTCGAAGTCAACCGAGGCATCGTCGTCAACGAGTACCTGGAAACCTCGCATCCCGACGTCTACGCCGTTGGCGAATGCACGGAATTCAACGGCCAACTCTTTGGCCTCGTCGCCCCGCTCTGGGAGCAGGGCAAGGTACTTGCCGCTTCCATCACCGGCAACCGCGGCCCCGTCTTCTCGGGCTACACGCCCGCCACCAAACTCAAGATTATGGGCGCCGATGTTTTCAGCGCCGGTGACTTCGACGACCAGCGGGAAGGCGTCGAATGCGTCCGCCTTGAAGACCCTTCGCTCGGCATCTACAAGAAGCTGATCCTCAAGGACAACAAGCTTGAGGGCGTCATCCTCGTCGGTGATGCCTCCGACGACCATCGATTCATGGACTGGCTGCGCAATGGGACAGACCTCACCGAACAACGCCGGAATCTGCTCAGTCCAGCCTCCTCCGCCGCCCCCGGCGAAGACGCCGCCGCCCTCCCCGATAGCCATACGATTTGCGGCTGCAACGGCGTTACCAAGGGCACCATCATCGAAGCGATTCATGACCAGGGGCTTTGCACGCTCGCCCAACTCAAGGACAAGACCCGTGCCGCCACCGGCTGCGGCAGTTGCGCCGGACTCTGCCAGTCGCTGCTCAAAGCCGTCTCTCCGGACTATGCCGAAGAAAAGGCCAAAGTCCTGTGCAGTTGCGTGCCGTTCACGCAAGACCAGCTTCGTGAAATCATCCGTTCTCAGAAGCTGAAAGGAGTCCAGGAAGTCCTCGATATTTACGGCAACGGGATCGGCTGCGAAGTTTGCAAACCGGCGCTCAGCTATCTGGTCGATGTCGTCTGGCTCGGCGATCACGAAGAGGACCGCTCCGCCCGTTTCATCAATGATCGCGTCCACGCCAACATCCAGAAAGACGGCACCTTCTCCGTCATTCCCCGCATGCGCGGCGGCGTCACCACCCCCGCCGAACTCCGCAAGATTGCCGACGCCGCCGAGAAGTACAACGTCCCCCTTGTCAAGGTCACCGGCAGCCAGCGCATCGACTTGCTCGGCGTCAGGAAACAGGATCTTCCTGGAATGTGGGAGGACCTTGGCATGCGCTCCGGCCAAGCCTATACCAAGGGCGTCCGCATGGTCAAAACCTGCGTCGGCTCCACCTTCTGCCGCTTTGGCACGCAGGACTCGATCTCGGCCGGTGTCGAACTCGAGCGCCGCCTGGAGGACCTTTTCACGCCCCATAAAACCAAGATGGCCGTCGTTGGCTGCCCCCGCAACTGCGCCGAAGCCACGGTCAAGGACATTGGCTTAATTGGCCAGGAGGGAAGTTGGCAAGTTGTCGTCGGCGGCGCGGCCGGCAAGGGCGTCCGAAAAGCAGATCTGCTCATCACCGTTGAGACCACCGAGGAAGCCCTGGACGCCGCCGCGCTCTTCTTCCAGTACTACCGCGAGCACGGGGTCTACCTCGAGCGAACCTACGATTTCGTCGAACGCCTGGGTATGGAAAAAGTCCGACGGGAAACCGTCTACGCTACCGACGCGGTGAAGCACGGTCTGCTCGACCGTCTCCAACGCTCGAAGGATCGCGCGTCCGATGCCTGGCTGGAACGCCACAATCCGCGCCCCTTCCAATTCGCCCCGATTGAGGTCCCCAATAACGACCTTGTCCAAATCGATATAGAGGAGAAAGTGCATGTCTAGTTCCCCCTGGGTCGCCATCACCGCTATCGAGAATCTGCCGCTCAAGGAAGGCCGTTCGCTCCACTGGCAAGGTCTCGATATCGCCCTCTTCAACTTGGGATCCCGCGTCGTCGCGGTCGAGAATAAATGCCCGCATCAGGACGGGCCCCTCGTCGATGGCATCGTGTCCACTTTTGAGGGGCGCGTCACCGTTACCTGCCCCCTCCACACTCGCCGGATCTGCCTGGAGTCAGGCCAGACTCTGAAGCCCGCCGTCGCCGGGCCATGCGTTCGCACGTTTCCAGCGAAGGTAGTGGAGGGCATCGTCATGCTGCAAGAATAGAACTCTGGATGTCTTTTGAAGGATTACGCGTGCTATCGCTCGAGTCCCGCAGAGCCAAGGAAATGGAGGCCCTCATTCGCCGCTGGAATGGGGATCCCTTCGTCGCTCCGTCCGTGCAGGAACGGGCAATCGATTCCCATGCTGAAGCGCTGGAATGGGCCGCCCGCCTCATCGCCGGCGATTTCGACCTGGTGCTATTCACCACCGGCGTCGGCCTTGCCTATCTCCGCGATGCGGTCCTTACGAAGTACTCCGCCCAAGAATTTTCCGATGCATTGCATAAGGTCACCATTGCGGTCCGCGGCCCCAAGCCGCTTGCCATCCTTCATGAACTTGGCGTGCAGCCGCAGGTTCGCCTCCCAGAGCCAAATACCTGGCGAGAGATGGTCCCCATCATGGAAGGCCGTCCTGAACGCCGTATCTCCATCCAGGAATACGGCCGTCCCAATCCCGAATTCACCGCCGCCCTCGAAGCCCTCGGCGCTAGCGTCAACACGATCGCCATTTATCGTTGGGAACTTCCCGACGATATCGGGCCGCTTAAGGAAGCCGCCCGCCGCATGGCCCGAGGCGATGTCGATGTCCTTGTCTTCACCACTTCCGTACAGTACGTCCATCTGATGGAAATCGCCTCGAACCTCGGCTTCTCCGACAAGGTGTTTCAGGCGATGCAGTGCCACACCGTAGTCGCGTCCGTAGGTCCCATCATGACCGCCGCGCTTCGTGAACACGGTATCGAACCTGATATCGAACCTGATTACCCCAAGATGGCGGCCCTCGTCCGAGCCGCCGCCGAGCAGTCCCCCGCCGCCCTGCTCCGCAAGCGCCAATCGCGCACCTAATCCACGAACTCACAGGAAAACGCATGTTCTACAATCGATCTCTTTCTCTGCTCGTCGTATCGGCCTGTCTCTACGGCCAGAGCGGCATTAAATTCACCGGCAGCTTCCGCACACGTGTGGAAAGCTGGGATTGGTTCGAACCCAGTTCCGGCGACCCCAGCTACACCTTCTCCGGCAGCACGCTTCGGCTGAATTTCTCACAAGCCAAAGAGAACTTCAGTTGGAACACGGAGTTTGCAATTCCCGTGCTGCTGAATCTGCCGGACAACGCCGTCGCTCCCGGCGCGCAGGGCGCCCTCGGCGTTGGCGCTAATTACTTCACCGCCAACAACCGCAACTCGAATGCTGTAATGTTCTTCCCCAAGCAGGCCTGGTTGCAGTGGAAGACATCCGCCGGCCAGTTCCGCGTGGGCCGTGTCGAATTCGCCGACGGCTCGGAGACCGCGCCGAAGAACGCGACGCTCGCTGCGCTGAAGGCTACCCGCATCAACATGCGGCTGATCGGCCACTTCGGCTGGACGCATGTTGGGCGCTCATTCGACGGGTTACTTTATTCGAAGACGCGGGCGAAGGATCAGTTCACATTCCTCGGGGCCATTCCCACGCGCGGCGTTTTCCAGACCGATGGCTGGGGCTGGAACCACGCCGCGCTTGGCTACGCCGCCTACACCAAGCCCTGGGGCAAAGGCACTCACACCGCCGATACTCGCGTCTTCGCGCTCTACTATCAGGACTGGCGAACCAACGTTTTGAAGACCGACAATCGCTCCGCGGCGGCTCGTAATGTCGATAGAGCCAACGTCGCCATCACCACTTTCGGCGGCCACTCTGTCCACGCCATCGATACCAAGCCCGCCACGTTCGACATCCTTTTCTGGGGCGCCGCGCAATCCGGCCGTTGGGGCGTGCAGAACCACCGCGCCTACGCCTTCGACGCCGAATCCGGCTTCCAGCCCAAAGCCAAAGCGCTGCTTAAATTGAAGCCGTGGATCCGCGGCGGCTACGGCCAATCGAGCGGTGACGGCAACACCGCCGACGGCACGCACAACACGTTCTTCCAGGTGCTGCCCACGCCCCGGCCGTTCGCGCGCTTCCCGTTCTTCAACATGATGAACAACCGCGATATCTACGCCGGTGTCACGCTCCGTCCTCACGCCCGGCTATCGATCTCCAACGAATTCCACGGGCTGTCGCTCGCTAACCGCAACGACCTCTGGTACGTGGGCGGCGGCCTCTTCCAGCCGTGGAGCTTCGGCTACGTCGGGCGTTCCACCACCGGGGCGAGGTCGCTCGCCAATCTCTACGACACCAGCGTGGATATTAAGATCAACCCGGCCGTCAGCCTGAACGTCTACTACGGACACGCCCAGGGCCTGGCCGCGATTCAGACGATTTACCCGAAGGGCCGCTCCGGCAATTTGGGATATGTCGAACTGATGTATAAGTTTTGAAAGCGCTCCCTTACGGTCGCGCCTCGGTTATAGATTGCCGTTGCCGTTCAGGATGGCGGCAATCTCGTCGAGATGGACCGATGGGACGAATTTGTCACGGTCCTCATACAGGTTCTTGAGTTTCGCTTTGGAGATTATCTTCAAGGCCGCGACCGGCACTTTCGTTTCTCCCTTGCCTTGTTTCCAGGCGCTGGCCCAGATTACCGCTAGTGTTCGTACTCCCATCGCGATCGCCTCGACGGTCTTGACTCCGAAGGCGTCCCAGAGTTTTTGCGTGCTGCGGTTCGCCGCGAAGTTGGCACAAATGGCGGCGGGTGGCAGCAGGGTATTCACATCACTCATCAATGTCACCACCAGTTCGGCCGCCGCCTGGCTGGAGGCGACAAGCACACCCGGGTTGGGAATCGCCAGCGCGGCATTTAGCTGAGTGATCATGATGGCTGCTTTACTCTTCAGCATCTTCGTTTCGAAAGCCGAATGAACTCCTTTCGAGCGGCTAACCCCATTTTCATTGAGGTCATCGGGATCTCCGTCGAACATGAACGAAGCGTGCAACGGCTGGCAGGCATCGCCTACATAGTGGGCCATAACGCCGGCGGCGGCCACGAAACGCGGGACATCCGGAGTCGTTCCTTTTAGGGCAAGGACCATCTCCTGATAGAGCTGCTGGATCCGGAACGGGAGGAGCCCTTTGGAGCGGTCGCCGACCCTGACGTAATAATCCATCCAAAACTGCGGGTTCACGCGGGACGAATCCTCATTACAGAGTTGGAGGAGAGTCTTGCCTTTGTGGGGACTGTCGGGGAGAGGCATGTCCACGTCCGCGAAATGGTTAGGACCTTCCTTCAAGCGGCGAATTCCGACGGGACCCGATTTGAAGACCGTGTCCGGAACATCCGCCAGAGGGAAAAATCCGCCGGTGATTTGAAAGTTAGCGCTACTCAACGCGGAGTCGTTGAAACCGATGCGCTCGGTGTTGGCCTTCATCAGGGTTCCCAAATGGGGAGCGTTGACCAGCAGCGTGGTAGCGAGCAGTTGGCAGGCTTTGGCTCCGATACTGTAATGGCCAACCTCGCCCCAATATTGCGGCAGTCCGGCATTGTGGCCGCGCACGATGTCCACATCCAATTCGCGGCAGATCGTGCTGAGGCAGGTGGCCAAGGCATAGCTTTGGGCGGTTTCCGCGGAATCCGTAAAGACATGGGCGCCCCACTGGGCGGCGATTGGGCGATTGCCATCTTGCAGGCACCACACGGTGCCGGAGTCACCGGGAAGAGTGTCGTTTGGCTTATCGGCTTGAGGACCGATGAGCATGTCCGCGACATAGTCGACGCCTCCGAGTGATTTGTAGCGGTAGAAGAGGGCCTGAATCTCGCCGGCGATATCACCCGAAGCCGCGCCGAACGCATGGACGCGCTGACCGATGAGATCGAGAGAGATGGATCTCGAATGGAGATCGACTGGCGTGCCGAGCGCGCCGATTCCGAATATCTGGGAGGTCCAGATGGAGGCGTCGTCAATCCGGATTAACCCGGCATCGAGATTTGAAAGCACGTTCGCGCCGCCGAGGCCAGGGTAGACGGACGGGAATGGCGCCTTGCGAAGGAATGCGTCATGCGAGACGCCGATGGGCACTCGTTCGCCGCCGAGCAGCGAATAGACGACGCGGCCGGGCTCCCCCGTGACGTGTTGGCTGGTAAGGGCGTAAGTAACGCCGCCATCGGTGACCAGGCAGCCGATGGATCCCAATTGCTCCCGTCCCTGGACGTCGGTGAGAACCGCGAAACCGCCGCCGATGACGGAATCCGGAAATGACAGGGACTGCTCGCGTGAAGCCGGCCCGGGCGCGAAATCGACCTTTATAACGCAAGTGGGGATAACGCGCCCATCGGGGAGGAAAAGGGCGCGGGGCACCATCTGGTCGGGACTCTGGGCGAACTTTTCTTTCGGGAGCCACTCGCCAACAAAGACGAGCACGCATGGCCACGACCAATCCGCGACGATGCTATTGGCCAGAGTTCGTTCACCGGCGGGGCGCCTGTAATCCTTCGGGGGCTCCGCGCTTGGCGGGTTTTCCGCATACCAGTCTTCCTTACGAATCCGGTATCGGCCGATGGCGGTCGCGACGACATTGCTGAGATTGGCCAGGTGGATATGATAGGCGTCCCTGGCATCCAGCAAATCGTGGACGGAGAGGGATGAATAGTTGCGGTGCTTCGGCGGGAATTGCTTGAGATTTAGCGGCATAGGAATGTCCCCACCTTACTAAGCGGGTTTCGGGTGAAAAAGGTGACATGTGATCCGCTCTGACGCTCCAGGGCGGCGCGCGAGGTAAAGCCGCGCCTCATTCTGTCGGAAACTCCCGCGGAATGAGTTCCGCCGCCTTAAGTTCGCGCCAGACAGGCGCGGGGACCGCGGCTTCGCGGATAAGGCCCAGGGTCTCAACGAGGCGGGCGGGCGTCATTGTCGATGTGACGATTTGCGTCACCGAGTTTGGGAAGTGGACGGCAAGCAGACCGGCGACGGCGGCGGCGAGATGGAGCAAAGGCGTTGACCCGCAGATGCGATAAAAACGGGACATCAGGGCGCGCTCTTCGGCGGTGGCGACCTCGTAGTTGTAGAGGAATGGCGGAGCGGTCAGCGGGTCTTCGGTGAGCGTGAATGCCTGGCCGTAATTGATGCCCATGAGCGTGACTTCGAAGTTCTGCGCGCGGCTGGTTTCGATGATTCTCATTAGCGGGCCGAGGATTGCGGGGCAGAAAGTGATGCCGGCGTAGTCGAGCGTGCCGGGCTCTTCGGTTAGGAAGCGGTCAACAAATGCGGGCTCCTTGATGCCGAGGCCGATGCGTTGCAGAAAGCCCGCTTTTTTGGCGGATTTCAGGTAACGAATGGCGGGGCGGATATCGGTGTCCCAATGAAGGCCAGCCTGCTTTTCCATGTCGGGCGGATCGTGGAGCGCGACACCGGCGAGCGTGGCCCCGCCGTACTCGATGCGCTCCCGGCAGATCTGCTGTTCGATGGCCTTAGGGGACGTGTCCCACTTGTCGGTGAGGCCGTGGTAGCGGGGTGGAATGCCTTGGAGAAGCGCTTCCGGCTGGTGTTCTACGGCGGAGTCAATGGTGAGGCCGAGATACCGGAGACACTTGGTTTGGAAACGGACGGAATTGGGGTCGATGTTGAGGGCTTGGAGCGCCTGGCCGAGTTGCAGCGTGGCGCGATAGAGAACGGCGGAATCGAAAGAGCGGATGCCTAAGTCCCAGGCGGTTTTGACCATGGGGACAACGTGCTTTTCGACGCTGACGAAGCCGCCGCCGGGGGCGGGACCGAAGCCGAAGCGGTGGCAGCCGAATACGAATTTATCGGCGGTGATGTCTCTGATTGCAGGCATGAACCACTAAGGATATCAGCGGTTCGCGGCCGCGATATAGAGAAACAATTGTCACGCGATCAAGTCATGAAGCACGTTGCCGTGCATGTCGGTCAGGCGGAAGTCGCGCCCGCTATAGCGGTACGTCAGCTTCAGGTGATCGACACGTGCACGGGTTTCTCAATGGCTTTGAAACCAAAATCGTCAGTGGCACCGTAGATCGGCCCCTGGGTGGCCGAGCGCTACGCCGCCGTTGGCGACTTCATTTCATCCAATCCCGACGCCGTTCATCCCGTGGTCCGCGATATCATTCTCGGCGGCGCAAAACATTCGGCTGTCGATACGTTTCGGGCACAGTACAAGCTGGAAGCGCTGCGCGCGCCCGCCGTGCCGGTCTGGAACTCCGTCGATTTTCTCTGTCTCCCGACCACCGGCACGACGTACGAGATTGCCGAAGTCGAAGCCGACCCCTGTCGCCTCAACTCCAACCTGGGTTACTACACCAACTTCGTTAACCTGTTCGATCTTGCCGCCGTGGCCATCCCCGCTGGTTTCCGCTCCACCGGATTGCCTTTCGGAATAAGCCTTGCTCGAAATTGCCGCTCGTGCAGAGGAAATTCGAGTCGTCGTTGTCGGGGATCACCTCACCGGACAGCCGCTGAATCGTCAGCTTACCGAACGCGGCGCGCGGCTCTTAAGCCCGGTCTGGTTCGCGAGGAGAGCTTCGAAGGCTCCGGGATTGACGTTGAAGTCTGGTCCATGCCCGTCCGTAATTTCGGGAGTTTCGTCGCGCTGGCGGCCCCGCCGCTCGGTATCGGTTCGGTGATCCTTGCAGACGGCTTCCGCGAGATGGGCTTCATCTGTGAACCATACGGCCTGACGGGCGCTACTGAAATCACGCTGTTCGGCGGTTGGAAGAACTGGCGTGCCGCTGGCGGTTAGAGCTTTATCGGCGCGGATCCGTAGCCGCCGCAAAAACGCGGAGTACATTCCCGCCCAAAAACTTGCGGATCCGTGTCTCGCTCCACCCTCGCCGCTGCATCGCTTCCGTCAACTTGGGCAAGTCCCGCGCATCGCGAATCCCGAGTGGAAACGTTGGCCCTCCGTCCAGGTCGGACCCCAGCGCCACATGGTCCTCCCCGGCAATTTGTATCGCCGCTTCCACGGGCGCCAGCCACTGGTCAATCGTGCAACGCACCGCGTCCGGCGCGGAAATTCCCACCATCGGATGATGGTTCTTCACCAGCGCGTCGATCTCCAGAATCGTCATGTCCTTCGGCTGTTTTTCCACGGCCGTCGTGTCCCAAAAAGCTTTCCCAGCCTTCGCGGTCCGGTAGTCGAACATCGGGCGGTGATGAAACTCGCAGCCCGAATGAAACCCGATAACACCACCCTTCGCCGCCAGTTCCCGCAGTAACTCATCCGAGATTGTCCGCGGTAGATTGTTGAACTTCTTCAGCCCCGTATGCGTCGCCATAACCGGCCGTGTCGATACAGCCAGAACATCCCGCACTGTCTTCTCCGAGGCATGCGCGACATTGATCAGAATCCCCAGGCGCTGCATCTCGCGCACCACGTTTTTGCCATGCTCGTTCAACCCTCCGAACAAGCTCTTAGAGCAGCACGATTCCGCGAAGTTGTTGGCCCAGTTATGCGCTGGCAATTGCATAACCCGGAACCCGGAATGATATAACTCCCGCAACACTCCCAAGTCGCCATCCAGGTCGAATCCGCCCTCCAGATCCAGCACCGCCGCTATCTTGGCCGTCTTGGCGATCCGCGTCACATCCGCGGCGCTATAGGCGAATTCGATCTTGTCCTTGTTCGCCGCCACCTGCCGCCGCGCCAGGTCCAGCAACCGCAAGACATGCCGCGTCTCGTGCCGCGCCGGATAATACTGCTCCTCCACAAACAGCGTGAAGAACATTGCGTCAATTCCGCCCTCCTTCGCCCGCGGCAGGTCCACTTGTCCGTCGCTCACGCGCTCGCCAATGTCTCCGCCCTTGGAGAACTGGCGATTTATCATGTGTATGTGCGCGTCAAAGACAAAGGCTCTCTGGTGTAAGTCATCGGCCAAGAGCGGCAACGCGAAAAGTAGTAATAGTCTCATGCGGTTTGTACAAAGGGCGGGTCGGCCGCCCTGTAAGTAATGCCCAGTTCCGGCGTCTCCACCCGCTTGCCCGTTCGCAAGGAATCAAACAAATGCGCCAGCGCGCCCGTTGTCAAGACCGTTCGCTCCACCGGATAGGGCGGCCTTCCGGTCAGCATCAACTCTTCAATGTTATGCGCCAGGCCGTCAAAGTGCGGCAGCGTCCGCGACTTGCCCGCGAGTCCATACTTGCACGCCATCGTCTGGCTGCCAGCCGCTCCCGCAAACGCCCAGTCTGCAATCGCCCCGTTCAATAACACCGCCGCCGCCCGTAGCCCGTCCCGGTATTCGAGCGAGAACAATACGGGCTTTTTCACCAGTTCCCGTAGCGGCGCGGGACTCTTCTTCGGGCACGTATCATACGCCGCCGCCACCAGCGGATCCCACCCCTGCGCCAAATAACTCCAAACTGCATCGCCCGTCAGCGTCTCCACCGCGCGCAATCCTGTCTCGCCGCCCGCGCGCCGTTCCACCATGCATTGCAGCGCCTCCAGCGTGTGGAATCCATAAGCGTCCAGGTCCCCATAGCCTAACGAAACCGCCCGGTCGAAGCGCGTCCCCATTGGCGGCACGACGTAGGGTACTCGCACGGTCAGCGGGATTGACGACCCCGCGAACCACGGCACTCCGAGCTTCCGCGCCCTCTCATAAAGCTCCTTCGCCTTCGGCCACGAATACGATAGGTGCTTGTCGAAAAAGGTGGGCACCGCCCGTCGATTTTTTTCGTAGACGTCCAGGATCGGCATGAACAGCTCATGCCGGGGATAGAGTTTCTGTCCGACGTCATTCGTTGGGAAGTTCCCATGCTCGCCGACAAACACTACGCCATCCACCGCCATCTTCTCTCCGCCGAGCGTCAGTGTCTTTTCAATCGAGTCGTAGATCGTAAACCCATGGCGGGACGCGAGGTCCGCGCTCATATCGCGCTCATGAATCTGATGAACGTAGAGCGATACGACATCGCACCGCGACCCATGCCACGTGCCATTCGGCGAACAGCCCGCCATCAACCGCCCCAGAATCACATCGGCATGGGAATAGTAGTAATAACTGGTGACCACCGCCGCCAGCCGCGGACGTTTCGGCGTTTGTGCGAACAGGGGCGCGGCCAGAATTGGAAACAAGTCTCTGCGTCGAACCGGCATTAGAACAGGATATCGAAATTGCGATACGGTAGCTCAATAAACTGCGAAGAGCGCCATGGTAAGCTGAAAAGGTTGACAGCCTGGCGAGCAACTCCCTGCGGAGAGATGGCCGAGCGGTTTAAGGCGCACGCTTGGAAAGCGTGTGTAGGAGAAATCCTACCGAGGGTTCGAATCCCTCTCTCTCCGCCATTGAAAATGGCTATAACAGATTGACAATAAAAGGGCTAGCTTAACCGCTGGACCCTGCACGCGGCCATTATAGGCGAATAATAAGCGAAGATCCCTTTGTTTTCAACTACATTTGGGTTCATCCGCTGGTGGAGCGATTCGGGTCCCCGGTCCATTTCGAAAAGATTAAACGTGGCTGCCGCGGAATCCAAGGCTGTAGCGTTCTGCCCTTACTTTACAAGTGCCGTCCACAGTAACCGCGCCGGCAAGGGACCGGCGAGACGACGTAAGTGGTTTCGATTCTGGCGTGTGCGCGCCGAAAAATAAATCTGGATTTCTTGTGAACGCTTTAGCGGCCAATTACGGAAATCGGAGGCGGGGCAGTTAAGTTTAGTTTTTTCTTGCAGATGGGCTTGTGATGGAGTCCGAATCGAGGGTGACCAACCGGATAATCATGGGAAGGGACTCCGAGCGGACGCCTTCGCCAACCGCGATGATCGTATCTATCGCATGGACCGACACAATGAAACGTAAACCGTATCCCCCACCCACGCATTCAACTTCTTTACCCGGTTCCCCAACGCATCGTAGGCCATCGTGTTCAGATACGGCACTCCGCTATACGTATACTTCGACTCCACCCGCTGCCCCGCCGCGTCCCACTTCTCGTCCGCCCGTATGATCGGATCCAACGCCGAACTCTGCGCCGTCATCTGCCCCGCCCCGTCATACGTCCCGCCAAACGTAGCCGCGTTAAATCGATTCGTCGACCCGTCGAACGCCCCCGCCGAAGTCGGCTGCAGAATCAGCGTCGGCACCGTCCCCGTAGGCGCTATCCACCGGTTGCCATAGGCGTCATATCCATAAGATTGCCCGTACCCGGCCCCGTTCCAAGTGACGGCCGGATTCACCGTGCATCCCGTTACTCCTGAATTCGCCTCACACGCCTTATCCAACCGATTGGCGGTGTCATATACATAATTCTGCGTTCGCGTCGCCGCCCCGTCGTTCACCGTCTGCGTCGCCGGATTGCCGTTATTCGCGGTCCCGCCATAACTGTACCCAAGACTCATCAAAGTTGTCAGCGGCGAGAGATTCGACACCGTGAACTGTTCCAGTTGCAATCGCCCATTCATCGTACTCCCACTCGCCCGCAGCTTATTCACGCCGCCGATATCCATCTGCCGCACCGCTCCATGCGGCGCGTACGTCAGCGCGGCCGCGTAACTCGTCGCCCCCGCGCTCGCCGTCTCCGTCCGCCCCGCCGTGTCCAGCGTGTGGTTCACCGCCCGCCCACTCGGATCCGTCACTTTCTTTACTTCATCGTTCCGGATGTATTCATAGACGAACGGATATCCGATTCCCGCCGTCGTCTGCGTATGGCTCGTCACCCGGCCCAACGAATCATAGGCGCCGTAACTAATTGTTGTATCGCCATAAACCACGGAGGCCAGTTGCCCCTTCCCATTACTCGCCACCGTATCCCAAGTCCAGGTAATATCAACGTCCGATCCCACGGGCTGCTGAATCGTCTTCCGCCGCGGCCGGTTCAGCCCGTCGTAGGCCTTCTCAAACGGCGCGCCCGTCGGCGGCTTAAACTCAAATACCTTTAAGGCTCCGTTCGTCCGCTTTAGTAAATTCCCATTGTCGTCGTACGTATAACCGGTCGTCCCGTTTTCCGGTTGGGTCGACGAAACCAGGCGCGAAAGAGAACTGTACGTAAAGGTCCGAACCTGCGAACCCTGCGCCACCGAACCTACATTGCCGAGCGAATCATATGTATTGGTTGTAGCGGAAAGCGAACTCGCGTTCGCCGATGTAATTCGCCCCAAAGCGTCGACCGTTAATGTTCTGGACTTACTAGCCGGGTCTTGCACGGTCGTCGTTTCCCCGTTATACGACGTCACGGTCGTGCCCATCGACGTACCCGTCCACGGCCAATTCGAAGGCAATTGCCCGGCGTATGCCGTCACTCCCACCACGCGGCCCGCACGATCCTTCTTCGTCAGCGTAAACCCTCGCTTATCCGTATCGGTATTCCGCCCGGCTCCGCCGATCCACTTTCATGCATCCAGAAGTGCATCCGCTCACGCACCGCTCCGCCATTTTCCGACTCTATCGATAACCGCGCCAGGCCCCGCGAGTCGAAATACGACACCGAGACCTGTTGCCCATTACCTGTCGTAGTGAAAAGCTTTCTACAGTTCGACGGCAATATAATAGTCGCCCTCATCGGCCTGTCGCATTTGAATCCGAACTTGGGATCCCGGCAGAAACTCCCATTCTTCATCAGCGGGGTCGTAGTCCACGGTAGGCAGAATCTCGTAGATCCCGTGTCCGACATCGCGCACTTCTATGGGTCGGAACACCTCCAGGCCTTCATTAACCAATCGTACGTGAATCTTCTGGATCGCAGTTAATATCTGAATCCGCTGCCGCCAACGTGTAGTAGCTCTTTCGTCACGTTGTCAATTACCACGGAACGACGCGAAGGATGTCGCTGGCATCGGGAAGGCGCGCGACAAGGCGCTCGCGTAAGCGGATGCCGGTCTCTTGTTTCACTGTTTATAGTGACACATACAATAAAACACAATGCAAGACAAATGTTTGGATAATTTCAAAAACAACTTCGTGCCCCGCCAAGTTATTTTGAGTTCCGGGCGCGGTTTCCGGCGCTCTTGCACTTGCGGGCGGAGAGACCCACTCAAATGAAAAGTGTTAGGCCATCATTTTTGCGCCAAGAAGTAGCTACTACGCGGCGATGCTGGCGAAATGAACAGGAGGCAGAAAGTGGAACAGTTCGAACAGATGAAGTGACTGGCCGCCACAAGTCGCTCTTTTTAGTCAGTCGTGACATCTCACATCTCATCTGCTACGATTCGATTGTGAGCAAGAGGCCGCCGAAGCCGCTATCCGCGAAGGTTTTGGACGAGGAAATCGTATTGAGCCGGCCACGCCGGGGCGCAAAGCTGAGAGAGGAAGTCTGGGAAGACAAGAACGGAACGGTCGTGAAGTACAATCTCGCCTATATCAATCACGTTGTTTGTCGAGTGGACAACGGCCGGGTACTCGGTTACGACAACAACCACGATCAACATCATCAACATTTCATGGGAAATGTCGAACCTGTTGAGTTCAACGGCTATGAGCCGCTGGTGAGGCGATTTAGGGCAGAACTAAAGAAATTGTGGAGGAAAGAAAATGAAGGCGCCAGTTAAGGTTGGTGTTGGTACGGTTGACGAGTTCTTCGAGCGGTCGCTGAATCGTGCTCGAAAGCTGGATCGGGCCGAACGATTGACTCCTGAAATGCGGCTTACGTTCGAGGACCCGGCTGATTTGATTCGAGCAACGACCCCAAAGCGGGTGGAAATTATTCACACAGTCCGAAAGCATTCGGCGGCGGTATCCGAGATTGCAAGAATACTTCATCGTGACCGTGCCGCCGTTGACAGGGACGTGAAGGTGCTCGAATCACTTGGTCTGGTTAAGACGGATTGGGAAACGAATCCCGGCCATGGACGGCGCAAGATTGTTCGGCCGCTGGCCGGCAAATACGAACTCATTGCGACGATCTGAAGTCACACAATCCGACCGGTTGTGCGTCTGGCACGCGGACATGATTCCATCCCGCTACCAAGCCCCCCACCTGAATTGGAAAGCAAGAAGCGGAGTTTCTTTCCTCAGAATGGCTGGTAAATTCGACATATGGAAACTGAACTTGATCCCCGATGGACGGCGGTGGCAGCGAAGGATACCGCGGCGGATGGCACGTTTTTCTACTCCGTTCGGACAACCGGCGTTTATTGCAAGCCGTCGTGCGCGGCGCGGTTGGCGCGACCGCAGAATGTCCGCTTTCACGCTACCTGCGAGGAGGCCGAGCAGGCCGGATTTCGACCCTGTAAACGGTGCCGGCCGGATGAGGCGGCCGATCTTCATGCGGACATCATCGCTCGCGTTTGCCGGGTGATCGCCGAGGCCGGCGCGATGCCGCGGTTGGCGGATTTGGCTGGCGAGGCCGGGATGAGCGTTTATCACTTTCACCGCGTGTTTAAGAAGCACACCGGGTTGACTCCGCGCGGGTATGCACTTTCGCAAAGGAAATGGCGGGTGCGCGCGGCGCTCGGCTCACAGGAGACCGTCACGGCGGCGGTTTACGAGGCCGGTTTTAACTCCAATGGACGGTTCTATGCGGCGGCGAATGACAACCTCGGCATGACGCCCTCGGCATTTCGGGCCGGCGGCGCGGACATCTCGATTCGGTTTGCCGTGGGGGAGTGTTCGCTGGGTTCGATTTTGGCGGCGCGGAGCGAGCGGGGCGTTTGCGCAATCCTTTTGGGAGACGATCCGGACAAGCTGGCGCGCTCGTTGCAGGACCAGTTTCCGCAGGCCGTATTGATCGGCGGGGATCCAGCTTTTGAAGCCTTGGTGGCGGAGGTGGTGGGGATGGTGGAGTCACCGGGAATTGGTTTGTCGCTGCCGTTGGACATACGGGGCACGGCCTTTCAGCAGCGCGTTTGGGATGCTTTGCGGAGGATACCGGCCGGGACGACGGCGACTTACACGGACGTGGCGCGGTTGATTGGCGCACCGGCGGCGGTGCGGGCGGTTGCCCGGGCCTGCGCTTCGAATGTGCTGGCCGTGGCGATTCCCTGCCATCGGGTTGTTCGGAACGACGGGGCGCTGTCGGGTTACCGGTGGGGCGTGGAACGGAAGCGGGCGCTGCTGGACCGGGAGGCGGGGGCGTGAGTTTCGAAGAAGAACTGGACGCGGAGGGGTTCGCCGTATTGCAAGGGTTGGCGGGCGCCGCGGACTGCGATGCGGCGGCGGCGATGTATGGCGACGACAGCCTGTTCCGGAGCCGTGTGGTGATGAGCCGCCACGGGTTCGGCCGGGGCGAGTACAAGTACTTTCAATACCCGCTGCCTGATTTGGCCGGGGAATTGCGGAAGGCATTGTATCCGCGGCTGGCGACCACGGCAAACCGTTGGTACGAGGCGATGGGGATGGCGGCGCGGCCGACTCCGTTGTTGCTGCAATATGGACCTGAGGACTATAACTGTCTGCATCAGGATTTGTATGGCGAGCATGTCTTCCCGCTGCAGGTGGCGGTGCTGTTGTCCGATGGATTTACAGGCGGCGAGTTTGTGATGACAGAGCAACGGCCCCGGATGCAGTCGAGGGCGATGGTGGTACCCCTGAGGAAAGGCGATGGGGTGGTGTTCGCGGTGCATACCAGGCCGGTGCGAGGAACGCGCGGAGTTTACCGTGTGAACATGCGCCATGGCGTGAGCCGGATCCGGTCCGGTCAACGTCATACCTTGGGAGTCATTTTTCATGACGCGGCTGATTGAAGATTCGAAGATTTCGCTGGGACCGGGAGCCGTGTTGTTGCGCGGGTTTGCGCCGGACGATTTGCCGGGCGCAGTGGAGCAGTTGGCGGCGGCGGCGCCGTTCCGTCACATGGTGACGCCGGGCGGATTTCGAATGTCGGCGGCGATGACCAATTGCGGGGCACTGGGTTGGGTGTCGGACCGGAAGGGATACCGGTATTCGGGTATCGATCCGGAGAGCGGATTGGCGTGGCCTTCGATGCCGGCAACGTTTTTGCGGTTGGCGAGTGAAGCGGCGGCGGCGGCCGGGTTCGCCGATTTTGTACCGGACGCGTGTTTGGTGAACCGATACGCCGTGGGAGCGAAGATGTCGCCGCATCAAGACAAGGATGAGTTGGACTTTGAGCAACCGATTGTTTCGGTGTCACTGGGGTTACCGGCGGTATTTCAATTCGGGGGTCTGGAGCGGCGCGATGCGATGAACCGCGTGCGGCTGGAGCATGGGGACGTGGTGGTGTGGGGCGGACCGTCGCGGCTGTTTTATCATGGGGTAATGCCGTTAAAGGATGGCCTGCATCCGCGGTTGGGAGCTTGCCGGATCAACCTTACTTTTCGCCGGGCGGGTTAAGGGCGGCGCGGTGTTTGCGGGTGCCCTTTTCGACCTGCTGGTGGGATTTGTAAGGAAGATACGCCGCGCGCATCACGAACTGGTAAATCTTGTTGGGTTCGTAGTTGGGGACGTAAAACTGGAAGTCCCAGGCGGGGTTGCCGGTACCGCCGCCGGATGGGGATTGGGTGAGCCTGGGCTGGTCCTGCGCACGGAACATTTGGACGAATGCGAAGCCGTGGCTGACGCCGAAATACCAGGGTTCGGTGAAGCGGTGATTGGACAGGCTATGGACGAGGGTTAAGGGGAATGGCTCGTCGTGGGGGAACTGGCGGGTGTCGGTGGTGGCGATGTGGGTGGAGAGAGTGCCGTGGGCGGGGGTGACGCCGCGGGTCCAACCGTCTTTGGTTCGAAAGTGAATATCGAGGGATTCGGGCTGGTGGATGTAACTGGCCCAGAAGAGGCCGATGTAGCCATTGCGAAACGATGGCTTGCGGGCGGCGGCTTCGATGGTGAGTTGGATGACGCCATCGGGGAGGAGTTCGTAGCGCTGGCAGGATTCGAGCGCGTGGTGGAAGCTGGGGGATTGGCAGAGTTCCGCCGTGTGTTGGTTAATGACCCGAAGCTCCATCGGGTGATTGCGGGGTTCGAACTGCGTTTTGCGGTCGGCGGGAATGGAGCCATCAAGGATGTGTTCGAAGTTGAGACCGGCGATATCGGGGACGAAGAGGTTTTCTTTGCGGGATTTGCGGGTGAGTTTGGCGACGCCGCTGTAGCCGGCGCGGTGGTTGGGGAGCACTTCGTCGTTGACGGCCTCGTTGTTGACGATGACGGCTTCAATGGGACCGCGGGTGAGGACGACGTAAGGCTTCGCGGGGCGCGTGAATTTGATTTCGGGGTTGGAGAGTGTGGTGGCGAGGACGAGCGAGAGCAGGAGTGTCATGCGATATTCTTTGTTGATTATGACTCAATTCCGGTGGATGCTGCCGTGGCTGTTGACGGCGGTGGGCGGAGCCGACTGGCCGGAGTGGCGCGGCGCCGGGCGGCAAGGGGTTTGGACGGAGAGCGGGGTGATCGGCAGCATCCCGGCCAGTGGACTGAAAGTGAAGTGGCGTGTGCCGATTCAGGCCGGATACTCCGGTCCGGCGGTGGCGAATGGGCGGGTCTTTTTCCTCGACCATACGAAGGGGACGGGGAGCCGCGTTACCGAGCGCGCGGTGTGTCTGGACGAGCGCACGGGCAAGACGTTGTGGGCGAGAGAGTGGGAGGCCGATTACCGGGGCTTGGATTATGCGAATGGACCGCGGGCGACGCCGACGGTGGATGGCGACCGGGTGTATGTGTTGGGCGCGAAGGGTTCGCTGCGAAGCTTGCGAGTGGCGGACGGGACGGAACTCTGGTCGTCGGATTTCGCGCGCGATTTCGATACGGCCGTGCCGGGCTGGGGGATGTCGAGCGCGCCGCTGGTGGCGGGATCCAAGCTGATTGCGATTGTGGGGGGAAAGGGCGGGGCCAAGGTGGTGGCGTTCGATAAGTTGACGGGGAAAGTCGCGTGGCGGGCACTTTCCGGGGACGAGTCCGAACCGGGGTATTCGCAACCGGTGCTGATTCATCAGGGGCGTCCGCAAGCGATTGTTTGGCACGCGGGGGCGCTAGAGTCGTTGGACCCGGAGACGGGGACCGTGCTGTGGTCGCAGCAGTTTCGCGTGACGATGAATACGCCGATCGCCACGCCGGCGTGGAACGCGCCGCATCTGCTGGTTTCCGGATTTTTTGACGGGGCGCGGATGATGGAACTTTCGGCCGGGGGCGGGGCGCGGCTGGCGTGGGGGCTGTCTCTTATACACATCTCCGAGCCCACGAGACTAAGGCGAATCT
>ENA-ORBV01002985-ORBV01002985.1-microbial-mat-metagenome-genome-assembly--contig:-NODE-2985-length-34649-cov-13.180117_pt1 | contig 34649 bp, 25 predicted proteins | sample MGYA00237777_ERZ505514 | MGnify/ENA primary metagenome ERZ505514 (study PRJEB26160, sample SAMN06269048) | microbial mat metagenome | isolation source: Oligotrophic lake microbial mat | place... | reverse complement strand
AAATCCGATTGCCACAAGATTGACCGCCAGTGCTGCCAGGAGCCCGCTAAATACCGCCAGCGGATCCAGCGCCCATTGGGCCAGAGCGAGATAGAGCACAAGCACCACCGTCGCCCATTTCAACGCCATGCCACTTGCCAACTTCAGCAGTGCCGTTTCCGCAGCACCGATGCCACCACTCAACGCACGCCACGCCATCAGCGCGCTGCCTAACGTGATCGCCAACCCGCCCAAGACCGCGCCAGCTGCCGCGCGAACACTGTCGCCAAGGAAAATCGCAGCGACGATGCTGGTGACGATTGCCTGGGTAGCAGCGATGCGTCGGGCAAGTCGCCGACTGGCGGCGGCAGTGTTGAGCACGCGGTTTCAACTCAAATGCGGGCAGCGCGCGGGATGACAGCGCCCTGCCAAGACGCGGAATGTTAACCGTTAGCTGGAAATGCTGGCAAGCGAAATGGGTTGCGCAACGGCCATTGGTATCGCCCTTGCCAATGTATCAGGGTCAATCTCCAGCCTGACGCCGACCTCTTTCTTACCTTTTGCTGACCCCAGCCGGTGCTGCTTGGCGCCCGCAAAACCGCCGCTGCTGCCCGCAGCGCGTCAGCTGTCACCCGTTAGACTTGCGGATCGACTCGATCACGGATTGACCTCGCGCCATGTGTGGAATTGTTGGAATCAGTGCATCGCGCGGGGTCGCCCATGACCTCATCGCCGGTCTCAAGGCCTTGGAATACCGCGGCTACGATTCTGCCGGTTTAGCGATTCTGGGCGCGGCTGGCATCGAGCGCCGCCGCGCCAAGGGCAAGGTGCGCGATTTGGAACTGCTCCATATCGCCCAGCCCTTGGACGGCCACAGTGGGATTGCCCACACCCGTTGGGCGACCCACGGCGTACCCAACGAGCGCAACGCACACCCGCATATTTCCGGCGACGCGTTGTCCGTCGTGCACAACGGCATCATCGAGAATCACGCCCAACTGCGCGCCGAGTTGCAGGGCTTGGGCTACGAGTTTGAGTCCGACACAGACACCGAAGTCATCGCCCACCTCGTCGAACACTATCAACGCGATGGCGATTCGTTATTGATCGCAAGCCGTCGCGCGATTGCGCGCTTGCATGGGGCTTACGCGCTGGTGCTGATGTCCAAGCGCGAACCCGGTGTTTTGGTCGGCGCGCGCAGTGGCTCGCCGCTGGTGCTGGGGTTTGGCGAGGGCGAGCACTATCTGGCTTCCGACATCCACGCCTTGTTGCCACTGACCCGACGCTTCAGCTATCTGGCCGAAGGTGATGTGGTTGAGCTGCGTCAAGAGCGCGTGCGCGTGCTCGATGCCGATGGTTGTGACGTGCAGCGCCCAATCAAGGAGTCCAGCTTTAACCTTGATTCGGTCGAGCGCGGCGAGTATCGCCACTTCATGCTGAAAGAAATCTTCGAGCAACCACAGGCCATCGCCGACACCTTGGAGAGCCGCATCGCGGGGGGGCGCGTGCTGTCGAATGTATTTGGCGTGGGTGCCGATGAGTTGCTTGCGCGCACCCGCAACGTTCACATCATCGCCTGCGGCACCAGTTATCACGCCGGTCTGGTTGCACGCTATTGGATCGAATCGCTGGCCGGCTTGCCTTGTACCTGTGAAATCGCCAGCGAGTACCGCTATCGGCAACCCGTGGTCTCGGCGGACACGCTGCTGGTGACCATCTCGCAATCTGGCGAAACCGCCGACACCTTGGCCGCCTTGCGCATGGCCGGCGAGCGCGGTTACCTGGGACGCCTCGCGGTCTGCAACGTGCCCGAATCATCGATCGTGCGTGAGGCGGATTTGCAACTCATGACCCGTGCCGGACCCGAGATCGGCGTCGCCTCTACCAAAGCCTTCACCACCCAACTCGCAGCCCTTGCCATGCTCGCGCTGCACTTGGGCCGCTTGCACGGCACCGATCCAGAACGCGTTGCCGCTGGCGTTCGCGAACTGGAAACCCTGCCCGGCTTGATCACCGAAGCGCTGCAACTGGACGCAGCAATTCGCGATATGGCGGAGTGTTTCGTGCCCAAACAGCACGCCTTGTTCCTGGGCCGCGGAACCCAGTATCCGGTGGCGTTGGAGGGCGCGCTCAAGCTCAAGGAAATCTCTTACATCCACGCCGAGGGCTATCCCGCCGGCGAGCTCAAACACGGCCCGTTAGCATTGGTCGACGAATCGATGCCGGTGGTGGCGGTCGCCCCCAACGATCATCTGCTCGACAAGCTGAAATCGAACATGGAAGAAGTCCGCGCCCGCGGCGGCGAACTGTTTGTCTTCGTCGACACCCGCGTGCGTCATGGCATGAACCACGACCATGTCCTCGAATTGCCCGCCTGCGGCGAAATCGCCGCCCCCATCGTGTTCACCGTGCCCCTGCAATTGCTCGCATATCACGTGGCCGTGCTGCGCGGCACCGATGTCGATCAGCCGCGGAATTTGGCCAAGAGTGTGACGGTGGAGTAGTGGCCGGCGGCCTGATCTTGTCTCGCAATGAATAAGGTCTGTTGGAATGAAGAGGGTCCGTTAGCCCGGCCGTACGGCGCCCTTCGCGCCGTCTGCACTCGTTGAGGCCAAGAGTGTGGAGAGATATCCAACGGAACAGCCGCCTTGCTGAAGCCCCTGAATCTGCGCCCGGCCCTGCTGCTTTTCATCATTGCAGCCATCGCTACTGCCTGCACCACCCTGCCCAAGGAGGCCGCTATGTCGCGCCCTGCCATCGCCACACTCGACCTGCCGCGTTTTATGGGGCGCTGGTGGGTGATCGCCAATATTCCCTACTTCGCCGAGCGCGGCAAACTCGCCAGCTCCGACAACTACAGCTTGCGCACCGACGGCGGCATCGATGTGGTGTACGCCTATCGCAAGTCGTTCGATGAGGTCAGCGAGCGCACGCTCACGGCCAACGCCAGGCCGCTTGAAGGTAGCGGCGGCGCGCACTGGAAGCAGCGCTTCTTCGGCGTGTTTTCGGTGCAGGTGCAGGTACTGGAGGTCGACCCCGAGTACCGCTGGGCGCTGATCGGCAACCCCAAGCGCAGCCTCGCGTGGGTGTTCGCGCGTGAACCGCAGATGGACGCCGCGACCTATGCCGAACTGGTCGCGCGGCTGCGCCCGCACGGCTACGATCCGGCCGACTTGCTGCGCATCCCACAGGCGACCGCACAGGTCGGCCAGCCTGGCTTCCAGTAGTCAGGCCTCGCAACGCCGCGCCCGCGGGGCAAAGTCGGCGGACACCTGCACACGGACCTGAAAAGTCCCCTTGATCTCGCAATAGAGCATGTTGGCGCAGCAGCGCGCCCTGTGACTGTCAGTGGACTACTTCTTGCTCACTTTTTCCTTCCATCACCGTTGCGCCCCGGTTCCAAGCCAAGACGGTGAATACCGACCCGTCGAATCGGCCGCCGCCATCGCGGTGCCAAGGGCCGAAAAAACTGTTTCCTACAGGTAGGTCCACCACCCACCACCGGGCTTGTTCAATAATCGGATCAGATCGCGGCTGCGCGCGATCTAACTTTAGACGTTAGCGCTCATGGAGTGCGCCTAGCGGGTTCTTCAAAGAGAAGGTGGCCTCGTTTCGCATGATTCGAAAGGGCTCGCCGGAAACCGAGTGAAGGATTACGTACTGAAAGTGACTATCCGCGTGCTCGAAGACGCTATCAAACTCAACTGCTACGTAGGTTCCAGGTAGTGGCGCGTCAGCCGGGTCTTGGTACCAAACTCTTCGTCGTAACGTTCGTGAAAGTCGCTCGCCCAGGTCCCGGTTCGTACCCGCAATGGATTTGCGCCATATTTCCGGGGTGAGATTCGCTTAGAAGATATCGCTCAGAAGGGCGAATGATTCTGCATCTTGGTTTGAGTGGACCAGATCCAGCCACTCGGAGGCGGCACGCTCCGCTTCGGCTTGGCGTGGACGCGGTGTATCCGGAAGCAACCTTTGAGCTTAAGCAGAGACGCACAGCAGAAAAAGTGCGGCGACGACAGCAACGATGCGTATGGGGTTCGGCCTGAGTGCCAACTAGAAGTAGTCCCCGAAAACGAGGCATAGCGTGGATGGTCGGGGTTGGTTTTGCTTACGTCAATCGGCTTTTTCCTTCGTTTCAAGCATAACTTAGCCGACTGCGCCAAGGCCCGTGAGCGGGCCAGGATGAGCCCGCCCAGGTCGAATTTGAGGGCGTAGGCGATATGCCGTCGGAAATGGGGGTGTATCTGCGACGAGCGCTGCGCTCGAAAAACCACGTGTCCCACGCTTGTCCAACGAAGTCCTTGGTTTTTGCACGTCAGACGTGATGAGCGGCCTGCCGAGAGGGCGTATCCGGGCTGGCTTGGTGCGTTCATTTTGGCTAACGGTAGACGCGCACCCGTCTTCTTGAAAGACCCGCTGCCGAAGCCTTGCTGAGTGATCTTGCGGATGCGCGGCAATGTCGCCATCGGCACTCAAGTCAAGATGTCACGTGCAGTTTTTCTTAGCTGCTCTCCAGGTTGCCAATGGCTGGTCGCACTTTCGCAGGTCGCGCACAACTTCGTTGGCGGATGCGTTCACCTTAGATTGGCGAGCCAGCTCAATCCGCTGGCGGTTTTTTCCAGAACAGGCACTGCTCTCGGACGATTCCCTGCGAGCGCATGGGAGCCAGTGGGAACAGGCGTGGTTCGGTTGGCTTTACCGGGCCGATTCTGTCGGGCCGATTCTGTCGGGCCGATTCTGTCGGGCCGATTCTGTCAGGCCCATTGATTCGGGCTCGCCGTGGCCGCTTGGCGACTTGCACGATTCGGCCCTGCCAGCTTGCAGCCTGCACGAGTCACAGCACTGAAAACCGCAATGGACCGCCCCGTGGCTTTGCCTAGCGGTTGGCACGCTTCTTGGAGCTACCCATTCACGAGCTCGGATACGGATTCAGACATCGACGTCTGGCCGCGTCCGCAGGGTCGTGAAATCGGACTCGTTGACGACGAGCCCGGCCGCTTGAAGTAAACACAGAGCGTTCGAGCAGTTTCGACGCAGCGTCTTCAACGGTGCCCTAGCTCAACACGCAACTACCTCAACCAAGGAAACGCCATGAACAATTTGAAGAAAACCTTCCTCGCGACCATGATCGGCGCGACCCTGTTGGTCAGCGTGCCGGTATATGCAGGAGAGAACATGGATGAGCGCTCGGCTTCCGTTGTCGCCGCTGATGCAGCCATCACCGCCAAGGTGAAGGCCGCTCTGCTGGCCGATGCCCGCACCGAAGGCTTCGACATCAATGTCGACACTCAGAACGGCCACGTGATGTTGCACGGCGGTGCCGACAACGGCGACGCCAAGCAAGCCGCCAGCGAGATTGCCCGCGCAGTGGAAGGCGTAAGCAATGTCGACAATCAGCTGGTGATTGCCGCCAAGGGCACGGAAGCGCGCGACCGCGCCAACCGTGAAACCACCTCCGGTGAAGTGCGTGAGACGGCAGACGATGCCGGTGACGTCATTGATGACGCCTGGATCACGAGCAAGGTAAAAGCGCAGTTGCTGGCCGATGGCACAGTCAAAGGCACCGATATCAACGTCAACACGCTCGACAATGTGGTTACGCTGATCGGAAATGTGCCTTCGGCGGCGGTCAAAGCCGAGGCCATACGCATCGCGCAAGCCACGCGCGGTGTCAAAGGCGTGAATGCTGACAAGTTGGTCGTTCTCTGAAGCATCGGCGGTTAGCGAATTCGCTAAACGCCGGAGTCGCTTGAGCGCAACGCTCGCCCTCGCTCAACAGAGCGGGGGCGACGCGTTTTTGGGCGCTGACGACTGGTTCGGAAAGATTGACCGTCGTCCAGTCAGCCGAAATCGACCGGCCCGAGTGCGCGCCATCGGCGGCGTGCCGTGCTTGAGGCGAACCGCCACACCAAGCAGGCGTTGCGGGACTGATTTACACGCCGAGCGGATTCACCTTCTCGGGGTCAAGCTTGTATTCCTTGATCGCGCGCGCGACGTCCTTGGCGTTCATATGCCCATCGGCGGCCAGCGCAGCAATGGCGGCGTGGGCGATGTAGTAGCGGTCGACTTCGAAGAAGCGGCGCAGGTTGGCGCGTGTGTCCGAGCGGCCGAAGCCGTCGGTGCCGAGCACGCTGTATCGCATCGGCACGAAGGCGCGGATCTGATCGGCGTACTGGCGCACGTAGTCGGTGGCCGCGATCGCCGGCCCGGCACGTCCGCTCAGACACTCCTCGACGTAGGACTTGCGCGGCGTCTTGGCTTCCGGGTGCATTCGATTCCAGCGTTCAGTGTCGTAACCATCCCGACGCAGCTCGGTGAAGCTCGGGCAGGACCAGATGTCAGAGGCGACGCCGAAGTCTTTTTCGAGTAGTTCAGCCGCCGCAATGGCTTCACGCAAAATCGTGCCCGAACCCAACAGCTGCACGCAAAGCGGTGAGCTCTTGCCCTTGCCCTTGGGCTTCACCGACTCCCGCAACAAATACATGCCCTTGATGATCCCCGCTTCCGCACCCGCCGGCATTTCCGGGTGGCTGTAATTCTCGTTCATCAGGGTCAGGTAGTAGTACTCGTCGACCTGCTCGGTGAGCATCTTCTGCATGCCGTGCTGCAGGATCACCGCGACCTCAAACCCAAAGGTCGGGTCATACGGTTTGCAGTTGGGAATGCTGCCGGCCAACAGGTGTGAGTGGCCGTCTTCGTGCTGCAGACCTTCGCCGTTAAGCGTGGTACGGCCAGCGGTGGCACCCAGCAAGAAGCCGCGCGCGCGCATGTCGGCCGCTTGCCACGCGGAGTCACCGATGCGCTGGAATCCGAACATCGAGTAGTAGATGTAGAACGGCAGCATTGGCAGGTTGTTGGTGCTGTAGCTGGTCGCCGCCGCCATCCACGACGAAAATGCGCCCGCTTCAGTGATGCCTTCTTCCAATACCTGACCGGCGGAATCCTCGCGGTAATACATCAATTGATCGGCGTCGACCGGCTTGTATTTCTGCCCATGCGGCGCATAGATGCCGATCTGTCGGAACAAGCCTTCCATACCAAACGTGCGCGCTTCATCGGCAACGATGGGCACCACCCGCGGGCCCACCTGCTTGTCACGCAGGATGATGTTGAGCGCCTGCACGAAGGCCATCGTGGTTGAAATCTCGCGATCTCCGCTGGACTTCAACAGGCGCTCGAATACGGATAGTTGCGGCGCTGGCAAGGATTCATCGGCGCGTTGACGACGCTGCGGCAGCGCGCCGCCCAAGGCTTGCCGGCGTGCCTTCAAATAGGTGACCTCAGGTGAGTTTTCACCGGGGTGATAGAACGGCACCTCGGGCAGTTGTTCGTCGCTGATCGGGATGTTGAAACGATCACGGAAATCCTTGACCGCCGCATCGTCGAGCTTCTTGGTCTGGTGCGACGGGTTCAGCGACTCACCCGACTTGCCCATGCCATAGCCCTTCACCGTCTTGGCGAGGATGACGGTGGGTTGGTCTTGGTGATTGCTCGCCTGCCGATACGCGGCGTAAACCTTGTGCGGATCGTGGCCGCCGCGGTTGAGCCGCCAGATGTCCTCGTCCGACAGATTGGCGACCATCGCGGCGGTCTCCGGATACTTGCCGAAGAAATTGTCGCGCGTGTACTTGCCGCCGAAGGCCTTGCAGTTCTGATACTCGCCGTCGACGGTTTCCATCATCAGCTTGCGCAGCACGCCGTCCTTATCGCGCGCCAAAAGCGGGTCCCAGTAGCTGCCCCAGACCACCTTCAGCACGTTCCACCCGGCGCCGCGGAACACGCCCTCCAATTCTTGGATGATCTTGCCGTTGCCGCGCACCGGGCCATCGAGCCGCTGCAGGTTGCAATTGACCACGAATACCAGGTTGTCCAAGCCCTCACGGCCAGCCAGCGAGATCGCGCCCAGGCTCTCCGGCTCGTCGGTTTCGCCGTCGCCGAGAAAGCACCAGATCTTGCGATCGGTCTTCGCCATCAGGCCACGGCCCTCAAGGTACTTGCAGAAGCGCGCCTGATAAATCGCGCTGATCGGGCCAAGCCCCATCGACACCGTCGGCGTCTGCCAGAAATCCGGCATCAGCCATGGGTGTGGGTACGAACTGATGCCGCGGCCATCGACTTCCATGCGGAAGTGGTCAAGCTGATCGGCGCTCAAGCGGCCCTCAAGAAATGCCCGCGCGTAAACACCTGGCGACGAGTGGCCCTGGATGTAGAGCAGATCGCCCGGATGATTTTCCGACGGCGCGCGCCAGACGTGATTGAAGCCGACGTCGTAAAGCGTTGCCGAACTGGCGAAGCTGGCGATGTGGCCGCCCAGATCACCGGGCTTGCGATTGGCGCGTACCACCATCGCCATCGCGTTCCAGCGCACCAGGGTGCGGATGCGCCATTCCAGACCCGCGTCACCGGATGGCTTGGCCTCCAGATGCGCCGGGATGGTGTTGATGTAGTCCGTGGTCGGCGAGAACGGCAAATGCGCGCCGGCGCGACGGGTGACTTCTACCATGCGCTGCAGCAGCTGATGCGCGCGCTCGGGGCCGTCGGTCTGGATCACCGCATTCAGCGCGTCGATCCACTCCTGGGTCTCGGCCGGATCGATGTCGCTGGCGGGCATTGGCTGCGTTTGGTTCATGACCTCTCCCTGGGAAATCCGCGCTGTGGCACCGCCTTCGGTCGGGCGGGCTCGGCACGCGCGAAACAGCTGGAAGTCTAGCGCAGCGCCGCGGCCCGGCGCAGGCGTATGGTGATAGTGGGCTTGTGTTTGTCGCCGGAGCCGGCCGAAACGTCGACCGCTAACGCGAACTGCGCAGCCGTTCGGCGACCGCATGCTCCAGACCGCCTTGCGGATCTGCCCGAAACGTCGCCAGTGCGCCTGCGTCCCAATCTTCCGCAATGCGCCCATCCAGTAACAACAAGGCGCGATCAAGCAGCCGCTCTGCAACATCGAGACCGTGGGTTGCCAACAGCACGGCCGCACCGGCGTTGGCGCGCACGCGCAGCTCGCCTTTGAGGGCGAAGGCGGCGAGCGGATCAAGACCGTTCAAGACCTCGTCCAGCACGATCAGCGCAGGCTCGCCGATCAGCGCTTGCACGATGGCGAGCTTTTGCCGCGTGCCCAGCGAGTAGCTGTAAACCGGCGCCGCCAGCCACGGCGTGAGGCGCAGCTGTGCGGCCAATTGCCAGCTGCGATCGAGGCTGGCTTGCGCGCCGCGCAGGTCGTGCAGCAGCTCGATGCATTGGCGTCCCGTCAGCAAACGCGGCAGCCGCTCGGGGTCGATGGCAAACCCGAGCCTCGCCCGCGCCTGCAAGGGTGCGTCGCGAAGATGCTGACCGTCGATCCACACTTCGCCGCGAGTCAGTGGCTGGATGCCGGCGATCGCGCGGATCAAGGTGCTTTTGCCCGAGCCGTTGGGGCCGATCAGTCCAGCCAGCTCGCCTCGGCGAAGCTGCAGATTGACGCCTTGCAAGACCACGTGATCACGATAGGCAACGTGCAGATCGGTCACCTGCAAAGCAAGACTCACGGGCGCAGACTCCGGCGACACAGAAAGATCAACTGACCGCCCCATAGCAGGGGAAGCAGCGGCGGAAACGCCTGCGTGCAGGCGGCCAGCACGGCAACGTGGACCGCAAAGCGCAAGGGAATTCGGCGCGGCTGCGCGCGGCCACTCACGACCACGCCAAGGTAAAGCAGGCCAAGCACGGGTAACCCTGCGCCGACGGCCAAGGCCAACACAGCCCCCGCGCCAAACCATGCCAGCGAGAGCAACGCCAGGGTGCCAGCCACCAGCATCAGCAGCGGCAGGCGCAGGCTTTGCAACAGCCAGATTCGCGCGGGCGTGGGTTCAACCAGCAACCAGCGATCCGCCTGCACGATCAGCATGACCGCACGCCGCCACGCGCTGATACCGGTTGCGACGAGCAGCAGGAGCAGCGCCACCAGCGCCATTAACAGTGGTCCACGTGGAACCAGCAGGATCACCAGCAACAGCGGTGCCAGATGTCGCGGAGCGATGCTGGCGCCAGCCTCGATGCATTGCCAGCTGAACATGCTGCCGCGTGCACGGGATGTTTGAAACGCGGTTTCACGGGGGCGGGTTTGTCGAGCGGGTGTCCGTTCAAAGTCACCCAGAACGTTGCCAATCAGCGCTGCCACGGAAGCACTTGCCGCCAACATGAGCGCTTGCAGCAGCGATGCCTTGGCAAGCAGCAGCAATGGCGTTGCCACGGCAGCAAAGGGCAGCAAACGCAAAAGCAGCAGCCAGCGACGCCGACGCCGAACCGCTGGCATGATCGGCTGGGCACTCAGCCAGTCGTGTGCAGCATCATGACGTTGGCGACGACGCGACTGCTGTTGGTCCATCAACACCATCAGCGCGCAAGCGCCGAGAGTTGCCCATGCATGCTCCTCGCGCAGCCACAGCAAGTAGCCACGCAGGCGTGGCAACTGTGCCAGCAGCAGCCAACTCATCAAGGCAATCGTGGCGAGCCAAGCCAGCGCTGCGAACACCGCTTCGGCCGGCTGAGATCGCCAGCCATTGACACGATTGCGCCAAAGCAGGTGCGTCTGTCTTGCGTAGGGGTCGAAGTGGGAAGTCGGCATGCGGGAAGGCAGACTCTTCTGTCTCAATGAAGTTCCGCCTCCGCCCTACAATGCCGGCATGCTCAGCCTGCCCCCGCTTGCCCTCTACATTCACATTCCCTGGTGCGTCAAGAAGTGCCCCTATTGCGACTTCAACTCGCATGGGCTGAAAGCAGCGTTGCCGCAAGACGCTTACGTCGCGGCCTTGCTGCGCGACCTGGAGCAGGACTTGCCTCTGGTCTGGGGTCGGCCGGTGACATCGATCTTTTTTGGTGGCGGCACGCCATCGCTGTTCGATGCCGCTCACATCGGCGCGATTCTGGATGGCGTGTCCGCGCGACTGCCGTTGCGGCCGGGCCTGGAAGTCACCTTGGAAACCAACCCCGGCACGGTGGAACACGACCGCTTCGAGGGTTACCGCAGCGCCGGCATCAATCGGATTAGTTTTGGCGTGCAGAGCTTCGATGATGGCTGCTTGGCGAGACTGGGAAGAATTCATGACAGCGCGCAGGCATCCGCGGCGATCAAACTGGCACGCGCGGCCGGCATCGACAATTTCAATATCGACTTGATGTACGCCCTGCCCGAGCAAAGTCTGGACATGGCATTGGCAGACGTTGCCCAAGCCATCGCGCTGGAACCGACCCACCTCAGCCACTATCAGCTCACGCTGGAGCCCAACACCCTGTTTCATGCGCGTCCTCCCGCAGGCTTGCCTGAGGACGACACTGCCTGGGACATGCAGGAAGCCTGTCAAGCCGCGTTGGCAGTGGGCGGGTACGCGCAGTACGAAGTGTCGGCTTACGCGCAGCCACATCGCCAATGCGCGCACAACATCAACTACTGGCGTTTTGGTGACTATCTGGGCATCGGTGCTGGCGCGCACGCCAAGATCACCTTGCCGGCCAATGACGGCATCCTGCGACGCTTCAAGCCCAAACACCCGCAAGCGTTCATGGACGCCGCCGGCACACCTGCTGGCATTGGTGGCGACGAGTGGATCGCTGAAGACCAGCGCCCGTTCGAGTTCATGCTGAATGCGCTGCGGCTGAATCAGGGCTTCTCAATGCTCGACTTCGAGGCGCGCACGGGACTGCCGAAAGAGACCATTGCGGTTGCCCTGGATACGGCGCTTCGCAATGGCTGGTTGCAGCAAACACAGCCGCATCACTGGCAACCGACCGTGCTCGGTCAACGCTTTCTCAACGACGTCGTCGCCCTGTTCATGGCCTGATGCAGAGCCTGGGCATCGGATCGGATCGCAATGAACATGTTGGCAAGCCGCAAAACCCGTTGCCCCTGGTGTGGCGAACGCTTCGAAGTGCTAATCGACGCTGACGCCGGCACCACCGACTACGTGGAGGATTGTCCGGTGTGTTGCCGGCCCATCACGATGCAAGTGGATGTGGATAGCGACGGCGAAGTGAACGGATTCAGCAGTGATCGCGAGTAAGCGAGCGCAGTCCCGTTGCATTTGTGCCGATCAGCAACCATCCCCTACACTGCGCGCCGCTTGGAGTGTTCGGGAAGCCGGTGAGAGTCCGGCGCTGCCCCCGCAACGGTAAGCAGGTGTAGGTCAGCAATAGCCACTGTTTCTCCGGAAATGGGAAGGCGCTGATCAGGTTCGATGGACGTCCCGTCTGTTGCGCGCCCTGCAAGTCCGGAGACCGGCTCCGAGTACGTCGTTTGTCTGCATCTGATGCGGATGAGCTGGCGTCGCAGCACGTCGCGGCGGGCGATGGCGCGGAGCCATGCGCCCGCAATATGGCCGTGAATCCTCGCTTTCTGCTCACCGCACGCGTGCACTTTCCGCGGGTGAGCGTTTCAAGGACATTCCTGTGATTGATTTTATTTTGGTGGATGCCGCACGGGTGACCGTGTTCAGTGTTGCGTTGGCGACTGTTTGGCCAGTGGTAGCCGCCGAGGTGCGGCAACCTGAAGTGATAGTCACCGCCACCCGCACACCGATTGCCGAGGACTCCGCTTTGGCGTCAGTCAGCGTCATAGATCGCACAAAGATCGAACAAAGCGGCAGCAGCGACGTTTTGACCTTGCTGCGCAGCCAAGCCGGCGTCGACATTGTCCGCGGTGGCGGCTTGGGTCAGCAGACTTCGGTGTTTATGCGTGGCAGCAATTCCAATCATGTGTTGGTCTTGATCGATGGTGTGCGGGTCGCCTCGGCCACGACCGGCGCCTATGCATGGGAGCAACTGCCGTTGTCTCAAATCGAGCGCATCGAAATCGTGCGCGGACCGCGCGCAGCACTGTTTGGCTCAGATGCAATCGGTGGCGTGGTGCAGATTTTCACTCGCCGCGCGAATGGGCCCAGCGCATCAGTGGGTGTGGCCAGTCACGACACCTGGATGGCTGAAGCCGGGTTTGGGCAACGCAGCGAGCGTGGCGGATTCGGCGTGCGTACGGCGCTCACCGACAGCGCCGGCTTCAGTGCTCAGAATGCCGACGGGTTCAGTTTTGATCCCGATCGCGACGGTTACCAACAGCAAAGCGTGAACGCCGATGCCGCTTGGATTGGCGATAGCCTGCGCTTGGATGGGCAGCTGCTGCATAGCGAATCGGAGATCGAGTTTGATCAGGGCGAGTCGTCTCTGGATGCCTCGTCCTTGAACGTGACTCTTGCGGGTGGTGGTGACCAGCCATGGTCGATACAGCTGGCGCGCAGCCGCGAGAATCTGGATACGGCCGCATTCTTTAGCCGCTTTGAAACCCGCCGCACGCAACTCGAAGCGCAACGTTCGCAACCACTGGGCGACCACGGCGAATGGTTGTCTGGCGTGAGCCTGGTAGATGATGACGGCCGCAGCATTGACACCTTTGCCGGCATCGCAAGCTACGACGATGAACGTCGGCAACGGGCCTTGTTCAGCAGCTGGCGGGACAACGCAGCGACGCTCGACTGGGAACTCGGTGTGCGGCATGACCGCTATGACAGTTTTGGCGGCGAAACATCCTTGCAAGCGGCCTCCGGCTGGCGCATCGAGGGCGGCCCAAGGCTGCGTGTCAGCGGTGGCGAGGGCTTTCGTGCGCCCACTTTGAATGAGCTGTATTCACCAGGCTTTTCTGGCTTTTTCGCCGGCAATCCCAACCTTGGGCCTGAGCGTTCGCGCGCATTCGAATTCGGCGCGGATTGGCAGGGCGAGTGGATCAACCTGTCGCTGTCGGCCTACCGCAATCGTGTGCAAGGGTTGATCGACTTCAGCGGTGGCGAGACGTTTCAAGCGGTCAACATCCGGCGGGCGACGCTACGCGGCGTGGAACTTGAAGCGCAAGCTTCGCTCGGCGAGTGGGAATTGACTGGCAACCTCGGCTGGCAGCAGGCGCGCGATGAGGACACCGATAGCGCATTGCTGCGCCGACCCGCGCGCAAAGCCAGCGCAAGCATCAAACATCCAATTGGCCGTGGCAGCTTCGGCTTCGAGCTGCACGCGGTGTCAGCGCGGCCCGAGCTTTCCGGAGCACTGCCCGGTTACGCCTTGCTTGGCGGCTGGTTGCGCTGGCCATTGACCCACTCTGTCAGCTTGGATGTGAGGCTGGACAACGCTTTGGACCGCGAATACATGCTGGTGCGCGGCTTCAATACCGCAGGCAGCACGGCCAGCCTGCACCTGCGCTGGTCGCCTGAATAACGCATTCAGACGGGGTCACTTGCTGAATGGCGGGTGCCGGTGCCCGGCGCCCGCGTCAGCCGTTTCCCATCCGCCAGTCCAGATGCTTAAAATCTGCGGGTCGACTTGGGCCCCCCGCCTCATGCAAGCCACTGCTACTCAGGATCATTCGTCCCCGGGTCCGCGCCTGCTGGTGCAGGCAGGGCTTCCGCGCCGCGCCCTCGCCCTGAGCGAAGGCGTTTTGAAACTCACGTCTGAGGAGTCGCGTCGCTGGTTGGCGGCGACCATGGACGAGTTTGAACTGGCCCTGTTCAGGCACGCCGAAGGTGCCCGCAATTACGACTTGCAACGCCAGTACAGCGGTGTACTGGACGAAGCAAGGCGCGCCCGACCGCTGGTCACTCCTCTGTTCATGACCGAGCTTGAGGCCAGCGTCGCGTGTTTGCGAACGCCTCTCAAGATGGAGGCATCGGTCACAGTCAAAGCGCATACGCTGAGCTTGGTGAACGATGTCGATATCGAAGAAGACATCGTATTGAAGGAGGCCGCAACGCGCGCCGAAATGCGCTGCGGCATGCCGCTGTTCCTGCTTGGGCAACGGTTTGGAGTATTGGCCTCGCGGCCAGCTTTTGATGCGGAGGGTTTACCCATCGGCCCGAAGGCGCTGTGCCGCATTCTGCGCACGGTAGTGCATCCGTTGAAATTGGAGAGCGAGCACCGCGTGCTGCTGTTTCGCCAGTTCGAAAGGCACATGAGCGTTTTCGCCAGCCCGTTCTACGACTCGATCAACGCCTATTTGGTGAGTGAAGGCGTGCTGCCGCATATGACCTTTGTGCCGGTACGCTTGAAGCGCGGCCCTGTTGGTGGTCAATCAGTGGCTCCCCGGCCGGTCGCCGCTGAACGGCCGCCGGCAGCGCCAGAGGCCACAGCGGTGCCAGCGGCGCCAGCGGCGCCAGCGGCCGCATCAGCTCACCAGCGTGCGCACCCTGCGGGCCATCCTGCCGCAGACAGCAAGGGCAATGAGTGGGGCGACGAGTCGGAATTCGCGCGTTCGGCCGCCCTCATTCCATCGTCGCCGCGAGCTGACGAGCGCGGTCGCCAACCGGCGACGGCAGCGCCCGCCATGCGCTACCCGGACAAGTCAGAACTCGCGCAGACGCGAGCACAGACGGCAACCGATGTGAACGCCGTGATTGCCGCGGATATTGATTCGCCGCTGGGTGACGAAGAATTTTTCAATAGCCTCCGCCGGCTGATGGACGGCAAGCGCTCGCTGCTTGGCAGGCTGGGCAGCAAGCGGCCACCGCCGGGTGCGCGTGCCGCAGTTGAAGCGAATTCCGCCGCCGTGCAGGGCGCGCTCAGTCGTCTGCAGAGCACGTCGCAGCCGACGGTGCGGGTCGGCGACCGCAGCGTGGTGCGTTCGGTATCCCACCTCAAACAAGACCTGATGACCGAACTGCGTCAGGTCAGCGAAGGTGGTGTGGCCGCCGCATTGCGCGAAGAGGACAACGATGCCATTGACCTGGTCGGCATGCTGTTTGACCAGGTGATGAAGGACGTGCGCCCGAACAGTGCCGCCGCCTCATTGTTGGCAAAACTGCAGGTGCCGCTGCTGCGGGTCGCGCTGGAGGATCGCAAGTTCTTCTCGCAGTCCGAACACCCGGCACGACAGATGCTCAACGCGGTGGCCGAAGCCACCTTTCATCTGTCGGCCGATGATGATGTGGACCGTGACCTCGCCAACAAAATGGGCATGGTGGTCGAACGCGTTGGCCGCGAGTTTGACGGTGACCTTGGACTGCTCGAACGCTTGGCTGGCGATATCGGCCAGCAAGTGCAGGCGCAAACCCGCAAGGCCGAAATCGCTGAGCGTCGGCACGTCGAAGCCGCCCGCGGCAAAGAGAAACTTGAAACCGCGCGTCTGCATGCCGCCGAAGCCATCGACGCGCGTTTGGCCGGCAAGCGTGTACCGAAGTTCCTGCGCAGCCTGCTCGATCAGAGCTGGGCCGATGTGCTGGCGCTATCGGCACTGCGCGAGGGCGAGAACTCGGAATCGTATCGGCACCAGTTGCAGATCGCAGATCGGCTGATTCACTCCGCCGTAGCCACGCGCACCACCGGTGCGGCCAGCATTCCGGGGGCTGAGGTACAGCCGCTGCGCGAGGAAATCGAACAGGCATTGGGTCAGGTTGGCTACCACATTGATGACGCCCGTGCGGTCGCCGGCCGCTTGCTGACATCCGCCGCCGACGAGGACGACGACGAGTCCGCATCGCGTACCGAGCTCGCGTTGAAACTGAAGCAGCGCGCGCGCTTTGGACAAAGCGGCCCGAGCGGGGCTGGTACGGCCGAAACAACGCGCGTCGACCAGCTGGATGCCACCGAACGTAAACAATTGGATGCCCTCAAACGGCTTCCCTTCGGAACCTGGTTCGAGATGACGACACCGGAACGCAAAGAGCCGGTGCGACGGCGCATGGCGTGGTTTAGTCCGGTCACCGGCAACTGCTTGATGGTGAACCATCGCGGTCAGCGGCAAGGAGAATTCTCGCTGGCCTTCCTCGCCCGCGAAATTGTTGCCGGTCGCGCGTCCGTACTCGCCGAAGACACCAGCACCTTGGTGGACCGCGCATGGAAAGCCATCGTCGGCACCTTGCGCTCATTCAGTGGTGGCGGCGCTGCCCAGGCGGAGGTGGCCACATGAGCGAGTGGATTCGTTGCCGGGCTGGCGTACGCAATGCAATGGGGACGAGGCACGCTAGTTATTGCCTCTTGAGCGGCGCTGCAGAGCCTGAGGTGGCCACATGAGCGACGAGTTCCGCCGGGCCAAGCGTCGCCGGGCGCTGGAAACCATCGAAGTCATCGACACCATGTCCGAGTTCAGCATCGGTCGAATCGGCAATCTTTCCGAATCCGGAATGATGGTGCTGGCGACCCAGAACCTGGTCGACGATGCGCTTTACCAGTTGCGCTTTCATTTGCCCGTCGGCGACAACCGGCCACATCGGATCGACGTGGGCGCCCACCAACTCTGGTTGGAAGACGCCAGCGCCACCGGTCAGCACTGGTGTGGCTTTCGCTTTATCGATCTTGGGCCGGAGCATCTCGACACGCTGCGTGCGTGGATCGACGCGCCCGGCGGACAGTATGCGTAGCAGCCTGCGGGGCGTTGCAGGAGCAAGCGAAGGGCTGATGTCGCATAGGATGTCGCATCGACAGGACGTAGTGGTCGGCTTGCAATCCAGTGCCTCGCCGGTTGTGCAAATATCCACTGACAGAGCATCCATCGACATAGCGTCGCTACCAATATGGACCGCGTAAGCGGGTTTGCAGCGGGTCTCGTCGAAGTCCGGATTCCCGCATCAGGGCGGACGCGCAGGCAACTCGGCACATGGCACCGGATGAGCTGCTCACTGCTGTTCTTTTTGCTGCTGGCGGGTTGCGAGGCACCGCTTCAAAGTACGACTGAGACGGTGGTCGCCTTCGGCAGTGCCTCCAGCATCGAGATCCTTGGCGTACCAACGCCAGTGGCACAGGCGGCACTCGCCGAGATCAGCATCGAAATGAGGACACTGCACCAGGAGTGGCATGCCTGGGAGCCGGGTGCGTTGATGACACTCAATGCAGGTCTGGTCGAAGGTCGTACTGTTCCGCTGTCACCACTGATGCAGGACATCACCGAACGCAGTCTGGCCATGGCCGCAGCCACGAGTGGACTGTTCGACCCAAGCGTCGGCGGGCTGATGCAAATGTGGGGGTTCTATAGCAACGACTTTCCGATCACCTCAGCCCCGCCCACTGCACAACAGATCGCAGCCTGGCGGGAATCCAGCCCCAGCTTCGACGATCTGTGGTTGACCGCCGAGGGTCTGCAAAGCCGCAATCCGGCGGTGCGACTTGATTTCGGTGCGATTGTCGAAGGCATTGCGACTGAACACATTGTCCGCATCCTGCGTCGACACGGCATAGAACGGGCCCTGATTTCCATGGGTGGCGATCATTACGCGCTCGGCAGTACCGGCTCGGGTCCGTGGCAAGTCGACCTGCGTGACCCGTTCAACCAGGGCGGCCAGCCCTTGGCAACGGTCGACCTGCTATCTGGAGAAGCCTTGTACTCCTCCGGCAGCTACAACCGTTACCGCGAATCTCCGACCGGCTCTCGCTGGCCGCAAGTGGTCGACCCGCGCAGTGGTTTGCCGGCGATGGGCATTGTTGGCGTCAATGTTTTGCACCCCGATCCGGTGGTCGCCGACGTTGCAAGTATCGCCCTGATGGTGGCTGGCGAATCGGGGTTTGCGACGGTGCTGGACAAGCTGGGTGTGCGTTGCGCGCTGCTGCTCACCGAGCACAACGAGCTGATGATGACGGCCGCCATGGCGCAACGGGTGAAGATGTATCGCGATCCTTTGCGGCTGGGGCCGCTGACCGGCACAGTCGGGCCTTGCTCGGAGCCCGAGCCACGCCGCAATTAGGATCCTCTGACATTCGCCAATGTAGACAGACCCAAGCATTCGCTAGTGCACAATCGGCGTTTTAGTCACCTCGCCTGACCTATGACTAACAGCCTGTACGCCGACCATCTCGGCACCCTGCAATCGCGCAGTGCGGAAGCGCTTGGTAGAGTCAAACGCGACCATCTGCTGATCGCAGCGGGCGTGCAGAAGTACCATTTTCTCGACGATCGCCCGTATCCGTTCCAGACCAATCCTCACTTCAAACATTGGCTGCCGCTCACCGAGCATCCGCATTGCTGGCTTTCGATCACGCCGGGTGCCAAGCCCGTACTGCTGTATTACCAGCCCGATGACTATTGGCACCTGCCGCCGACCACCCCAAGCGGCGAGTGGGTGCAGCACTTCGATATCCGTATCGTCACCGACCGCAGTCAGATTGCCGCGCAGCTTCCCGCCGCCAAGGCTTCTGCGATTGTTGGCGAAGCGGATGCCGCCATCGGCGAATATGTTGCCGACAATCCGCCGGCGCTGGTCGATTATTTGCACTATCACCGCGCCTTCAAGACGCCCTATGAGTTGGCGCAGATGCGGCTGGCGCAAAACCGCGCCGTGCGCGGTCACCGTGCCGCCGAGCAAGCGTTTCGCGATGGCGAGTCCGAGCTTGGCATCCACCGTGCCTATCTCAATGCCAGCGGTCACGGCGATCTTGACTTGCCCTACGGCAGTATCGTCGCCCTTAACGAACATGGCGCCGTGTTGCATTACCAGTATCAGGAGGCTGTCGCGCCTGCCGAGTCACGCGCATTCCTGATTGACGCGGGCGCTTCGCATGCCGGCTATGCCGCCGATATCACGCGCACTTACGCTGCCAACGATGCCGACTTCGCGGCCCTGGTTGCCGGCGTTGATCGCGTGCAATTGGCGTTGGTGGATCGCGTCCGTGCCGGCCAGAACTACGCCGCCTTGCATTTGGACTGCCACCGCATGCTGGCTGGCGTTTTACGCGAGCAGGACATCGTCCGCATGGACGCCGACGGCATGCTCGACAGCGGCGTCAGCAGCGTGTTCTTTCCGCATGGCCTGGGCCATTTGCTCGGCCTGCAGGTGCACGACGTGGCAGGCTTTCAGCGCGATGACACAGGCGGCCGCATTGAGAAACCCAGCGGCCACTCAGCCTTGCGACTGACTCGCGAGCTTGCCCCCGGCATGGTCGTCACCATCGAGCCCGGCATCTATTTCATCGACACCCTGCTCGCCGGCCTGCGCGCCGGACCCCATGCCGGCTCCGTCAATTGGAAACGGGTCGAACACTTGCGTCAGTTTGGCGGTGTGCGGATTGAAGATGATGTGGTGTGCACGGATGGGGCACCGGAGAATTTGAGTCGGGATGCGTTTGCTGGGTGAAGCGGGGCTGGTGGCTCAGGGCTGGTGGCTGGTGGCTGAGGGCTGAGGGCTGAGGGCTGAGGGCTGAGAGCAACCCATGCTCTTGTGGGAGCGGCGGAAGCCGCGATGCTGTTTGCTGCAAAGGCAAGCATCGCGGCTTCCGCCGCTCCCACAGGCCATCGCCTCGGTCGATTTCTAGCTTGGAATTGCTAGGACAAATACCCGCCATCGACGGCAAACGCGCCGCCAGTGATGTAGCTGGCCGCCGGCGACAACAGGAAGCCGACCATGGGCGCGATTTCGTCGGGCTGGGCGACTCGGGCCAGGGGAATCAGCCGCAGCATCATCTCGAGAATTTTCGGATTGCCGGTCAAGGCCGAGGCAAACTTGGTCTCGGTGAGACCTGGCAAAACCGTATTCACTCGAATGTTTGAAGCGGCAAGCTCCTTGGCAAATCCTTCGGTCATGTTGACGATGCCAGCCTTGGTCATCGAATACACCAACTGACCGGGCGCAGCGCGCTGTGCGTTGACCGAAGCGATGTTGACGATGGCGCCGCCACCCTTGGCCTGCATGCGTTTGGCCGCTTGCACCGTGCTCCAGAAGTAGCCGCGCAGATTGACTTCGACGGTCTTGTCGAACGCCGCCAAGTCCATCGCCAGGGCTGGCCCAAAATAGGGATTGGCAGCGGCGTTATTGACCAGCAGGTCGGGCGCGCGTCCGTCGCCGTCCAAGGCCGCGAACAAGGCTTCGATGCTGGCGGTATCTCCCACGTGCATGGCGCGCGCTTCGGCGCTGCCGCCGCTGTCACGAATCGCTTGGGCGACGGCGTCGCAACTTTCGACTTTGCGACTGCTGCACACGACGTGCGCGCCTTGTGCCGCCAGCAATTTAGCAATCGCCTCACCAATGCCGCGAGAGGCGCCGCTGACCAGTGCGGTCTTGCCAGAGAGATCGAGCAGGGTGAGAGCAGAATCGTGCATGCAGGTCGGTCCATACGGGCTGGTATTCTCAAGCCAGACTATCACGCAGGCGCACGAGCTTATGACCCCACGCAGAGTGTTGATTACCGGTGCCGGCAGCGGACTCGGGCAAGCTTTGGCGCTTCGCTATGCGCGGGCGGGAGACCGCGTCGCCTGCGTCGATCTGAGCGTCGAGCGCGCCGAAGTGACAACCCGCTTGCTGCCCGGCAACGGCCATTTGGCGCTGGCTGCCGACGTTGGTAGCGATGCGGCGATGCAAGTGCTGGCCGACGACATCCATTCCCAGTGGGGCGGCGTGGACGTGCTGATCAACAATGCCGGCATCGCTTCCGGCGGTGCCATGGTGGAAACCACGATGTCGGAGTGGCGGCAGCTGCTGGAAGTTGACCTGCTGAGCGTGGTACGCGGCTGCCGCTTGTTCCTGCCCAGCATGCTGCGCCAAGGCAACGGACAGATCTTGAGTACAGCGAGCTTTGCCGGCCTCGCGGGCGCACCCGGCGTGATGACCTACGGCGTGGCCAAGGCCGCCGTCGTCGCGCTGTCGGAGCAACTGCGGGCTGAAGTGTTCATGCGCGGCATCCGGGTTGGCGTGATTTGCCCAAGCTTCTTCCGTACCAATCTGATCGACACCGCCATTGGCAGCGAGTCGGTCAAGAAGCTGGCCTTGCGGCTGATGGATACGTCACCCGACACCCTCGACAGCGTGGCAGACCGCGTATTCGCCGCCGCCGAGCGCGGCGAGTTCATGATCCTGCCCACCCGTCGCGAGCCCATGCGCTGGCGGCTCAAACGCTGGTTTCCAAGTATCTACTTCAAACAGATTCTCAAGCTGGTCGCCAGGGAAACCAACAGGAGCGCGTCATGACGACGCGTCGCAAGAAAGCCGACCCCAGCGCTGCGGCCGCTGTCGCGATCAACAATAGCTCGCCGGTCAGCATGGCTGCCCTGCCCAAGCCGTGGATGATCTATGGTGCCAATGGTTACACCGGCGCGATGGCCGCGCGGGAAGCGGTTGCGCGCGGCATGAAGCCCGTGCTGGCCGGTCGCAACGCGTTGCCGATTGCGGCACTGGCTTCCGAGTTGGGTCTGCAGCACCGCATTTTCGATTTGACCGATGCGGCCGCAAGTGCCGCCGGCCTGCTCGGCATGGCGACGGTGCTGCACTGCGCTGGCCCATTCTCGGCCACCGCCAAGCCGATGTTGGAGGCCTGTTTGGCCAACCGCACGCACTATCTGGATATCACCGGCGAGATCGACGTGTTTGCGCTTGCTCATCGGCGCCATCAGCGCGCGCTGGAGGCCGGCATTGTGGTCATGCCCGGCGCCGGTTTCGATGTGGTGCCGACCGACTGCATGGCGGCACAACTCAAACGCGAGATGCCCGAGGCCACGACCTTGGTGCTGGCGTTTGAAGCCGGCGGTGGCCCCAGCCCAGGCACCGCCAAAACATCGGTGGAAGGACTCGGCGCCGGCGGCCGCGCGCGCATCGGCGGGGTGTTGAAGAAAGTGCCCTTGGCCTGGAAGGTGCGCTTCTTCGAGCGCGACGGCGAGCAGCGTTTGGCGATGACGATTCCGTGGGGCGATGTATACACCGCCTTTGTAAGCACCGGCATTCCCAACATCGAAGTATTCATGTGCGTATCACCCGCCACGGTCAAGAACCTGCGGCGGCTGCGCTGGCTGTCACCCGTGTTGGGATTGGCACCGGTGCAGTCCTTGCTTAAACATGGCGTGGCCAAGAAAATCCTCGGACCCTCCGAGGCCACGCGCGCCAAAACCGGCTGTGTGGTGTGGGGCGAAGCCTCTGACGCCGAAGGCCATACCCTGCGCCGCCGCCTGCGCACCCCCAACGGCTACGCCTTGACCGTGACCGCCTCGCTCGGCATCGTCGAACGCCTGCTGCGTGATCCACCCGCACAAGGCGGCTACTACACGCCATCGATGCTGATGGGGGCGGACTACGTGCTGAGTCTGCCGGGTGTAAAGCTGGGCTGAGGGCACGCCAGCTCCCTATATTGTTTCGCGAGACAGCAGCCGCTGCATTTTCCCTCCTGACCCAAGAAGCCAAGCGGCCACATGGATGTTTCCCACCTACTCGATGACCTGAACCCGGCCCAGCGCGCGGCGGTGTCGGCACCGCGTGGGCATTATCTGGTGCTGGCTGGCGCGGGGTCGGGCAAGACGCGGGTGCTGGTGCATCGCATCGCGTGGTTGACCGAAGTCGAGCAGATTCCCGCGCACGGGATTCTGGCGGTGACGTTCACCAACAAGGCCGCCGGCGAGATGCGCCAGCGCGCCTCACGTTTGGTCCAGCACGGCAGTCGCGGCATGTGGATCGGCACCTTCCACGGCATTGCGCATCGGCTGTTGCGTCTGCACTGGCAAGACGCGCGGCTGCCGCAGAGCTTTCAGGTAATCGATTCAGACGATCAGATTCGCCTGCTGCGGCGGCAGATCAAGGATCTCGGCCTTGATGACAAACAGTTTCCACCGCGGCAAGCCGCCTGGTACATCAACCACTGCAAAGACGAGGGCAAGCGGCCGGCGCATTTGCAACCGCAGAATCCCACCGACAACACGATGCGCGACATCTATGTCGCCTACGAGACGGCCTGCCAGCGTGCCGGGCTGGTCGATTTCGCCGAGTTGCTGCTGCGCAGCCATGAACTGCTACTCGCACAGCCGGCGCTGCTGTTGCACTACCAGCAGCGCTTTGGGCAGCTGCTGGTCGATGAGTTCCAGGACACCAACGCCGTCCAGTACGGATTCTTGCGGCTCTTGGCAGGCCGCACGGGCGAGATTTTTGCGGTCGGCGATGACGATCAGGCGATCTATGGTTGGCGTGGCGCCAAAGTCGAACACGTACAGCATTTCCTGCACGATTTTCCCAGTGCGCACACGCTCAAGCTGGAGCAGAACTATCGCTCGAGCGCAAACATTCTGGCCGCCGCCAACGCACTGATCGCCAACAATCCCGGTCGGCTCGGCAAGCAGTTGTGGACCGATGGTGAAGCCGGCGCGCAGATCGAGCTTTACGCCGCTTACAACGAGATCGACGAAGCGCGTTACATCATCGAGCGCGTGCAGCAGTGGATTGCTGCCGGTGGTCGCGCGCAGGACTGTGCGTTGCTGTATCGCTCTAACGCACAGTCGCGAAATTTTGAAGACGCGCTGATCCAGGTCAGCCTGCCGTATCGCGTGTATGGCGGCCTGCGCTTCTTTGAACGCGCCGAGATCAAGGACACCTTGGCCTATCTGCGCCTACTCACCAATCGTGATGACGACGCCGCCTTCGAGCGGGTCGTCAACACGCCCACGCGCGGCATTGGCGAGCGCACGCTGGAAGCGCTGCGCTTGCGCGCAAGACAAGAAGGCACAACGCTGTGGCATGGCGCGTTGCTGGAGCTGACCGCAGGCGAACTGCCGGCACGCGCACGAAATGCGTTGCGTGGCTTTGTCGAGCTGATCGAAAAGCTGGCAAACAGCACCCGCGATCTGGAACTGGCCGAGCAGATCGACCAGGTTTTGCAGGTATCAGGCTTGCACGCCCATTACGCGGCAGAGTCGCGCGGCACCCTGGAGGCGCGTACCGACAATCTGGATGAACTGGTCACTGTCGCCAGTCGCTACGTGCCTGCCGAGTCGGAGGAAAACCTGCCGGAGCTGGTGGCGTTCCTGGCCTATGCTTCGCTGGAAGCCGGCGAAGGCCAAAGTGAGGCGGGGGAAGACTGCGTGCAGTTGATGAGCTTGCACGCGGCCAAGGGCCTCGAATTTCCGCTGGTGTGTCTGGTGGGCATCGAGGAAGGACTGTTCCCCAGTCAACGCTCCCTGGATGAGTCAGGACGTCTGGAAGAAGAGCGCCGCCTGGCCTATGTCGGTATCACCCGCGCGCGCGAACTGTTGATCGTCAGCTATGCGGAAACGCGACGATTGCATGGTATGGATTTGAGCGGCAGGCCATCGCGTTTTCTGGCCGAGATCCCGCCCGACGTGATCCGCGAAGTGCGACCCCGAGTGAATACGTCACGTCCGCAGGCGTTCACTTCCCAGCGCGGCGCACGTGCCCAAATCGACGACGCGCCGCATGGGCTGCGAGCCGGCACCCGCGTCCGCCACATGAACTTTGGCGAAGGCGTGGTGGTTGACGTCGAAGGCAGCGGCGCGCACGCACGCGTGCAGGTCAAGTTTCCCGAGGCCGGCGCAAAGTGGCTGGTGTTGGCGTATGCGCGGCTTGAGGTGGTGCGCCCAGCGGGCTAGGGTGTCGCTAAAGGGAGCCAAGCAAAAGTGGGCGTAAGTCCTGTGGAAGCAGCGGAAGCCGCCACGGGGATGCCTTGATGTTTAGCTTTCGCGGCTTCCTCCGTTCCTACAGGGTGTTGCAGGAAGCGTCCGCCAAGCTCTGTCGCGGAGCCCCCGACAGGCTCCGCTTGTGGCCAAAAGCAGCTGTCCGGCTACCCGACGAAATCAGCCCGCGCCGCGCCGACGATACGGCGACAATTCGTTGACGATACTGCTCAGGTGCGGCCGCACCGCTTCTTCGGCCTTGCTGTCGGCATTCAATGTCGAAAACTTGACGCTTTCTCGAAAGCCGGCACCCAGCGGTCGCTTGTCGGCGATCACATAGCTGCGCACGCTCAGGTTGGCGGTGTACAGGGTGGAACTTTGGCCGTAGTACTGCAGCTGTTCAGAACCGACGCCATCGGCGCGAATCACCACCACCACCGTTGCTTCGCGGCGCAGCGCCTGAAAGATGCCTGGCAGATCGCTGCGGCCACTGACGCCGGCGATGAGTTCGGTGTCGACGACATCAAACCCCGCATCCAGCAAGCGCTCTTCCACTCGTTGCCTTGCCGGACCGACCAAGGCCAAGTCACCCAAGGCGATCACCGCAACACGCGGTGGTGCGATGACCGCAGGGCGAACAGGCTCGGCGGTCGCCAGATTCTGCCGACGCTCGGCCGCCTTTTGCATGATCGCTGCGGCGATTGGGCGCTCGCTGCCAGCGACCGCAGCGCTTGCTGCTGGCTCGCTGACTGCCGTCGCTTGCGTCGCCACCGCTGCTGATTCGACCATCGCCGCTGGGGTTTCGACTTGCACGCCGGTTTGCGCAACGGTGTTGGCTTCGACCGCTGGAGTGGAGTTTGCCAGCGGATCAACCGCGGCGGTGGACGCCGGGTCACTGCCCGCTGCCGTGCTTGCGCTTAGGGACGCGGCCGCAGGATCCAAGCCCGTGGTGCTGGTCGCCGCTTGGCTCACCCCAATCGGATTGCTCGCTTTGCCGGTGGCCACGCCATCGGTGTAGGCGCTGGTATTGCCAGTGAGCCCGTCTTTGACCCCGCGCGCGTAGTCCATCAAGGTGGACTTCATCGCAAAGGCAACGCCGCCAATCAGCAGGACCAGGGCAGCTGCGATTGCCAGAGCCACTTTCGAACCATTGCCCGGCTGCCGACTGCGTTCAAGCGCAGACGAGCGTGGCGGCGGCGGGCCTTGCGGTGGCATGGCTTGCGGCGGCGGCATGGCGGCCGCTGCACCCGCAGCGGTCGGCGTTTGTTGCACTGACTGCACCGATCCCGTGCTCGAACGCGCAACGATCGGCGGCGCGGTCGCGACGCGCTGCTTTTGCGAGGCCGGCGTCGGCACACCAATGACCGTGGCACTGCTGATCGCAGCCTTCGGCAGATTGAATTTGATGGTGCCACCGCGCGCGACCAGCGGATGCGCTTGCAGCGCTTCGGCCAGCGCGTGGCAATCCTGAAAGCGGTCGGCCGGATCTTTGGCAACCATTCTTGCAAGGATTTCTGCGGCTTGCAGATCCACCTCGCCGTTGAGCTGGCGGATATCCGGGAACTCGGCCTTCACCACTTCCAGCATCAAACCCAGCGGGCTCTCTTCCATGAACGGGACGCGGCCGGTCAGCATTTCGAACAGCACCACGCCGAGCGAGAAAATATCCGAGCGCTGATCCACCGTCTTGCCGATGCAGATCTCGGGCGACAGATACCCCGGTGTGCCGACAAACTCGCCGGTCGAAGTCAGCTTCTTGGAAAAATCCTGAGTGGCCAGAGCAATGCCGAAGTCGGCGATCTTGACGTTGCCGCGCGGCGTCAGCATCAGGTTGCCGGGCTTGATGTCGCGATGAATCACGCCCTTGTCGTGCGCGGTGGCAAGACCAAGCGCAGTCTGCTGCATGATCTTCAGCGCGTTCTCCACGCTCAACTTGCCTTCGCGCTTGAGCAGGCCCGACAGCGAATCGCCCTCGACAAACTCCATTGCGAAAAACGGTTGACCGGTGGTCTCATCGGTACCGATGAAATAGACCTGGATGATGTGCGGGTCATTCAACACCGCCATCGAGCGCGCTTCACGCAGGAAGCGCTCGACCAAGTTGGCGTCATGCGCCAATGCCGGCGAGAGTTCCTTGATCGCCACATAACGACCAAGCGCCGGCTCGTAGCCCTTGAAGACCACGCCCATACCACCGCGACCCAGTTCCTCGACGATTTCGTAATGGCCTAGATGGGTTTTCATGGCGTGCGAACCTTTGCCGCAGTGGCAGGTGAATGACGGTTTTGGATGCTAGCACTGGCCTTCACGCGCGGCTCGCCGCTGGTCGGACCAGCAGCTGAGCGTTCAGCTTGGTGCGAGTTTTAGCCGAATCTGCGCGCGCGCGTTCAGCCGTGCGTGCGAGTGGTGAAGAGCAGTGATCCCGGTCCGTCTGGCGGCTGGGCGGTCGCACGGGTCGTCGCTCAAGTGGATACCGCTCGCGGGTGGCCTACACTTCGCCCTCACTCGGGGAGGAGCGACAGCATGAAGCGACGTGAACTGCTTGGAGGCGCCGGGCTCGCTGCTTTGGCGGGCGGACTGGCCGCCTGCAGCCGTGGGCCGGCCGCAGGCGGCACCACTGCCACGACTGCCAGCGAGGAAGTCCGGCACTGGAAGATGGTCACCACATGGCCGACCAACTTCCCCGGTCTTGGCAGCGGTGCGGCACAACTGGCCGCGCTGATTACGCGTGCCAGTGGTGGTCGCATCGTGGTGAAGGTGTATGCCGGCGGCGAACTGGTGCCGCCGTTTGAAGTGTTCGATGCGGTGAGTCGCGGCACCGCCGAGCTTGGCCATTCGGGTGCTTACTATTGGAAGGGCAAGGCCGAAGCTGCGCCGTTCTTCTGCGCCATTCCGTTCGGCATGAATGCGCAGGAGCAGAACGGCTGGCTGTACAGCGGCGGCGGTCTCGATCTGTGGCGCGAGTTGTACGAACAATTCAATCTGGTGCCATTTCCTGCCGGCAACACCGGTGTGCAAACGGCGGGATGGTTCAACCGCGAAATCAATCAGGTGGAAGATTTCGCAGGCCTGAAAATGCGCATCCCCGGCCTTGGCGGCGATGTGATTGCGCGTCTCGGCGGCACGCCGGTCAACTTGCCCGGTGCCGAACTTTTCACCGCCCTGCAAAACGGCACGCTGGATGCCACCGAATGGGTCGGCCCATACAACGATTTGGCGTTCGGCCTGCATCGGGTGGCCAAGTATTGTTACTACCCCGGCTGGCATGAGCCTGGACCGACGCTGGAGTGCATGGTCAACAAGACCGCGTTTGACGCGCTGCCAGATGATCTCAAGTCCATCATCGAAACCTGTTGTCGGGCCACCAACGACGCCATGCTGGCCGAGTACACCGCGCGCAATCAGCAGGCACTCGAACAACTGATTAACGAACACAAGGTCGACTTCAGACCACTGCCCAGGGCGGTGCTGGACGCCTTGCGCGAGGCAAGCCGAGCCGTGCTGGAAGAGATCGCCGCCCGCGATCCGTTCGCCAAGCGGGTGTATGAGTCCTACCGCGCCTTCCAGACGCAGGCCATGGCTTGGCATCGGGTCTCGGAAATGGCCTATTACATCCAGCGAGCAGAGGCCGAACAAGCGCCCGGCTGATCCGTAAGTCTGGCTTCAAGCGGGCTGCTTTGCCCGCTCACATGGCGAGCATGCGCTGCGCTTGCTTCTGTAGAGCCGAGCTTGCTCCGCTGCGCTGGACGGGCCGAATTGCCGTTGCCAGCGCCGCTATCAGCTGCCGTAGAGCAGCTCCGGCAACCAGGTCGCCAACTCCGGCCACAGCGCCAAAATCACCAGCATCAACAATTGCAGGCCGATGAAAGGCAGCACGCCGCGATACACGTCCTTGGTTTGCAGCTCCGGCGGGGCGACGCCGCTTAAATAAAACAAGGCAAACCCAAACGGCGGCGTAAGAAAACTGGTTTGCAGGTTGATCGCCATCATCACGCCCAGCCACACCGGATCCACACCCAGCACAAACAGCACCGGCGCAACGATAGGTACGACCACGAACACGATCTCGATGAAGTCGATGATGAAACCGAGCACGAACATGATCAGCATCACCACGATCAGTGCACCGAAGCGGCCACCGGGCATGGCGGTCAATGTCTCGTGAACCAGCTCATCGCCGCCGAGGCCGCGGAATACCAACGCAAACAGGGACGCACCCAGCAAGATGGTGAACACCATCGCGGTGATCGATACAGTTTGTTCGGCGACTTCGCGCAACATGTTCAGGGTCAAGCGACGCGCGATGATCGCGTGTACCACCGCACCCACCGCACCGACGGCGGCCGCTTCGGTAGGCGTTGCAATGCCAGCCAGGATGCTGCCCAGCACGGCGATCATCAGCAACAGTGCTGGCACCAAGGCGTTTACCAGTTTGCCCAGCGAGCGCTGCGCCAATGCCTCTGCGGGCAGTGCTGGCGCGCGCTCGGGCTGTCGCCACGCCACCCACAACACATACATCAAGTAGAGCAGCACCAGTCCAATGCCGGGCAACAGGGCCCCCGCAAACAGATCGCCCACCGACACGGTGCGCGGACTGTAATTGCCGAGTGTGAGCTGCGCCCGCTGATAGGCGCTGCCGAGTTGATCGCCTAGCAGCACCAGCGCGACCGAGGGTGGAATGATCTGCCCCAAGGTGCCGGAGGCGCAGATGGTGCCGCTGGCGAGGCGCGGGCAATAGCCGTTTCTCAGCATGACCGGCAAGGCGATCAAACCCATCGCCACCACCGTGGCACCGACGATGCCGGTGGATGCGGCGAGCAACGCGCCGACCAGCAGCACTGCCACCGCGATGCCGCCGCGGCGCTGTCCAAACAGGCCAGCGACGGCTTCCAGCATTTCTGCTGCCAGCTTGGATCGCTCCAGCATCGCGCCCATGAAAACGAACAAGGGCACGGCCAGCAAGGTCGCGTTGTTGATGATCCCAAACACGCGGTTGGGATAGGCCTGCAACAAGGTCAGGTCAAAACCACCGGCCAGTGACCCGATCGCCGCAAACAGCAGGGCGACACCTGCCAAAGTGAATGCCACCGGATAACCGGCCATCAGGGCCGCCACCAGGGTCAGGATCAACATCGATACGAGCGCGGTTTGCATGCCAGCTAGCTCCGCCGCAGCCGCTGCCAAGCCGCCACGAGCTCGGCAGCGCCTTGCGCGATCAGCAGTGCTGCCGTAATCGGAATCAGCGCCTTCAGCGCATACACCGCCGGCAAGCCGCCGGACTCCTGCGAGGCCTCACGCATCTGCACGCTGGCAGCGACGTAGTCGAAGCTGATCCAAAGCATGAAGGCCGCAAATGGCAGCAGACAAAACGCGGTGCCCAACAGATCAACCAACGCCTGACGGCGCGGTGAGAAGCGCGCATACAGCAGATCCACGCGCACGTGGCCGCCATGACGAACCGCCAGCACCGCGCCGAACATGAAGCAGAGTGCGTTCAACCACTGCAACGCTTCTTGACCGGCAACCGAACTGTTGCCGAATGCATAACGCGCCACCACCAGCGTGAAACTCAGCATCACCAAGGCCACCATGGCCACGTTGAGTGCCGTCTTCAGCCAAGCGAAAGGGGCGGCCAGCCAGCCGGCTCGCGCCGCCGAGGGTGCGTTGCTCACGTGGGAAGCGGGCGGTGGAAATGGAAGGAAGAAATCTTCATTCCGCAGCGAAAATAGAAGGCGTGCGCGCCGCTGCGTTGGCTGCCGGAATCCAACTGCAGCGAGCCGCAGCCGGCTTCCCGTGCAGCGACTAGCAACCAGTCCAGCAATTGCTCGCCGGCACCGCCACCGCGCAAGGATTCGGTAACGACCAAATCATCGACGTACAGAAATCGACCATGCGCCAGCATGGTTTGCAGGCGATAACCGGCAAACCCGATGCAGCGTTCATCGATAAACAGACCGGCAGCAAGATAGCCCTCAGCGCGCTGCGCCTTGCAGGCCGCGATCAGCCCCTCGCGATCCAGATGCGGCCGCAGCTCGTGCACCACCGACCAGGCCGAGCCGATCTCGTCGTCGCTGGTTAATGGCTGCACTACGGCATTGGCGATGCGCTCAACCCAGCCAGACTTATCCTCTGCAGCCATCGCTCAATCCCATTCGTACAAGGTCCAATACACGGGCGCGACCGGGCCTTCCATGTCCTTGCGATCAAGCCGGCCATCGCCGTTGGTGTCCTGCACCGTATACGCCGGGCCGCGCGCTGGCTTCACTCGGATCGAAGTCAGGCGACCGTCCTGGCGATATTCCTCCACCACATCGCCATTGTCGATTTTGCGGATGGTCACGGTAGGTGCCGCACCGGGCTCCGCTGGCAACGCCATGATCGCGGGCTCATCCGGCGGAGGCGGAAGTGCGGCGGGTTCTGCCGCCAGCACCGGCAAACCGGCCGTCAGCAGCAAGGTGGTGAGGGTGATTCGGATGATCGACATGCCGCGCCTTCGTGTGAGCTTTGGGAAAGGATAGCAAGCGCCTTGCGGCGAACTCTGTCTGCGCGGTGGCGCGCAGCCGCAGCGGTAGAATCGCGATTCATTTTTCCGGCCCTGACACCGCATGTCACGCCTCGTACTGATCGACGGTTCTAGCTACCTCTATCGCGCCTTCCACGCGCTGCCGCCACTGAGCAACGCCGCCGGCGAGCCCACCGGTGCGCTGTTTGGCGTGGTCAATATGCTGCGCACCACCTTGAAAGAAAAACCTGATTGCGCAGCCTTCGTGATGGATGCCTCGGGGCCAACCTTTCGCGATGCGTTGTACGCGGAATACAAGGCAAACCGGCCGCCCATGCCCGCCGACCTGCGCGCGCAGATCGAGCCCATGCTCGCCATCGTCGAAGCCTTGGGCTTTCCTATCCTGCGCGTCAGCGGAGTAGAAGCCGACGACGTGATCGGCACGCTCGCGCTGGCCGCCCACGCACACGCCATCGATGTGGTGATATCGACCAGCGACAAGGACTTCGCGCAATTGGTGCGGCCGGGCATCCGTCTGGTCAACACCATGAGTGGCAGCACGCTGGATGACGCCGGCGTAGTCGAGAAGTTTGGCGTGCGGCCGGCGCAGATCGTCGACTACCTCGCCTTGATGGGCGACAGCGTCGACAACGTTCCCGGCGTCGACAAATGCGGCCCCAAGACCGCCGCCAAATGGCTGGCTGAATACGGTGATCTCGATTCGGTGATTGCGAATGCCAGCCAGATCGGCGGCAAGATCGGCGAGAACCTGCGGGCGGCATTGGAGCGATTGCCGCTGAACCGGCAGTTGGTGACCATCAAGACCGATGTGCCACTGGATGAGACGCCGCAATCACTGAGCTTGCGTGAGCGCGACCGCGAGGCGCTGCGCGAGTTGTACACACGTTATGGCTTCAACCAGTTATTGCGTGAACTTGAAGGCGCTACCCGCACGCAGACGACCACGACCGAGCCGGGCCGCGCGCGTGGGCGCGGTGCGGTCGCAGCTGGCAGCACCGATGCAGGCGCGCTTGATCCCGCGCTTGCGAGTCAAGGCGAGTACGAATGTGTGCTTTCCAGCGAGCAACTCGATCAATGGGTCGCCCGCCTGCAAACGGCAGAGTTGATCTCGTTTGACACGGAAACCGACGCGCTGGACGCGATGCAAGCCAACTTGGTCGGCATCAGCTTGGCGGTTGCCACCGGCCACGCCTGCTACATCCCGCTGGCGCATCGTTATCCGGGCGCGCCCAAGCAACTTGCACAGACCCTGGTGCTGGATGCGCTACGGCCACTGTTGAGCGACGCCGCCAAGCCCAAGCTCGGCCAGCACGGCAAGTACGACCTGCACGTGCTGCGGCGACATGGCGTCGACGTCGCCGGCTACGCCGAGGACACGATGCTCGCTAGTGCGGTCTGGCAGGCCGCCGGTCAGCGCCACGATATGGATTCGCTGGCGCAACGCTATCTGGGCTATCGCACCATTCGCTTCGAGGACGTGGCCGGCAAGGGCGCCAAACAAATCTCGTTTGCCGACGTCGCCCTGGAGCAAGCGACCGCCTACGCCGCCGAAGACGCCGACATCACCCTGCGTCTGCATGTTGAGCTTGCGAAAAAGCTGGCCACCGAGCCCACGCTTGAGAAGGTGTATCGAGACATCGAAATGCCCTTGGTGCCGGTGCTTACCGCGATCGAGGCGAACGGCGTACTCATTGATGCAGCCGAACTGCGTCGGCAAAGTGCGGACTTGAGCAAACGCATGTTGGCGACGCAGCAACGCGCATTCGAAGTGGCCGGCCGCCACTTCAATCTCGAATCCCCCAAACAGCTCGCTGCCTTGTTATTTGATGAGCTGAAACTGCCACCCGGCGTGAAGACACCCACCGGCCAGCCCAGCACCAATGAAGAAGCGCTGGAAGCGATTGCCGACCAGCACGAACTGCCACGCCTGATCCTCGACCATCGCGGTCTGGTCAAACTGCGCAGCACCTATACCGACAAACTGCCGGAGATGATCAACCCAACCACCGGCCGCGTACACACCAGTTATCACCAGGCCGGTGCCGCCACCGGGCGGCTGTCATCCAGCGATCCCAATCTGCAGAACATCCCGATTCGCTCCGAGGACGGGCGGCGCATTCGACGCGCATTTGTCGCCCCACCGGGTCGCCTGATCGTTGCCTGTGACTACTCGCAGATCGAGCTCAGGATCATGGCCCACCTGTCCGGGGACGCGACCTTGTTGGCCGCGTTTGACGGTGGCCACGACGTGCACCGCGCCACCGCCGCGGAAGTGTTCGCGGTTGCGCTCGGCGATGTCAGCGGCGAGCAACGGCGCGCGGCCAAGGCAATCAACTTTGGATTGATGTACGGCATGGGCGCGTTTGGACTGGCGCGCCAACTGGGCATTTCACGCGGCGAGGCGCAGGACTACATCGCCCTGTACTTCACCCGCTATCCCGGCGTCCGCCGCTTTATGGAAGACGCCCGCAAGAGCGCGCACGAACGCGGCTATGTGGAAACCGTGTTTGGTCGCCGTCTGCAACTGATCGAAATCCACTCCAGAAACCCCGCCCAACGCGCCGGCGCCGAACGCGCCGCGATCAACGCGCCCATGCAAGGCACCGCCGCCGACATCATCAAAATCGCCATGCGCCGCGTCCACGACTGGCTGATCCCACACGCCAACCGCGCCCTGATGATCATGCAGGTCCACGATGAACTGGTGTTTGAAGTGGATGTCGACTTCTGCGACACGCTGTGCGCGGAAGTGCGTGGATTGATGCAGGCAGCGGCGAGTTTGCGGGTGCCGTTGGTGGTTGATGTTGGGACTGGTGGCAATTGGGATGAGGCGCATTGAGGGGG
>ENA-ORBV01002980-ORBV01002980.1-microbial-mat-metagenome-genome-assembly--contig:-NODE-2980-length-34676-cov-11.572676_pt1 | contig 34676 bp, 28 predicted proteins | sample MGYA00237777_ERZ505514 | MGnify/ENA primary metagenome ERZ505514 (study PRJEB26160, sample SAMN06269048) | microbial mat metagenome | isolation source: Oligotrophic lake microbial mat | place... | reverse complement strand
GTTAAATACAGGCCAATAACGCGTTTGCTGTTGGTTAAAGCATTTTAACTGCAAATATTTTATTCACCATTTCCAGGATATACCGCCGTAAAAGGCGCGTCCGGAGGCCGGGAAAAAATAGCGTTGGTTTCCACTGGGGCGGGAGACGACGCTGACTTCGGTAATATACTTCTCGTCGGACAGGTTCCGGATTTCAAAGAAGGCCTGAAACCCACTGGCTTTTCCGTAACCGATTTTCCAATCCATGGAGGCAAAGGAATCACTCTGTAATGTGTGTGCGTAATCGGCGTAAATTCCAACCGGTTGAAGTTGCAGGGAAATAGAGCTGAAGAAGCCGGTGTTGTGCTGATAGTTAAGGGACGTTTGTAGGAGATGTTCAGGGATGCCCGGGATCGGGTTATCATTAAATAGGGGATCATCCTGAAGCTGAAAATCACTCCAGGTATAGGTTTGTGAAAGCAATAGGGAATCTGGGGTGGGCCGGAGCTGTTGATCCTGTGGCAAAAGCTCCCAGCGGAGGGAGGCTTCGAATCCCTGGTGGATGGATTCGGGGGTGTTGCGTGTCTCGTTGATCCCGGGGGCCACTTCGGTGATGAGAAACTCGTTTTCCAACCAGGAGTGGTAATAGGCGCTGTCCCAACGGAAAGCTCCTTGTTGTCCCCGAGTTCCGATTTCTACGGTGGTGGCCGTCTGTGCTTCCTGATGATCGTAATGGGCATTGCCGGTACGATAAAGGTCTCCCTGTGTGGGTGGTTCGTGGGAGCGGGACAGGTTCAGGTAGAGTTGATTTTGCTCATCGAACTGGTAGACCAGTCCGGTGGAAGGGGAGAATGCGTAATAGTCCACTTCGTCCTGAGTCCGTGATTGTCCCGCGATGGCCACGCGGTCATGGATGGATCGTTGGGCGTAGGCGAGTTGTAAGGAGGCGATCCAAAAGAGTTTTTCGCTGATTTGTAAGCGATTTTGGAAATAGAGGTCGGTATTAAACCATTTCAGAGTGACGTCATCGACGGTGGCTCCTCTAAGACCGCCACCTTCATTGCGGTAAACGGTTTCGTCACTCCAGGCATGGGAAGAGGTCAGGGTCACGGAAAAGGTGTTTTCGCTTCCGCCCGGAAGTGATTCATGCGTGTAGGTGAGGCGGGTGCCGGTATCGTGATATTGTTTGTCAAAGACCTGGTTGCGTGGGTTTTTGACATCGGCGAAGGAAAACCACAGCCCTCCGATCAGGCTCTGATCCGTGTCTTGCCAGGCAAAGCGGTCGGCAATTCTGTTGTAAATAATTTCATCACGCCAATCGGCCCGTGCCCGGTTGAAAAGGCTGGCTCCGCCCACGGCCTGGGCGGAATTGGCGGAGATTTCAGCCAGGCTCAGGGCTCCGGGGAGTTCCTCATTACTGTGAACCCGGGTGAAGTAGAGACGGTTTTCCCATGTGCCCCCTTCTTTCCAGCCCAGATTAAGGTCGATATGTTGGCGGTTGAGCTGGCTGTGATCGCGAAAGCCGTCCTGCATGAGGTTGTTGACCGATACAAAGCCGTCGAAATCTCCTGCACTCCATCCGGAAGCGGCATGCTGACGCCAGTAGCCAAAGCTTCCGAACTCGGCACGTACGAGGGCGGAGTCGGCAGTTGCTCCGGTATGGGAAACAAAATCGAGTGAGCCTCCCAGATTGTTGCTGACGGTCCCGGAACTATTGGCGCTACGCATGACCTTGATGTGGGAAAGGGAAAGAGGTTCGATCGCCGTGAGGTAATCGAAATCGGCATCGGCTGCATTCAAAGGAAGTCCGTTCAGTTGTAGGGCAATTCCCCGGATATCGGCATTACGGGCGGCTCCACTGCCACGAATGGAGATCCGGGTCTGGGAACTTTGATTGCGGGAGCGGGCGTAGAGGCCTGGAACATCGAACAATGAATCGGCCAGGGTAGTATTCGCCTTTTGTTGGACCTTTTCGAGTTCCTGAATGGAAAAAGCTCCGGAGAGTTTTGACAATTCCTGCCGGGACGTTTCCTGGTTCTGATCGATCAAGGAGGTTGTGGGTTTGTCGGCCCGGACGACAATCTCAGGCATTTCTTGGGAAGATAGCTTCAGGCATCCGAAAAGCAGGATGAGCAAGGATTGGGGGATGAGGGATTTTTTAACCACGAATTTAGAGAACCTGTTGGGATGTGCGCAATAGCCTGACAAAAAAAGTGAGGAGATCTTCCGGCAAGATGCCGGAAGGGACAGGCGGGACGTCTGGGTTCCTAAAGAAGGCGAATAAAACTCCATTATCCTGGCCTCTTCAATTCCGCACTGCCCAAATAAGGACACCGATAATGAAAAGAACGAGCAGGATTACACCAGTAATCTGCCAGAATGGATGCAATTTGTTCCCGGCAGACGAAGTGCCAAATTCATTTTCGAGGAACTCGTCGTAATTGAAATCCTGATCGGGTAGATCCAGTCCGTTGTGAGTATCGTCGTCTTTCCAGCCGGATTTGTCGTCGGCACTGCAGTTCGGACAGGCATAGGAGCCTTGGGCAACGAATGAGCCACAGACAGGGCAATCTCCTGGAGGGCTGAACATGAGTGGAGTTTAAGACAAGGACCCTGATGAAACCAATAAAAAACCAGAACCTGCAGCAATCAAGGTCATGGTGCCGTTGCTGCCTTTCGGCCCTGGCGGGGTTCGCAAGCCTTGGATTCCACAGATTCTGGCGTGTCTTAACTTTAGCTTCGTGGTTGGAGCGGGCAAGGAATAATTGAACAGGGCGAACGTACTTAAATCAGAAGAAAACTCGTTTTCTTCTGAAGGGACGATTTCCCACCTGCCCCCTTACCCTGGTTGGGGCGTCGTCTGCAGCCCAAGTGGACACTAGTGCCCTCCGAAAGAGAGAAAAAATCGAGAGTGTCCGTATTGAATAATTGAAATCTAAAGAACCTTTTTAAGGAGAGCCAAAGTCAATTGCTCGTGCCTGTGAAATCTTCTCCGCCTCAGGTGGATCAGGATGACGGCAGGAGGATGCTTCAGGTTTCCACCGTATCACCGATCTCGATGCCCATATTGCGGGCGAGGCGGGTGGCATCAGATGGCAGGGCTTTTTTCTTGCCGAGAATCTGTTCAAAATCGCGAAGCTGCATTTTACCTTGGGAGAGTCCGACCATGCTGCCGCTTTCGCCTTGCATCAGGGCCAGGACGGCTAGTTCGCCCATACGTGTCGCAAGCAGTCGATCGTAATGAGTGGGGGAGCCACCACGTTGGACATGGCCCAGAACGGTCAGACGTACTTCCTGCTGCAGACGTCCTTTTCCGGCTTCCTCCATCCTCTTCATAAATTCCTGACCGGAGCAAACGCCTTCGGCCACAATGATGACGCTGTTGTTATGTTTACGTTCCATGCGGCGGTTCAGTGCCGCGATAATACTTTCCATGTTATAGCGGTACTCGGGGATGACCGCGACTTGGGAGCCGGTTGTTACAGTGCTCATCAGGGCAAGGTAACCGCAATTACGTCCCATGACTTCGATGACGAAACAGCGGCGGTGGGAAGCGGCCGTTGCTTTGACCATGTCCACCAGATGGATGATGGTATTGAGGGCCGTGTCGACGCCAATGCCGATATCCGTTCCATAGATGTCATTGTCGATCGTGCCCGGAAGGCCGATGACGGGAAACCCGAGTTCATGGAGTTTCGTGGCCCCGGTCAGGGAGCCGTCCCCTCCGATGACAACCAGGGCGTCAATGTTCTTTTCCTTGAGAATTCTCACCGCATCCGAAGGTCCTTCCGCTTCGCGCATGCGTTTGCATCGGCTGGTGGCGAGGAATGTTCCGGAGTCGCGGATCTTGCCGCTGACTTCAAGGGCTCCAAGGGGAATGAACTGGTTATCGTAAATCCCTTGATAGCCATTTTCTATCCCAATGATTTCCAGTCCGTTGTTGATGCCGGTTCTGGTGATGGCACGGACAGCTGGATTCATACCGGGAGAATCCCCCCCGGAGGTCATGACGGCGATTCGCTTAAGCACATGAAGAAAGTAAAAGGCCCGCGCTGTGTGGCAATCACATTCTATCAAAGGCCCAAGGCCAAGTTTCTTGGGTTTCTATGCTTGAGTTTGGGACGAATTATTTGCAGGTTCTATCTTACCCTATGATTTACGACCACATCAGAAATCAGGCTCTTTACCGTCCGCTTCATCCCCGCATCAGCCGGGCTTTGGATTACATCAACGGCTTTGATCCGGAGATGGCGGACGGAAAAGTGGAGTTGGATGGGGAAAATCTTCTGGCCATTGTCCAAAGCTATGAGACCAGGCTTCCGGCCAACAAAAAGTTGGAATCCCATCGTCGCTACGTGGATCTACAATATATTTTAAGCGGGGAAGAAACGCTGTTTCATCGCCAGATTGAGAGCCTTGTCGTCAAAGAGCCCTACGAGGAAGAGCGTGATGTGCAGTTTTATCATGATGCCGACGACCAGTCTTTGGTGCTAAGAGCGGGAGATTTCTGCATCCTCTTCCAACATGATGGACATAAGCCTGGGTGCGTCTATTGCCAAGCCCGGACGATCCGGAAGATCGTCTTCAAGATCCGTCTATAGGCCAAAAAAACTGTGAGAAGTCAGGCCGTATTTGAGACGGCGGGACTCCATCAGGCGTTTGATGCAGATGCCCTGAAATTTGTCACGTAACATGACGATTTCCCGGGGCGAAGGGACTTCACAGAATTTGCCTTCGGCTCAGGTCTTCCCCTTTTTCAGGAAAGGAAGCAGGTAACGTCCCGTGTGACTTTTTTTATCCCGGGCAACCTGCTCGGGCGTGCCCAGACAAACAATCGTTCCCCCGCGCGAACCTGCCTCCGGTCCAATATCAATGACATGATCCGCTTCCGCGATGACATCGAGATGATGTTCAATGACCACCACGCTGTGGCCTTCATTGACCAGACGATGGAGAAGCTCGATTAATTTCTGTACATCCGCCAAGTGCAGTCCTACCGTAGGTTCTTCCAAAAGATAGAGCGTACTGGAAGCTGTTTTCTGGAGCGAACGCATTTTGTTGCGGTTGATGCTGAGTTGCGAACCGGCCAGTTCGGTCACGAGTTTGAGCCGTTGGGCTTCGCCGCCGGAGAGGGTGGGGCTGGTCTGGCCGATGGTCAGATAGCCGAGGCCTGTTTCCTGCATGAGTTTCAGGGGGAGTTGAATGGTGTTCTGGTTTTCAAAAAAAGAGACGGCTTCGTCGATGCTGAGTTGCATGACATCGTGCATACTTTTTTCTTTGAAGAGGATTTCCAGAACGGGATCGCTCCAGCGTTTGCCCTGACATTTATCGCAGAGCGTATAGGTCGAGGGCAGGAAATTCATGTCAATTTTGAGCGTGCCTTGACCCTGACAAGATTGACATCGGCCGGGTCCGGCATTATAGGAAAAATAATTGGCGGTGTAGCCGCGGGCTTTGGCCAGAGCAGTGGAGGCAAAGAGTTCACGGAGACGATCCATGATCCCGAGGTACGTAGCCACGGTCGACCGCGAGGTTTTGCCGATGGGAGATTGATCCACCTCGGTAACATGAGTGATCTGCCGGTATCCATCGACTTTACTCCAAAGGCGGGAACCTTTGCCGAGGGGAACCTTTTTCAGGGCATCCAAAACGGCGGGTTGGATCACTTCACGCATGAGGGTGCTTTTTCCGGAGCCGCTGACACCACTCAGAACCGTCAGGCGATGTAATGGAATTTCCACGTCGATATTCTTCAAGTTATTGGCCTTGGCACCCGTGATTTTGAGCCAGGGAACGGATTTGTCACAGGCGCGCCTGCTCCCTTTGATCGGGTGCCGAAGCGGTTTTCCAAGGAGCAGACCTGTCACGGAGTGGTGGTGTCTGGAAATTTCCTTCCAGTTTCCCTGGGCTACGATCTGTCCGCCGTTGATACCCGCACCCGGTCCAAGGTCGATGATGTGATCCGATTCACGCATCATGTCTTCATCATGCTCGACAATGACCAAAGAATTTCCGCGTTGTTGCAGTTTGCGCAGCGTGGCAATCAGTTCCGTATTATCTCGGGGATGCAGTCCAATGGTTGGTTCATCCAATACATAAAGAACTCCCTGTAAATTGGAGCCCAACTGAGCGGCAAGGCGGATGCGTTGGGATTCGCCTCCGGACAAAGTCGGAGCCGAACGGTCGAGGCTCAGATAATCCAGCCCCACATGCTCGAGAAACTGCAGCCGTTGCTCGATCTCAGGATAAATGTCGCGTGCAATAATGGCATCCCGGCCTTTCCATTTCAACTTGCCAAAGAAGGCACGGAATTCCGAGATGGTCATCCGGCTGATATCCGTAATGGGAAGACCTCCGAATTTGACCGCGCGGGCAATCTCATTCAGACGGGTTCCACGGCAGACGGGACAAACAATGGCTTCGCCGGATTCTTCAGACTCCCGCAGCCACTCCCGCTGTTGTTCCTGTTCGATTTCTGAAAGTTTTTCATCTGTGCTGACTTTAACAATGCTTCCATAGCCTTCGCAGGAGGGGCACCAGCCGTGGGGGCTGTTGAAGGAAAAAAGACGCGGATCGAGTTCGTCGAAGGAGCGTCCGGTGGAAGGAGAGAACAAGGCCGTGCTGTAAACGGTTTCTTTCTTATGATTATCCAGAGTGTAGAGTGTGCCTTTCCCCAACAGAAGCGCCTGATTGACCAGGGCACCGAGATTGGCGGTTTTTTTACTAACATTCCCAAGAACAAGGTCGATGTTGTGGTCGCGGTAACGATCCAAAGCTTTGAATTTATTTGGAACCACCCAGGTTCCATCCACCCGGAGGTAAGGAAAGCCTTTCTTTTCCGCCCAGGCCGCGATTTCCGTATACAGGCCCTTGCGTCCCCGCACGAGAGGGGCCATCAGACTCAGTTCCTGTTTACGGATCTGTTCCTGGATTCGACCAATGATGTGATCAGGGCTTTGCTGGATGCAGGCCTCACCGCATGACGGGTCATGTTGTTGTCCCAGTTTGGCGTAGAGCAGGCGCATGAAATGGTAAAGTTCCGTGACCGTAGCCACGGTGCTTTTGCCTCCTCCGCGCGTGGTGCGTTGTTCGATGGCAACGGAAGGAGGTATGCCATGGATGGAATCGACGTTGGGTTTTTCCATCTGCTCCATGAACTGTCGTGCATAAGTATTGAGGCAGTCCAGATAGCGGCGTTGGCCTTCGGCAAACAGCAGGTCGAAAGCAAGGGTGCTCTTGCCTGAGCCGGAAAGTCCGGTGATGACCACCATCTTGTCGCGGGGAATATCAACGCTGATGTTTTTCAGGTTATGATGACGGGCACCGCGGATTTCGATGGAGGTGGAGGGTTTGGCGATTTTAGATTGAAGATTGCTGATGTTGGGTTCTTCCCGGACACGCTGGCTGCCAAGAAGTTCTTTGAGATACGTTCCCGTGATGCTGCTTTTGACCAGGGCAACCTGTTCGGGTGTACCGGAAGCTACAAGTTGGCCGCCTGCTTCACCGGAGTCCGGGCCCAGATCAAGAACGTAGTCGGCGCACTTGACGACATCCAGATTGTGTTCGATCACAATCAGGGTGTGCCCGGCATCGACCAGTCGTTGCAGGACGAGGATCAGGATGCGTATGTCATCGAAGTGCAATCCAGTAGTCGGCTCATCAAGTATCAGAACTTTACTTTCGTTTTCGTCCAGGTCTTTCCCAGCTTTTCCACTTTTTGAACCGGGACTCTTTTTCAGGGTTTCAAAAAGATAGCTGACCAGTTTGAGTCGTTGGGATTCGCCGCCGGAAAGTTGGTTAAGGGGCTGGCCTAATTTCAAATAACCAAGACCCACCTCCTGAATCAGAGATAACCCGTCATGAATTTCCCCGCGTTTTCTGTTTTCCTGGGTGGAGGTTCCTGATTCTTCCTGTGCAAAAAAATCGATTCCTTCCTGCACCGTCATGCCGAGTAACTGGTCGATCGACTTGCCCCGATATTTCACCTCGAGCACATGTTTCTGAAAGCGTTTGCCTTCGCAGATGGGGCAAAGGACAAAGACATCGGAAAGAAACTGCATTTTGATCAGTTCATAACCTGTGCCACTACAGCGAAGGCAACGACCGGTGCCGGCATTGAAGGAAAAAGATGAGGCCGTCACACCGCTTTGCAAGGCCTCTTCCGATGAGGCAAAAAGTTCACGAACGGAGTCATAAACCCCCAGATAGAGGAGTGGTGTGGAACGCGGTGTCTGGGTGAGGGGACTTTGATCCACCAGAACAACATCGGAAACCTGATCCGTGTTTTTGAGGGACTTGAGTTTTCCGGGTTCGGACACGGCACGGCCCAATCTCTGGGACAGGTGTTTGAATATGATTTCTTCAACCAAGGTGCTTTTACCGGAGCCGCTAACACCGGTAATGGCGGTGAAGCGGCGGAGGGGAAGGTCGAAATCAATATTTTTGACGTTGTGTTTTTCCGCTCCGCGAAACTCCAGGCATACCATGTCACTGAGTGGTCGGCGCATTTCTGGAAGTGGAATAGAAAGACGGTTGCTCAAGTACTGGCCGGTAAGAGAGTTTTTATCCTTCAACATTTTTGGGACGGTTCCCTGGAAGCTGAGGTACCCGCCAGCTTCGCCCCGGCCTGGGCCAAGCTCGATGACCTGATCTGCTGCACGCATGACCGAGGCATCATGCTCCACAACAAGAATCGTGTTACCCTGCCCGCGCAAACGGACCAACACTTTGATCAGGTGATCCGTATCGCGTGGGTGCAGTCCGATGCTGGGTTCATCGAGGACGAACATGGTTCCAACAAGTGAAGTTCCAAGGCAGGTCGTGAGATTGACCCGTTGCACTTCCCCGCCCGACAGGGTCCGGGTCGTGCGGTTCAAGGTCAGATAACCCAGGCCTACTTCGATCAGGAATTGAACACGTGAACAAATCTGCTGTAGAAGAATCGTGGTTGAATCGTCCTGAGCCCTGATGTCTTTCAGGAAGGGCAGGAGATCTTTCATTGGCACGTTATTGATTTCGGAAAGGCTCTTTCCTTGCAGTCTCCACAGCCTTGTCTGGGGTTGAAAACGGGTGCCTGCACAGGCCGTGCAGGTCCGGTAGGCACGGTAACGGGCCAGCAGCACACGGACGTGCATTTTGTAAGTGCGGCTTTCCAGCCATTCGAAAAAGCCTTTGACCCCGTACCAGAGGTTCTCGTCCTCACTTCCTTTCGGTCTGTCTCCCCAGATCACAAATTTTTGCTGTTCGGAAGTCAATTGATTGAACGGCTTGTCCAAGGGAATCTTTCTGCGCTTACAGCCTCTGATCAGATCCTTTTGACACTGCTCATTGCTTTCTGTCTGGAAGGGTTTGACCACACCTTCATAGATGCTGAGGTTCCGGTCCGGGAGTGCGAGTTCGTAGTCAATATCCACCGTGCGGCCAAATCCCCGGCAAACGGGACATGCTCCGATTGGATTATTAAAGCTGAAAAGTGCCGGGGAGGGCGGAGTGAATTCCTCCTTGGAATCGGGACAGTACCAGCGGTTGGAAAAAGCAAGTTTCTTCCCGGATGGGAAATGGACGCTGAGCAGGCCTTTACCAAAGCGGAAGGAGGAATCCAGTGCCTCAATGAGGCGGGATTTGCCATCGCTTTCTACTTTGACACGGTCCGCCAACACGGGAATGCAAAGCTGGCGGGAAGGTTTTTTTTTGCCCTTCTTCTTCTCCGGGCTGTCCCCGGCAAGTGGTTGATACCAACCGGAAAATCCGGGGGGCTTTTCAGGCTCAAGCCTCTGGGGGGAACCTTCGTGGAGGACTCTGACAAACCCCTGTGCTGACAGAAATGCGCAGATATCGGACCAAGGTGTATTTTCAGGAAAGGGAATTTCAAAGCTGACAAGTACAGTGTCATCCCGGTGGGATTGTAGAAGATATTCTGCTAATTGCTGGGCCTTCCATGGTTTGATTTCGCGTCCACTGACGGGACTGTGCAGAGTGGCCATGGCCGGGAAAAGCATTTTGAAATAATCCGCTGTTTCGGTCATGGTGCCGACGGTACTGCGGCTGGTACGGACGGAGTTGGCCTGTTGGATGGCAATCGAAGGGGGGATACCTTCGATTTTATCCACCTGTGGCTTGTCCATTCTTTCCAGAAACTGGCGGGTGTAAGGACTGAAAGTCTCGGTATAGCGGCGCTGGCCTTCCGCATAGAGGGTATCGAATGCGAGGGAGGACTTACCCGAGCCGCTGACACCGGTCAAAACGATGAACTGGTTGAGAGGGATGTCGATGTCCAGGTTTTTAAGATTATTTTGGCGGGCACCGCGGATGGAGATCGAGGCAAGAGAACCGGAAAGAGACATTCTCCTGACTTAGCGTGGTTTCAGGCAGTAGCAAGTGTCACAGCGGAAGTATAAAACTTGGAAACTGCCAAGCCTTGCCCTAATTGGATCTTATGCCAAGTTAAGGCATGTTGAAGATCACCACCCTGTTTGCCTCTTTCTGCTGCCTGGCCCTGATGCCGGCATACGCCGAGTCAACCTCAACCGAAAAAAACATGTCCCTCCACGACCTCACCCTGAATCGCCTTGACGGCAAACCCCAGTCCCTGACCGATTACAAAGGAAAAGTTGTCCTTGTTGTGAATGTCGCTTCCAAATGCGGTTTCACCAAGCAATATGCAGGACTGCAAAAACTGTACACGGATCTGAAGGATAAAGGTTTTGTCATCCTGGGCCTTCCTTCGAACGATTTCGGAGGTCAGGAACCCGGAACGGAGGAGGAGATTGCAGCCTTTTGTTCGAACACTTACGGTGTGACTTTTCCCATGTTCGAAAAGGTCGTGACCAAACCCGAGGGCCAGTCAGCTCTCTACGGGTTTTTGACCCAAAAAGAAACACCGCCCAAGTGGAATTTCCACAAGTATCTCGTTGGCAAAGATGGGCAAGTCATCGCTTCTTATCCTAGCAAGGTCGCCCCAGACAGCAAGGAACTGCTGGATGCTATTGAAGCCGCACTGGCCAATTGAGCCTTCGGGATGTGAGTGAAGTGCTCTTTCGCCTCCTGTCTTGCAGCAGGAAATGGCAGACCTTCTCTGGCAGCTACGATCACCGGGGAGTCATGCTTCGGATTTTTGGAGGGGTTTCACCGAAATGCCCTTTATTAAAAAACCAACTTGAGGCAAATCAACCGCCATAGGATGATTCCACGCGCTGGGCTACATCGCGGTATTGGGAATCCATTTCGTAAATCTCCTTGAACTGCTCCAGAGCTTCCTGTTTTTTCCCTTCCTCTTCCAGCACGCAGCCCAGGTTGTAGGTGATTTCTTTTTTCAGGTTGTCCATGACGGCCATTTCGGATTTGGCGGTCTGAAATTGTTTGACGGCAAAGTCCAGCATTCCGCGTTTCCAGAAGGCCATGCCCAGAAGGTTGTAAGCCTGGTAACGGACATTGGGCTGGCGCAGGGCTTGCTGTAGCTCGGGAATTGCCTCCTTGGGATGGCCTGCGTTGACCAGAGCCTGGCCCAGTTCAAAACGCAATTGCAGATCGTTGGGATAACGGGCGACACGTTCCTTGGCACTGTCCAGTTCGAATCCGGCCTTCTCCAGAATCAATGAGTCCAGTTCAGCCTGCTGTGCCAGCTGGTTTTCGGCAGGGCTGGCCGCGACCCCGGCCTTTTTGGCCTGGATACGTTCTTCGATAGTCCGCATCCGGAGCCGGTGAATACGTTTTTCAATTTCCGAATCGGCCTTGTTGGTCAGGGAATAGGCCCACTCAAAATAGGTAATGGCACTGGCGTAGTCGCTTTTACGCTCGCAAAGATCCGCAATTTTCAGAACGACGCTGATATTCTGATTGTTTGCCTCATATTCCTGATAGAGCAGAGCCAGTTGTTCATTGATGGCGTCTTCGGATTTGACGACCTTGTTGGCCTGTTCAAGCTGTTTGGCTTCGTCGGCACTCTTGAGGGATTTGCGGTAATCTCCACTTTCTTCCCATGAACCGGATTTGGAAGCGTGGGCGGCACTGGAATCCTTCATGCCTTTGAGAGCCTCCCCGTCGTTCGGCTTGATTTTCATGGCGGACTCGAACGTGTTTTGGGCTTTGAGCGTTTGGCCTGCCTTAAGGTAGGAGCGTCCCAGATTTTTCAAATTTTCGATATCGGCCGGTTTAGCGTCACGCAGTGTCTCGTAGGCGAGAAGTGTCACATCGATCATGTCCGCAGCCAGAGCGGCCTCCGCCAGAAGGTTATTGCCCGCATCACTGGTAGGATCGATAAACAACATATCCTCGGCGATGCTCATGGCTTCCACCGGGTTCTTTTTCAGGGAACCTTTTCCTTTCATGATAAGCGGGGCGATTTTCATGCCCAGCATCGACTTGCTGAAAGAGGAGACGGTTTTGAACTTCAGAAGTTCATTCACCCTCAAAAGACGGCGTGCTTCCAAGTGTGCTGGGACTTCATCGACGATTTGTCTCAATAAAGTGATGGCGTAATCGTGATTGGAGCGGTCGGAAGCTTCACGGGCACGTTTCAAAAGTTCCTGCTGCTGGGAGGTCAACGGGGCATTGGACATTGGCGGATAGTAAGAGAAGCGAACCTGTCGCGCAAAAGATTTTTAAGGGGAATGAGTTCTTTCTTCATTTTTTCACAAAAAGGGGTAACGACTTTGTAAACCTGAGACATTTTACTTGCGCTTGCGGTGTGGCGGTTTACTAATCCGTGGCATGGAGTTTGTTTTACCCACTTTGGTTCAGCACATGGGCGTGATTCCCGTGGGACCCGGAGCCGTTTTTCTGGTTTTGGTCTGTTCCTTTCTGATCGGAGGCATTCCTTTCGGTTTTCTGGCGGGCAAAATCAACGGTGTCGATATACGCCAGGTCGGCAGCGGCAACATCGGAGCAACCAATGTCTTCCGAACACTCGGGAAAAAATGGGGGTCCATCGTCTTCATTCTGGATTTTTCCAAGGCCTTTTTCCCTATCTTTTTGCTTAAAGTCCTCTTGGATAAACAACATCTGGAATCCGCCGTTTTACCCCCCGATCTCTTTCTGATTCTCTCGGGAGCCATGATCGTTTGTGGTCACAACTTCAGCCCCTTCATGGGGTTCAAAGGTGGGAAGGGCATGGCATCCTCTGCAGGATTTATCTTTGCCCTCTTTCCCCTGGCAGGGCTGACGTGTGTCCTGAGCTTTGCCCTTGTCTTTTTTTTCAGCAAGTATGTCTCGTTGGGTTCCATTGCAGCTTCCGTGATGCTGCCGTTGTCGACGATGCTCTTTTATCCTGGCCAGTATTGGCTTTGGGCCCTGGCGTTTTTTCTTGGAGCCATGAGCGTCTGGAGGCACCGAACCAATATCCAACGGCTTCAGGCGGGTACTGAACTTCGTGCCGGAGAAAAGAAACCATGAAAATTTCGATCGTGGGTCAAGGGGCATGGGGATCAGCCATGGGTAAAGCTTTGGCCAGGAACAATCATGAGCTGGCCTATCTGGACCGGAACCAAAACGACTGGCAGAAAGGTGATCCCGGCGATCTTGTTTTACTAGCTATTCCTTGTCAGGTTCTACGCGAACGTCTGCAAAAACTGAAAGCTCCGGGAGTTCCTGTATTCAGCCTGATCAAAGGCATTGAAATCACGACCAAACTGCGGGTGACGGAAGTGGTATCGGAAGTCTGGCCGGGGCACATCACCGGAGCTATTTCAGGACCAAGCCTGGCTTCCGAAGTCCAGGCCATGTCACCGACTGCGCTGGTCGTGGCCTCCGAAAATGAGGAATGGACCAAGACGGTTCAACTGGCCATCCACCAACGGATGCTCCGCACCTATAGAAGTTCGGACATTATCGGGGTCGAACTGGGAGGAGCCCTGAAAAACGTTTACGCTCTGGCTGGCGGCATGTGCCAGGGATTGGGACTGGGCGAAAATGGTTTGGCGGGATTGATGACCCGTAGTTTGGGGGAAATGATGAGGCTGGCTGTTTCCTTAGGAGCCAGACCTGAAACCTTGTCCGGCCTGAGTGGGATGGGGGATCTGATTCTGACGGCCTACAGCGGTGAAAGCCGGAACCATAAAGTGGGAATTGCTTTAGGCAAAGGACGCGAATTGCAGGAGATTCTCAATCATCTCAACGGCACAGCCGAAGGTGTCCCCACGGCCAAAGCAGTTCACGAATTGGTGTCGGACCGGGGAATCAAAGCTCCTGTGGCAGAGCAGATTTATCAGGTTCTTTATGAAGGCAAGACACCCGCCGCAGGTTTCCAGGATCTCATGATGCGGGAAGTCAGCCAAGAGTAAGCAAAACGAGCCCTTAGCGGGACATCTTTCCATCGTGGGCAGGCCGCAATTGCAGGTTGGCAAAAGGGCGGCGACTTGCTTTGCTTGACCCTTGTACATGAAACCCGACTCATCCGCCTTTTTGGAATCGCTTTTGGACACGTATGGCCTCTCCGGGTGGGAAAGCTCCGTGCAAAAAAATTGGCTCAAGTATGTGGAAGTTTTTGCCGATGAGACAGGAACCGATGCCTATGGCAATGCCTACGCCATCGTCAATCCCAAGGGCAGCCCCCGCGTCCTGGTGGTAGGGCACGCCGACGAGATCGGCTATCAGGTATTACATATCACCAAAGAAGGTTTTCTTTACATCGTGCGAGTGGGTGGGACTGATGTCGCCCTGGCCCGGGGGCAACGGGTGCTTGTCCATGGGAAAAAAGGTTCCGTGACCGGTGTCATCGGAACCATTCCCATCCATTTACAAACCGCCAAAGGCAAAGAGAACGCCGTGGAAGTTCATGAATTGTTTGTCGATATCGGGGCCAATTCCCAAAAAGAGGCACTGGAACAGGTTGGTATTGGAGATCCGATAACGTTTAAAATTTCCTGGGACAAATTGGGTAAGGATCTTTACACGGCCCGCGCAGCCGATAACCGGATTGGCATTTTCGCCGCAGCCGAAACTCTCCGACTTTGTGCCACCCTGAAAAAAGCCAAAAAACTCAATGCCTGCGTCATCGCCGTTTCCACGATTCAGGAAGAAAATGGGCTCTACGGTGCGGGGATGGTCGGGTATTCCCTCAAGCCGGACGTGGCCATTGTCTTTGATGTGGGCCATGCCACGGATACCCCGGCCTGCGATTTCAAGAAGCACGGCGAAGTTCATCTGGGCAAGGGTCCCATCATCAGCCGTGGCAGCGTCAATCATCCTGTTGTCGTCGATCGTCTAATGAAAACAGCAGCCAAACAAAAAATCGCCTTTCAGGTGTCCACCGATGCCCGTAGTTCCGGCACGGATGCCGATGCCATTTTCAACCAAAGGGGAGGGGTTCCCAGTGCCGTGATCAGCCTTCCGAATCGCTACATGCATTCCACCGTGGAGGTTTTTCATGCCGGAGATCTGAAGGCCATGGGCGACCTGACCGCCTCATTCTTGGGATCTCTTTCGTTAAATGAAGGTTTTCAAGTTCAAATTCGCTGATAATCTCCGTACCTATGATCAAACGCCTTCTTCACACACGTTACCGTGTTTCAGACCTGGAAAAGACGGCCCATTTTTATAAAGAAGTGCTGGGCTTGGAAGAAACCCGCCGACACAAATCACCGCGGGGCTCGGAACTGGTTTTTTTTAAAGCTCCCGGAAGTGAGGAAGAAATCGAAATCTGTTATTTCCCATCCAGCGGACCGGTGCAGGTTCAGGCAGATTTGACACATCTCGCCTTCGAAGTCGAAGACATGGAGGCTTTCCGGAAGCACTCCGAATCCAAAGGTTATCCTTTTTCGGACGGCCCGACCCCAACCAGTTCGGGAAGTGTTATCGCCTTCATAGATGCCCCTGAAGGTTACGAAATCGAACTGATCCAGAAAGCCAAGTCCTGAACAGACCCCTTTAAGAACGCTCCCCATGAATCGTCCTTTGATCATAGCCCCTTCGATGCTGGCATCCGACATGTCCTGTCTGGGTGCGGAAGCCAAACGGGCCATCAAGGGCGGAGCTGACTGGCTCCATATTGATGTTATGGACGGCCACTTTGTGCCGAATCTTTCCTTCGGCGTGGAAATTGTGCACATGCTTCGCCGCCATGTGGACGAAGCCACTCTCGACGTGCACCTGATGATCGATCAGCCCGACCGTTACGCCCGGACTTTCATCGAAGCTGGAGCTGATGTCCTGACCGTGCATCTGGAAGCCAACCACAAGACCTCCCGAACGATTGAAATCATCCGGGACATGGGCTGCAAAGTTGGTCTGGCCATCAACCCATTGACGCAAATCGAGCACACGCTTCCCTTGCTACATCATGTGGATCTGCTGCTTTGCATGACTGTGAATCCTGGTTTCGGAGGACAGCCCTTCATCATTGAGGTGCTTGAAAAAATCCGTGTGGCACGCCGTTATATCCTGGATCACCAGCTCAACGTGGACATCGAAGTCGATGGCGGTGTGAACGAAATCACCGCCGGTCCATCCGTTACGGCCGGAGCCAATGTGCTTGTGGCCGGCACCTCCCTTTTCCGCCAAAAAGATATGGCGGAAGCCATACGGAACATGCGAAGCAAGGCCACCGAGGCCAGCTCGGCTGGCTAAGCCGACAGTCCTTACACTTTTATCAGGCAACTATGTCCAGAGAACTCACACGCAACTTCTGTATCATCGCCCATATCGACCACGGCAAAACCACGCTCTCCGACCGGCTGCTGCAAAAAACCGGAACCATCGAAATGCGCCAGATGCAGGAACAGCATCTGGACTCCATGGATCTGGAGAAGGAGAGGGGAATCACGATCAAAGCCCATCCGGTCACCATGCATTACAAGGCCAATGACGGGAAGACCTATCGCCTGAACCTGATCGACACCCCTGGCCATGTCGATTTTTCCTACGAAGTTTCCCGCAGCCTCCAGGCCTGTGAAGGTGCAGTTCTGATCGTGGACGCGGCCCAGGGAGTCGAGGCCCAGACCGTGGCCAACGTGAACCTGGCGCTCAAGCAGAACCTCACGATCATTCCTGTCATCAATAAAATAGATCTGCCCAATGCTGATATCCCAATGGCGAAAAAACAGCTGGAAGACATTCTTTCCATCTCAGCCGATGAAGCCATTTCCGCCAGTGCCAAGTCCGGTATCGGTATTGAGGAAATCCTGGAGGCCGTCATTGCACGGATTCCGGCCCCCAAAGATACCGGCGATGACATCCTGCGCTGCCTGGTTTTTGATTCGGTTTTCGACACCTACCGGGGTGTCATTGCCTATGTGCGGGTGATTTCCGGCGAAATCAAAGAGGGAACCCCGATCCTGTTGATGCAGACCAACCAGCGTTACGAGGTCAAGGAAGTCGGAAACTTTGCCCCCAAAATGACCAAAGTGCCGATCCTGCGTCCAGGCGATACCGGTTATGTCGTGGCCAATATCAAAACGGCCGGTGAACTTAAAATCGGCGATACCATCACCAGCTCCATCAACAAGGCGACGGAAGCCCTCCCGGGGTTCAAGGAAATCAATCCCATGGTCTTTTCGGGAATCTACCCGATTAACAGTGCAGATTTCGAATCGCTGAAAAATGCCTTGTACAAGCTTCAATTGAATGATGCCGCACTGGTTTTCACCCAGGAAAGCTCCGTTGCCCTGGGTTTCGGTTTCCGGTGCGGTTTTCTTGGTCTTTTGCACATGGAAATCGTGCAGGAACGGCTTCGGCGGGAGTACGACATGGACATCATCTCGACTTATCCGAGCGTGGTTTACGAAGTCTATAAAACCAACGGGGAAAAACTTCTGGTGGATAATCCGACCTATCTACCCGATCCTGCCACGATCGAAGAAATCAAAGAGCCAATGATCCGGGTCTTCCTGCTTTGTCCGAATGAATCCATCGGGGATATCATGCAACTGATGCAGGATCGGCGAGGGGAATTGATCCACACCGAGTCCCTCGACACCAGACGTGTCATGTTGACCATAGAGATACCGTTGAATGAAATTCTGATCGATTTCAATGACAAGATCAAAACCATGACCCGCGGTTACGGATCCATGGATTACGAGTTCATTCCTTATAAAACCAATGACCTGGTCAAACTGGACATGTTGGTGAACGGAGAGCCCATGGACGCCTTTTCCTGTATTGTTCACAGGGACAAGGCCGAGGCCAGGGGACGTTCCTTGGCCGCGAAGCTGAAGGAAGTCATCCCCCCCCAACTCTTCAAAGTGGCGCTGCAAGCCGCGATCGGGGCCAAAATTGTGGCCCGCGAGGACGTCAAAGTCATAGGCAAAAACGTCACGGCCAAGTGCTATGGCGGCGATATCAGCCGTAAACGCAAACTGATTGAGAAACAAAAAGAAGGTAAGAAACGCATGAAACAGTTCGGGAAGGTCAACATCCCCCAGGAAGCGTTCATGCAAGTCTTAAAATCCTCTTAGACAACAGTTAACATAAAATTTTATGCAATTCAGAAAACAAATTGGCGAGTATTTACATTTCATGCGTAAGAAGTGGCATTACTCACGTGACCTCTTCAATCCCAGACAGTTAGAAGAATTTCTCAGTTTACAAGCAGAACTCAAATCTCTTCAGGTTGAGAGGGGCTTTTCCGAAGGTGAAAAGAAACGCTTGGAACATGCCAACCGTCGGGTGGAAAAGCTTTTCCCGAGTTATTTGAACGTCAATGTCTGGGCAGAGAATGTCGAAGTATTCTTTGTGGCGATAGTTCTGGCCTTGGCTATCCGAACGTATTTTTACCAGCCCTTCAAGATTCCGACTGACTCCATGAAGCCCTCTCTCTGGGGTATTGCCATTCAGGAGCACCCGAAGCCTTTGCCGAATCCCATTATGAGAATTTTTGATTTGGCGGCCTTTGGTAAGAGCTACCATGAAATCGTGGCCAAAAGCTCCGGGGAACTGAAAGAAGTCACCGAGGGACGGCTTTTCGGTATCATACCGCTGACCTCAACCACAGTTCGTTTTGGAGACGAATCCCATACGTTGTTGCTTTCCCGGTCGGAATTGGCCAAGGCGGCGCCCCAGCTTTTCAGGGCTTCGGGCCGGACCTTGATGACCAACGAAGGATTGCGGATTAAGAAGGGGAAAGTGGTGGTTCGGATGGAACGCCTTACGGGTGACCAAGTTTTCGTTAACCGCTGGCTTTATCATTTTCGCCAACCCAGGCAGGGCGAGGTCTTTGTTTTCACCACACACGACATTCCAGGGATCCTTGAAGGTCACGGGTATTCGACCCAGCAATACTACATCAAACGCTGCGTCGGTGTTCCCGGCGTAACTCTTCAGCTTACACCGCCTTACTTGATCAGTGACGGGGCTGTACTTGAGCATGACAAGGAGATCTTCAAACGCATTTACTCCATGGAGAATGGCTACAGTGGCTATACTTTTCTATTGGGAGGCCAATACCTGACCGGACCTGATGAGTTGCTGAAAATTCCGCGGGACCAATTCTGGGCCATGGGTGACAACAGTCCGAACAGCTCTGACAGTCGCCGTTGGGGTTTTGTGCCGAGAAATAATCTCATTGGAACCGGCTCAATTGTTTACTGGCCCTTTGGTGAACGCTGGGGCTGGATCAGATAAATAAAACCAAAGCCCAAGAGGGGTAAACAACCTGCAACTCGATACTTCGCACAATATTTGTTGTATCAAGTTTAAGATATGATTTTAGAGCTGACCTCGGATAGCTTTCAGCTCCTCCATTTGTGCTGCTGAAACCTTCGGATAAGCCATTCCCAACTTGTTCATCGTATCCAGTATGATCTGCGAGATGATCAACCGGGCATTCTTTTTATCATCAGCCGGGATCACATACCAGGGTGCTTCCTCGCTGCTCGTGGCTTCCAGGCAATCCCCATAGGCTTTCATGTAGTCGTCCCAACGTCTGCGTTCATTGATGTCATTAGGATCAAACTTCCAGTTTTTGTCGGGCTCATCAATGCGGGCCAAAAGACGCTTCTTCTGTTCGTCCTTGGACAAATGCAGGAAAAACTTGATGATGCGGGTACCGTTCCGGTAAAGATGAGCCTCCTGATCAACAATGGAGCGGTAGCGACCCTTCCAAAGATTCTTTAAATCACCGGTATTGGCCAAGCCCTGTTTTTGCAAGAGCTCCGGGTGCACCCTCACAACCAAAACCTCTTCGTAATAGGACCGGTTGAAAATCCCTATCCGTCCACGCTCCGGCAGGCATTTGGTTGTCCTCCAGAGAAAGTCATGTTCCAATTCTTCTGAGCTGGGCTGTTTGAAGCTGAAAACCTGACAGCCCTGGGGATTGATGCCGGACATCACATGTTGGATGGCTCCATCTTTCCCGGCCGCATCCATGGCCTGAAAGATGAGCAACAAGGCAAACTGGTTCGAGGCATATTGCACCTGCTGCAAAGAACTGAGCTCTTTGATCTGGGACTTCAGAATGCTTTGATAATCCTCTTGAGATTGATAGAACGGCTCCGCCAAAGTAGGCCATTTACCAAGCCTGACCTTGGATTCAGATTCAACCCTGAACTCTTTCGCATTGATTTTTTTGCTCATAGTATTCTGTGAAAAGTGGAAACCTAAAAAAACTGAGGTCGATTCTTTTTGAGTTGATCCAAATCTGAAATCAAGGCCTGCAAAGCCTGGGCGCGGTGGCTGATACTGTTTTTAATTCTGTAATCCAGTTCTCCAAAGGACTCTTGATACCCCTCTGGTACAAATGCAGGATCATAGCCAAAGCCTCCCTGCCCGCGCGCAGAATATAAAACCCTGCCCCGCAAAATACCCTTGTAAAGACCCAAAACCGTCGCTCCTTTCGTCAATGCCAGGACACAGACAAACTGGGCTCCACGGCTGTCTTCCGGGACATTGAGCATCCTGGTCAGCAACAATTCGTTGTTTCTCAGGTCATTGGAAGGTTCTCCGGCAAAACGGGCTGAATGGATTCCAGGCACTCCATTCAAAGCATCGACCTCAAGCCCCGAATCATCCGCCAGCACAAAACCGGAAAAAATCGCTCCGCAGGCCAAGGCCTTCTTTTGGGCGTTGGCTTCAAAGGTTTCTCCATCCTCAGACACGTCCGGAAGATCTGGAACATCGGACGAAGTCAGAACCTGCCATTCGGCCCCCAGCATTTCCTGGAATTCCCGGGCCTTTCCCTTGTTGCGCGTGGCCAGAAGAATCGGCGTCGGCATAAAAAGCATCAATCAAACTCTTCGACAGCCGCTATCAGGAAGTTTGTAAGTTTTTTCCGTACCGCAGGAAGTGGTTCGAGAAATTTCTTCAGCTCTTTGATCCGGTGTGGTTTGAGTAACAAGTAGCCGGCCATTTTCAGCGGGGTCGTTTTTCCTGTGGCCTCGTCGTAACCCTTGGCCAGGAGATCAACCGGGACGTTTTCCTTGGCCAGATCGCTGATGATCCGAATTCCGAGGATTTCCACACCGTAAGCGCGTACGACACCCGCGATGGCTGCCATTTCCATATCGACCATCTGGCATCCGGTTTGTTCGCCCAACACCTTTTTTTCCTCCGCCGTTCCGATCACTTTTTCGGAGGAATGCATACGGCCGATGTCGAATCCGGGTATGAGTTTGATGTAATTGATCAGGTCGTTGGAGCTGTAACCGGAAGCCACGAGGATCTGCCCCCTCACCAACTGGTTGGATAAAGCACCGGCAAAACCAGTGACAATCACCATGCTGGGCGGGGAAACAGCAAAAACTTTTGTCACTGAATCAGATGATTTTCTGGGGCCAATGCCACAGAGGACCACCTGAACATCAATCTCCCCGATTTTCCCCGTATAACATTCCACTCCATTAATATCATTCTGCTTTTTGTCGATCAAAGCGGCCAGAAAATCTTCGGATTCGAAATGGGTTGGGAAAACGACAGTTACCATAAAATCGAGGGCTTACGCCAAAACAGCCCGTCTGCTGATCAATTGCCGCAGTTCAGCCAGAGCCAGCAATGGCCAGTTGTTGCGGTACATATCATATTTGAGATAAAAGACACACGGGAAACCGGTTCCCGTGATGAAATCTTCCCGCCAACTCCCCTCCTCTTCCTGCATGGTCGCGAGGTAGTTGCCTGCCCGCTGGATACTGGGGCGCGTGGGATCCCCGCAGGTCAGCATGCCCATCAAACCCCAGGCTGTCTGGGAAGGCGTGCTGGGCCCCTGCCCTTTCAAACGTGGATCATCGTAGGAGGCACAGGTCTCTCCCCAACCCCCATCCGGGTTCTGGCAGGACTCGAGCCAGTCGCGGGCACGGACAATCCAGTCCTGGTTCATGTCCTCGCCGATGGAATAGAGGCCCCGAAGTGATTGCCAGGATCCATAGACGTAATTGACACCCCAGCGGCCATACCAGGAGCCGTCCTCTTCCTGGGTCTTTTTCAGATAGGTGATGGCTTTGGCGATGACCGGATCGCTCTTGGGGATACCCAGTTTACCGAAACATTCCAAGGCGCGTGCGGTGATGTCGCTGCACGGAGGATCGAGAATGGCTTTGTGATCGGCAAAAGGCACATGGTCAAGCCAGTGTTTGGTCACATCTTTGTCGAAGGCTGCATAGCCGCCATTTTTACATTGAAAACTCTTGGCCCAGTTCAGGGCACGGTGCATGACTTCGCTCTTTTTCTTTTCGTCGGAAGATTCCACCAAACGCAGGGCCAGTAACACCTTGAAGGTGTCGTCCACATCGGGGTAGTAATCGTTGGCAAATTCAAAGGCCCAGCCGCTGGCGTGTGGGTAGGGATTTTTGACAACCCAGTCACCCTTGATTTTGATTTCGTTCTGCAACAGCCAATCGGCCGCTTTGACCAGAGCGGGATCGTTGGCCGGAACGCCGGAGGTGGCTAGTGCCACCGAAGTGATGGCTGTGTCCCACACCGGAGAAAGACAGGGTTGCACCCGAAAGTCGTTGTTATCCGCATCGTCAACTTCAAGCTCACGGAAGACCCTTTTACATTTCTGGACAATGGGATGCTCGTTGGAATATCCGAGGCAGCGCAGGGCGATCAGGGAATTCATCATGCTGGGGAAAATGGCCCCCAAGCCGTCGGAGCCCTGCGAGCAACGCTCGATCATCCAGGCCTCGGAATTTTTCAGGGCTTGTTTACGGAAAGGTCGGTAAGGCAGTCCGTCCACGAATTTCAGGAAGGTGTCCCAGCGAAGGAAGAAGTTGCGCCAGGTGAAGATCTTTTTGTCGTAGGGCAGGGAGAAATCCTGATTTTCCGTTCCGTAGGGATAAAGCTCGTGTAGTTGCTTTTCTGGAGGAAGAAGCTTGGTGGGCTTGTAGTGGTTGATAATGGAAAGCGGGACATACATGGCCCGGGTCCAGGATGAGAGTTCGTAAATGTTGAAGTAAAGCCAGTTGGGAAGCAGGATGGCCTCAGCAGGAATGATGGGCAGATATTTCCAGGGAAACTGTCCCAGCAAGGCCAGGTAAAGTTTCCCATAGGTGTTCATTTTCGGAATACCGCCCAGACGCAGTATCACCGCGTGGGCCTTCTTCATCACGGGATCTTCGGGAGAGAAACCCGCCAATTTCAGAGAGAGATAACATTTGACTGAGGCATTGATTTCACTGGGACCTCCAGTGTAGATGTTCCATCCGCCATCGGGCTGAACCCGGTCGAGGATATGTTTGACGATTTTACCCTGTTTGACGTAATCGATTTCGTCTGCCCAATACATATAGAGCATGAGGTCGCAGGCAACGGTGGTATCGACGAACAGTTCCCCAATCCAGTACCCTTTTTCGTTTTGAAGACGCTTGAGATAGGTCTGACTGCGTTTGATGGCAACGTCAACTTTGGTAGCCAATTCAGGCTCGACCATCACTTTCAATTGGTGACGGCCCATGGTCATGGTACTGACGGAGGGATTGGAATCAGGCGGGGGCATACCTTAAATAGTCTGCAAAAGCATGGGTTGAAGTCAACCAGTCAGACTTTTGCTTGAAACCACCCAATATCATGGCCTTGCCAATATTCTTGCCCGCAAAGCCAGGTCGGAGATTCAGGGAACCCGGACAGGATTCAACTTCCAGATTTCGCTGGCGTATTGGTTGATGGTTCTGTCGCTGGAAAACTTGCCCAGACGCGCGGTATTCAGGATGGACATTCTGGACCAATGGACAGGATCGCGATAGGCTTTGTCCACTTTTTCCTGCGCTTCCACATAGGCAGCATAATCGGCCAGAACCAGGAAAGGATCCCCTCCTCCCAGCATACTGTGCATCAGAGGAGCCAGGGTGTCATGCGGGTCGTTGGGAATGAAGTGACGCGAACCCAACCAGTCCAGAACCGCCTTCAGTTCTTCGTTGGAATTGTAGTAATCGCGGGGGTTGTAGCCGTTGGCCCAAAGTTCATCGACTTCTTGGACAGTTTTGCCGAAGATGAAGATGTTTTCCGGACCGACCTCCTCCAGAATTTCCACATTGGCGCCGTCAAGAGTGCCGATGGTCAGTGCCCCATTCAGACCCAGCTTCATGTTTCCCGTTCCGGAAGCTTCCTTTCCGGCGGTGGAAATCTGTTCGGAGATATCTGCGGCCGGAATGATGGAGGAAGCGAGGGAGACACGATAGTTCGGCAGGAAAACAACCTTCAACTTACCGTTGATACGCGGGTCATTATTGATTTTCTCGGCAACCGAATTGATGGCCTTGATGATACATTTTGCCACCACATAGCCTGGGGCGGCCTTGGCACTGAAGACAAACACGCGGGGAGGCATGTCGTAATCCGGGTTCTGCAGAAGACGGCGGTAAACGGTCAGGATGTTCAACAGGTTGAGATGCTGGCGTTTGTATTCGTGAAGCCGCTTGATCTGGACGTCAAAGAGGGCATCCGGACTGACTTCAACCCCGCACTCACGCAGGATCACTTTGCAGAGGTATTGCTTGTTGGCGTGTTTAATGTCGCGCACCCTCTCAAGGAATGCGCCGTCGTCCACAAACGACTCCAACTTCCTCAACTGGTCGAGATCAGTCACCCAGTCACGGCCGATTTTTTCATTGATCAGATTGCCAAGACCCCGGTTGATTGATAGCAGCCAGCGCCGGGGTGTCACCCCGTTGGTCTTGTTGTTGATTTTACCGGGATAAAACTGGTCGAAGGATTTGAAGAGATTCTCCCTGAGAAGACGTGTGTGAAGCTCTGCCACGCCGTTGACCGAAAAACTTCCCACCACCGCCAGATGGGCCATGCGGATCATCTGGACAGAGCCTTCCTCAATGAGGGAGAGTTCTTTCAGCTTACTGTAATCACCCGGCCATTTCTTCTCCACTTCCTTGAGGAAGCGGGAATTGATTTCGAAAATAATCTGCAGGTGGCGCGGCAGGACTTTGGAGAAGAGTGGAACACTCCACCGCTCCAGAGCTTCAGGAAGCAGGGTGTGGTTCGTATAGGCAAAGGTCTTGGTCGTAATGGCCCAGGCCTCATCCCAGGTCAGCTCCTGCTCGTCATGCAGGAAACGCATGAGTTCGGCAATGGCCACAGACGGATGAGTGTCGTTGAGCTGGATGCTGACCTTGTCAGGGAAGATGATCCAGTTGTTGCCATGTTCACGCTCAAAGCGGCGGATGATATCGCGCAGAGAACACGCGACAAAAAAGTACTGCTGCACCAGGCGTAGTTCCTTCCCGTTTTCCGTCGAATCGTTTGGGTAAAGCACTTTGGAGATGGTTTCGCCGAGATTCTTCCGTTGCAGGGCTTCGGTGTAGCCGCCCGCGTTGAATGCGGTAAAATCAAATTCATCTTCGGCATGGGATTCCCACAGCCGCAGAAAATTAACGGTTTCTCCTTTGTATCCGCAGATGGGAATATCATAGGGAACTCCCACGATGTTCTGGCTTTCCACCCAGCGGGGGCGGTAGTTGCCACGCTCGTCAAACACATTTTCCACCCTGCCCAGAATCTGGATTTTTTGGGTGTACTCGGGACGGACGATTTCCCAAGAGCTGCCATAGCGCAACCATTCGTCAGGTCTTTCCACCTGGAAACCATTGACAAACTCCTGTTTGAAAAGCCCGAATTCATAATGGATGCCGTAGCCGACGGCGGGAAGATTAAGTGTGGCCATGGAATCGAGGAAACAGGCGGCGAGACGTCCGAGACCGCCGTTGCCCAAGGCCATATCATATTCCTGGTGGCGAAGGCCTTCGAGATCAAGCCCCAGATCGTGCAGGGAACGGGCTGCGTCCTCATAGAGGTTACAGTTGATGATGTTGTTTCCTAGAAGACGGCCCATGAGAAATTCCAGGGACAGATAATAAACACGTTTGGTCTTGGTCTTGGCGTGTTCGGCCTGGGTAGCCATCATCCGTTCAATCAGGCGTTCCTGGGTGGCTTTGGCCACTGAGTGCCACCAATCGCGCTTGGTGGCGGTGTAAGGATCCCGTGCCAACCCGTATTTCAGGTTGCGCAGGATGGAGTGCTTCATGTTTTCCGTTTGTGAGATGGGAGGAATATCCCCGTTGATGGCGTGCTCGTTCATATCTTGATTGAATCAATGCCATCTCAACGCGATGCGTTCCGGGATGCAAGCTTTGACTAAGCAGGCTCCCGGAAAAATCCATAAACTGAACCTTGTGTGTCCAATCGATGTCAATTCCTCGTCTATCGTATGAAGAAGGCAGCACACACATAAGCAAGCCTTGTGCCAAAGGAAGATCCAAACAGCAGGGAAATAGACTGGCTCCCTATTCTTTTGCCTAGGAGTCAGGAGATAGCCGCAGTACTTTTCCGCAACAGGCCATGCCGGGGGGAAAGCGTCATCACCAACAGGAATTGGAAGACCTGCACAAGAACAATGCAGGCCCCGGTAGCCCCATTGATAAAGAAGCTTAAGTAAGTTCCAACCAGGCAGGAAAAGACGGAGGAAACAGCTGCAATCAGGAGCATTTTGTCAAAACGCCGGGTCAACAGATAGGCGACACAACCAGGTGTGATCAGCATAGCGATGACCAGTATGATCCCAACCGCCTGGAGCGAGACGACAATGGCCAGGGCCAATAAGGAGAGCAGCACATAATAAAGCAGCGTGGTATTCAGACCCAGACTGCGGGCATGGTTCGGGTCGAAACAAAAAAGCAGGAGATCTTTTCGAAGTACAAGCACCGCGCCGAGCACCAGCGTCCCCATACCGACAGTTTGCCAGATCTGTTCGACTGAAATGCCAAGCAGGCTTCCAAAAAGGATATGCATCAGATGGATGTCGGATTGGGTCTTGGAAACCATGACCAAACCAAGCGCGAACATACCGGTAAAAACAACGCCAATCACCGTGTCTTCCTTAAGCCGGCTGTTGGCTTTGATGTAGCCGGCAGAAACTGCACAGAAAAGACCGGAGATAAATGCTCCCAGCATGAGAGGCCAGCCGATGAGATAAGCCAGGACTATACCAGGTAATACCGCATGGGAAATGGCGTCGCCCATCAGCGACCAGCCTTTCAGCACCAGATAGCAGGACAGGACAGCGCAAACGACCCCGACCAAGGCGGCTACCAGCAGGGCTTCGATCATGAATCCATACTGGAAAGGCTCCAGAGGATTTCGCGAAAACATGTCCACCGCACTCATGTCTTTACTCCGTCTTCTAGAGCCGAGTGGACTATCCGGCGGGAGGCCAGCATGCCGTGTTTGGGCGCATAAAGAAGTGCCAGGATAAAGAGCAACACCTGCAGAACCACGATGCAGCCCCCGACAGATCCATTGAGGTAATAGCTGGCGTAGGCACCAACAGCCGAGGTGATGGTTCCCATAGCTGAGGCGATCATCAACATTTTGCTGAAGCGATCGGTCAACAGGTAGGCAGTCGCGCCAGGCGTCACCAGCATCGCGACCACCAGGAAGGCCCCCACAGCCTGGAGAGCGGCTACCGCGGTCGCAGAAAGCAAGGTCAGCAGGGTGAAGTGAAGAATGTGGGTGTTCATCCCGAGGGAACGGGCCTGGTTCGGATCAAAACAGAAGAGCATGAGATCCTTCCATTTGAAGGCCAGAACAGCGAGGCTGACGAAGGAGATCAGCAGGGTTTGCAGAATATCGAAATCGGAAATGCCAAGAATATTTCCGAAAACAATGGAACGCAGGTTGATGTTGCTGGGGAAAAGAGAAATCAGCAGCAGTCCCAGGGCAAAAAACCCGGTAAAGACAACCCCGATGACCGCATCTTCCCGGATCGGGGTTCTGGCTTTGACAATACCCATGCCTGCTGCGGCCAATAGTCCGGCAACAAAAGCACCCACCGCAAAAGGAGCTCCTATCATGTAGGCCAGAACCACTCCGGGTACCACGGAATGGGCCAGGGCATCCCCCATCAGGGACCAGCCCTTCAACGTGACGAAACAGGAAAGAAAACCGCAGGTTCCCCCGATCAAGGCACTGACCAGGATGGCCTTCAACATGTATTCGTACTGGAAAGGAACTAGCAGCGCTTCCATCACTTCTTTTCCCCGTCGGCCGGTTCGTCGGGCGCCGTGCGATGTTCCAAGTGCCCTCCCCTGCCGAAAACCAGAGGCCGCTCATCGTCGGTCAACAGGGTGACGGAACGTCCGTCACTGTCATCGACTGTGGATTTCTCAAAATGGAAATGACGTAGGACGCCGCCGAATGCTTTCGTAAGATTCTCTTCGGTAAAAATTTCGTTGGTCGGACCCCAGGCCAATACGGTTCGGTTGATCAATACAACCTGGTCACAGAAATCAGGGACGGAACCGAGGTTGTGGGTCGAAACCAGGATAATATGTCCGGCATCCCGCAGTTCCCTCAGGAGATTGACGATGGCCTCTTCGGTTTTGACATCCACACCGGTGAAAGGTTCGTCCAAAAGAATGACCCTTCCCTGTTGGGCCAGTGCACGGGCCAGGAACACACGCTTTTTCTGGCCTCCACTCAGTTCACCGATCTGGCGGTCCCGGAATTCCCACATCTTCACCCGCTCCAGACTTTCACGGGCCAGGCGTTTGTCTTCGGACTTCGGGATACGAAGGAAATTCATGTAGCCATAACGTCCCATTAGAACCACATCCCAGACACTGACCGGAAAGGTCCAGTCTACTTCCTCCGACTGCGGAACGTAGGCAACCCAGTTTTTTTTCTGGGCAACACGGACCGGCAATCCACTGATGAGCACTTCACCACGGGAGGGTTTGACAAAACCCATAACGGCTTTGAAGAGAGTTGATTTCCCACTGCCATTGACTCCGACCAAAGCGCAGATACAGCCCTGCTCCAGCTGAAAAGATGCATCATGAAGTGCGGTGTTCCCGTTGTTATAGGTGACTGTGACATCCCTGACCGTGACATTGAGTGGCTGTTCCATGGTTATTCTTTGGCCGTGAATCCTTTAACTATCGTTTCCGCGTTGACCTCCAACAATTTCAGATAGCTGGGTGCGGGTCCCGTTTCATCGGTCAGCGAGTCAACATAGAGCACCCCGCCGAATGTGGTGGAGGTTTCTTTGGCCACCTGACGCATGGCTTTGTCGCTGATCGTGCTTTCGGAAAAAACCACCGGTATTTTATTTTTTCTTACACTGTCAATGACCTTGCGGACCTGCTGGGGAGTGCCCTCCTGATCGGCATTGACCGGCCAGAGGTAGAGTTCTTTCATCCCATAGTTGCGGATCAGGTAGGAAAAAGCCCCTTCACTGGTGACCAACCAGCGCTGATCTGCGGGAATCTGCTCCAGCTTGCGGCGAACCGGTTCGTCGATTGCTTTGATTTTGGCGGAGTAAACCATTGCATTATTGTTATAAATTCTCTCGTTGTCAGGATCCAGTTTAACCAGGGCCCTGCGTATGTTCTCCACGTAGATCACGGCATTGGCTGGCGACATCCAGGTGTGCGGATTGGGCTTCCCACTGTAAGGTCCCTCAGAAATACCCAAGGGCTCAATTCCCTCGCTCAATACGGCACTGGGAACACCTTTGACATCGCCCAAAAATTTCTCAAACCAGCGCTCCAAACCCATGCCGTTCCAAAGCACAAGGTCGGCCTTCTGTGCTTTGACAATGTCCAACGGTGTTGGTTCGTATTCGTGGATTTCCGCTCCGGGTTTGGTGATGGACTCGACAATCGCAGCGTCACCAGCCACATTTCGGGCCATGTCCTGAATGATGGTGAAAGTCGTGAGCACTTTTTTCTTCGGAACTCCCGGTGCGGCTATACCAGACAACGGCATAGCCAGGACCAAACCGGTCAGAAAAACGAAGTTAAACAGTTTCAAGATACCGTAATAGTTATATCATCCTTTGTTTGTGTCAACTAACTTTCTTTCTTGATTATGATATCAGATGCTGATTAGCTTTATTCAATGAAGGAAAAAGAAACGATCACACAGAGCGTCGAGGATTACCTCGAACGCATCTATGAGTTAATTGAAGCCAAAGGATACGCGCGTGTTTCCGACATCGCCCTGGCCCTGAACTTCAGTCGTCCCAGTGTCACCCTGATGGTTCAACGCCTCGACCGCATGGGTTTTGTCCGCTACGAGCGTTACCGGGGCCTTACTCTTACCCTGAAAGGCCGTGAGGTCGCCCGCCGAATCCAGCGCCGCCATGTAATCCTGACCGAATTTTTCACGCTGCTTGAAATTGACCGGAATGTCATCGCACACGATGTCGAAGGGATCGAACATCACCTTAGTTCGGAAAGTCTGGAGCGTTTGGAAACGATTCTCGAACATTGGAAAACGCATCCGGAGCAGCTCGTGAAAATTCTTCATCCCAAGAAGTCCAAATCCTGAGATACTGGAGGGACGACCCCCATATCATCCACTTTTTGGAGGGGCACGGGCGCTGCACCCTTTCTAAAAATATCACGAGTTTCGGACTGACGCTCCTGCAATGTCCCTGCTGCAATGCCAAAGAACAAAAGATGGACAGCCCTCTCCTCCCAATCTAGCTTTACCTTTTTAATTCAAGATTCATTAATCACCCAACATGTCCTTCCAACCTCTAGGCCTTTCCGAAAACATTGTTCACGCAGTCCAGCGCATGCGCTACATCGAACCCTCCCCCATCCAGGCCCAGGCCATTCCCATCCTGATGCAGGGAAAAGACCTGATCGCCTCAGCCCAGACCGGAACTGGAAAGACAGCCGCCTTCATTCTGCCGATTCTTTCGAAACTCGATAAGCACCAGCCCAAAACACGCTGTCTGGTTCTGGAGCCGACCCGAGAGCTTGCTGCCCAGGTTATTGAAAATCTCGATTACTACACTTACTTCAGCGACCTTACCTATTGCCTCGTCCACGGCGGCGTAGGTTACGGCCATCAGAACGAAACTTTGGCCAAAAGGCCCGACGTGGTCGTGGCCACCCCTGGTCGTCTTCTGGATCATTTGGAAAACAAGACCTTGGATCTGGGTAGTATCGAATACCTCGTTCTGGACGAAGCGGATCGCATGCTGGACATGGGCTTTTTGCCCGATGTCAGCCGAATCATCCACCAATGCGCCACAGAAAACCGCCAGACCATGCTTTTTTCCGCCACCATTCCTCCCCGTTTGCAGACGCTTGTAGGTTGGGCGATGAAAAACCCTGAGACCCTCAGCATTGGGCGCAGCGCCACTCCGGCTGAAACCGTCCGCCATGTCCTGTATCCCGTGGCCGCCGACCAGAAATTCGAGTTGCTCCTGGCCATTCTCGAAAATCTCCACTACGAGAGCATCATTATCTTCACCCGGACTAAGATGGGAGCGGACCGCATTTCAGGAACCTTGCAGCAGGCCGGACACAAAGTGGTCACTATCCACTCGGACCGTTCACAAAGCGAACGGACGGAATCCCTCGCCACTTTTAAAGAAGGCAAAGTCGAAGTCCTCGTAGCAACAGACATTGCCTCCCGCGGTCTCGACATCGACGACGTCACCCATGTCATCAACTATGATGTCCCTGAAGGACCGGAAGATTACGTCCACCGTATTGGCCGCACCGGTCGCGCCAGCAAAAAGGGTGATGCCCTCACCATTTTCACTGCGGCCGATCTGGAAAACATCCAGTCGATTGAGCGCCTGATCAATATTGAGATCGAGCGGGTGAAGTTGGAGAATTTTCCTTACGTGTACACCACACTTCTGGATCCCAATGCCAGCCGTCCCAAAAAACGCCGCCGATAAAAATCCCTCTGGCCAAAACGGCACTTTCGGGCACATTAAACCAGTTCAAGGGAACTTCCGTGCATGTCCAATACCACTGAAAGCGTTTCTCTACCTGAATTTTCACGTCCGGATTTCCGGCCACGGAACAAACGGCGTGTCCTCTGTGTCTTTCCGGAATACACCAAATCCTTCGGAACTTTCCAACATGCCTTTCCGCTGATGCCCCCAGTCAGGGCTTTCATGCCGCCGCAGGGTATTCTACTCATCGTAGCCCTACTCCCGAAAGAATGGGAGGTGCACTTTGTCGACGAAAACATACGCAAAGTCACATCCACAGAAATGGAATGGGCGGATGTGGTTTTTCTTTCGGGCATGCACATCCAAAGGCCCAAAATCCTCGACCTGATCTGCCGGGCTAACAAGGCCGGGAAAATTACGGTGCTGGGAGGGCCTTCGGTTTCAGCCGTGCCAGAGACTTATCCAGAGCCCGATTACCTGCATTGCGGCGAAGTCGGTGACGCCACGTGGTTACTTTTTGAACACCTCGACAAGAGCGTGGCCAAGCCAGCCCAACAAAAATGTTTTCGCACCACCCAACGACTGCCTTTGACCGAGTTCCCCTCGCCCGCTTACGACCGTATCAACGTGAAGCAATATCTTCTGGGAAGTGTGCAATGGTCCAGTGGATGTCCCTTCACCTGCGAATTTTGTGATATCCCCGGACTTTACGGCAGGAGCCCCCGCACCAAAACGAATGAGCAGATTCTCCTTGAATTGGATGATCTGGCCGACCGCGGGGCACCGTCGATCTATTTTGTCGACGACAACTTCATCGGCAATCCCAAGGCTGCGATGGAACTGTTGCCCATGCTGGTGGAGTGGCAGAAGAAGCGGGATTACCAAGTCAGGCTTTCCTGTGAATTGACCTTGAATATCTCAAGATATCCCGAGGTCTTGAAACTGATGAGGGAGGCCTTTTTTACCAACGTTTTCTGCGGAATAGAAACGCCGGAACCCAACGCGCTGAAGGCGATGAAGAAAAGCCAGAACCTGCGCACGCCTATCCTGGAATCCGTCGACATCATCAGTTCCTACGGCATTGAAGTGGCTTCCGGCATCATCATGGGGCTGGATACGGACACGGATGAAACACCGCGGGCCATCCTGGATTTTGTCGAAGCCTCCGGCATCCCTATCCTCACGGTCAACATTCTCTACGCATTACCCCACACCCCGCTTTACAGCCGCCTGCAAACGGCGGGCCGACTGGTATCGGATGAAGGCCGGGAATCCAACATTGAATTTCTGCGGCCTTACGACCGTCTAGTCAACGATTGGCAGGGTGTCATCAGCGCGATCTACGATCCGGAAAATCTTTACCGCCGGTACGAAGCCCAGGCGGCCAAGACCTATCATTTGCGAATGAAACCGGTCAATCCCCTAAGCCAGCTTAGTTGGTACAATCTGCAACGTTTTGTCCGGATCCTCATCCAGATGTTCTGGCGGGTGGGAATACGGGCGGACTATCGCAAACACTTCTGGAAGATGTTTTGGCGTCAGCTCAAGCAGGGCAACATCGAAACCATTCTGCAGGTGGCCATGGTGGCACACCACCTCATCATGTATTCCCGGGATTGCACGCAGGGATCGGTACAGGCCTCCAATTACTCCACGAAACAGGTGCCGGAGGATAAAGCACTGGCGGCTTAAAGAATATCCCGGTTTTTCTTTTTGCCTGATTCGGTTTTTTCAACTCTACAATTCAAAGTTTGCGGTCAAGGAATCCTGAGGTTCTGCCCGGGCTTGATAGTGTCTGTGGCAAGCCCGTTGGCGGCCCGCAGGGAATCAATCGTCACATTGTATTTTCTCGAAAGACCCCAGAGCGTGTCGCCACTCATTACCGTATGATACCGGAGCCCACTGGAAATTGAAGTATCGATAGGCTTTGGCACTACACTGACAGGATTGGGTGTTGGGGCATTCAGATTACGTGTTGCACCGGGGTAATCATAGATGATTGGCTCGGAACGGGATGCGGCTATTCCGGAGGTCTGAGAGCTCTGAGTGGAGCCTTGGCTCTGGCGTTGGGGCAGTGGTTCATTAGTCGTGGCCACTGGTGGGATTTCAGAACCGGGACGTCCTCCACCTCCGGCACAGCCGATCAAGAGGACGGTGAAAAGCAAAAGGCTTCCGCTTAAAAGTAAAATAGGCATGTCTTCTATTTTAAGGGCAGTAAGCCGGACGGCAAGCTTTCAAGAAAAATGCTCCCGGAAGGACTCGAACCTTCGACCCGTCCCGATAGCTATCGGGACTGCTCTGCCTTGAGTTTGGACATCAGATAAATCACTATTTGAGAATTTTTCTTTTTCTTGAATTGAACTTCAAGGGCTCTGGCTTCCTTGATGGTCTCGAGCTCCAATGAAAGCAAAAGTATCAGGGGTTTTGTTTATTTGCGGGTGGTTGTACAGCACCCTGAACAATGTTGCTGAAATCGTTGAACAAGATTCGCTGTCGAACCTATATAATGGCGGTCCGCTTGATCTTTTATAATATAAACCCAAGCCATAAAAAATGCTCCCGGAAGGACTCGAACCTTCGACCCGTCCCGATAGCTATCGGGACTGCTCTGCCTTGAGTTTGGACA